>Ga0247725_1001011_pt1 | contig 16026 bp, 14 predicted proteins | sample OKSTACKMCFT3sol_FD_183021 | JGI IMG/M metagenome (GOLD analysis project Ga0247725, IMG submission 183021) | Subsurface sediment microbial communities from gas well in Oklahoma, United States - OK STACK MC-FT3-sol | ecosystem: Environmental > Terrestrial > Deep subsurface > Rock core/Sediment... | reverse complement strand
ACGCCGCGGAAATGTACGCGCCGGGCTTCTCGACGCTGGTCACCGTGTCGGGGGTGTCCGAGCCCTTGGAAGGCGCGGCCCGGCCGCAGTTCTTCGGCGGCGTGGCGACGGTCGTGGCCAAGCTGTTCATCCAGTCGCAAGCGGACACCGCCGTGTTCGGCGAGAAGGACTATCAGCAGCTGCAGGTGGTTAAGCGCATGGCGCGAGACCTCGACATTCCGATCGAGATCATCGGCGCCCCGACCGCTCGGGCCGAGGACGGCTTGGCCCTCTCCTCGCGCAACGCCTACCTCTCCGCGGACGAACGCGCCGCCGCCGTGGCCCTGCCCGCCGCCATGAGGGCGGTCGCCCAAGCCGTGGCGTCAGGCGGTCGGATCGATGAGGCTGAAGCCGTCGCCGTCGAGGCCCTGAAGGCGGCGGGATTCCGCCAGGTCGATTATGTGGAAGTGCGCGAGGCCAGCGATCTGTCGAGATTGGGGCCTGGCCCGATCGGCGACGCCGAGGGCCGCATCCTGGTAGCGGCCTGGCTGGGCGGTACGCGCCTGATCGACAACATGGCCGTGGAACGGGTCTGACGCCGGAAGATCAGATCGGGGGTTGCAGCGCGATGAACACGCCGACGGCAAAGCCCACGAACAACATGCCCGCCCCCAAGACGGCGTAACCGGCCTTCATCGTCATTCCTCCGCTTCCCTGCGCAGAGGAAACACCCGCCCCGGTTGCTATTAAGCTAATAACGATCGTCGAAGTTACCAGGCGCCGAGTTCGCGCAGCTGCCGGGCCAGCTCCGGCGGCAGGTCGGCCGCCTCGCCTTCGCTAAGATCTGGCGGCGCGTCTTCGGCCGTCAGATAGCGCCAGCCCTGGAACGCTCGACGCGGCTGCGGCGCGACACGGACGATCGTCGGATCGACCGTGACCTCGCAACGCGACGCCGGTCCCGAACCGACCGTGTCGATGGCCAGGATCTTCTGGCGGCACAGGATCTGGCCCTTGAACACGCGGTACAGCGAGCCGCCATCCAGCACCTCGTCGATCCGCTTGGGCGTCATGCGCGTGTGCATGACCCAGGGGCGATCGCTCTCCTTGTGCCAGGCCACAAGGTCGTCGATCGAGTCACAGCCGACGACCAGCTTGATGATGTGCAGCGCCATGTTGGCTAGATAGCGCGCCAGGGCCGCATGGCAATCGCCTAAGCCGCGTCTGGCGTTCGCCCCCAGGGCGAAAGCCGTCGCCTCTTCGCCGCACGCCGTTATGCTGAAGTCATCGCGTCACACCAGAGCGCGATGACTCGGCGGATTCGTCCGCCAAGCGCCGCCGCTGTGGACGTTGTCGCATGCGTCCGAGCGGCGGTTTTCTTTTGGGCCCACGCTAGGCGGCGCCCTCCAGCTTCACCAGCACCACGCCCTCGCTGACCTGACCGCCCGCCGAGGCCGAGAGTTCGGCGACGACGCCGTCGAACGGCGCGACCAAGGCGTGCTCCATCTTCATGGCTTCCAAGGTCAGCAGGGTCTGGCCCTTGCTGACCGTCTGGCCGGCCGAGACCGCGACCGAGACGATCTTGCCCGGCATCGGCGACAGGATCGCGCCGTCCGAGGACGCGCCCTCGCCAGGCCCGCCGACGTGCGCCTCGAAGTCGAAGGCCTGGACGTCGCCGCCCTCGAACACGTGGATCGGTCCCTTGCCATAGGTCGTGGGCAGCCGCGCGACCTCGTCGAAGGTCCGGCCATCGGCGTGGCGGATGTCCCAGGACCAGTCCTCGGTCCCGCCACCCAGCAAGGCCACCCGCAACGGCGTCGGCTTGCCGTCCACCGCCATCGGCAGGGTCATGGCCGCGCGGTCGGCGTTCATCCGGAAGCCCAGCAGCTTGGACGGCGCGCTTTCCCACGGGTCGGGCCGCGCCTCGGCCTCCAGGAAACTGTCCAGCCGCCAGCCGATCGCGGCCATCGCCGGCTCGTCGCTGAAGGTCCGCTCGGTCAGTTCCTCTAGCCGCGCCTCGATGAAGCCGGTGTCGACCGCGCCGTCGACGAAGTCGGGATGGCTGGCGCACTTCGCCAGGAAGGCGGCGTTGGTCTTGACCGGCCACACCTCAACCAGGGCGCAGGCCTCGGCCAGGCGCTGGGCGGCGTCCTCGCGATCGACGCCGTGCGCGATCAGCTTGGCGATCATGGGGTCGTAGAAGGCGGTGACCTCGCCGCCCTCCTCCACCGCGCTGTCGACGCGCACGTCGCCCTCGGGCAGGCGGAAGTGCTTCAGCTTGCCGGTCGAAGGCAGGAAACCCGTAGCCGGGTTTTCGGCGTAGAGGCGCGCTTCCATGGCCCAGCCGTCCAGGGTGATCTCGTCCTGCTCCAGCGGCAGGCGCTCGCCGGCGGCCACGCGCAGTTGCCACTCGACGAGGTCCTGGCCGGTGACCATCTCGGTGACCGGATGCTCGACCTGCAGACGGGTGTTCATCTCCATGAACCAGATGCGATCGGCGCGCAGGCCTTCGCTGGCGTCGGCGATGAACTCGACCGTGCCCGCGCCGACATAGCCGACGGCCTTGGCGGCCTTGACCGCAGCGGCGCAGACGGCTTCCCGGGTCATCTCGTCCATGCCGGGGGCCGGCGCCTCCTCGATAACCTTCTGGTGGCGGCGCTGCAGCGAGCAGTCGCGCTCGAACAGGTGGACGACATTGCCGTGGCTGTCGCCGAACACCTGCACCTCGATATGGCGCGGACGGGTGACGTACTTCTCCAGCAGCACCCGATCGTCACCGAACGCGGCGGCGGCCTCGCGCCGGCACGAGCCAAGGGCGGCCTCGAAGTCCTGCGGCCGCTCGACCTTGCGCATGCCCTTGCCGCCGCCGCCGGCAACGGCCTTGATCAGCACCGGATAACCGATCTTCCCGGCCTCGACCGCCAGGCGCTCGACCGACTGGTCCTCGCCCAGATAGCCGGGCGTCGTGGGCACACCGGCCTCGATCATCACCGCCTTGGCGGCGTCTTTCAGCCCCATGGCGCGGATCGCCGAGGGCGGCGGACCGATCCAGGTAAGGCCGGCGTCGATCACGCTTTGGGCGAAGTCGGCGTTCTCGGACAGGAAGCCGTAGCCGGGGTGAATCGCGTCCGCGCCCATCTGCTTGGCCGCCGCCAGGATCTTGCGCGGGTCGAGATAGCTGTCCTTGGCCGGCGCCGGCCCGATCAGGATCGCGGCGTCGGCTTCCATCACGAACGGCGCGTCCGCGTCGGCTTCCGAATAGACGGCGACCGTCCGCACGCCCAGTTCCCGGGCGGTGCGGATGATGCGGCGGGCGATCTCGCCACGATTGGCGATCAGGACGGAAGCGATCAAGCGGGACCTACATCTGAGAAAGGGTGAACACCATCAGACCGGTGACCAGGGTCGCGAAGGCGAAGACGCTCATGAACCAGACGATCAGCGTCTTGAAGATGGCCCCCACGACGGTCGAGCCATAGCCGCCGCGCAGGGTCTGGAAGAGGTTGATCGGCGTCCAGAAGGTCAGAATGGCGAACCACGGGCCGATGAGCGCGGCGGGCAACACCATGCCGATGGCGTTGGTCAGGAACGCGAACGACAGCAGGTTCGTCGCCACCAGCAGGTGGTCGTAGATGTAGAACTGCCGACGGTTGACATAGACCAGCGCCAGGCTGAGGCCGACAATCGGCAGCAGCAGCACCGCCAGGCGGTGCGCCCAGCCGAACATCACCAGGATATAGTAGTCGGGATTGGCCACGGCCTTGGCCAGGCCATCCTTTAGCCAGTTCTTGACGCCGTCCTTGCCCCCATGGCCGCCCAGATCGATATCGGCCTTGACCTCCTTGTGGGCCGCGCCGTCGGGCGTGACCACGTTGAAGTGCTGGCCGCCGATATTGGCCTCGCCAATTTTCCGGGTGCTTTCGTCGATGGCGCCCACATCCTGCAGGTCCAACCCGCGGATCTGTTCGGCGGCGTCCTGGCCGCGCTTCTCGATCTTGGCCTCGGCCTCGGCGGCGGCGTTGGGGTTCTTCTCCAGCGCGTCGGCCTCGGCGATCTTGGCGGCGTAGCGATCCTGGGCTTTCTTGACCCTCTCGTCATAGTCGGCGGCGATCTCGGCCTTATCCGCGCCCGCCTCCTTGAGCGCCTCGTCACGCGCTTCGACGGCGGCGCCGAGGCGGCTATCGCGGGTCTCCACGGCGTCCTTGCGCATCTCGTCGGCCTTGGCCTTGCGGCCGGCGGGCGTGGCGAGCGCCGCGATCTCTTTCTTTTCCTTGAGCTCGATCTCGTGGCGGATGTTATGGATGGCGTGTTCGGCCGCGAAGATGAACAGCAGCAGAGCAACGAGGAAGGTGCGGAACGGCGGCGCGTGCCGCGCGATACGCCCCTCCATCAGGTCCTTGGCCAGCTTGCCCGGCTTGAAGAACAGCAGCGGCAAAGTGTTCGCCAGGCGACCATCAAGGTGGAACATCCCCTCGATGGTCTCCCAGATCAGGTGCAGGATGGATCGGTGGTGCGTGTCGGCGTTCTGGCCGCAGCTATAGCAGTACCAGCCCTCCAGGGGCGTGCCGCAGTTCTTGCAGGGCTCGCCCTTGTGGGGAAACGGCTTCTTCCTCGCGCCGACCAACCCGCCCGCCGAGTCCGCCGCCGCCGCTTCCATCTCCGCCCCTGTCACCACGCCCACGCTCCCCCTGAAGTTGACTCTATTCAACCCAGGACGGTTTACGACGCGCGAGGAAGGCGCGCACGCCTTCTTGTCCTTCCTCGGACACGCGGCGGCGCGCGATGCGGCGCGCGGTCTCTTCCACCAGGCCTTTGTCGAGTTTCTGACCAGCGAAGTCGTTGACCAGCGCCTTGGCGTCGCCGATCGCGCCGGGGGCGCAAGGGACCATCTCCTCGATCAGGGCGTCGCGCGCCGCTTCCAGCCCCGCCACATCGTCGAACACCTCGTCGACCAGGCCGTAGCTCCAGGCCGCGTCGGCGTCGAACACGCGAGCGGTGGCGAACAGCAGCTTGGCGGTGCGGGGCCCAAGCGCGGCGATGACATAGGGGCTGATCGTCGCCGGGGTCAGGCCGAGCTTCACTTCCGAGAACGAGAACTTGGCGTCCGCCGTGGCCAAGGCGTGGTCGCAAGCCGCCACGAGACCGGCTCCGCCGCCATAGGCCGCGCCTTCCACCAGCGCCACGGTCAGGGCCGGGATGTCGTGCAGGGCCTTGAGCATGTGGGCCAGCTCGAGCGCGTCCTCGCGATTGTCGTCCTCGTCCCACTCGACGGCGTCGGCCATCCAGGAGAGGTCCGCGCCGGCGCTGAACGTCCCGCCGACGCCGCGCAGGAACACCACGCGCACGCCCTCGGCCCCGTGCAGGGTCTCGAAGGTCTGGCGCAGGGCCGAGATGGTCGCCGCGTCGAAGGCGTTCTTCTTCTCGGGACGATTGATCCAGACGGTGACCGCGCCCTCGGGCGTGCTCTCCATGTGGACCAGCGGGCTCATCGCGTCGGTGTCGGGGACCTCGACGATGGGATCGGCGATGGGGTTGGTCATGGGGCTACTCCTTTGGGACGCTACATCCGGAAGACGCCGAAGGTCGTCTCCGGGATAAGGGCGTTGAGACTGGCCGAGATTGCAAGCCCCAGAACGTCCCGCGTTTGAGCCGGGTCAATGATGCCATCGTCCCAGAGCCGCGCGGTGGCGTGGTACGGATTGCCCTCGTCCTCGTAGCGCTGGCGGATCGGCGCCTTGAAGGCCTCGGCCTCTTCCGGCGTCCACTTGGCCGCGTCGCGGTGGACCGTGGCCAGCACGCTGGCGGCCTGCTCGCCGCCCATCACCGAGATGCGGCTGTTGGGCCAGGTGAACAGGAAGCGCGGGCTGTAGGCGCGGCCGCACATGCCGTAGTTGCCGGCCCCGAAGCTGCCGCCGATCAGGACAGTGAACTTGGGAACCTCGGCCGAGGCGACGGCGGTGACCAGCTTGGCCCCATCCTTGGCGATGCCGCCAGCCTCGTACTTGCCGCCGACCATGAAGCCCGAGATGTTCTGCAGGAAGACCAGCGGGATCTTGCGCTTGCAGGCCAGCTCGATGAAGTGCGCGCCCTTCAGCGCGCTCTCGCTGAACAGCACGCCGTTGTTGGCCAGGATCGCCACCGGCTGACCCCAAATGCGCGCGAAGCCGCAGACCAGGGTCGTGCCGTACAGCGCCTTGAACTCGTCGAACCTGGAGCCGTCGACGACGCGGGCGATGACCTCGCGCACGTCGTAGGGCGCGCGAACGTCCGTTGGGACGACGCCGTACAGTTCCTCGGGGTCGTAGAGCGGCGGCTCGGCCTCGGTCAGGACCAGCTGGTCGGGCTTGGAGGTGTTCAAGTTCGCGACAATCGAGCGGACGATCTCCAGCGCGTGCTCGTCGTTCTCGGCGACGTGGTCGACCACGCCCGAGCGACGGCCGTGCGTCTCAGCCCCGCCCAGCTCCTCGGCGCTGATGACCTCGCCGGTTGCGGCCTTCACCAGCGGCGGGCCGGCCAGGAAGATGGTGCCTTGATTGCGGACGATCACGGTCTCGTCGCTCATCGCCGGGACATAGGCGCCGCCGGCGGTGCACGAGCCCATGACGCAGGCGATCTGCGGAATGCCCGCGGCGCTCATCCGCGCCTGGTTGAAGAAGATGCGGCCGAAGTGGTCGCGGTCGGGGAAGACCTCGGCCTGGTGCGGCAGGTTCGCGCCGCCGCTGTCGACCAGATAGACGCACGGCAGGCGATTCTGGGCCGCGATCTCCTGGGCGCGCAGGTGCTTCTTGACCGTCATCGGGAAGTAGGCGCCGCCCTTCACGGTGGCGTCGTTGGCGACGATCATGACCTCGCGGCCGGACACCCGGCCGACGCCGCAGATGATTCCCGCCCCTGGCGCCTCGCCGCCATAAAGGTCGCAGGCCGCCAGCTGGCCAATCTCCAGGAAGGGCGAGCCGGCATCCAGCAGGCGCTCGACTCGCTCCCGCGGCAGCAGCTTGCCGCGCGAGGCGTGGCGCTCGCGGGCGCTCTCCGGGCCGCCCAGGGCCGCCTCGGCCACCTTGGCGCGCAGTTCGGCGACCAGCGCGCGATTGTGCGCGGCGTTGCGGGCGAAGGCGTCGCTGGACGCGTCGATAACGGAGTTCAACTTCGGCATGACCGACGCTTAGCCTTTTCCACCCATCCCCGGAAGTCGGAGTTTTTTGGACCCCGAAGCCGAAGATTCAGAGCCAAAACCGTTCTTAGACATTTTATCTTCCAGAGCAATGATTGCGCCTGAACGCGTGCTCGGGGTCAAGCCTGCCGATCGTGCGAGGCCGTTTACAGCTTCGCCCTGCCGGCTCTACGGTCCGCGCCGTGGAAACGCCCCTGCCCGATGACTCGGCCCTAGCGCGCCTCTTCGCCCGCGAGCGGCGGAACGGAACGGCGGCGTGGTTCTCGCTGCCCGGCGGCGCGACCCTGTTCGAGCCTGGGGAAGCGGCCGACCAGCTCTATTTCCTGAAGACGGGCCGTCTGGGCGCTTTCCGCCGCGAGCCCGGTCAGGAGCCCCAGTTCCTGGGGCTGATCCGCCCCGGCGAGCCGGCCGGCGAGATGGCGATGATCGGCGACACCGCCCACTCCGCCAGCATGGTGGCCTTGCGCGACAGCGAGATGCTGGCCGTGCCCCGCGACGTCTTCTTCGAGGCGGCCGAGGAAGATCCCAGCGTCCTGCTGGAGTTGTCCCGGCTGATGATCCATCGGGCCCGCCAAGCGCGAAGCCAGCCGGCGGTCGGCGATCCATCGGTGTTCGGCTTCATCGCCGTCGAGCCTGGCGCGCCGATCCGGCCGATCGTCGAGCGCCTTGGCCGTTGCATCGAGAACCTGGGCTACACGGTCACGGTCGAGGGCGGTGAGGCGCTGCTGGCGCCGACCGAGTGGTTCGGCAATGTCGAGCACGCCCACGACTTCGTCCTCTATGTCGCCGAGGCCGACGAGACCGCCTGGAAGCACGTGGTCGGCCGGCAAGTGGACCGCCTGTTCCGCGTGGGGCGCGGCGACCGCCCCCCGCCGACCGTGATTCCCAGCTACGCTTCGGGTCCCCTTCAGGCCCAACGTCTTGTCGATCTGATCCTGCTGCAATCGGCCAGCCTTGTTCGCCCCAGCGGGTCGGAGGCTTGGGTCGCCGCGACCCAGCCCGCGCGCGTGTTCCATCTGCGCGAAAACGGCGTAGCCGATCTGCAGCGGCTGGCGCGGGTGATGACCGGGCAGTCCGTGGGGCTGGTTTTGTCCGGCGGCGGCGCGCGGGCCTACGCCCATATCGGCGCGATCCAGGCCATGCGCGAGCGGGCGATCCCGATCGACTTCGTCGGCGGCGCCTCGATGGGCGCGATCATCGCCGCGGGCCTAGCCATGGGCTGGGACGACGGCGAGATGGAGGCGCGTATCCACAAGGCCTTTGTCGATTCCAGTCCCTTGGACGACATCGCCTTTCCGATGATCGCCATGACGCGCGGCGAGAAGGTCAGGGCGCGCTTGGAAGAGCATTTCAGCGGTGTCGAGATCAGCGATCTCTGGCTGCCGTTCTTCTGCGTCTCGTCGAACCTGACCTCGGGCGCCTACCAACTGCATCGCACGGGCGAGCTGCAGGCGGCTTTGCGGGCCTCGATCGCTCTGCCCGGCGTGATGCCCCCGGCCACCTTCAACGGCTCGGTGCTGGTCGATGGGGCGGTGATGAAGAACTTCCCCGCCGACGTCATGCGCGCGCTCCAGCCTGGTCCGATCGTCGGCGTCGACGTCACTCGCGGCCGCAGCATCACGCCGGACGACATCGTCACCCCGCCCTCCCTCTGGAACTGGATCACCTCGGGCGAGTGGCGGCGCGGGCCGCCGATCGTGGCCCTGTTGATGCGGGCGGCCACGGTCACCTCCGGTCGCGACATCACCGCCGCGCGCGAGGCCACCGATGTTCTGATCACGCCGAAGCTGGAGGGCGTCGACATCCGCGACTGGCGCGCCTTCGAGCCCTCGGTAAAGGCCGGGCGCGTCGCCGCCGGCTTCGCACTGGACACGCTGCGCCAGCCCGTGACGACGCTGCGTCGCCGCCTAAGTCTGCGCGAACGCCAAGCCGCCTCTGGCCGCTGACCGTCGGGCCACGATGAACAGGCGCTTGAAGGGAAACAGCGTCACCCCGTCCTCCCGGCGCGGGAACCGGCGCGCCAGCCGAGCGCGCCAGGCGTCCAGGAACAGCGACCGCTCCCCATTATCCAGCGCGTCGAGATAGGGGCGCAGGGTCGCGCCCATCGTCCACTCGACGATCGGGTCCTCGCCGCGCAACGCGTGCAGATAGGTGGTGGTCCAGATGTCGATCTCGCCGCACAAGGGCGCCAGCCAGCTGTAATAGTCTTCGGGCGACGCTGTCGGGCCAGCGCCGGCGATATTCGTCAGCTTGGCGGCCCACGTCCCCACCTGGATGACCTCGGCCAAGCTGCCGCGCCAGCCCAGGCTGTCGACCACCGGGACCTGGATCGCCAGGACGCCCGACGGCGCCAGAGCGGCCGCGAGCCGGGGAATCAGCATCTTATGATCGCCCACCCAGTGAAGAGCGGCGTTGGTGAAGATCAGGTCCGCTGGCGCGTCCGACGAGAAGTCCTCGATGCCGCCCTCGATCCATTCCACGCGATCTGAAAGCGCCCGGGCTCGCCGCAGCATCTCGGGACTGGAGTCCAGGCCGCGCACTCTAGCCTGCTGAAAACGCTCAGCTAGTGCGGCGGCTTGCTCGCCCATGCCGCAGCCCAGGTCCCAGATTTCGCGCGGCGCCATATCGGCCGGCAGCATCGCCATGAGGTCTTGAGCCGGCCGTTCGCGGTATCGGCGGTAGAGGGCGTAGATGTCCGGATCCCAACGCGCCATTCTATCCCTCTCCGGTGCGACAATCCGGCGTCGTGCAACTTCGCCGTCTGTGAAGAATTCTTCTCACGCGAGAAGATTCATCATACTGTCGGAAATAGACCTCCGACAGAGGGGCCACAGGGAAGGAAATCACGCGGAATGGTCACGCAGATTCATCTGGCTCCCGGCGGCGCGCCCGCCCCAGCCCAAAACGTCCGCAAGCTGAACCTTAGCCGCCCTCTGGCGGTCGGCGCCGCCGTGGTGATGTGGGCTCTGATCCTGATCGGACTTCGCCTGCTGACGCTTTAACCGCGACTTCGGGTCGCGTCGGGCGCCTCTTCCCATCTTAGCGGAAAGGCCCATATCCTCCTTGTGTTGTTCAACCACTGAAAGGAGGTGATCCAGTGTCTCATTGTCTCCAACCGCGGTCGCAAGTCGTGACCTGGAGCCTGAAGAACGAGGTCTCCGCCTAGGGTGTTGAGCACCCAGGTTTAAGTCACACGCTGCGAAAGCGGCTACGACGATGGAAGGGCCGTCCCGATCGGGGCGGCCCTTTTTCATATCGATGTCAGGCCCCGATCAGCTCGCGGCCGATCAGGAAGCGGCGGATCTCATTGGTGCCGGCGCCGATGTCGTAGAGCTTGGCGTCGCGCAGCAGGCGCTCGACCGGCCACTCCTTGGTGTAGCCGGCGCCGCCGAGGGCCTGGATCGCCTCCAGAGCCACCTTCACGGCGTTCTCGCTGGCCATCAGGATCGCGCCGGCCGCGTCGAAGCGCGTGGTCTTGCCCGCGTCGCAGGCCCGCGCCACCGCGTAGACATAGGCGCGGGCGGAATTCAGGGCCACGTACATGTCGGCGATCTTGCCCTGCATCAGCTGGAAGCCGCCGATCGGCTGGCCGAACTGCTTGCGGTCGCGGACATAGGGCAGGACGATGTCGAGACAGGCCTGCATGATGCCCAGCGGCCCCGCCGCCAACACGGCGCGCTCGTAGTCGAGGCCGCTCATCAGGACGCCAACGCCGCCGCCGACCGGTCCCATGACGTTTTCTTCCGGGATCTCGCAGTCCTCGAACACCAGCTCGGCGGTGTCGCTGCCGCGCATGCCCATCTTGTCCAGCTTCTTGGAGACGCTGAAGCCCTTCATGCCCTTCTCGACGAGGAAGGCGGTGATGCCGCGGCTGCCCTCGCCCGTCTTGGCGTAGACGACCAGGGTGTCGGCGTGCGGGGCGTTGGTGATCCAGAACTTCGTGCCGTTCAGGACATAGTGGTCGCCGCGCTGCTCGGCGCGCAGCTTCATCGAGACGACGTCCGAGCCCGCGCTGGCCTCGCTCATCGCTAGAGAGCCGACATGCTCGCCGCTGATCAGCTTGGGCAGGTAGCGCCGCTTCTGCTCGGGCGTGCCCCAGCGCCGGATCTGGTTGACGCAAAGGTTCGAGTGCGCGCCGTACGACAGGCCCACCGAGGCCGAGGCGCGGGAGACCTCCTCCATCGCCACCACGTGCTCGAGATAGCCAAGGCCGAGGCCGCCGAATTCTTCCTCGACGGTGATGCCGTGCAGGCCAAGGTCGCCCATCGGGACCCACAGCGAGCGCGGGAAGGTGTTGGCCTCGTCGATCTCGGCCGCCAGCGGCGCGATGCGATCGGCGGCGAAGCGGGCGGTTGTCTCGCGGATGGCGTCGGCGGTCTCGCCCAACGCGAAGTCCATCGTGGGTGCGAAATTCGTCATGATAGTCCTCCCATAGCACGAACGCCCGCGGATCAACGAGACCCGCGGGCGTTCTTGCTCGACTTCCCCAGAGTAAGGGAAGTTCTTATTCGCCCGCCTTATCCGGCCCAGCCAGTCGGCGCAACAGAAGATAAGCTGAAACCACGAAGCATATCGCGCCGATCATGCTGGCGCCGTAGCCGAACAGCTTGACCTGGTCCGCCGCCCCGACCGCCACGGTCAGGATCCAAAGGACGCCGCCGCCGAACAGCGACAAGCCCAGCAGGCCCAGGACGATCAGCAAGCTGGCGTTGCCGGACGAACGCTTCGTCTTCCGCGGGCCGCCCGCGATCCCGGCGACGGTGGAAGGCTCAGAGGCGGCGCTGGTCGAGAAGCCGTCAAGATTGAACGCCGAGCCGCTGTCGTTCGGCGCGCCAAACAGCGTCGGTTCGTTGGCGACCGGGCCGGGCGCGAACGCCTCCACGGTCGCAGGTTTTTCCGGCGCCTGCGGCGACGGCCGGAAAGGCGTCAGCTCGACGGCGGGCGCGTCCTGGAACAGGACAGGCCCAGAAGAGACGGTGGCGGCCTTCTCCGGCGCGGGCGGCTCGGGCAGGCTGAGGTCAGGCTGCGTCTTGCTGGGCGGCGCTTCCGCCTCGGCGAGGATAGCTTCCAGGCGCGCGCTGACGGCGGCCGCCGACTGCTCGGTCGCGGTGGGTCTGTCCTCTTCCGGGACAACGATGCTGAACGGCAGGTCGCCCTCGCGGTGCGCGACGATCCGGTCGCCGTCGATGCGGGTGCTGACCGTGGCCGGCGTCTGCTTAGGAATGGCGTTGCTAGCGTCGTAGTCGATCTTCGGACGCAGGATGGAGCTCGGCGCGGGCACCCACTGGCCGTTGGCCGGAGTCAGGAACAGCGTCTTCTCGGCTGAGCGGCGGCGCACCAGGGCGTCGATGACGATGCGCTCGCCCTCGAAGTCGGCCTTGCGCCACATCTCCATGGCGCAGGCGGCCTGCAGCAGCGAGCCCTCGTTGATCCGGCGCAGCACGCCCGAGCGCACGAAGTTCTCGATGCCGATGTTGAAGGCGAAGCAGACCAGGGCGTCGAACTGGTTCTGGGTCAGCGGCGTGTAGGTGTGCTCGTTGACCGAGTGGGCCACCGAGATCAGGTCGTACAGCAGCAGGGCCTCGGCGTCCTTTTCCGAGACAGTCGCGCCCGGACGCGCGGTCAGCGTGTGGCCATAGCCGATCGTCCAGCGTCCATCGGGCAGCTGGGCGGACGTCTGACGGTAGCCTTCGAATCTCTTGATGAGATCGACGGCGGCGCGGGAGACCTGATGACGCGGTTTCATCGCCTAGTTTGACCCAAATTGAGACAGACGCGGGTGCGCTCGCCTGTCCCGGCGCAAGGTCCGCGCCAGTTCGGCCGGATTCCTCAGTGCAAAAGCAGGGACGCGATCAACAATACCGCGAAGAACCCCGTGAAGTCCGTCAGGAAGGTGACGAAGATCGACGAGGACACGGCGGGGTCGCGCCCCATCTTCTCCAGCGCCAGCGGCATCAGGATGCCGCCGACGGCCGCGGTGAAGATGTTGGCCACCAGCGCCGCTCCGACGATGATCGCCAGCTTGTCGTGGTGATCCGCCGGACCGAAGAATAGATAGGTCGCCGTGCCCATGACCACAGCAAGACACAGGCCATTGACCAGGCCGACCAGCAGCTCGCGCAGGATGATCCGGCGGGCGTTGGCCGTGGTCAGCTCCTTGCTGGCGAGCGCCCGCACGGCGACGGCCAGGGTCTGAGTGCCGGCGTTGCCGCCCAGCGACGAGACGATCGGCATCAGGATGGCCAGCGCCACCAGCTGGGCGATCTCGGCCTGGAAGATGGCGACGCCGCTGACCGCCAGGGTGGCGGTCGCCAGGTTCAGCATGAGCCACGGCAGGCGCGACTTGACGATCTCGACCACCGATGCGTCGCGACCGGCGTCGGACACGCCGGCCAGGGCCAGGATGTCCTCCTGGGCTTCGTCACGAATGACCTCGACGATGTCGTCGACGGTGATCTGCCCCACCAGACGCCCGCCTGGCTCGATGACCGGGGCGCTGATCAGGTGGTACTTGTCGAAGATGTAGGCGACTTCTTCCTGGTCCATGTCGACCGGAATTTCGGTGACCGCCTCCATCAGCTCGGTCAGCGGCGTCTCGCGCCGGCTGCGCAGCAGGATGCTGATCGGGATAGCGCCCACGGGCTTGTAGGTCGGATCGACCACATAGACGTCGAAGAACAGCTCCGGCAGCGTCTCGCCCGCCTCGCGCACATGGTCGATCGTCTGGCCGACGGTCCAGAACTCGGGAGCCGCCAGGAACTCGCGCTGCATCAGGCGGCCGGCCGTCTCGTCCTCGTAGGACAGGGTCGTCTCGATCGCGGCGCGGTCGGTCTCGCCCATGGCGGCCAGCACCTGGAAGCGCTTGGTGTCGTCCAGGTCGTCGATAACGTCGGCGGCGTCGTCGGTGTCCAGCTCTTCCAGGGCGCGGGCCAGCGTCACCGAGGGCGTGGCTTCCAGCACCTCCTCGCGGATGTTGTCCTCGAGCTCGGAGATGATCTCGCCCAGCGCCTCGGGATCGAGGAGCGGGATGATCTGCTCGCGATACTCGGCCGTCAGGAAGCCCATCAGGTCGGCGACGTCGGCCGGGTCCAAAGCGCCCACAAGCTCGCGCAAACGCTTGGCGTCGCCGCTGTCGGCGGCGTCGACCACCATCTCGACGTATTCGGGATTGAGGGCGTAGTCCTCGCCAAGCGCGAGGTCTTCCAGCTCCTCGGGAGTCTCTGATTTGGCCAGCGGGATGTCGTCCAGCACGTCGTCGGTCAGTTCGGCGGTGTCCCGGGTCATGGGGGCCTCCTGAGCTCTTAGAGCGCGTGGGTTCGTGCTGGTTGGTCCGATGAAGCGACCCTGAGGCGAAATCAGGGCCAGAAACGATTAGAGCGCCCCTTGCGAGTCGGAAACCGATTTCGCCGGAGCGCTCTATTCAGGTTCACCTGGTGCGGTCGAGAAGACTCGAACTTCCACGGGTTGCCCCACAGCGACCTCAACGCTGCGCGTCTACCAATTCCGCCACGACCGCTCGTGGTGAGGGGCGGCAGGTAGCAAACTGAATCGGCTTTGGGAAGTCGGAAGTTCGAGTATGGCGAACTTCTCCCCTGCGGCGAATTACGCCCCGCCCGCCATGTAGTCGTAGACGTCGGCCGCGCGGGTCACCTGGATGGCGATGCGGTCGTCGCTGATCTGGATTTCGCCGCGGGCGATCGGGTGGTTGTTGGCCAGGATCCAGACCTCGTCATTGGTCTTGGCGTCCAGCGGGATCACCGCGCCACGACCCATCCGCAACAATTGTTGCATGGGGAGGATCGATCGTCCCAGCAAGACGGAGATCTCGACATTGACGGCGTTGACCTGGGTCACGAAGTAAGGCCCCTGAACTGACACTGCGACCGACCGGGTCGCCGCGTCCAAGATTGCAAGATTAGGGCCGTATGCTTGCGCTCCCGTTAAACGCTGAAAACACTGGACTTCCGAGCATGAGGCGCGATGACGCGGCCCCCGTGGGGTGGGCGGTTTCGACCGACTACGTGGATTACCCGGCAGCGGTTGCCGCCATGGAGGCCCGCGCCGCCGCCATCGCCGACGGGACGGCGGGCGAGCTCGTCTGGCTGCTGGAGCACCCTCCCCTTTACACCGCCGGCGTGTCCGCCAAGGCCACCGACCTGCTGGCGCCGGACCGCTTTCCGGTGTTCGAGAGCGGGCGCGGCGGCCAGTTCACCTATCACGGCCCCGGCCAGCGCGTGGCCTATGTGATGCTGGACCTGACAAAGCGCGGCCGCGACGTGCGCGCCTTCGTCGCGGCGCTGGAGGCCTGGATCATCGACGCCCTGGCCGCCTTCAACATCACTGGGGAGCTGCGCGACGGCCGGGTCGGCGTCTGGGTCGAGCGCAAGGGCGCGGGCTGGAGCCGCGAGGACAAGATCGCCGCCATCGGCGTGAAACTGCGCCGCTGGGTCAGCTTCCACGGGATCAGCCTGAACGTGGAACCGGACCTGTCGCACTTCTCCGGCATCGTCCCGTGTGGTCAGACGGAACATGGCGTCACCAGCCTGGTGGACCTCGGCCTGCCCGTCGCCATGGACGAGGCCGACGCGGCGCTCCAGACCAGCTTTACGAAGGTGTTTGGACCGGTCGAGGACGCGGCGGCGCCGGTTTAGATCGAAATGGTCTTCAGCGGGTTCGGCCCATAACGGTTCGCCCCCTGCTCGCCGCCCATCACGCCCAGCTCGACCACCGCCCAGGCGATGACCAGGCAGAACATGAAGTCGAGGAAGTGCTCGGGCTGGGGCCAGACGGCGATGAAGGCCACCAGGATCAGCAGCGCCCACCAGCCCGACCGGCCGCGATCGTGCAGGCGCTTCGACAGCACGCAGGCGCCCGAGAAC
>Ga0247725_1001010_pt1 | contig 16031 bp, 18 predicted proteins | sample OKSTACKMCFT3sol_FD_183021 | JGI IMG/M metagenome (GOLD analysis project Ga0247725, IMG submission 183021) | Subsurface sediment microbial communities from gas well in Oklahoma, United States - OK STACK MC-FT3-sol | ecosystem: Environmental > Terrestrial > Deep subsurface > Rock core/Sediment... | reverse complement strand
GCTCTGAGTGCGGAGCAGAGCACGACCGCGATATAAACGCGGCAACCAATATTCTCGCGGCGGGGCATCGCCGTCTAGCTGTAGGAATCCCCGTGCTTTAGCGCGGGGAGGATGTCAACAAAAACAAGTCCTAGAGACCCTGCATGCTCAAACGCGTGACGGGCTTGTTTGTGACCGCATTAAAGCAGTACTTCTTGCATCCGAAGGCTGGACCGCGGCAATGATTTCTCAAGCATTACGGATAAATGAATCAACGGTCCGCCGTCACCTTGCCGATTACACCTTGTCAGAGAAGCTCAAGTCTGAAAATGTCGCGGTTCACAAAGCCTGTAATCTGTTGAGCAAACCGCAGAGTTAATTGCCCATTTAACTCAGACTCAGGCAACCAAAATCTCACACGGCTGGATATGTACAGGGCAGGACAAAGCCAAAGAAACCAACGGCAGTCGTAGGCGGCGTAAACTGATTGTAAGCTTACGGCAGCATAGCTGAACTTAATCAACATAGTCTGATTTACTAAATTAGCGCGAGCATTCGCTGCTTTTTCATGGCATTTGGCGACCATCAATCTAGTTTTTGCTTTTCTTGATAGCTGGCGCTGCTTACGTCTGAGGTTTTTCTCAGCACGCTTTACAAATCTTCGGTTGGCTATCTTTTTGCCATTCGATTCGATGGCGAAATGAAACAGCCCCAGATCAACACCTGTGACCTTGCTTGCAGTGTGAAGTAAAGTTGGTACTTCCACTCCATCATCAGTAAGAATTGATGCGTATGTCAAATTAACGTTTGGAGAAGAGAGAAAGGGATGCGCTCTTGTTCCAGTCGTAAGTTAGGTTGCCAATGGGCCTTGAGTCGTTGGTATAGCAGTTGCTCTGTCTCATTTAAGTTGGGGAGCTGTTCGGCTCTGTGGGCTGTGGCAGAAGGCTCGCTTCCCCACCAAGAGCGGCAGGCAAGTAGGGTTGCTTCATCCATTAGTAGAGAACGGGTACGCGGAAAATAGCTGCGTAGTTGCGATAACATGGCAAAGCCATGGCTGTCGATATCGCCCCAGTAGTGGATCTGGCAAGCGCCCAGCCAGGGCACCTCTTTGAGCAGTTGCACGCCATAACCCAGGCCGAAAATCACCAGTCCATTGCGTACCCCAGGAAATGCCAGGCCGTTGATCTTGTTCTCGGTAATAAAAACCCGATCCACCAGCAGGTCCAGCTTGGCGAAGTCGCGCACCGTCAAGGTGATGTCGCTGGCCCCGGCAAACTCGGCCGCCAGTTGCGGGTCAAGTAGACGAAAGCGGACCTGCGGCTCCTCGTAGCGCAGGCCAAAGCGCCGTTCGAAGCCGTGATCGCGCAAGCTGGTCACGGTCGGGTCAATCGCCTGCTCTGGTAGCAGCTGATCCAGCAGACTCTTCAGTATGCTTTTGTGTTGCTCGATAAATTTGGTATCGACGCCGGGTATGTCCAGTTGGCGCAGGTAGCAATCGGGGCGTGGGTGAGCACAGAAGTGGCGGCAGACGGCGATGAGCTCAGGCCAATGACCCGCCTGCTTTTCTAGTTGTGCCGGATTGTCCAGCAACCAGGCCTGCAGCGCCGGGAAGGCGGCGAGCAGCCGTGCGTGCTCATCGCAAAAGATCCGCCAAGCCTGTGCCTGCCCGACAAAGCGGGCCAAGGCGGCCATATCGGCAAACTCGACGGCAGCAGGCAGCCATTGGCGCCCCATGGTCGGGTAGTTGACCTCCTGCTGCTGCAACGTGATGCCGGGCAGATCGGTCAGTCCCTCCTGCAGGCGGGCGATCTGCTGGCGCAGGGCGGCAAAGTCGTGCAGCAGTGCTTTGTCGGTGGGGCGGGATAGTTTGATGGTGAGGGGGAACAGTGATTCCCCCTCAAGCCAGGCCCGATGCAGTCCATAACCTTGCCATTTCTTCAGTAGTTTCTGCTTGAGTGTCTTGAGTTCGATCATGGTCATGTCTCCACGGAACCATTCACGTCTGAAGCCTGCACCTCAACAATCGGGACCTCAGAAACCAGCGTGCTGTAGCTGCCGAGAGCCTGATGTTGAGCCAGCCGTTGCCGATACTCCTCGATGGTCATGTTCAGCAGCATGGATCGATTCTGCTTCAGATCGACAAAGTGCACATGGCGGACATAGTGCTCGATGACATCGAGTTTTTGCAGGGGGGTGACCAGCAGCAGTTGCAGCCCCAGCTTCTTGAACAGCTCCAGCCCGAAGCGGGTGCTGTCTTTGGAGCCACGAGCGAAAGCTTCATCGATCACCACCAGATTGAAGCGGCGCTCGGCACGGGTCTGGGTAGTCTCGCTGCCGACCAGCCTGTATTGCAGCAAGATAGCGGCGGCCAGAATGGAGTAGGCCAGTTTCTCCTTCTGTCCCCCCGATTTACCACCGGAGTCGGAGTAACACTCCTTCTCGCTGCCATCCTCCCGGTAGCGTTCGATAACGTTGAACAAATGCCAGAAGCGCACATCGACGACCTTCTGGGTCCATTTTGCATCTTGTCGCATCTGCTCGATCAGTGACTTTACTTGTTCGAACTTCTGCTCCGAGTAGAGGTTGTCATCCAGCGTGTGCTCGACACACTGTTTGAGACGCTGCTTGAACTCGCGGATCTCCACATCAGGGGAGGAGACGCTGTCAATCTCGATAAAAGTGCCGATCTGGTAGTCCAGTGCATACAGCGACTGGTTAATGAGCCGGATGCGGGCACTGATCTCCTCTTCATGTTTGTCGAGCTGGCTGCGAAACAGCGCCATGGCGCGGATGGTGTCGCGGTTAAGCATCTCCTTGAAACGCGCTTCGTGGCGTGGCAGATCCTCCTGCTGCAGTTGTTGGAGGAGCTGTTGATATTCCTTCAATGCCGCCAGACTCTTGTCCAGTTCACTGGCATCGTTGGGAAAGCGGTAGTGGAAGGTGCTCATGGCATCGATCATTTGCCCCTCCTTCTTGCGCCGTTTCTCCTCCAGATGTTGCACCCGCTCGTTGAGTTTACCGCGCAGCAAGCTGGTCTGGTTAGTCAGCATGTCGAAGCGCAACCCGGCGCTGGCACCATACTCCTGATAGAACTGGGTCAGGGTCGCAAAACAGCGCTCGCGCAAGATCGGCGGGACGCTAGCCAGCAAGGCCTCTTTTTCCGTCAGGGCAAGGGTATCGGTCTCAATCTCACTCTGTTGTTGCCCCACGCTGGTTAGCAGGTTATCGCGCTCGCTCCCGAGTGCCTTGAAAGCTTGCTTGGCCAAGGTTAATTGTTGCTGCAGCGTCTGAAGCAGGTCCGAACTCTGCTCCAGTATCTGTACTTCTTGCTGTAACTGTTCTATCTGCTCGCTAAAACGTGGCCAGTTAATCTGTTCAAACCCCAGATTGAAATCGGCCAGTCTTAACGCCTGATGACGCAGTTTGTCGAGCATGATGCGGCGCCGCTCCTGTTGTTGCAGCTGCTGCTGGCGTTGTTGGATTTGCTGCTGCAACTGGCTGTACTGTTGGGCCAGCAGTTGGATCTTCTCCTTGTTGCTCCAGCCCAGCACATAGCGGCTCTTATCCTGCAGGGCGTGCCTGTCGTCTTTCTCATGACGTGAGGGGCCGGATTTGATCTGGCCGTTGATGGATAACGCCTTGTCGCTGCGGCGAAAGGTGGCCAGATCCTCGCAGCAGAGATAGTCAAAGCGTTGCAGCTCTTTGTGCAACCAGTCGTATTGCTCACAGGCCGGTTTTATCTCCAGCTTGCCCAGCAGCGAGCCAGGCGTCGCCGGGCTTGGCAGATAATCGGCAGGCTGGCGTACCCGGTAATAGACCAGGCGACTGCCCAGATGGGTTTTTTCCACCCATTCGCTGATCGTGGGGTAGAGTCGCTCCGGCACCAGCAGGCTCAGGGCAAAATTGTGCAGCACCCGCTCCATGGCCCCTTGCCAGGCGAGCTCCTTACCCTTGACCTGCAGTAGCTCACCGACAAAGGGGAGCTGGCTCTCATCTAACCCCAGTTCGGCACAGAGTCGCTCGCGTATGGCCAACTGCTGAGCGGGAATGTTGCTCTGGCGTTTCTTCAGGGCGGCGAGTTCGTCGCCCAGTTGCTGCAGTTGGGCGCTCTGCTGCCACTCCTGCTGCTTGAGCGTATCTCGCTGCTGCTCCAGTTGGGCCAACTCGCCCATCAGTGTCTCGGCCCTTTCCTTGGCGGCGGCCTGGTTGCTGACAAAGCAGTCGAGTTCCAGAGTATCCGGCAGGGCCAGGGCTTGGGTCAGATCGCGATAGTCTTTGTAGTGATGGCGAGCCGTGTCGCGCGCCTGACTCAGGCGGTGCATCTCCCCCTGCAGCTGTTGCAGGCGGCTACCGCCATTTTCCAGGATCTGTTGATGCAAGGTGGCAACCTGTTGCTCCTGCTCACCGAGCCTACGATCCAGGCTCTCGCGCTGCAGTTGTAGCTTGTCCAGGTTCTGGCGGCTGCGCTGCAGTCGCTTCTGATAGAGGGAGATGGCATGTTGTGCCATGAAGCCATCGGTCAGCTCCCGACACTGCTGGATATGCTGTTTCTCCTGCTCGGCCTGCAGCACGTCCTCCCCCAGTCGGCTGACAGGCTCCAGCAACTCGACCTTCTGGCGGGCTGCGACCACCGCATCATGCAGCCGCTTGAGATCGTCATAGTTGCGCTCCAATTCCTGGATCAGCCCCTCGACATCGGGCTGGGTCAGCATGTTCTGGCGTACGAAGTCAGTGACCGAGCCCACGGACTTCATCGAGATGGTCTGATTGAAGAGATCCAGCGCCTTGCCATCGTTACCCAGTCCCAGCGCCTTGCAAAAGGCTTGCTGATAGGGGCCAAAGCTGTCGAACAGCTCGCAGCCACCCTGCTGTTTTAGTTGCTTTTTCAGTCCGGCTATCTTGTCACCAAAGCCGCTGAAGTGGTTGGCGATGGTAAGGGGCTGCTCGGCCACCAGAAACAGTCGCTTGACCCGCTTCTCTGCGGGGGGCAGCCAGCATACCTGGGCCAGGGTCACGCTCTGTTGCAGGGCGGCGGAGTGGAACTGGGCCAGCAGAACGCTGTAGTGATCCTTGCCGCGCAGGCCGACCGGACGCGCTTTGCCATAGTCATCCTGCTGGGAGGTATAGAAGCCATGGAAGTAGGACTCCAGCGAGCGTTCCTTCTCCTCGGCGCCTGCCGCCTTGTTGAAGGCCAGCTTGCGGGTGGGAACCAGCAGGGTGGTGAGACCGTCCACCAGTGTCGATTTGCCACTGCCGATGTTGCCGGTCAGCAGGCTGTTGTCGCCCTCTACGGCCAGATGCCAGATTTGCTGATCGAAGGTGCCCCAGTTGAACACCTCGAAACGCATCAGGCGAAAGCCCTGCAGGGCCTGGTTTGGCAGGCTGTGCTTGGCTGAGATTTGCGCGTTCAGCTCACTATTCACTCGGTGTTCTCCTCGTTGTACTCTTCAGCGTTCTCTGTCGTATTCCCGGCGACAGCCAGTTTTTGCGCTAGTAGCTGGTTGAATTCCACTATCTGTTCGGCGGTGACAAAGGCCTTGAGAATGCGCGGCACCTCGAAGTCATCCGGATGCTTGGGTAGCATTGAGAGGAAGCCCATCTCATCGCATTTTTTGATCAGCGCATCCAGCTCGCGGCGTTGCTTTACCTCATTACCCACCTCGGGGTAGTAGGGTAACAACCACTGGTGGATCTCCTGCCGGGTGACGATGAGGCGGGGCGCACTCTCTGCGCTGTCGTGCTCGGCCAGCCGCTTGCGCAGGCAGACCAATAGCAGTGTCTGGCCAAAGCTCAGGTTACGGCGGCTGATCAGGCGTGGTAACTCCTGACCGGACTCTTCTTCCGCGCTCTCGGGCTGCTTCAAGAAGGCGTACCCTTCGGCCTCGTCGATCAGCAAGGAGAGGCCAATCTGCTGGAAGTAGTCGCGGATGCTGTGTTGTTCGCGCAGTAATACCTGCCAGAGATCCCGTTGCCGATGCAGATAGAGAGGGCCCTTGAGCAGCCGGATGAGCACGGCAGACTTGTCCCGTTGGGCATCCGCCCCCAGTGCGCTTGTTTCATGGATGGTCGACATGGTTACAGCTCCCTGACAAAGGTGATGGCTGGAATGCGCAATATCCGCCAGAGTTCAGGCTCGGCCTGCCAGCGGATCTGTTGTTCCCGGGTGGTGTCGATGTGAGCAGGCAGCGTTTGCTCGCAGGCCAGCTTGATATAGGTGAGCACCTCATCCAAGCCATGGCGTATCGGGTAGTGTTCGATGACCTGGGCCAGGCTCACCTGACCTTGATAGTCACTCAGACAACGTTGGATGTGGCGTTGCAACTGCTGTTCGTCGATATGGCTCACCTCGAACAGGGTACGCAGATCCACTTCTGCCTGTGGCACGGCTTCGGCTACCGAGTTATTGAACTGTTCGCTCTGCGGCGGATGGTAGAGACCGCGACTCAGCAGTACAGAGAGCGTGGCCTGTTGCTCTGACACAGAGGCAAAATCCGGATAGCTGCGGCTATCAAGCCCTTCCAAGCGATGCGCCTGTGCCTCGAAGTCGCGGATCAGTTCCAAAATGCGTTTATTGTCCTGGGATTGCTCTTGGATGTAACGGCGCAACTGGTCGGTGATCTGCTGGCGGGTGATGTTCACCTTGGTTCCCGCATCCAGCAGGTAACTGTAGAGATGGCTGAGCAGGGTGTCCTGTTGCACCAGATTTCTCGCCTCTTCGTGTTCTAGCAGTGACTGCAGGTTCTGGCGCATGGCACTGCGCATCTGTGGCGTCATCAGTAGCTCGAAGAAGGCGCTGAAGGACAGTCCTTCGTCCGAGCTGTCGATGACATCCTGATCGCCAAACACCTGATCCAGTACCAGTCCCTTATGCAGGCCACTCTGGGTGATGGTCTTGCGTGTCTCCTTGTCCAGACTGCGGAAGTTGGCTTCCACTTGGCGAAAATCCCCCAGCAGTTGGCGCGAGAGATCGCCCAGAAAAAACAGCCGTTCGCGGATCTGGGTCGCTGACATCCCCGTATCCTGTCCCTGCTCGACGGCACAGATGGCCTGCTCGATCTCGGCCTTGCGAGCGCTCAGGGTGGCGAGCTTGGATGCACTGTCTTCAGTGGTGCCGTGGACCAGCTCTCCGATCAGATCGAGCAACAGTTTGAGCCGTGACTCGGTGCCGACAAACCGGCGCCCCTGCATCTCCTCGATCCAGCGCAGGGCTTTTTCGATCTCGGGCAACAGGTCGCACTCGGGTTCATCGCTCTGCAGTGGCAGGTATTTGCGCAGATAGCCGCCCCGGCTGTTGATCCAGTCGTCGACATAGGCGCGGGCACTCTTGGGAAACAGCTCGGGACCATGGCTGTCGGCAATGTCCTGCAGATGATGTTCCAGTGCGTCGATCAGTTCCTGATAGGGGATGGCACGGCGGTTTTTAGCCAGAAAGGCCCGATGCAGAAAGCTGGCGAGCAGGGCAAAGTGAGGGGAGCGCAACAGACGCAGCGCCAAGCTTTGCTCCTTGAACTGCTCCAGAAACTCAAAGCTCAGATCCTGATTCATGGGGCAACTCCAGGCAGCAGGCGGCAGTTGGTCAGTGTGGCGACTACGTCATGGTTGGCCAGTCTGAGCGGATGGGAACGGGGATCGAGCCGGGCATCTGGTGAGCAGTCGACTCGCCACTGTTGCAACAAGTAACCCACCAGCGCCTCGCGCACTGTCAGCGTTAATTGTCCATCGGTCATGCCATAGTCCAAGGCTATGGCTTCTGGGTGGACAAGCGCGGGGTGGGGGACGAGTGTCAGCGTCATCTGTCGCTGCCAGGCGAGATCTGCCTCGCGCTGTTCTGTGTTTGGGGCTTGCGCCAATTCATGCACTTGCAGCAGGCGGGTGGTGACGAAGTCGCGAAACTCACCATGCCGCCGGTCGTAGGCGCGGACATGCCAACGGTGGCCGTTGTTAACCAAGACATGTGGGACCAGCTCACGCTCTGTCTCACCGGAACCTAAGGAGTGATAGCGCACGCTGATGGCCCGCCGCTGCGTGATGGCGCGCATCAGGGTGGCTATGGTGTTGCTGTCTGGATGGATGAGGCGGATGGCATCAACACAGTGTTCGCCGGGTGGCGAGATCTGTTTTACGCCTTCACCCATACCCTGGCTCAGGCGGCTGAGCAGGGTTTCCGGCTCATGGTTAAACAGCGGTACAAATTTTTGCGTTATGTGATAGCGCTTGGTTTGGTGTTTGAACTCTAGGTTTTCCGGAGCCAGTTCACGGTATAGCGCCAAATCCCGGGTACAGGAGGCAGATCCGACCGCAAACTGGCGTAGCAGATCGGTTTTGCTCACCTCGCCAAAGTAGTAGAGGCAGAAGTCTATAAACTCCAAGCGGTTACGTTGAGCATGAGGATAGAGATGAAAATCACCAAGTCTTGACATAGGACTTCTCATTTTGCTTTAGTGCGCTTTATAGTATATGGCTAATCAAAATGATGCAATCATTTTGATTAGATGGTGGCGGTTTTGCTCACCAACCCACGAATTGGAGAGCAACTGTTCCAGTTTGAGCCCTGTGAGGTTAGGAGGATTTTGGTTGGGGAGTACGATGTTCGTTATGAGATCCTTGATTCGATTATCTACATGCTGCGACTATGGTATACGCGAGAAAATCGTTGAACAAAACGCCCGCGCAATCCCGCTCCTTTAGGTGCGGGCCAAGCGGGAGGTGTATTGTAGTTGGTAACACTGCTTCAGTTTGAGGGGTAACTACCTTGAAAAACACCGATCTTGCTGTAGTGCAGCAAATTTGGGGCCACTGGCAACTGATGGTTGCTATCTGTGGTCACCTTGAACTTACGACCTGCTTTGGCTTTTAACCCTTGTCTTTTCACGCTGTTCAATATTGTTTTCAGGTCTGCATGGTCGCCATTTTCAGCCAACGCAACCTGAATACGGCGCGCACCGTCACGTTGCTTACCTTGCGTAAAAGCCTTATTGATTTTCTCGTCCAGCGCCGCCCGCCGTAGGGCTTTCTCGCCAGGTTCTTCACCGGTACGACGCCACTGATAATACCCACTTCGCGATACACCAAACACAGCGGCCATGCGCAGCAGGCGGAACCTGTGTTGGTGCTCCAGCATAAATTCAAATGCAGCTACTTTTGATTTTTCGCGAAGTAGGTTGCGGCCTTTTTTAAGATGGCTAAATCCTCAGCCTGATCAGCCAGTTGGCGACGTAACTTAGCTACTTCAGCCGCTAGTTCAGCTTCACGCTGGCTGGTAGTGGATTTTTTCTCTGATGCATTACGCCAGTTGTAAATCTGGGTTTCGTATAGCTTCAACTGCCGTGCTGCTTCGGCCACGCCAACACGCTCGGCCAGTTTCAGTGCTTCGGCTTTAAATTCTGCGGTATAAGTCTTACGGTTCTTTTTAGTTGTCATAGGCACCTCGTTATGTGATTTTACTCACTTAGCGCGGTGTACAGAACTACTGGATCAGATCACACAAAAGTGTGATTTGGTTGCCTTTGAAATTCAGGGATTCACATCATCGCTTTGGCCAACGCGCAATCTAAACCTAAAAGTGGGATATAAATCCTATAATATTCAGTAAAGTGGGAATATAGTCCTGCCTTTCACATGTTAGAGTTGCTTTGATTTCAAAGTTGGACTATATTCCCATTAATGACTGAATAGTGGGAATATAGTCCCTTTGGTTGGTGATGTGGCTAAGCGTGATTTACACAATGTACTGTTTCCAAAGCAACGCAAAATCCTGACTCATTTTGGTGAGGACTTGTTGTTGGCGATGAAACGACGTGGTTTTACAAAAAAGCTGCTGTGTGAACGTACTGGTTTTGATCATAAAACCGTGAACAAAGTCTTCGCAGGTGATCCGGGCGTTGCCATAGGCACTTACTTAAAAGTAATGGCCGTACTTGGCATGGAAAGCAACTTTGCGGAAATGGCCGCTCATGATGAAGTGGGTATCAAGCTGCAAAACATAAAATTGCTGGAAGGTTCAAGATGAGCCGTGAAATCGTCGAAGTCTATGCCGACTGGCAGCCAATCGACGCGCCACTGCTAATAGGGCGGCTTACTTATAGCGATTCAAGCCGAGGTGGCGTGTTTAGTTTTGCCTACGATAAAGCATTTTTAACCTCAGCCTGTCGCTTGCAAATTGATCCAATCTTGACGCTTCACTCCGGTGAACTCTACAACGATGAAGCCGATAAAAACTTTCGCGCATTTCTTGATTCATCGCCTGATAGATGGGGACGTATTTTAATGCAACGGCGTGCGGCGATTGATGCGCGCAAAGGCATTCGAGCAACAAGTCGATTAAACGAATTGGATTACCTGTTGGGCGTGCACGACTCTTACCGGATGGGTGGTATTCGATTTAAGCGAGCAGGCTCGAATGCTTTTTTGGACGACAATTCTGAATTTGCTGCGCCGCCAATGGCTTCTTTGCGAGAGCTAGAGCACGCAGCCATGCAGATTGAAAAAGACGATGACATCGACAGTGACGAGTATTATCGCTGGTTGAAAATGCTGATTTCTCCAGGCTCATCATTAGGTGGTGCAAGGCCCAAGGCTTGTGTCACAGATGAACAAGGCCACTTGTGGATTGCAAAGTTTCCCAATCTAAATGATACCCATGACGTGGGCGCATGGGAGATGGTCTGTTATGAATTGGCTTTGGCGGCAGGTGTTGACATGTTTCCAAGTGAGATCAAGCAGTTTTCTTGACATCCTCCCCGCGCTAAAGCACGGGGATTCCTACAGCTAGACGGCGATGCCCCGCCGCGAGAATATTGGTTGCCGCGTTTATATCGCGGTCGTGCTCTGCTCCGCACTCAGAGCACACCCATTCTCTTATTCCAAGACCAGTTCTACCTTTCGGACTGCTGACGGGGATCGCCCCACAGCTCGAACAGGTCTGGGTGGAGTAGGATTCATTGACTATTTCGAACACAACTGACCGCGCTATCGCTTTATATTCCAATTGTGTTTTGAGCATTGACCAGCCTGCGTCTAAAACCGATTTTGCCATTTTAGTTTTCGCTAACTTGGAGCTGCTCACATCGCCAACAAATATTGCGGCATTTTCATTGACCAGCCGCGTACTAAATTTATGCAAAGCATCTTTGCGACGATTCTTGATCTTCGCATGAATGGCCTTGACTCGCTTTTTCTTATTTGCTCTTTGGGCAACGCCTAAATCCGCCTCTAGATCGCGGTAGAAGTTCCCCCGTTCTAATTTAGCCCCATCACTGCAAGTTGCCGTATCTTTTAACCCTAGATCGATACCGATGGCTGTCTTTCCAGAGGTGGGCGCTGAGGCGCCTACATGAACACACACATTAAAGTACCAGCGTCCTCTTGAGTCTTCAGAGAAAGATCCTGAAGTAAACTCGTATTGTGAAAGCCCGTAGGTATCCCAAACCTTAAAGTGCTGTTTTGCGAATAAGACTTGCCCACTCTTCCACTTAGCAGAACCTTTTTTAAACGGCACAAAGCCAAGAGAGCGTTTAGAGCCTGAGCTTATTCGCCAACGTAACTTCGCTCGTTTGAATTGTTTTCTTGCTTGGGCGTGTTTGGCGCAGACCTCTTGAGCTGTGTGGGATGGAATAATAAATCCAGATTCGTTCCTAAAACTTAGAATCGGTTTTTGCACATCGTAAGCCGACATCCAGACAGGTCTAACCGCGCCAGCATCGCTATAGTTGCGACTCGCTTTCATGGTTAGTTCGTTGGCCAGGTTAAAGCATTGATTTACTTCATACGCCATCTGTCTTAACAGCTTCGCATGTTTATCTTTTACCCTAACACTTAAAGTTTTGGTCTGAATGCTCATAATGCACTAATATAGGTTCTTTAAGCTTGATTGTAAAGGTTGGCCTATGGAATTACGAAGAGGAAGGCACTGCGTATTTATGATGCATGTGCATCTTATTTTTATTGCTAAATATCGTGGCAAGTTATTTACGGATGCGCATCTAAAAACGATGCGAGACATCATGGAAAAAGTCTGTGCGGATTTTGAGGCTGAGATCGTAGAGTTTAACGGGGAGCAAGACCACGTTCACCTGTTAGTGAACTACCCACCGAAAGTGGCTATATCGAAGCTGGTTAATAGTCTAAAGGGGGTTTCTAGCAGGAAGTTGAAACAGTACTATCCAAATCTTCATAAGCCAGCCTACATGAAAAATGCACTTTGGTCGCCCAGCTACTTTGCAGGATCTGTTGGGGGCGCTCCAATAGACGTATTAAGGCAATATATTGAGCAACAAGATAGGCCGCATTAAGTTGCTTCGCAACTTGCGCTATCCTTCCCCGCGCTAAAAGCACGGGGCTTGTCGCGCATTTTGGTCATAGACATTCCGTTATTTAGCTAATTGGTATTCTTTGACCAAGCAAGGCAGCGGGATTTTAAGCCCCTCATTCAGCTTGCGGATCATGTTCAGACTAAGCCGACGTTGGCGGTTTAGCACTTCTGATACTCGGCTACGTTGCCCAAGGAACGGCACCATATCGGCATCAACAAGCCCTTGCTGTTCCATGCGAAACTGAATGGCCGCGATTGGATCTGGCGTTTCAATTGGAAAATGAGCGTCCTCAAACGCGCTCACCAGCGTGATCAACACTTCCAGCTCATCACCCTCTGGCGTGTTAGGTTCAGCATCAAAAAGCTGTTCAATACGCTTTAAGGCTGCTTCATTATCAGCCACGGTTCTGATCGGTTTAATTTGCATTGCAAACCTCCTAAATTGTGGTTGCATCAACTTTGTCATACTCAGCATGAGAACCAACAAAGCGAACATAGACCATTGCAAACTTGTAATTCACGGCCACAATAAGACGGTACTTATTGCCGTGGATGTTGAATACCACCCTGTTATTGCCAACAAAACTCGCGTTGCGGTACAACGCTTTTATGTCTTGCGGATTTTGCCAGTTAGCGTTTTTAGCTTCCTCGTACCATGACTTGAGAGGTTGCTCACTATCTTGATAAATGGGCGGCTCCCAAAACTCCCGCAATGCGACTCTTGAAACAACTCTCATGCAATCCCCTTTTCTATATTTCCCATTATGGGAAACGCATAAACGATAGTCAATATTTAATTTCCCTTTTTGGGAAAATATATTAATTTTTTGATTTTTACCATATTGCTGCGAGCAAGCGTGTACTCTCCTTCATGCTCGGGTATTTGTGGGATTTTGGGATTGTGGGATTGTGTAGCTAAGAAGGTTCTGCTGGAATTGACATCCTCCCCCCCTAAAGGAGGTGGAGGATGTCAATGAATCACTCTTGCCTAAAGCCGCTTAAAAAATTCTGAGGAGCTCGTAGCACTTTTTGCAATTAAATCAATTTTTTTACCACTGACTAGGTAAGCGTAATCGCGTGTGGAATATCCGTAGAATATGGATTTCATCTTGCTTAACCCTGTACGGGATGATGAACGGGTAATCCTGTATAATCTGTTCCCGTGTACCAACTACGCGCCCAGCCCGTCCCATGGCGGGTTGCACCGGCAATAAGTTCACTAAGCGGTAAACGTCTTGCACGAATGCTTGAGCGACCTTGGGGTTGTCTTTGGCTAAATAATCATACGCATCTTCAAGATTTTGCGCGGCCTTGCGCAACCATTTAACCCGCATTGTTCCCCCAACGCTGGAACTTGGCATTCATCTCGTTCTCTGGCACAAAATCACCGGCATCGGCTTCACGTAATGCGGCTTGGATTTCAGCAATTTGCCAAGCTTCCCGGTCTAAATAATCCTGAATCGCTTGGCTGGCCAACCACGATTTAGTTCTGCCAGTTGACTGGGCAAGCTGTACCAGCTTTTGCTCGATTTCATCGGATAAGCGCACTGACATGACACTCATGGTAAACCTCATCATACAATGTATACATCAAACTACATTACACTGATTGAGGATAAATTGCCATGTTTGGCTTATCAGCCAAACTGAATGTTAGTATCCGTCCGGTGATCTGCACCTAGCCTAGTTTTGCATTCCAAGGTAACAAATGATCCAGGCTTTCTGGCTTGAGTGACAGCTGATCTAGGCAGTACATGAGATAGTCAAAAGGCATAAGCCCATTAGCCTTGGCAGTTTCTATCATGCTGTACAGTATGGCACTGGCTTTTGCTCCATTGGCCGTATTGGCAAATAGCCAATTTTTACGGCCAATGACGAACGGCTTTATGGCTCGCTCTGCGCGATTATTGTCGATATTCAGTCGCCCATCCTCAAGATAGCGGTTCAAATTGGGCCATTGATTAAGGCAGTAGGTTATTGCCTTCCCAAAGCTGCTTTTAGGTGGCACATGGCGTTGTGATTTCTCCAGCCAACGATGCAACTCATCCAGTAAGGGTTGGCTGTGCAGCTGCCTTTGTTGGCGGCGAACCTCGGGACTTGAGTCTTTATCCAAGGTTTAGATTCGGTAGATTTTCTGGATATGGTTCAGAGCCCAGTTTGCCTTGCCCGTTTTGCCTTTAGGCTGAGCGATTTCAGCCTCTGTGAACTTACGACGAGCATGGGCCCAGCAGCCCACGAGTTCGGCATCGGTTTTAGCATAACCGGCGTAACCATCGACTTGCAGGTAACCACTAAATCCGTCGTTTATTTGAACTTGATGGATGAATAATCCGATACTGGTATAGGTCTAAATTTAGGTCTATACTTAGGTCTTAGTATAACTGTCGCAACAGTAGAAAATGGAGCTATGATGTTACAGAAAATTTTATGTGGCTATACCACACCGATCAGCAAGTTCAAATCAAACCCCAGTGCTGCATTAGCCGAAGCCCAAGGAGATGCAATTGCGGTGTCATCTAATAACCAAATCCAGTTTTATGCGGTACCGGCGTCACTGTTTGAAGAAATGACGGCGTTTTGTGAGTTTGCCCAACGTGGCACCACCACATTGGAAAGCATCCCTGCCCAGTTTACTGCTGCCAATCTAAACATGGATAAGGTTTCTACTCAGATGGCCAACAAACTGAAGCAAGGTGCCAGGGGAGAATTTGAGGAATGGAAGTAAAGGCGGTACGCATATTTACGCATCCCTATTTAAAAGAGGCCCTAGGTGAGCTGGCTACCAAAGCATTAGTAGATGATTTTCGGGTGTATAAGGAAGGTAAAGGCCTGCCTACCACCTTTGGCCGCGACGTTCCTTACCTGTTTACCCATAACCGCTCGTATCTTGAATTACAACATCTGCATTTCAAAGCTGCAGGTTTTCCGCTCAAGCTAGTGCAATTCAAACGGACCAGCGGTTATGTTCTGGTGTATTGTCCAGGCTTCTTCAACAGCCATTGTTACCTACTGATAGCCATCATTAAACATTGGGATAAGAACAAGCCGAATGATGTCGATAATACCGATCGTGATAGCGGCTTAATGAACCAACTGGAGAAAATAGCCGAAGGCTTCAGGGAGCAGTTTTAATCATACCGAATTTACCCAACGCGCCAAAAATGTAAAGTTAGCCTACATTAAGGCCTTGTTGCTTGTCCGCTGATACAGCATATCTCGACTCTCTACGAGCTTGTTGGATCATGGCTGTTTATTGGCAATTAATGTGAGTCCGCCAAGATAAATGTAAGCCCGTTGTTAATTAATCTGCGTCCATTGGCAGTTAATGTGAGTCGGTGGTCCCGCTTATTATCAGCTAATGTGAGCCCAGTTTGGCGGATGTAATCGCGCCGAAGGGATTATGTGTGCAAGCCACTACAGTTACCAAACATATCGTTCTCCTATGATTCCGAAGAACAAGGATGGCGATATATGGTCAAGTTATGAAGGTGTGCTTCGGCGGAAGCTTACGTTATTCTCGATAATTGCTCCTGCATTATTCTACCTTCGCCCGTCCCTGGGCTCGTACCTCCTGCATCTAACTACCATGGAGGGTGGAAATGTCATATTTTGTATCCGTCATTCCGCACCTAATTTTCGATTTAAAAAACTTGACGGCGATCGGTCATTCTGATCTATTACTCTCTTTTGCAGGTAATTCATCATGGCCGCTCCCGCTATCTCTATCCGTAACCTCGACCAC
>Ga0247725_1001009_pt1 | contig 16033 bp, 14 predicted proteins | sample OKSTACKMCFT3sol_FD_183021 | JGI IMG/M metagenome (GOLD analysis project Ga0247725, IMG submission 183021) | Subsurface sediment microbial communities from gas well in Oklahoma, United States - OK STACK MC-FT3-sol | ecosystem: Environmental > Terrestrial > Deep subsurface > Rock core/Sediment... | reverse complement strand
CGCCCACTGCGCAGCAAGAGCCTGGTGATCATCGCCCTGCCGCTGGCGGTGCTGCTGATCTCCCTGGTGCTGGTGTACGTCACCGAACGCCAGACCTCGCGGGTCGAGGACGATGTGCGCCGGGCACTGCGCGTGCAGGGCGACGTGCAGGCGGTACACAGCCTGCTGGCCGAGGCGGCGGCCAGCGTGCGCGGCTACCTGCTGATCCAGCGCAGCGACTTCCTGCCGTCCTACCGCAGTGCGCTGGAGCGCATCGACAGTACGCTGCGGCGCCTGGATAACGACATTCGCGACCCGCAGATGCGCGGCAGCCTGGAACGCCTGCGCCCGCTGATCGTGATCAAGCTGGAAGGCCTGGAACAGCTTATGGCGCTGGCCAGCAGCGACGACCGCGCGGCGATGACGCGCATCCTGGTGGACAACAAGCACGTGCTCGACGCGCTGCGCCAGGAGATCCAGCAGATGCTCGAGCGTGAGCAGACCCTGCTCGACGAGCGCAACGCCGAAGCCAGCGCGGTGCGCTCGCGCATGCTCCTGGCCACCGGCCTGGCCGCCATGTTCGGCGTGCTCGGGGCACTGTTCGCCGTGGTGCTGCTGTCCACCGGCATCGTCCATCGGGTGCAGCAGGTCGAGCGCAACGCCCGGCGCCTGGCCCTGGGTCAGCCGCTGATCCCCCAAGGCCCGGCGGCCGACGAGATCGGCCAGCTCGCCGCCAGCCTGGAAGAGGCCGGACAGCTGCTGGCCGAACGCGAGCGTGCCCTGCGTGACAACGAGGAACGCCTGCGCCTGATCATCGACGGGGTCAAGGAATACGGCATCTTCGGCCTCGACCCCAGCGGCCACGTCACCTCCTGGAACACCGGCGCCGAGCGCATCAAGGGCTACAGCGAGGCGGACATCCTCGGCCGCCACTTCTCCCTGTTCTACCCGCCGCAGGCCCGCGACACCGCCCCCTACCTGGCCCTGCAGGCGGCCACCCGCGAAGGGCGCTACGAGGAAGAGGCCTGGCGCCAGCGCCGCGATGGCTCGCTGTTCTGGGCCAACGTGGTGATCACCGCGCAGCGTGACGCCAGCGGCACCTTGCGCGGCTTCTCCAAGATCACCCGCGACATCACCGACCGACGCAATGCCGAGGCCGCCCTGCGCACGGCGCGCGAAGAGGCGGAGAACGCCAGCCGGGCGAAAAGCGAGTTTCTCTCGCGCATGAGCCACGAGCTGCGCACGCCGCTCAATTCCATTCTCGGCTTCGCCCAGCTGCTGGAAATGGACCGCGGCACACCGGCGCAGCAGGCCCAGGTGCGTCATATCCTGCGCGCCGGCCGGCACCTGCTGGGGCTGATCAACGAGGTGCTGGACATTGCCCGCATCGAATCCGGGCGGCTGGCGCTGAGCCCCGAGCCGTTGGCGTTGCGCCCGCTGCTGCAGGAGGTCAGCCTGCTGCTGTCGCCCCAGGCCGACAGCGCCGATATCCGCCTGCGCCTGCCGGAGGAGCTGCCGGCCGAGCTCTGTGTGCAGGCCGACAGCCAGCGCCTGGTGCAGGTGCTGCTCAACCTGCTGTCCAACGCGATCAAGTACAACCACCCCGGCGGCCATGTCGAAGTGCGGGTCCAGGCCGACAGCGACACCGTCACGCTGAGCGTGATCGACAACGGCCCGGGCATCGCCGCCGAGGATCTGGAGCGCCTGTTCATTCCCTTCGAGCGCCTCGGCGCCGCGGCCAGCGAGGTGGAGGGCACCGGCCTGGGCCTGGCCCTGAGCAAGAGCCTGCTGGAGCAGATGGATGGCAGCCTCGGCGTGCACAGCACGCCCGGCAAGGGCAGCACCTTCAGCCTGACGCTGCCACGGGCGCAGGTGCATGACGGCCTGCTGCCGGCGCCGGCCGCGGCGCCACCACCCGCGGCCAGCGACATCGCCCCGCCGGAGCGGCCGCTGCGCGTGCTGTGCATCGAAGACAACCTGTCCAGCCTGGCGCTGATCGAGACCCTGCTGGCGCGCTGGCCACAGGTGCAGGTGATCTCGGCCATGCAGGGCCAGCTCGGTCTCGATCTGGCCTGGCAGCACCGCCCCGAGGTGATCCGGCTGGATCTCGACCTGCCCGACCTCTCGGGCCAGGAAGTGCTCAAGCGCCTGCGTCTGAACCCCAGCAGCAGCGCTACACCCGTGCTGCTGATCACCGCCGACGTCAGCGCCGGCACCCGGCGCGACCTGCAGCAGGCCGGCGCCACCGCGGTGCTGAGCAAACCCCTGCACGTGCCGACCTTTCTCGCCGCCCTGCGCCAGCATCTGGATGCCGCCACGCCCACCCCGCCTCTCGGAGCCTGACCATGAACCACCCAGCGCCCGCCGACGATTTTCGTATCCTGGTGATCGACGATCAGCCCGCCAACCTCGAACTGGTGGAACAGCTGCTGGCCCGCGAGGGCCTGCACAACGTGCTCAGCTGCACCGACCCGGCCCAGGCGCTGGCCCTGTTCAGCAGCTTCGAGCCGGACCTGCTGATTCTCGATCTGCACATGCCCGGCCTGGACGGCTTCGCCGTGCTCGAACAGCTGCAGCGGCGCATTCCCGCCGACGATTACCTGCCGATTCTGGTGCTCACCGCCGATGCCACCCGCGAGGCCCGGCTGCGCGCCCTGGCACTGGGCGCACGCGACTTCATCAGCAAGCCGCTGGATGCCATCGAGACCCTGCTGCGGGTGTGGAATCTGCTGGAAACCCGCGCGCTGTATCGCCAGTTACGGCGCCTGCAACCCGATCAGCAGCCCTTGCGGGCCAGACCCATGGCGCTGGGCAACAGTTAAAAACTACCTGCGTTGCCATTGCTGCGTTAAAAACAGGCTCGTGCGCGAGTCCGAGCTAGGCGCCCCCATCAAAATGCTCATTTACAACACGTAAAGTCGAGCGCGACTCCGACCGCTTTTCGCCTGTTTTTGCGGGGCCGCAATCGGTATTGCACTGGCTGCCTCGGCTCGGGCCTCCTGCTTCGCTCTACCTCCTGCATCCATGCAGTCGTCGCCTACGTTTTTAAACAGCCTGTAAAAGCGCGCCTCAGAGCACCTGCTCCAGCGGCACGTGCAGGCGGCCGTACAGCGCTTCGACCGCCGCGCGCGCCGAAGGCGCGATATAGCCGCCCTCCAGCGCCAGCACCTGGTAGATGCCGCGACGCAGCATGTCCTGGCTGAGGTTGTCCGGGCTGGCGCCCGCCGTGCAGAGAAAGCGCACCCAGGAGGTCATGATGATCCAGGCGTTGAGCGTCAGCGCCTCGATCTGCGCCGGGGTCATCAGCAGGATGCCGGCCTCGACGAAGCCCTGGTAGATCGACTGCGCCCCCACCAGGCAGCGCTGGGCGAAGGCGCGGTAACGCGCGGCCAGCTCGGCGTCGGATTCCAGCAGGTGCTCCAGGTCGCGGTGCAGGAAGCGGTAGTGCCACATCGCCGCCAGCAGCGCCTCCAGATAGAAGGTCTTGTCCTCCACCGTCAGCGCGCGGCCTTCGGGCAGGCGCAGAAAGCTGTCGACCTGCGCTTCGTACTGGGCGAACAGCTCGGCGATGATCATCTGCTTGTTGCGGAAGTGGTAATACAGATTGCCCGGCGAAATGCCCAGGTGCGCGGCGATGTGGTTGGTGGTGACGTTGCGCTCGCCCTGGCCGTTGAACAGGGCCAGGCTCTCGGCAACGATACGGTCGCGGGTCTTGGGTGGCGCCATGACGCAGCTCGGTCTCGACTTCAAAAGTGGCAAAGGTACAGGCGAAACAGCCGAAGTGTTACCCCTCGACGCATCCCAGAGGTTGCTGCTGGCCTTTGGTTAGGGTGCGACTCGCGCAGTGACGCGGCATCCTATTTGACACATTAGAGTAATTGCTCTAGAAATCCAGCACAGTCCCAAGCAGCCCGCTGGAACGTCGAGGAGAAACCCATGGTCGCCGACATCGCCTACCTGCAGCAGAGCCAACAGCAGATCAACCAGCTGGACGCCACCTTCGCCCTGCAGCGCGCGGCCTTTGCCGCCAACCCGATGCCCTCGGCCGAGCAGCGTATCCAGTGGCTGAAATCCCTCAGCGAACTGCTGACCGAACAGCAGGATGCGTTGATCGCAGCGATCTCCCGGGACTTCAGCAATCGCTCGGCCGACGAGACCCTGCTCGCCGAGCTGATGCCCAGCCTGCACGGCATCCATTACGCGTCCAGGCGCATCAGGAAGTGGATGAAGCCCTCGCGTCGCAGCGTCGGCCTGCAGTTCATGCCCGCCGCGGCCAAGGTCGTCTACCAGCCGCTGGGCGTGGTCGGCATCATCGTACCGTGGAACTACCCGCTGTTTCTCGCCATCGGCCCGCTGACCGGCGCGCTGGCCGCCGGCAACCGGGTGATGATCAAGATGAGCGAGTCCACCCCGGCCACCTCGCAGCTGGTCAAGGACCTGCTGGCGCGCGTCTTCCCCGAGGACCTGGTCAGCGTTGCCCTGGGCGAGGCGGAAGTCGGTATGGCCTTCTCCAAGCTGCCGTTCGACCACCTGCTGTTCACCGGCGCCACCAGCATCGGCCGGCACGTGATGCGCGCCGCCGCCGAGAACCTCACTCCGGTGACCCTGGAGCTGGGCGGCAAGTCGCCGGCTATCGTTTCCGCCGACGTGCCGCTGGAGCACGCCGCCGAGCGCATCGCCTTCGGCAAGACCCTCAACGCCGGGCAGACCTGCGTGGCGCCTGACTATGTACTGGTGCCGCGCGATCGCATCGACGGCTTCGTCAGCGCCTACCGCGACGTCGTGCAGCGCTTCTACCCGCAGCTCAAGGACAACCCCGACTACACCGCGATCATCAACGAGCGCCAGCTGGCCCGCCTCAACGGCTACCTGCAGGACGCCCAGGCCAAGGGCGCGCGCATCGTCCCTATCTACCCCGAGGCCCAGGGCCGGCGCCTGCCGCAGAGCCTGGTGCTGGACGTCAACGACGACATGAAGCTGATGCAGGACGAGATCTTCGGCCCGCTGCTGCCGGTGGTGCCCTACGAGCGTATTGAAGACGCCTTCGCCTACGTCAACGCGCGGCCACGTCCGCTGGCGCTGTACTACTTCGGCTACGACAAGCGCGAGCAGCAGCGCGTGCTGCACGAGACCCATTCCGGCGGCGTGTGCCTGAACGACACCCTGCTGCACGTGGCGCAGGACGATATGCCGTTCGGCGGCGTCGGCCCGTCGGGCATGGGCCATTACCACGGTCACGAAGGCTTCCTGACCTTCAGCAAGGCCAAGGGTGTGTTCATCAAGCAGCGCTTCAACGCCGCGCGGCTGATCTACCCGCCCTATGGCAAGGCGATCCAGAAGCTGGTCTACAAGCTGTTCGTACGCTGAACAACGCGGGCAGCGCCCGTTTTATGCCTGGTGACAACAACAATGAACGACACCACCCTCAACGCACCGCAGCTGTCGCGGCGCAATCTGCTCAAGGTCGGCCTGCTGGGCACGGCGCTGCTCGGCACTGCCGGGCTGACCGCCACCCTCAGCGGCTGCTCGGCCAGCACGCCAGCCAATGGTTACCTGATCCTGCGCAGCAGCGACCTGCCCTTTCTGCGCGCACTGATCCCGGTGATGCTCGACGGCGCCGTCAGTGCCGAGCAGATGCCGCAGGCCATCGACGGCACGCTGAAGAGCCTCGACACCAGCCTGGCGCACCTGTCGCCGGAGATGCTGAAACTCACCGTGCAGCTGTTCGACGTGCTCGCCCTGCCCATCACCCGCGGCCCGCTGACCGGGGTCTGGGGCAGCTGGGACAACGCCAGCGCCGATGACGTGCGCAACTTCCTCGCGCGCTGGCAGAACAGCAGCCTGAGCCTGCTGCGCATGGGCCACGCCTCGCTGCTGCAACTGGTGATGATGGCCTGGTACAGCCGCCAGGAGGCCTGGGCCCATTGCGGCTATCCGGGGCCGCCCACCGTATAACGGCGCAACTGGAGAGATTTGTAGGGTGGGCTTCAGCCCACCAACAGAGGACAGCTTTGGTGGGCTGAAGCCCACCCTACCCACCGTCGCGGATGCCGTAGGGTGCGCCGTGCGCACCACCAAACGACACGGGTAATTCGGTGCGCGCAGCGCACCCTACCCGCCCCGCCTCGCTCGCTGTGAATGACAAGAAGAGAGCCTGAAATGCCCGTACCCGATTTGTTCAAGCAAGGCCTGGCCAGGGGCTGGAAGACATACGACGGTTCGCGCCTGGAAAACGACCTGACCCTGGAAGCCGATGTCGCCATCGTCGGCAGCGGCGCCGGTGGCGGCACCACGGCGGAAATCCTCAGCGCCGCCGGTTACAAGGTGCTGCTGATCGAGGAAGGTCCGCTCAAGACCAGCGACGACTTCAAGATGCGCGAGGCCGATGCCTACCCGACCCTCTATCAGGAGGGCATCGGGCGCATGAGCAAGGACGGCGCCATCACCATCCTACAGGGCCGCGCCGTTGGCGGCACCACGCTGGTCAACTGGACCAGCAGCTTCCGCACACCGCCGCAGACCCTGGCGCACTGGGCCGAGGTGCATGGAGTGAAGGGCCATGACGTCGAGTCCATGGCGCCCTGGTTCGAGAAGATGGAGCAGCGCCTGGGCGTGGCGCCCTGGGCGGTGCCACCGAATGCCAACAACGAGGTGCTGCGCAGCGGTTGCGACAAGCTCGGCTATCACTGGGCGCCGATCCCGCGCAACGTGCGCGGCTGCTGGAACCTCGGCTATTGCGGCATGGGCTGCCCGACCAACGCCAAGCAGTCGATGCTGGTCACCACCATCCCCGCCACCCTCGACGCTGGCGGCGAGCTGCTCTACCTGGCGCGCGCCGACAAGCTGCTGATCGAAGGCGACAAGGTGGTCGGCATCGACTGCCTGGGCATGGACGAGCGCTGCGTGGCGCCCAATGGCAAGCGCATCCGGGTCAAGGCGCGGCACTACGTGCTGGCCGGCGGCGGCATCAACACACCCGGCATCCTGCTGCGCTCCAACGCGCCCGACCCGCACCAGCGTGTCGGCCGGCGCACCTACCTGCACCTGGTGAACTTCTCCGCGGCGCAGTTCGAGCAGGTCATCAACCCCTTCTACGGCGCGCCGCAGTCGGTCTATTCCGATCATTTCCAGTGGGACGACGGCACCAGCGGGCGCCTTTCCTACAAACTGGAAGTGCCGCCGCTGCAACCGGCGCTGACCGCCACCCTGCTCGGCGATTTCGGCCGCGAGAACGCCCTGCGCATGGCGCAACTGCCGCACACCAACGTGATGCTCGCCCTGCTGCGCGACGGTTTCCACCCGGACTGTGCCGAAGGTCGCGTCGAGCTGCGCGGCGATGGCAGCCCGGTGCTCGACTACCAGATGACCGACTACACCTGGGACGGCGTGCGCCGCGCCTATCTGACCATGGCAGAAATCCAGTTCGCCGCCGGCGCCAGGGCAGTGATGCCGACCCATGCCGATGCGCGTTACGTCGGCAGCTGGAAGGAGGCCCGGGACATGATCGAGAACCTCGACCTGGCGCTCTATCGCACCCGCCTGGGCAGTGCCCACGTGATGGGCGGCTGCGCCATGGGCGAGGATGCGCAGCAGGCAGTGGTCGACAGCCTCGGCCGCCACCATCACCTGGCCAACCTGTCGATCCACGACGGCTCGCTGTTCCCCACCAGCATCGGCGCCAACCCGCAGCTGTCGATCTATGGCCTGACCGCCAAGCTCGCCACCCTGCTGGGCGAACGCCTGAGAGCCTGAGATGAGCAAGCTGATCGCCGTTCTGCTGCTGGTGGCCGGCGTCATCCATCTGCTGCCGCTGGTCGGCGTGCTCGGGGGTGAACGCCTCAATGCGCTGTACGGCATCGCCCTGGACGAGCCCAACCTGCAAATCCTCATGCGCCACCGCGCCGTGCTCTTCGGTCTGCTCGGCGCGCTGCTGGTGGCCGCTGCCTTCATCCCCGCGCTGCGCAGCGCGGCGCTGATCGGCGGGCTCGCCTTTCTCCTGCTGGCATGGAGCGCGCCCGTCTACAACGAGGCTCTGCGCCGTGTGGTGATCGCCGACTGGATCGCCCTCGCCTGCCTGCTGCCCGCGCTGCTGCTGCATCTGCGCGGCAACTGAGCTTTCGTCGCGCTTGGCCGCAAGGGAAACGCTGCGCTACCATCCGCGACTCTTGCCGCCTCGAACAGGACGAAGCGATGAATCGAGTGTTGTACCCGGGTACCTTCGACCCCATCACCAAAGGCCATGGCGATCTGGTCGAACGCGCCGCGCGACTTTTCGATCACGTCATCATCGCCGTTGCCGCCAGCCCCAAGAAGAACCCGCTGTTCCCGCTGGAACAACGCGTCGAGCTGGCCCGTGAGGTGACCAAGCATCTGCCGAATGTCGAAGTGGTGGGTTTCTCCTCGCTGCTGGCGCACTTCGTCAAGGAACAGGGCGCCAACGTGTTCCTGCGCGGCCTGCGCGCGGTGTCCGACTTCGAGTACGAGTTCCAGCTGGCCAACATGAACCGCCAACTGGCGCCGGATGTGGAAAGTCTGTTCCTCACCCCGTCGGAAAAGTACTCCTTCATCTCCTCGACCCTGGTGCGCGAGATCGCGGCCCTGGGCGGCGATATTTCCAAGTTCGTCCATCCGGCCGTCGCCGACGCACTCAACGCGCGCTTTCAAAAAAGCTGAAGAGCACTTGTGGGAGGCGCTTCAGCGGCGACTGTCGCGGCTAAAGCCCCTCCCACAGATGCAGCACGGGCGCATGACACAAGCTGCACCAATCCGGCACAATTCGCGCATCGTTGTCTGCCAGTGTCTCGGCGTCGCCGCGACAGGAGTTACCCATGTCCCTGATCATCACCGACGATTGCATCAACTGCGACGTCTGCGAACCCGAGTGCCCCAACGGCGCCATTTCCCAGGGTGAGGAGATCTACGTGATCGACCCCAACCTGTGCACCGAGTGCGTCGGCCATTACGACGAGCCGCAATGCCAGCAGGTCTGCCCGGTGGACTGCATCCCGCTCGACGAGAACAACGTCGAGAGCAAGGATGAACTGATGCAGAAGTACCGCATCATCACCGGCAAGGCCTGACGCTTCCGAGGAGGCCGGGGGCCTCCCGCTTTCTCCGCGCCCGTTGTGCCCCCTCGCCCGAGCGAGGCTGTTAAGCTGCAAGCTTCCTTCAGCCGCCTCTGGTAGATCGCATGTTGCGCAAACTCCTGCTATCGACCCTGCTGCTCGGCGCCAGCCTGCTGGCCCATGCCGCCCCGCAACAACCCGCCATTGCCACCGCTCACCCCGCCGCCACTGCCGCCGCGCAGCAGATGCTCGACGCCGGCGGCAATGCCTTCGACGCCGCCGTCGCCGCCAGCGCGGCCCTGGCCGTGGTCGAGCCCTACGGCTCGGGCCTGGGTGGCGGTGGTTTCTTCCTCCTGCGCAGTGGCGGTGACACGCCTGTCTACGATTTCCTCGACGCCCGCGAGCGTGCGCCGCTGGAAGCCAAGCCGGATCTCTACGTACGTGACGGCAAGATGCAGCGCGAGCTGTCGCTCAATGGCGCGCTGGCCGCTGCCATTCCGGGGCTGCCGGCAGCGCTGGTCGAACTGGCCGAGAAGCACGGCCGCCTACCGCTGAAAAGCAGCCTGGCACCGGCGATTCGCCTGGCCAACGAGGGCTTCGCGGTCGATCGCGTCTACCGTGAGCGGGCGACCTGGCGCCTGGCAGCGCTGCGCGACGACGCCGAAAGCGCCCGACTGTTCCTCGACCAGGGCGAGGTGCCGGCAGAAGGTTACCGGCTGCGCCAGCCGGAGCTGGCGACCACCTTGCAGGCGCTGGCCGACCACGGCCGCGCCGGGTTCTATGGCGGCGAGCTGGGCAAGCGCCTGATCGCCGGCGTACGCAAGGCAGGCGGCATCTGGAACGAGGACGATCTGGCGGAATATCGCGTGCAATGGCGCGCACCGCTGCGTTTCGCCCTCGAAGACGGCCGCGAGCTGATCAGCGCCCCACCACCTTCGGCCGGCGGCATCGCGCTGGCGCAGAGCCTGGCGATCCTGCAGCAACTGCCCTGGCGCGAGGCCGAGCCGGTGCAGCGCGTGCACTACGTGGTCGAGGCGCTGCGTCGTGCCTACCGTGACCGCGGCCTGCTCGGCGACCCAGACTTCGTCAAGAACCCGGTCGAGCAACTGCTTTCGCCGGGGCATCTGGCGGTACTGGCCGGCAGCATCGCCCCCGAGCGCGCCACCCCCAGCGCCAGCCTGCCGCCTGCCGGCACCTGGCACGAGGGCGACCACACCACGCACTTCGCCGTGCTCGACACAGAAGGCAACGCGGTGGCCGCCACCCTGTCGATCAATCTGCCGTTCGGCGCCGCCTTCACCGTGCCCGGCACCGGCGTGCTGCTCAACGACGAGATGGACGATTTCGCTGCCGACGTGCAGGGCGCCAATGCCTACGGCCTGGCCGGCAGCCAGGCCAACACCATCGCAGGCGGCAAGCGCCCGCTGTCATCGATGAGCCCGAGCTTTATCGAAAGCGTGGATGAGTTCGCCGCCTTCGGCACACCGGGCGGCAGCCGCATCCCCAGCATGGTGCTGCTGTCGATGCTGGAGTACCTGGACGAACAGCCCATCGCACGCTGGCCCGCCGTGGCGCGCTATCACCACCAGTTCCTGCCGGATGTAATCGAGCACGAGCCGGACACCTTCAGCGACGCGCAGATCGCCGAGCTGGAGAAACGCGGCCATGAACTCAAGCGCCTGGACCGGCAGTACGGCAATCAGCAGGTGCTGCTGTGGGACAAGGCCAGCGGCGAGGTGCAGGCGGCCAGCGATCCGCGCGGGATTGGCGAGGCGACGCCCTGATGCGCACCGACCGCATGTGACCGTAGCCCGGATGCAATCCGGGGAATTGCCCAACCGCTGCCGGATTTCATCCGGGCTTGCGTCAGGGGAGCCGGATCAGGCTCTCCTGCTCGTCACCGAACTTGCGCAGCTCGCGGAACAGCGCCTGCTCGCTGCCCAGCATCAGCACGTTGCGCAGGCTCTGGAAGATGCGGCTGACGTAGCCCAGATCGTTCATCAGCGAGCTGGTCTGCAGGCCATCGAGGTGGCCGTAACGTACCTCGCTGAACAGACGCTGGCGGAACTTCGCATCGAAAGTCGCGGCCTGCTCGTCCAGCCAGGCCAGACGCGAACGCCAGACCTCGTCCTCCAGCTCGGCGCGGGCCAGTTCACGCAGCTCATGCAAGGCCAGCAACAGGTGGCGGCGCAATTCGACATAACAGGCGCGTGCGCCCGAAGGCGGCTGCTCCAGATAATGACCGAGGTTCTTCTGCAGATGCTTGGCATCCTTGACCGCGTCCACCAGCTGCAGTGCCGCCAGCTGGCAACTGACCCAGAACTGCTGGTGCGCTTCGTCCATGGGCAGCTCCATGCGCCCCATGAAGCTCAGCAGATCGCCGTACACGCCCTTGATATGACGACGATAGAGCTGGTCGGCGTCGAACCCCACCTGCGCGGGTCTGGCCTGCAGCAACTGTTCGTCCGCCCTGGCCTGCGCCAGCTGCTCCACCGGCAGGTAGAGCGCATGGCAGATCACCTCCAGGCTCAGGCGGCCAAGATGCCCCAGCTCCTGCACCACCGCGACGGACGCCGACTCCACCGAGTCCAGCGCACGCTCGTTGAGATAACGCGCCCGGGTCGGCTCGGGTTCGGCCACTTGCGCAGGCGCCACCTCGGCGATCAGCACCTGCGGCTCGGCCCGCTCCGGTAGCCAGCGGATCAACGACTGTGCCAGGCGCCCCTGCAACGGCCAGAACAGCGCCACGCCCATGGCGTTGAACAGGGTGTGGAACATCGCCAGCTGGATCAGGCTGTTCTCGCCCAACCCCAGTGGCTCGGCCAGCGCATGCACCAGCCAGGTCAGCGGCCCCAGCAGGCAGAAGGCGATAAAGCCGGTGGTGATGTTGAACAGCACATGGGCAAGCGCCAGGCGCTGGCCGCTGCGATTGCCGCCGAGCGAGCCGACGAAGGCGGTGGTCACGCTGCTGCCGATGTTCGAGCCAATGGCGATGGCCAGGCTCTGCCCCAGTTCCACTTGGCCGCCAGCCAGGGCGGCGAGGGTCAGCATCAAGGTGGCATGGCTGGACTGCAACACCACGGTGATGGCCATGCCGATGGCGGTGAACAGCAGCGCACCACGCCAGCCGACCTCCTGATAGCCGGTCATGTTCAGGCCGTCGCCGAAACTGGCGAAGCCATCCTTGATCTGGTCGATACCGAGAAAGATGAAGGCGATACCCAGCACGATGCGCCCGGCCGCCTTGCTCCTGGGCCCGAAGAAGCCGGCCAGCACGCCGAACACCAGCAACGGCAACGCCAACGGGCTGAGGCTGAGGTTCTGCCCTGCCATTGCCAGCAACCAGATACCGCTGGTGGCACCGAGATTGGCGCCGAAAAGGATGGCGATACCGCCGGCCAGCTGGATCAGCCCGGTACTGATGAAGGCGATGGTTAGCAGCGACACCAGGGTGCTCGATTGCAGCAGCAGGGTGCCGCCGACGCCGAACAGCAGGCTCTTGAAGGGGGTCGAGGTGCTGTGTCCGAGTATCTGCTCCAGCTTGCTGCCGGCCAGCTGGCGCAGGCCCTCTTCCAGGCACTGCATGCCGAATAGAAAGATCGCCAGGCCGGCGCACAGCTGCAACCAGCCCTGACTGAACCAGAACGAGGCGATCAGCCCCGCCGCCACCAGCAGCAACATCACCCAGCGCAGGTACTTGATTACCACCGCTTCTTCCTTTTCCCGGCGTTCAAACGCAAGCGGCCCCTCGCCTCATGAGGAGGCGAGAGGCCGCAACGAACCAATTAGCGAATCAGTCTTGCTTGTAGCCGCTGCTGGTGCAGCCCAGGCAGCGCACGAAGGCTTCACGCCCCGGCTCGACCACCAGCGCCTGGGCGGCCTCGCCGACGTTGCCACCCAGTGCGGTGAACGGCAGGCTGACGATGAAGGCCGCGGTACCGAGGGCGGTAGCGCCGATCAGCAGCGGGCGGGCGATGACCAGATCACCGAACATGGCGTAGCCCTTGGGCGCCTCGACGGTGTAGAGCGGGTCGCCGCTGGCGTTCTGCTGAACCACTTCCGCCTGCGCCGAGAGCGCCAGCAGGCCAGAGGTCAGCGCCAGGACAGCAGCGGAGGTGCGGAACGCTTTCATGGATCGATCCTTCAGGTTATTCGGGAAAGTGTCAGTAACTATAACAGCGCATTGGTAATTGTCAGCGTGACGGACGTCAATCGCCATGAAAGGCGTATTCCGGCTTTTTCGGCACGTAGGGCCGGAAGAACGCCAGCATGGCGGCCAGATCGGCCTTCTCGTCACCGGTCGGCTGGAAGGTCGGGCCGATCACCACCCGCCGGTTCCGGTAATCCAGCGCGCCCAGCACTATGGGTACGCCGGCACCCAGGGCGATATGGTAGAAGCCCATCTTCCAGCGCTCGACCTTCTTGCGCGTGCCTTCCGGCGACAGCACCAGGATGAACTGATCATGCTCGCGAAAGGCCTGCACCGCCTGTTCGACGGTGTTGAGCTGGCGATCGCGACGAATCGGGATGCCGCCCCAGCTGCGCATCAGGCCGCCGAAGGGCCAGCGAAAGATGCTGTGCTTGCCGAACCAGCGAGCGTTGAGGCGTAGCACGAATTTCAGCGCGATGAAGATCACGAAGTCCCAGTTGGAGGTGTGGTGGGCGCCAATGGCGACGAACTTGTCGAGCTTGGGCAGCTCGCCCTCGATCCGCCAGCCCATGAGTTTCAGCACGCTGCGCCCCAGCCATTCGGCGGCCGGATTGCCTGGCAGGTAGTTACCGGACATCGATCAACCTCGGTATTTCTTGTTGTTTTCTTACCAGAACGTGTTTTACGAGCTCGCGAGCTAGAGCCATACAAGGCAAAAACAGGCGAGGAAGCGGAGTGTACTTTTGTACATGAGCATGACTCGCTCCGCTCGCCCTTCGGGCCGCACTGAAGTGCGTTGGCCGCGAGCGGCCTCCGAGCCTGTTTTTAACGCAGTAGGGCCGACGCGCAGCAGATCGTAAACAGGTTCTCAGCGTTGGCACTTGGGACAGTACACACTCGCCCGCTGCCCCAGCTTGACCTCACGCAGCGTAGTGCCGCAGACCTTGCAGAACTCGCCGCCGCGGCCGTAGGCGAACAGCTCCTGCTGGAAGTAGCCGGGCTGGCCATCGCCGCCGACGAAGTCGCGCAGCGTGGTGCCGCCACGCTCGATGGCATGGGCGAGGATGCGCTTGATCTCCTCGGCCAGGCGCAGGTAGCGGGCTCGCGAGATCGACCCGGCTTCGCGGCGCGGATCGATGCCGGCGGCGAACAACGCCTCGGTCGCATAGATATTGCCCACCCCCACCACCACCGCGTTGTCCATGATGAAGGGCTTGACCGCCATGCTGCGCCCGCGTGACAGCTGGAACAGCCGCTCGCCATCGAACAGGCCGCCCAGTGGCTCCGGGCCGAGCCTGCTGAGCAGCTCATGGCGCAGCGGGTCTTCGCTCCACAGCAGCGCGCCGAAACGGCGCGGGTCGGTATAACGCAGCGCCAGGCCGGACTCCAGTTCGATATCCACATGTTCATGCTTGGCCGCAGCCAGGCCGCACTCGACCAGGCGCAAACTGCCGGACATGCCCAGATGGCCGATCAGACTGCCGACTTCGGCCTTGATCAGCAGATACTTGGCGCGCCGTTCGACGCACTCGATACGCTGGCCGGACAGACGAATGTCCAGATCTTCGGGAATCGGCCAGCGCAGGCGGCGCTCGCGCACGATCACGCGGCTGACGCGCTGACCTTCAAGATAGGGGGCAATACCGCGGCGGGTAGTTTCGACTTCAGGTAATTCGGGCATGGCAATACGGCAGAAGAACGGCGGTGCGCCACCTTATCAGGAGCGGCGCGCCAAGCGGTAGCGCATAGGCACGCCCTGCGCGGGGTCAGAGCACAGCAAGATCGCGAATGCTTTCACGCAGGTTTTCGAAGTCGTACTCAGACAGCCCGACATACTCGAGAATCGGTTGCGAGATGTACTGCCACTCCATGTCGACGGCCTGGCCACCCAGTACGCGATAGGACTCGCAGATATGCTCGGCCATTTTCAGGATGCCCAGCAGCGTCTTGAGCTGCGCGTCACGCCCGGAGTCGTCGCTGAAGATCGACAGGGCATTGTGGTGATTGGCGATGACCTCGCAGAGGTGTTCCGGCAGACGCCAGGAACGTGCGGTGAAGTAGCCGACCACAGCGTGGTTGGTGGTCAGCAGACGGTTCTCGGTATCGACCACTCGGCGCTCATCGTTGGCGCTGGCATAGGCTTCCTCCAGCACCTGCATGTAGTTGGGGAAGCGCTTGAGCATCAGCGGAATGCCGCAATCGTGGAACAGACCCAGGCTGTAGGCCTCGTCCGGCGACTGATAACCGAGACGCTTGGCCAGGGTCAGACAGGTCATGGCCACGTCCTGGGCGCTGTCCCAGAAGCGGTTGAGCACCAGGATCGCTTCGTCGGTCAGCTCGCCCTTGATGGACTGCGCATTGATCAGGTTGATCACCGTGTTGCAGCCCAGCAGATTGACCGCCTGCTGGATCGAAGCGATGCGGTTGGCCAGGCCGAAGTGCGGTGAGTTGACGATCTTCAGCAGCGCGCCGGACAGCCCCGGGTCCTGGCTGATCAGCTTGGCTATGCTGCGCAGATCGGGACTAGGCATGATCTGCTCCATCTGCAGATCGACCATGATCTGCGGCTGCGGCGGTACGCTGATGCCCTGCAGGACTTGCTGGATCTGTTGGGCGGTAAGTTCGTAGGTCATGGAAGCGGGATCGTGCAGGATGAGAGGTAGCGCACAGTCTAGCCAATGCAGGGGCAAGCCCGCAGTCGACTTTTGTAAACGCCGGGCCGGCCTGCAAACCGCTATAATCCCGCTCTTTTCCCCGCGGAGCCCGAACTCATGTCTTCCCTGCCCAGTCTGCGCCTGAAAGCCAACGCCGACCGACGCCTGCGCGCCGGCCATCTGTG
>Ga0247725_1001008_pt1 | contig 16034 bp, 17 predicted proteins | sample OKSTACKMCFT3sol_FD_183021 | JGI IMG/M metagenome (GOLD analysis project Ga0247725, IMG submission 183021) | Subsurface sediment microbial communities from gas well in Oklahoma, United States - OK STACK MC-FT3-sol | ecosystem: Environmental > Terrestrial > Deep subsurface > Rock core/Sediment... | reverse complement strand
CGGCCAACTGGAAATCTACGACGAGATCCCGAAAGAGCTGCGCAACGCCGTCGAAGACGTGGTGCTCAACCGCAACCCCAACGCCACCGAAGCCCTGCTGGCCATCGCCGACAAGTACAAAGGCGACGGCGCGGTCAAGGAAGTGGAAAACGAAGAATGGCGTTCGCTACCGGTCGGCAAGCGCCTGGAGCATGCCCTGGTCAAGGGCATCACCGCCTTCATCGTCGAAGATACCGAAGAATGCCGCCAGCAATGCGCGCGCCCCATCGAGGTCATCGAAGGCCCGCTGATGAGCGGCATGAATGTGGTCGGCGACCTGTTCGGCTCGGGCAAGATGTTCCTGCCCCAGGTGGTCAAGTCTGCCCGCGTTATGAAGCAGGCCGTTGCCCACCTGATTCCCTTCATCGAAGCGGAGAAAGGCGACAAACCGGAAGCCAAGGGCAAGATCCTCATGGCCACGGTCAAGGGCGACGTACACGATATCGGCAAGAACATCGTCGGCGTGGTGCTGGGCTGTAACGGCTACGACATCGTCGACCTCGGCGTGATGGTGCCGGCGGAGAAGATCCTGCAGACCGCGATCGCCGAGAAGTGCGACATCATCGGCCTGTCCGGCCTGATCACTCCGTCGCTGGACGAGATGGTGCATGTCGCCAAGGAAATGCAGCGCCAGGGCTTTAACCTGCCACTGATGATCGGCGGCGCCACCACCTCCAAGGCTCACACCGCGGTGAAGATCGACCCGCAGTACAGCAACGACGCGGTGGTCTACGTCACCGACGCCTCGCGCGCCGTGGGCGTGGCCACCCAGCTGCTGTCCAAGGAGCTGAAGGCCGACTTCGTGCGCAAGACCCGCGAGGAATACGTGGTGGTGCGCGAGCGTACCTCGGCCCGCGCCTCGCGCACCGAGCGCCTGGGCTATGCCGACGCCATCGCCAACAAGCCGGCCTTCGACTGGAACGGCTACGTCGCGCCCAAGCCGAGCTTCACCGGTGCCCAGGTGCTGGACGACATCGACCTGGCGACCCTGGCCGAGTACATCGACTGGACGCCCTTCTTCATCTCCTGGGACTTGGCTGGCAAGTACCCACGCATCCTCACCGACGAAGTGGTCGGCGAAGCCGCCACCGCGTTGTTCGCCGATGCCCAGGCGATGCTGAAAAAGCTGATTGACGAGAAACTGATCAAGGCCCGCGCGGTATTCGGCTTCTGGCCGGCCAACCAGGTCGCCCATGACGACATCGAAGTCTATGGTAACGACGGCAAGCCCCTGGCCACCCTGCACCACCTGCGCCAGCAGACCATCAAGCCCGACGGCAAGCCGAACCTGTCGCTGGCCGACTTTGTCGCGCCGAAGGAAAGCGGCGTAACCGACTACATAGGCGGCTTCATCACCACCGCTGGCATCGGTGCCGAGGAGCTGGCCAAGGCCTACGAGGCCAAGGGCGACGACTACAACTCGATCATGGTCAAGGCTCTGGCCGACCGCCTGGCCGAGGCCTGTGCCGAGTGGCTGCACGAACGTGTGCGCAAGGACTACTGGGGTTACGCCAGGGATGAGCAACTGGACAACGAAGCGCTGATCCGCGAGCAGTACAAGGGCATCCGCCCTGCCCCGGGCTACCCGGCCTGCCCGGATCACACCGAGAAAGCCACACTGTTCAAGCTGCTCGACCCCGAAGCTGACTACCACAAGGCCGGCAAGAGCGGCGTGTTCCTCACCGAGCACTACGCCATGTTCCCGGCGGCAGCAGTGTCCGGCTGGTACTTCGCCCACCCCGAGGCGCAGTACTTCGCCGTGGGCAAGGTGGACAAGGATCAGATCGAGCAGTACAGCAAGCGCAAGGGTCAGGACATCGCCGTCAGCGAACGCTGGCTGATGCCCAACCTGGGCTACGACGACTGATGCGAAAGAGCCCGCAATCGCAGGCTCTTTTCATTCATGCAGCGACGAACGAGGCGCGACTCGCGCCGATCATCGAAAACTCGAACTCTCATGCACGGGTGCGGCTCCAAGACATGTCGAGCCATTTCGGCTCAATCGACGGAGCGATGACATGTACAAGCACAGCCTTGCAGTACTGGCTGTAGCGGCCGCGGTGAGCGGTTGCTCGACCTTCGAGAACCCGGCCGATTACCTGACCTTCCGCAATGAGCCATTGGTCAAGCAAGTCGACCACGGCATGACTCAGGAGCAGGTACGCACTCTCGGTGGGCCACCCTCTTCGGACGTGCGCAACAGCGTCACGGGCGGCACCTGCAACAACTATGTGCTGAATGTCGACGGCCTGGAACAGCCCTATTACGTGGACTTCGACGTCAACGGCCGGGTCGACAGCAAGGGCTTTATGACCTGCGAGCAGCACCAGGGCAACCAGCGTAAGCGGCTCTGAATGCGATCAGCCCCGCTGCACGCAGCGGGGCCATTCATTGGCTAGAAGATCAGTGAGAGCAATCCCACCACCACGATCAGGCCGATGATGAAAATGATACCGACGGTACCGCCCAGAAACTTCAGCATGCTGACTCTCCTTTTTCGAGGCTCACCAGTTGTGACCTCGGCCTGGCAGTCAGCGTTTAGCTTTTTTCTTCACCTGCAGCGGCAAGCATCAGGCGCCCGGGCGACGGACGATCTTGATGCTGTACTCCATCTGCGGCTTGCGCGTCACGCTCACCGCACGACGACTGACGGTATCCAGCGTGATGTTCCAGAAACCACTGGAGGGCACGCGGATCTTCGCCGGGAACTTGATGAAGGCGCCGCCGTGGTAACTGTGCCGGCCACGGTTCCTGAACGCGCGAAAGTTGGCATCGTTCATCAGGCGGATGTTGCAGGGCTGCGAGCACTGGATGACCACCAGATCGCCCTCTTCCAGATGCTCGCGTTGATGGATGAATTTCATCGTTTTCGGACTCGGTGGTGAAACGGGGGCGCAATAGTGCCGCAAGCGGCCCGGCACCGCCAGCGCAGCTGACGACTCGCTTGCAGCCAAGGCTCGCGCTACCTAGGATGCGCGCCCAACACTGCCATTTGTCGCTGCCATGAAAGTCGTACTCGACCTCATCCCCACGCTGATCGCCCTGCTGCGCCGTTACCCAGGTCTGGTCGCCCTGTTCGGCTTCTGCTCGGGCGTGGCCAGTTTTCTCCTGGTCGACCGCCAGGCGCACCTGGCCAAAGTGTTGGGCGTGGTATTGCTGGTCAGTTGGGTCTGGCTGATTCTGGAGAACCTGCTGCGCGAGCGCATTGCCCGGCGCTTCGGCTTCGAATTGCCGTTGCCGCTGCTGCGCTACGGCACACAGATGATCCACCAGGAAAGTCTGTTCTTCGTCTTGCCGTTCTTCTTCATCACCACCACCTGGAACAGTGGGCAGTTACTGTTCAGCGGCCTGCTGGCGCTCGCCGCCCTGGCCTCTATCACCGACCCGATCTACTACCGCTGGCTGGCGCCCAGGCGCTGGTTGCTGTTGATCTTTCACAGCCTGGCGCTGTTCGCGGTGATGCTGACCGCGCTGCCGATCATCTTTCACCTCAGCACTCCACAGAGCTACCGCATTGCCCTGCTGATCGCCACGCTGCTGGCGCTGCCGAGCCTGCCCGGCCTGATCGGCTTCACCGGCTGGCGACGCATTGTGCTGCTGGCCGCCTTGCCTCTGGCGATGGCCAGCGCCGGCTGGCTAGCGCGGGCCTGGGTGCCGCCGGCAACGCTATGGCTGACCGAGGTGGCGATCAGCGATCGCTTCGATGGCGAACAACGCATGCCAGGCGATAGCCTGCAACAGATCAGCCCGGAACAGCTGCGCGATGATGGGCTTTACGCCTACACCTCGATCAACGCCCCACGCGGCCTCAACGAACGCATCTACCACGTCTGGCAGCACAACGGCCGGGAAGTCGACCGCATTGCGCTGGACATCAACGGCGGGCGCAAGGAGGGCTATCGCGCCTGGACGCACAAACTCAACTTCCCGGCCTCCCCCGAAGGCCGCTGGCAGGTGCGGGTCGTCACCGAAGCCGGGCAGATGATCGGCATACTGCGCTTCGACGTGGTCGCTGCCACGGCCAAGTGATAGCATGCGCGCCCCATGCAGCTCACCGAACTCAACCAACGCCTCGCCGACCTTGGCGCCAAACCCCAGCATATCGGGCGCATTACCCGTGCCTGGCTGCAGGGCAAGCCGTTGGACACCGGCACCAAGCATCAGAAGACCGAGAACTTCCTGCCCCTGACGGTACGTGAAGCACTGCCGACCATCGCCAGCGAACTAGACGCACTGGCCCGGCTGCGCTCCGAGCATCCCGGCGCAGATGGCTCGGCTCGCCTGTTGGTGGAGCTGGCGGACAAACAGATGGTGGAAAGCGTACTGTTGCCACGTGATGGCCTGTGCATCTCCAGCCAGGTGGGCTGCGCCGTTGCCTGTGTGTTCTGCATGACCGGCAAGAGCGGCCTGCTGCGCCAGCTCAGCAGCGCCGAGATGGTCGCCCAGGTCGCCCTGGGGCGGCGCTTTCGTCCGGTGAAGAAAGTGGTATTCATGGGCATGGGCGAGCCGGCGCACAATCTCGACAATGTGCTTGAGGCCATCGATCTGCTCGGCACCGAGGGCGGCATCGGGCAGCGCAATCTGGTGTTCTCCACCGTTGGTGACCCGCGGGTGTTCGAGCGTCTGCCCAAGCAACGCGTGCGCCCTGCCCTGGCGCTGTCGCTGCATACCACTGACGCCGAGCTGCGCCAACGCCTGCTGCCCAAGGCGCCGCGCATCGATCCTGAAGAGCTGGTGGAACTGGGCGAAGCCTACGCGCGCACCATCGACTACCCGATCCAGTACCAGTGGACCCTGCTCAAGGGCATCAACGACAGCCAGGAAGAGATGGACAACATCCTGCGCCTGTTCAAGGGCAAGTTCGCCGTGCTCAACCTGATCCCCTACAACAGCCTGGAAGCCGACGACTACCAGCGTCCCGAAGGCAAGCGCATCGTCGAGATGGTGCGTTATCTGCACAGCCGTGGCGTGCTGACCAAGGTGCGCAATTCGGCCGGCCAGGATGTCGACGGCGGTTGCGGTCAACTGCGCGCCCGCGCAGTGGATGCGGTCAATACCAGTCGCTTGCACAGAAAGCGCGGCTGAGGCTCAAGAACAGCACCAAGAGCCGATACAAAAGCGTACAGAGAGACCACACGTCCCGCTGGCGAAAGCCAGCACTGTATTTGCCTTGCAGACAACTGCCTTGCATGGATGCAGCCCCGTCGTCTTGGTGCCCAGGAGCCCATTCATGAAAATCGCCCACAAGGTCGGTATCGCGGCCGCTACCGTGCTGTTCCTTACCACCAGCCTGCTGTCGCTATCCCAGGTCAGCTAGGTCCGCGACACCCTGCGCAGTCAGGTCGAATCGAGCAATGCCCTGGCCAGACAGATCGAGAATTGGCTAAACGCCAAACTGCGTCTGATTGACCTGATGTCGCAAACCATCGACAGCAGCTACAGCCCTGAAGAAAATCAGCGTGTATTCGATGCGCCACTGTGCGCTGGAAGCGGACGGCAAGCCAATCAAGAACAGCGACGACTGGAAACCCAGCGCCGACTGGGACGGCCGTAAACGCCCCGGGTATGCGACCGGCAAGGCTGGCAACCAGGCAGTGCAGACCGGACTCTACGTCGACTCCACCACCAATGAAATCCTCATCTCTGCTGTCGCCCGGATCAGCGACGCGGGTCAGTTTCTCGGCGTGTTCGGTGGCGATATCCGCCTGCAATCGGTGGCCGATGCGATCAACACCCTGGACTTCAATGGCGCCGGCTATGCCTTCCTGCTCAGCCGCTCGGGCAATATCATTTCCCACCCCAATGCCGAGTACAACGGCAAGTCCTACAGCGCGCTGTTCGATGGTCAGAGCCCGGCGCTGAGCAAGGAACTGCACGAAGTCGAGGCCAGCGGCAAGAACCTGCTGGTCTCCTTCACCCCGCTACCCAACCTGCTTGGCATGGACTGGTACATCGGCGTGGTGATGGCCGAAGCCAACCGCCTGACCTGGCTTGCCGTGGTCGGTACCGTGGTCGGCGTGGCCATCAGCCTCGTGGTGCTGGGCCTACTGATGAACAGCCTGCTCAAACCACTGAGCCTGCTCAGCACCTCGTTGCGTGAGATCAACAGCGGCGAAGGTGACCTGACGCGCCGCCTGGCGATCACCAGCAACGACGAAAGGTCCGCGGGTGGTTTGCGCCAGGCCGAAAGCCGCATGCAACAGAGCCGCGATACCGCCAGCAAGACCGCCGAGGACGCAATCGCAGCCAACGACATGCTCGGCCGCATCCGTGAGGCGATCACCCGCATCAACGACATGAACCTGCAGATCGCCACCGCAGCCGAAGAGCAGAGCGCGACCACCGAAGAAATCAACCGCAACACCACCAACATCCGCGACATCAGCCACGAGCTGGCTGGCGGTGCCGAGCAACAGGTCCGGCAGTGCGCCTCGATGGTGGAACAGGTCGGCCAGCAGGATCGTCTGCTGGGGCGCTTCAAGGTCTGAGGCTCCTGCCGCAGAGCGATTCAGCACAATAGAAAACGCCGCAACCTGCAAAGGTCTGCGGCGTTTTGTTTTTCAGGATGGCGAATGCACAACAAAGTCTATGCTTGCAGGATCAAAGGAGAGACCGACCATGACCGATCAGGAAAAAGACCCCCAAGCGCCTCTGACCCTGCGCGAAATGCTGCAAAGCGTGCTGGCCGCCGCCCTTGGCGTACAGAGCGGGAAAAATCGCAGCCGTGATTTCAGCCGCGGCAAGCCCAGCCATTTCATTCTGCTCGGCGTGCTGTTCACCACGCTGTTCGTGGTTGTATTGCTGGGCGTGGTGAAACTTATCCTGCACCTGGCGACTGGCTGATCACTCCAGCAGGGAGGCAATCGAGCACTGGTAACGCTGACGCTGAGGCTGCGACAGCACGCTGAACTGGCGAAAGTCCATACCAATATCCGGCTGTGCAAGGCGTTCGAGCAATTGTTTTGACTGCGCCCTGTCGACAGTACGCAACAGCGACGCCACCTGATCCTTGCCTCCACGCTCGGCGAAATCCAGCCCCCGCGCGTGGTCGCTGAGCATCACCAAAGCGCAGGCGCCCAAAAGAAAGTGACCACTGGCCAAAATATCGATACGTCCGTCGATACGCGCCTTTAGCACGCGCTCCGAGTTGTTCAGGGCCGTGTAATGCAGGGTTCTGCCCAGCTCATTGGCTGCACGCAATACACCAAAGGCCATTTCATCGTTGGCAGACCAGATCAGGCTGACCGCCGGATAACGCGGCAACAGAGCAATCGCCTGCTCGTATGCCCGCTGTTCCTGCCACTCACCATGAACCGCCTGCATCAGCTTGATATGCGGTGCTTCACTCAAGGCACGCTGCAAGCCGGCCTGACGCAGAGTTGACGAAGGCGTACGGTTGACCCCGGCAAACGCCAGCAACTCGGCAGGCTTGCCATGGGTCAGGGCGATCAGCTCACGCGCCATCAGATAACCGGCCTCCTCATCGTTGGGCACCAGGCTACCTATCCAGTTTCGGTGGTACTCGCGGCTGCCACCGATAAGGGCCTGCTGCTCTTGGGTCAAGGTACTGTGCAGGGCAAACAGCCTGGCATCGCTGTTTTCGAACAGACGCAACAATGCCGGCCCCAGGAACAGTTCATTGGTGAAAATCAGATAATCGGGGTGCTTACCTGCAAAAACCTGCTGGGCATTGCGCAACATCCTTTCAGGATCGCGCTCGCCGTACAGCACCTCCAACTCGACGCCCAGGTCTCCAGCGGCATCCTGCATGTAGCGGCTGTAATCGCTCCAGAAACGCTCATTGGCGTAGCCAGGGTTGAGAAAAACCATGGTCGGCACGCGCGGTTGTGCCGACGCCAACGCGCAGCAAAACAACAGTCCCAGACCCAGCATCCACCTGCTCACATCGCCCCTCCTCGATAATCGGGGCGCAGTATAAGGTGTTAATGGCAAAAGGCCGACCGCTAATGCGTGTCGGCCTTCGCCCTCACTGTCCGCTGACCCAGAAGACCGCCGTACCTACCGCAATCAGGATCAGGCAAAAGATCGCCCAAGCATCGATAACGCTGTCGGAACTTTCCACTTCAGTGTGCTCGGTCATGGTTCCCCCCTCTTCTTGTGCTTTTGGGTGATGCACACTGAATTTAAGACCAGCCTTGGCCTTCGCTCAAACCATATGGTTATGCTCTGGGGCGGTCTTATTCCCTAAACCAAGGTTTATATATTCAAACATCACTTTTACGCATAAACCTGAGCTGGTATCGTGCCCCGGCTCCTCGGGGAGTGCGCGGCCGTGCGCGCTGATTGGCAGTAAGTAGCCTGAAAACAGGACCCTTCATGTACGTATATGACCAGTACGATCAAAAGATCGTCGAGGATCGCGTCAAGCAGTTCCGCGATCAAACCCGCCGCTACCTCGCCGGAGAGCTGAGCGGCGAGGAATTCCGTCCGCTGCGCCTGCAGAACGGTCTGTATATCCAGCGTTACGCGCCCATGCTGCGCGTCGCCGTGCCCTACGGCCTGCTGTCGTCCGCTCAGGTTCGTGCGCTTGCGCGCATCGCCCGCGATTACGACAAGGGCTACGCGCACATCAGCACCCGGCAGAACGTGCAGTTCAACTGGCCGGAGCTGGAAGACGTGCCGGAGATTCTTGCCGAGCTGGCCACCGTGCAGATGCACGCCATCCAGACCAGCGGCAACTGCATCCGCAACACCACCACCGACCAGTTCGCCGGTGTGGCCAAGGACGAGATCGTCGATCCGCGCCCCTGGTGCGAAATCATCCGTCAGTGGTCGACCTTTCATCCCGAATTCAGCCACTTGCCGCGCAAGTTCAAGATCGCCGTCAACGGCGCCGTGAGCGACCGCGCCGTCATCGAAGTGCATGACATCGGCCTGGAAGCAGTGAAGAACGAGGCCGGCGAGCTGGGCTTCCGTGTTTCCGTCGGCGGCGGCCTGGGGCGTACCCCAATCGTCGGCAGCTTCATCAACGAATTCCTGCCCTGGCAACACCTGATCAGTTATCTCGACGCCATCCTGCGCGTGTACAACCGCTATGGCCGTCGCGATAACAAGTACAAAGCGCGCATCAAGATTCTGGTCAAGGCGCTGACCCCCGAGGTGTTCGCCGAGCGCGTGAACGCCGAATGGGCGCACCTCAAGGATGGCCCGACCACCCTGACCGAAGCCGAAGTCGCCCGCGTTGCCGCACACTTCGTTGATCCGGCCTATCTGCCCCTGCAGGACGAAGATGCCCTGCTCGCCCGGCAGGACGCAGAGCATCCTGGCTTCGCCCGCTGGCGCCAGCGCAACACCTTCGCCCACAAGAAGCCTGGCTACGTGGCCGTGACCCTGTCGCTCAAGCCAACTGGCGTAGCGCCGGGCGACGTCACCGACAAGCAGCTCGATGCCATCGCCGATCTGGCCGATCGCTACAGCTTCGGCGAGGTGCGTAACAGCCATAACCAGAACATCATCCTCGCCGACGTCGAGCAGCGTCAGCTGCTGACCCTGTGGGGTGAGCTGCGCGAACAAGGCTTCGCCACGCCGAACGTGGGCCTGCTGACCGACATCATCTGCTGCCCGGGCGGCGACTTCTGCTCGCTGGCCAACGCCAAGTCGATCCCGATCGCCGAAGCCATCCAGCGTCGTTTCGATGATCTGGACTACCTGTTCGACATCGGCGACATCGACCTGAACATTTCCGGCTGCATGAACGCCTGCGGCCACCACCACGTCGGCCATATCGGCATCCTCGGCGTCGACAAGAAAGGCCAGGAGTTCTATCAGGTATCGCTCGGCGGCAGCGCCGGCCGTGACGCCAGCCTGGCGCAAATTCTCGGCCCGTCCTTCGCTCAGGACGACATGCCGGACGTGATCGACAAGATCATCAAGGTCTACGTCGAGCAACGCACCGAAGAAGAAAGCTTCCTCGATACCTACCGCCGCATCGGTATCGACCCGTTCAAGGAGCGCGTCTATGCAGCGAATCATTAAGAACGGTCAGGTGGTCGACGAAACCTGGCACCTGCTGGCCAAGGACGTGACCCTGGACGTCATTCCCAACTGCGGTGACATCATCGTCCCGCTGGCCCTGTGGCGCGAGCATGCTCACGCCCTCAAGGCCCGCGACGGTGGCCTCGGTGTGTGGCTGGAGGCCGGTGACGAGGTCGAGGAAATCGCCGATGACCTGGCGCATTTTCAGGTCATCGCCCTGGAATTCCCGGCCTTCACCGATGGCCGCCACTCCTCTACCGCCTACCTGCTGCGCACCCGCTACGGCTACAAGGGCGAAGTGCGCGCCATCGGCGACGTGCTGCGCGACCAGTTGTTTGCCCTCAAGCGTGTCGGTTTCGATGCCTTCGCCCTGCGTGCCGACAAGGATCCGTACGATGCGCTGAAAGCCTTCGAGGACTACAGCGAGGTTTACCAGGCTTCGGCAGACCAACCGCTGCCCCTGTTCCGTCGCCGCGCCTGATCGCAGCGAGAACGACGCAAACGCCCTGACTGGATCGGGGCGTTTTGCTTTCAGGCGCCGGCTTTCGGCTCCGCCTGTGCGGCTAGCGCACACACAAAAACGCCGCGCCCTGTGAGGGGCGAGGCGTTTTTTGATCCCGGCTCATCAGCCGGCTGGATCAATCCTCGCGGTAGCGACGCAGTTTCAGCGCCTTGCCGGCCACGCGGGTGTCTTTCAGCTTGCCGAGCAAACGGTCCAGGCCATCTTCCGGCAGTTCGACCAGGCTGAAGGTCTCACGGATCTGGATTCGGCCGATGGCTTCACGAGCCAGACCGCCCTCATTGAGGATAGCGCCGAGCAGGTTCTTGGCGGCAATACCGTCGCGCGTCCCCAGGGCGGTGCGGCAACGCACGCGACCTTCGCCCAGTGGCATCGGCGCACGGCGCTCGCGATATTCGCCGCGCTCACCACCACGCTCGCCGTCACGTTCACGACGCTCACGCGGAGCACCACCAACGCCCGGCACCAGCGGCTGCTCGCGCTCGACAGTGGCCAGATCCAGGGCCTGGCCGTTAGTGGCCTTCTTCAGCAGCGCAGCGGCCAGGGCACGTGGGCTGCAGCCGATATCGGCGGTCAGGCGGTCGAGCAGATCGCCATGGCTGGCTTCGGCATCAGCCACCAGCGGCGCCAGGCTGCTGGTGAGCTTCTTGATGCGCGCATCGAGCACCTGCTGGGCGTTCGGCAGCTTGACCTCGCCGACCTTCTGCCCGGTGACACGCTCGATCACCTGCAGCATGCGGCGCTCACGCGGGGTTACCAGCAGCAGCGCACGGCCATCGCGACCGGCGCGGCCGGTACGGCCGATACGGTGTACGTAGGACTCCGGGTCGTACGGCATGTCGACGTTGAACACGTGGGTGATGCGCGGTACGTCGATACCACGAGCAGCAACGTCAGTCGCGACGACGATGTCCAGACGACCATCCTTGAGCGACTCGATCACGCGCTCACGCTGGTTCTGGGCAATGTCGCCGTTCAGCGCAGCGGCCTTGAAGCCTTTGGCTTCCAGGGCAGCAGCCAGGTCCAGAGTGGCCTGCTTGGTGCGAACGAAAGCGATCAGCGCGTCAAAATCCTCGACTTCCAGCAGGCGCAGCACGGCGTTGGTCTTCTGATCGGCATGGATCATCAGGTGCGCCTGCTCGATACGCGAGACGGTCTGGGTCTTGGCCGCGATCTTGACGTGTTGCGGTTCGCGCAGGTGCTTTTCGGCGATGGCACGGATCGAATGCGGCAGCGTGGCGGAGAACAGCACGCTCTGGCGGCTTTCCGGCATGGCTTCGAAGATCACCTCGAGGTCATCCATGAAGCCCAGCTTGAGCATTTCGTCCGCTTCGTCGAGTACCAGATGCTGAATGGTCGACAGCACTTTCTCGTCACGACGCAGGTGGTCGACCAGACGACCCGGGGTGGCGACGATGACCTGAGCGCCCTGGCGAATGGCCTTGAGCTGCGGGCCCATTGGCGCGCCACCATAGACCGCGACGACATTAACGCCCGGCATTTGCTTGGAATAGGTTTCGAACGCGGTAGCCACTTGCAGAGCCAGCTCGCGGGTAGGTGCCAGGATCAGCACCTGCGGCTCGCGCTTGGCCGGGTCGATCTTGCTCAGCAGCGGCAGCGCGAAAGCTGCAGTCTTGCCGGTGCCGGTCTGCGCCTGGCCGATCATGTCGTGGCCGGCGAGAATCACCGGAATGGCCTGCGACTGGATTGGGGACGGCTCTTCGTAACCGACGGCGGTCAGAGCGGCGAGAATATTGGGGTGAAGTCCGAGCGCGGCGAAGCCGCCGATTTCCTGGGTCATGGGTCTGCCTCAAGTGCATCCGCAAAGACCCATGTTCCAAAACTGCGCATGCCGTGTAAGACCTTGTGGGTCACCCTGGCAGCCTGGTCGGCGGGGATTTGCGAAAACGTGATGAAAGTGAATCGTCAAGGATAGTCCGCTGGGGACTGGCTGCCGGAAGTTAATTTCCCGGGCGAGTTGCACTACCTGAACGTGGCCAGAAAATTGGCCGGCGCGCATCATACCGGAAATTCCTGACCAAGGTGCTGTTTTTATCCTTACATGTCACCCTGCAGGGGCTTTTCTAGAGCTTTGCGCAGTTTTTACGCCGGGCGGCGCATCAGGTAGCCGGGCGCAAGGCCGCGATCAGCGGCTGCAGCGAATAACCCAGACGCGGTGCCAGCTCGCCGGCACGCATCTGCAGGCGTCCCAGGTCGAGCCTCTGCTCGAGGTCGGCCGGGATCAGCAGCACCACGTTGCCCTCCTTCACCGGGCACTCCCAATAGTGGCGATGGTAGAGGCCGCGCAGCAGTGCCGCGCCAAGCGGCTTGCCGTCGTTGCCTGCCCATTGGTTGATGATCAGCCAGCCACCCGGGTTGAGTTTTTCGCGGCAGCGCTCGAGAAAGCGCCAGGCCAGATGCCCGGCGCCCGGCCCCTGGTCGGTGTACAGGTCGAGAAAGATCAGGTCGGCGGTTTCTGCGCTGTCGAGCAGCTCGGTAGCATCGCCGATGCGAATGGTCAGCCGTGGGTCGTCGTCCAGACCGAGAAACTCCATGGCCAGGCGCGGCACGTCCGGTCGTAGCTCGATGGCCTCGACATCCTCCAGCGGCAGGAACTTCAGGCAGGCCTGGGTCAGGTTGCCGGCACCCAGCCCCAGGAACAGCGCGGTTTCCGGCTCATCGTGGCACAGCGCGCCCAGCAGCATGGCGCGGGTGTAGTCGTACTCCAGCCAGCTCGGATCGCCCTGGAACACGCAGCTCTGCTCGATGGCATCGCCGAACTCGAGAAAGCGATAGGCGCCAATCTGCACCACACGGATCACCCCGAAGGCGTCGCGCACCTCGGCCAGCAGAACCTCGTCCTGCTGCTGCAATTCGTCGTCTGGTGGCAACCCTGGCATCGATACCTCTCCCACAGTGACATCCCGTACCACAACAACCGGGCTAAAGGCGCCGATTGTCATTGAAGCAGCCGCCCCCGGTCACGCAATAATTCCAACACTTGCGCTGCACTCATAACAATAACGAGGTTCGCCATGTACGCCATCATAGGTGCCGGCCCCATGGGCCTGTGCACGGCACGGCAATTGAAGAAGTACGGCATTGATTTCGTCGGTTTCGAGCTGCACAGCGACGTTGGCGGCCTGTGGGATATCGATAACCCGCACAGCAGCATGTATCACTCGGCGCATCTGATTTCCTCCAAGGGCACCACCGAGTTCCGCGAGTTCCTCATGTGCGCCGAGGTGGCGCCCTACCCGCACCACAGCGAGATGCGCCGTTACTTTCGCGACTACGCCAGACTGTTTCGTATCTACGAGCATTATCAATTCGACACCGGCGTGCTGCAGGTGCAACGCGAGCAAGATGGCTGGAAACTGATCAGCGAGCGCAACGGCGAGCAGGGCGAATGGCGTTTCGACGGTGTACTGATCGCCAACGGCACCCTGCATACGCTCAACCTGCCGCGCCTACCCGGTGATTTCTGCGGAGAGTTGTTGCATTCGAATGCCTACAAGAGCGCGGATATCTTCGCCGGCAAACGGGTGCTGGTGGTCGGCTGCGGCAACTCGGCCTGCGATATCGCCGTCGATGCCGTGCATCGCGCCGCCTCGGTCGACCTTTCGGTACGCCGTGGCTATCACTTCCTGCCCAAGTTCATCCTCGGCAAACCCACCGATACCTTCGGCGGAGCGATCAAGCTACCGCGCGTCTCAAACAGCTGGTCGACGGTCTGCTGGTGCGCGCCCTGGTCGGCAAACCCTCGCAGTACGGTCTGCCCGACCCGGACTACCGCCTGTACGAGTCGCATCCGGTGATGAACTCGCTGGTGCTGCACCATATCGGCCACGGCGACATCCGCCCTCGCGGCGACATCACGGCAGTGAGGGGGCAAAGCGTGACCTTCGCCAACGGCGAACAAGCCGAGTACAACCTGATCCTCATGGCCACCGGCTACAAGCTCGACTACCCCTTCATCGCCGCGACGAGTTGAACTGGCCGCAAGATACCGGTGCACCACAGCTGTATCTCAACGTATTCCACCCCGAGCACGACGACCTGTTCATGCTCGGCATGGTCGAGGCCTCCGGCCTGGGCTGGCAGGGGCGTGACGAGCAGGCGGAGCTGGTCAGCATGCTGGCGCAATTCGTGTTGCTGCCGGCGTTGACCTGCCTGGCTTGCTGGGCCCTGGCCATCGAGGCGCAACTGGCGCTGGGCATGACCCTGATCGCTGCCTGCCCAGGCGGCAGCTTCTCCAACATCATGACCTGGATGGCTCGCGGCAACGTCGCGCTGTCGGTGAGCATGACCGCCGTTTCCAGCGTCGTCGCCAGCGTGCTGACACCGCTCAACTTCGCCCTGTACGCCTGGCTCAATCCACATACGTGACCCTTGCTGACGCAGATCGAACTGGACCCGCTGAGTTTGCTGCTGCTCGTGCTGCTGGTGCTCGGCCTGCCTCTGCTGGCTGGCATTGGATCGGCCGGCGCTTCCCGCAACTGACGCTGAAAGTGGAAAAGCCCCTGCGTCTGTTCGCCTTGCTGGTAATGCTCGGTTTCGTCGCGCTGGCGTTCAGCCGCAACCTCGAGCAATTCACCCGACATTTCCATCTGTTCTTCTGGCTGGTAGTGGCGCACAACGCCCTGGCACTGAGCATTGGCTACCTCAGCGCACGCCTGAGCAGGCTATCGGTGGCCGACCGCCGCGCCCTGACGCTGGAAGTGGGCATCCAGAATTCGGCACTGGGCCTGGTGATCATCTTCACCTTCTTCCCACAGGCCAGCGGCATGCTGCTGATCGCGGCCTTCTGGGGTTGCTGGCATCTGGTGTCCGGCCTCAGCCTGGCCTGGCTGTAGTCACGCAGGCCGCCTGCAGCCGCTGCTGCACCGTTTCACCCGCCTTTCCGGCTGGCTGGCGAACAGGGTGTTGCGCGGCCACTTCCGCTGGCAGACCTTGCCAGTGCCCTTCATCCTGCGCCTGGAAGGACTCAACGTGAATGCCTTCGAGGAATTCGGTGCCGGCGAGATCCTGCGCAATTTCAAGGACCCGGACGAGCCCTATGCCAAGGTCAAGGAGCCGGAATTTCGCGCTCTGTTCAAGAAGCAGGCAAAGGCCGTGCTGACCAAGGACCTGTGGCACCGCGACTTCTCCGATTGCTGGGTGACCGAATGCCTGGCCCCCAGCCTGGTCGGTAATAACTTCAAGCAACTGGGCCAGTCGCGCGGCCTGGATGCAGTAGACGCCTACTTCGAACTGGCCTGCCAGTACCGCGATGCGAGTGGTCAAACGCAACGATGCAGCGGTCGCGCTGACGATGATCAACTGTCGCATCGCCTATCACTGCTGCCTGGAATACCCGGATGATCTGGGCAAGGCACAGCACTACGGGCGCTTCCTGCCGGCGCGCGATGTATCGCCGCGCATGCGGCCTGCGCGCGCATTCGAGCCCGCCCCGGCGTCATGAGCCAATACACGTACG
>Ga0247725_1001007_pt1 | contig 16043 bp, 12 predicted proteins | sample OKSTACKMCFT3sol_FD_183021 | JGI IMG/M metagenome (GOLD analysis project Ga0247725, IMG submission 183021) | Subsurface sediment microbial communities from gas well in Oklahoma, United States - OK STACK MC-FT3-sol | ecosystem: Environmental > Terrestrial > Deep subsurface > Rock core/Sediment... | reverse complement strand
GCCTTCCTGTCGGCCAATCTGTTCGACGAGACCAAGAACCTCTACCTGCAGCGGGCCAACACTTTCGTGTCCGCCACCAGCGGCCGCACCATCACCCAGACGGGGCAGGGAACCGCGACGTTCACGGGCGGCGAAGGCCAGGTGCGCGAGTACGACTACGACGTCCACCGGCGCGCCAAGATCATCGGCGCGGGGGTCGACTACGCCCTCTTCGGCGACACCGCCCTGGTGCTGCGCGCCAACTACACCGACTTTTACAATAATGTTCTGCTGCGCAATCTGGGCGACGGCTTCCGGCTCTCGGGGGTGAACGGCGCCTACGACCTGAGCGGTGAGGTCGCGACCGTGACGCCCTCCGATCCAGCGCGCTACGCGACCCTGACCAACTGGGTGTTCCGCAACACCGCCGCGACCAGCAGCAGCGCCGCCTATAACCGTGACCAGATCCTGAAGGACAAGGTCTATGCGGCGCGCGCGGACCTGACGCACAATGTCCAGGCCTCGGCGCGCGGGATCGGGGCGATGGCGGGCGTCAGCTGGACGCGGCTGGACCGGGGCTTTGATCAGAATTCCCGCTTCTTCAGCCTGCCGGGCGCTCCGTCGCTGACGCTGGCCGACTTCGCGCCGGCCGGTTCGAGCATGGCCGACCACGGCGCGATCAAGACGAACTGGAATGGCTTCTGGGACAGGCTCTGGGCGGGCGGGGTCTCGCGGCTCGATAGCGCGCCGACCACAGACTACCAGCTGCGCGAGGACGTCCTCGCCGGCCATGCGGCCCTCTATGTCAGCGGCGCGAATTTCCGGGCCATCGCCGGCCTTCGCTACGAGCACACCCGCGACGAGACCAGCACCGCCAACCTGGTCCGCAACGTCGTGACGCCGGTGACGCGCAAGCACGACTATGGCAATTGGCTGCCCAATCTTCAGGCCTGGTTCGAGCCGCGGCCTCGGCTGCGCCTGCGCGCGGCGTTCACCAAGACGCTGGGCCGTCCCGATTTCGCCGACTTCGCGCCGGGCCTGACCACCAGCTTCGACGCCAACGGCGTGCCGACCAACAATGGCACGAACCCGCAATTGGGTCCGCGCGTCTCGACGAACTACGACGCCGGGATCGAGTATTATCTGAGCGACGGCATTGTGGCCCTGGCGGTGTTCCGCAAGGACGTCGATGGCGAAACCTTCAGCCAGAGGTTCGAGGAGCGGGACGCCGCCGGACAGCTCACGGCGATCAACACCATCCCGCTCAACACCGGCGCGGCTAAGCTGACGGGGGTCGAGGCCACCTTCGCCAAGCGCCGCTTCGAGCGCCTTCCCGCGCCGTTCAACCGCCTGGGCGTCCAGGCCAACTACACCTATCTCGACGGCCAATGGGACGTCGTGCTGAGCAACGGCGGCCAACGTTCGGTGTCGGGCCTGCGCAATCAGCCCAAGTGGCTGGCCAACCTGCAACTGAGCTACGACGCCGGTCCGGTCGATCTCAATCTCAACTATCGCAAGCGCGGACGCAGCTTCACCGGCACGTTCGGGGCGACCGCCACCGGCGACCGCTGGATCGACGGCTACGACGCGCTCGACGCCAAGATAAGCTGGAGACTGCGGCCTGGCCTCAGCGCCTCGCTCGAGGCGCGCAATCTGACCGACAGCTACATCCGCCAGACCACCGGCGGCTATGGCGGCCTCTACAACACCGTGGGCGCCGGTCGCAGCTACTTCGCCGGCGTGCGCTACCGCTACTAGTCGAACCCTTTCGCAAAGGTCCGAGCATGATCCGGCGCCTCAACCTCGCCCTGGCCTTCGCGGCCGTTCTTTTGGCGCCGATCGCGGCGGTCGCGGGCGCGCCGACCAGCGGCTTCGCGGCGCTCCGCGAGCGGGTGCTGCATCCGCCGCCGGGCCATGTGGTGGTCGTGGCGCACCGGGCCTGTTTCGCCGCGGCCCCCGAAAACTCGCCCGAAGCCATCGAGGCCTGCGCGCGGCTAGGCGTCGAGGTGGTGGAGAACGATGTCCGCAGCACCAAGGACGGCGAACTCGTCCTGATGCATGACGACACGGTCAACCGCACGACCAACGGCTGGGGCTATCTGAACGACCTGACCATGGCCGACCTCGCCAAGCTGCGGTTGCGCGACGGGGAGGGCGGTCCGGGCGCGGCGATCACCACGATCCCGGTGACCACGCTGCGCGCCTACTACCGCGCGGCCAAGGGCAAGGTGATGATCAATCTCGAACTTAAGCCGTCGCTGGCGGCGAATTTCGAGACCCTGCTCCAGAAGTCGCTGAAGATCGCCGCGGAGGAAGGCGTTCTGGACCAGATCCTGCTGAAGGTTCCGGATCAGATGAGCCATGGCAAGCTGGCGTCCAAGCACATCCTGAGCACGATCGCCCCACCGGCCGGGGTGACATTCTGGCCGATCATCTGGGAGGGGCCGGCCGATCCGATCCGCCGGGTCGACGAGCTCGAGCCTTACGGCGGGAACGGCTATGAGTTGCCCTTCATCACGGCCGACTACTTCAAGCGCATCGCCGCCGATCCGCGCCTCAAAGGTAGGCCGGTCATGGCGGTGGCGGTGCAACCGCAGTGGAGCGGCGGCCTGAGCGATCAGGTCTCGATGGCCGACCCCGAGGCCGGCTGGGGCAAGCTGCTGGGCCTGGGCGCCAATGTCATCATGACCGATCACCCTGAGTATCTTCTCCGTTATCTTGAGAAGACGGGCCGTCGCAGGGCGGCGCCTCGGTAGCGCTCAGCTCGCGGCCCTCACGTCCGAACTGGGCTTATATCGCCTTAGCGAGCGCGGCCGCCTTGCGCGAAATGACGACGGCTAGGAGCGCCATCAGCGCGGAGGCCGCGACAGGTCCCGCCATCATCACCCACCGCAGGCGCGATGAATCGGCCTCGGCGAACGCCACCGTCGCGGCGACCAGGACGATGCCAGCGGCGAGAGACAATTTCGCCGTCGCGGTGAAGGCCGCGAAATATGCGCCCTCCCGCCCCCTGGCGAAGTGGCTGACGCCGTCGCTGAAGGCCGCCCACTTGGCCGCGCCAAGCGCCCCGTTTCCCAAGCCGAAGATCGCGGCGCCGACCACCAACCCGGAAAGCGAAGACGACGGCGCGGCGAAGAAGAAAAGCACTGCGCCGAACGCCTGGAGCGCTGCGCCGACCAGGAATAGGGCCAGGCGCTGGTTCGCGACGGGGAAGTTCACCCAAAGGGGCTGGCCGCACAGCACCCCGCCAGCGGCCGCGAGGATCACAGCGCCGCCCCACGCCGCCGAACCTAGCGTTCGCGCGGCGAAATAGGGTTCGAGCTTCTGGAACAATGGAGGGCCAAGCATCATGACCGCCATCATGACGAACATGGGCCATAGGACGCGGAGCGCCGGCCCGCCGTCCATCGATCGCGCGACGGACGGCGTCCGCAGCGCCGGACCGCTGTCGGCCAGCGCGCGCCGCAAGGCGAACGCGGTAAGGATGGCGACGAGGGCGGCGCCGATGGCCAGGGACAGCAGCAGCGTGGCCCCCGCTCCGACCCGCTGAGCGGCCAGCAGCGGCCCCACCGCGCCCGCGACCGCGAGCATGGCCATCCCGCTGGCCGAGATGCGCGCCGCCGCCACCCGCGACCGCCCGGCCTCGTCGTCCGCGGCCAGGGCCATCAAGGCGTTCTGCGGGATGTCATAGACGGCGAAGCCGAAGCGGAAGGCCAGGCCGCTCGCCAGGGCCCAGCCAATTCTCAGCAGCGGCGGCAGCCAGGGGGTGACGAAGAACGCGACCATGGCTGCGGCCGCGGCCAGGCTTCCCAGCGCCTGCAGGGCGGCCGCGCTCCGCGCATGGGTCATGCGAGGGCTCAGCCATCGGCCGATCGCAAGATCCAGGCCGGCGCTCGCCAGGAAGCCGACGCCCAGGACGAGCCCCATCGCAGCTGAATCCAGACCCGCCACCTCGGTCAGATGATAGGCGAAGAGAAGCTCGCCGCCGTACCAGAGGAGGCTCTTACCGAAATGGGCTAAGCCATACAGCGTTGTCCGCCGCCACCCATCGGCCTGTCCAAGTGTCATGAGCAGGTCCTAGCGTCAGCTGACAACAGCTCTATGTCGGTGAGCTCGGGTCTATCGCGCAAGCGGCTCGTCAGAGCCGCGAGCGAGGCCAGGCTCGTTGTCGCGACAGCGTCGCCAGATAAGTCCCAGCCGCCTCCTCCAAAGTGAAGCGGCGCGCCTGGTCGAGGCTTCGCCGCGGATCTTGCGATCCGGGCCGAGCCGCCGCGATCGCCTCGGCGAACGCGCCCTCGTCGCCTGTCGGAACAAGGACTCCCAGCGCGCCGTGGTCCAGCAGGGTCGCCATGCTGCGGCTGCAGTCGGTGGCGATGATCGGCAGGCCCGCCGCCAGGGCCTCGAGGATGACCGCCGGCACGCCTTCGTAGTTCGAGGACAGCAGCAGGACGTCGAACGACGGCAGCTGGGCGGCCGGCTCGGCGACATAGCCCTTGAAGATCACCTGGCGCTCAAGCCCGAGGTCCTTGGCGAGGCTCTCCAGCTTCGCGCGTTCGGGCCCGTCGCCGATCACCGTCAGCGTGTCGCCCCCCTGGGCGCCGCGCGAGAAGGCGCGCAGCATCAGGGCCATGTTCTTCTGAGGCGTCAGGCGGGCCACGCTGACGAAACGCCGGCCCGAGCCGCCGCCGGCTCCACGGGGTTGGGCGCGAAGCCGCTCGATCAAGGAAACGGACAAGGCCGGGTCGGGAATGATGGTGACGCGGTCCGCGCTCACGCCAAGCGCCTGCCGAATCTCCTCGGCCATCGGCGTCTCGAGGCCGACGAAGTGGTCGATGTGGCGCCCCTGGGCCTTGAGCCACAGGCGGTAGAAGAAGCGAAACCACCCGGGCTGGTCGCGCCGATCGAGATCGTTGCTGACCTTCAGCAGGACAGGCGGGCAGTCGCGGCCCAGCAGCGCCTTCAACGCCAAGGCCACGACCGCATAGGTGTTGCCCGCGCAGAACAGGACGTCGGGCCTTAGTCGCCGCACGACGTTCGGCAGCGTCCAGATCATCCAGAGCGTCTCCATCCGCGCGATCAGCGGACCGCGGCGCGGCGGCGTGATGAAGTCCAGATCCGCGCCGACGTCGCGCATCGCCCCGTCGGTGCGACCCAGAAACAGCGGCGCATCGACGCCCAGGTCGCGCCACCGTCGCACGAGGCGCAGGGCGATGCGCTCGACCCCGCCCGGCTCGAAGCTATGCAGGAACGTCAGGACGCGCGGGCCGACGCGCGTGTTGGGCGGCCCTGTCTCGAAGGGCTTCAATCGCCTCGCGCTCCCCATAGCGAACGGTCGATCCGCTTCACGTCGAACAGGGTCACGGGACCACAGGACGACAGGGTGTGAAGGCCGTGCGCATAGCGCCCGGCTCCGGGCGGCGATCCGAGCGGCGCGGACGCCTCGGCCTCGAACCGCTCGGGGGTAAGTCTGGATATATTCAGTATACGGATCGCGCCGCCGTAGGTGCGCGTGCAGTCCTGAACCGGCAGACGGGGGAGGCCCTCCTCGATCCACACGGTCCCGCCTGGACGGCTGGAGGCCAGGGTGTCGCGGACCGGATTGCCCGGATGCGTCCGCCAGGGCCCGGTCAGGCGCTCGGCGAAGGCGAAGTGCAGTCGGCCCTGCTTCCAGCGCTGCGGGCCGGTCGGCGAATAGGCCAGCCACCAGAGGCCGTCGTGCCGGAACGGCGTCGCGTCGATCGCCGGCGTATCCAGCTCCAGGCGCGCCGCCGGCTCCCAGACATCCGGGAACGCCGCCGCGCGATAAAGGGTCACCGCGCCCGAGCGGTAGGCCTCGGGCAGCATCCAGATTTCGCCGTCGGCCGCGAACACCTGCGGATAGGAAAGATGCCAGGGCTCCTTGAGCACGACGGCGCGCCGGATCGGCGTGAAGTCCGCGCCAAGCTCGATCGTCTCGATCACGCCGTGGCGGGTCCGGTAGTCATAGGCCTCGACGAACAGGTGCAGCCGTCCGTCGCGCCAGACGCCGAACGGATCGGCCAGGAACTTCAGGCGGCCTTCCTCGCCCAGCCAGCGGACCGGCGCGTCGGCGGGAAAGCCGCGGCGGGCGATGTCGGCGATCGGCGCTTCGACCAGCCCCACCCGCCAGATGTCCCGCCCGGGGATCCTCACGCGCCAGTCACTCATGGACGCGGCCCGGCTCGGCGGCGCTCACAACGGACGATCCGCTCCACAGGCCGCGCGCGAGGTCGACGGCGCCCAGGGCGACGATGACGGCCAGATGCATGACCAGAGTGACGAACGCCAAGGCCGCCAACAGCACCGCCACCGACGAGTGCGCGCCCAGCAGAAGCAGCACCAGGTTCCCGAACACCAGGTCCTTGTTGGAGATCAGCGGGATGCGCGAGATCAGGCAGCGGATCGCCAGCAGCACGATCCATTGACCCGTCGGAACCTCCGGCAGCGCCATCCGCCAGACGAGCACGTTCAGCGCCGTCCAGGCCGCCAGCCGCAGGATGTTGATCAGGCCGACATAGGTCAGATCGCCCAGGCGCAGCGAGAACACCTGACGCCCGAAGATCAGCACGCCCACCGAGATCGCCATCGGAATGAGGCCCGACCACAAGGCCGGCCCCAGGCGCTGGGCGAAGTCGAGATTGCGCAGCTCGGCGATGCTGATCGCCGCCAGCACCAGGGTCAGCAGGTTGCCCAACAGCGCCGAGATGATGTTGGCGTCCTTGATGGCCGCGAACGGGGCCTCGACGACGCTCGCCGCTCGACGCGCCCAGACATAGAGGAACGCCTCGCCGCTGTAGCCGAGCACGACTTCGTTGATGACGTTCTTGCGCAGCAGCGCCTTGAAGCCGGCGGGGGGCAGGTCCCAGAGCCGCCGGAAGATCAGATAGTCGAAAGCCGGCTGGACGAGATAGAGCAGCAGCAGGACCGGCCAGACCAGCGGCGGGAGCTCGCGGATCGCCGGCAGGATTTCGGACGTCGCGCCGCCCAGCTGCAGGATCACGGCGGCCACCAGGCCGATGGACAGCGCCACGCCGACCCAAAGCCACAGGCGCGATGTCGTCCCGCTCGGCCCCTTGGGCGGCGTCGTTCCGTCGATCGCGTTCTCGATCGCCTGCGTCATGCCCGGGCGCCCGCCGCGATCGCCTGGTAGTGATCGAACAGCTCGGCGAAGTGATCGCTGTCGCGCCGGACCCTTCCGGCCGCATCGACCGCGGCGGCCCTGAGGGCGGCCGGATCGCGGGCCAGCAGCCGGCGGATGGCCGCGGCGGCCGAGGCCGTGTCGCCAGCCCGATAGATTTCGGACGTCGCCGGCTCGGCCAAGTGGGCGAAGCCGCCGCGATCGGGACCGACGACCGGCACGCCGCTGGCCATCGCCTCGGCGGGGATCAGGCCGAAGGTCTCGGACTCGCAGCCGTGCACGAGGGCGTCGGCGCTGGCGAGGTGGGCGGCCAGCAGGGCGCGATCGTGGATCGGCGACAGGATCTGGACATGGGGGTGGCTCGCGGCGGCTCGCGCCACCCGCTTGCGGTCGATGCCGTCGCCGATCAGGACCAGGCCTAGCGGATGTCCTTCGGCGCGGGCGCGCATCGCCGCCTCGATCACCATCGGCCAACGCTTTTCGGGATGGAAGCGGCCCACGCCCAGGACCAGCTTGGCGTCCGGGGGGCAGGCGCAGGCGGCCAGGAGCCTTGCCCTGAGATCTTCGTCGCGCATCGCCGGCGAGAAGGCCCCGCCATCAATGCCCAGGGGCACGCTGGCCACAGCGCCGACGCCTTGTCCCGTCAGGCGGTCGGCCAGCCATCCGCCGCCGGTCACGACCGAACTGAAGCGCCCCGTCAGCTTGCGCAGATAGTGCCAGAACCAGCCGAAAAGCTGGTCGATCTGCTGGGGACTGGCGATCGGCGCCAGCCATCGCTGCGGATAGGACGCCACGGGATCGGCGTGCATGAACATCGCGCGCGGCGCTCGCCCCGACCACTCGGCGACGATGCCCGCGCCTCGCCACGGCGAGGAGGCCTCCACCAGATCCGGTTCCAGGGCCTCCAACTGGCGATGGACGGGCGCCGCATCCCAGAAGACATGGTAGTTGGCGTCGAACGGCAGGCGTGGCGCGCGCACCTGGATCACACCGCCCGCGGGACGAGACTCGAAATGGTCGCGCGGTCCCGGCGCGATGACGAACAGCTCATGACCCAGCTGCGCGGCCGCCTCGAACTTGCGGTCGATATAGGTCCGCACGCCCCCGCCGGTGGGCGAATAGAATTCGGCGACATCCACAACCCGCATCTTCGCGTCCCAGAATCTCTGCCTACCGATAGTCCGACACCGTGACGAAGTGATGCCAGTCGCCCGCCTTCACAAAAGGACGACATGACTCGGTGTAGCTCTCATCGATTTTGAAAAAATCGTCTGCGGTGGTGGGGCCAGGACGTCGTCTTACGGACGGGACTGGGGGCGCGGGGAAGAACGAAGATGGACATCAAGGCGCTGACGCACGCTGGTGGTGCGCGCCCGTTACGGATTGCCTTGTTTTCAGGGAACTACAATTACACGCTCGACGGGGCCAACAAGTCGCTGAACCGCCTGGTCGGCCACCTGCAGGACACCGTCGGCGCGCAGGTCCGCGTCTATTCGCCGACCGGACCCAAGGCCGCTTTCGAGCCGACGGGCGAATTGATTTCGGTTCCGTCGATCAAGATCCCGCTCCGAGGCGACTATCGTCTGGCGCTGGGTCTGCCTGGGTCGATCCGCAGGGACATCGAGGCGTTCAAGCCGGATCTCTTCCACCTGTCGGCGCCTGACCTCCTGGGCTGGGCGGCGTTGAGGCTGGGCCGGCGTCTCAAGGTCCCGGTCGTCGCCAGCCTGCACACCCTGTTCGACAGCTATCTCGACTACTATGGCCTTGGCCGCCTGCGGCCGCTGGTGCGCCAGCGGCTGTGGCGCTTCTACGGCGCCTGCGACTACGTCATGGCGCCCACCGAGGCGATCGGCGACGAGCTGAGGGCCCAGAACCTGCCCGCCCAGGTGCGCACCTGGGCGCGGGGCGTGGATCCCGAGCTCTTCCACCCCGGACGACGCAGCGAGGCGTGGCGAGCCGCCCAAGGCTTCGACCCCGCCCGTCCGGTGATCGTGTTCCTGGGACGGATCGTCATGGAGAAGGGCCTGGCGTCGTTCGCCGAGACCATCCAGCAGCTGAAGGCGGAGGGGCAGTCACCGCAGGTGCTGGTGATCGGCGACGGCCCCGCGCGGAGCTGGTTCGAGGAGCGCTTGCCGGGCGCGGTGTTCACTGGCTTCCTGTCGGGCGAGGCCCTGGCGACCGCGCTCGCCAGTGGCGACATCTTCCTGAACACCAGCACCACCGAGACCTTCGGCAACGTCAATCTCGAGGCCATGGCCTGCGGCCTCGCCATGGTCTGCGCCGACGCGCCCAATACGCGTGCGCTGATGCGGCATGATGACAACGGCAAGCTCTGCGCCGATCAGCCCAGCGTCTATGCCCAGGCGCTGACCGAGCTGATCGTCGATGGCGGTCTGCGCCGGCGTCTCGCGGCCCAGGCGCTGAAGCGCAGCGCCGCCTTCCGCTGGACGCAGATCCTGGACGAGGTGGTCGAGGTCTATGGCGAGGCGCTGAGGGCGCGGTCCACGGAGCAGGCTCTTTCGCCCGCGCGTCGGCGCGTCGCGACGGTCGAACCGGCGACCGCCGGTCTGCCTGCGCTCTAGAGCTCCCACCCGCGATGATCCCGACCACCCTGGACCGGTACCTGCTCAGGCGCACCCTGACGCCGATGAGCGCGGTGCTGATCAGCACGATGGTGGCGTTTCTGATGGAACGCCTGATGCGGTCCTTCCATCTGCTTTCTCAGACGACGGACGGTTTCAAGTTCCTGACCGAGCTGCTGGTCAATCTGGTGCCGCACTATGTGGGCCTGACCCTGCCGGGCGGCTTCTTCATCGGCCTGTTCGTGGTGGTCAACGGGCTCAGCAAGAGCTCGGAGATCGACGCGATCCTGGCTGGCGGCGTGTCTCTGGGCCGCCTCGCCGCGCCGTTCGTGGGGCTGGGCGTCGCGCTGATGGCGTTCAGCGTGCTGCTGTTCGGCTTCGTGCAGCCTTACAGCCGTTACGCCTATCACGCGGTGCTGCACGCGGCCGACAAGGCGGGCTGGAACGGCGACGTCAGGCCCAAGGCTCTGCTGTCCACCGGCCCGCTCCTGCTGACCGCCGACGATACGGACGCGAGCGGGCGGCGCCTGGAACGAGTGTTCATCCGCAAGATCACGCCCGATGGCCGCGAAGACGTGCTCACCGCCCGCACCGCGGTGGTGAGCAAGAGCGAATCCGACCAGAGGGTCACGCTGGACCTGCGCGACGGACGTCAGGTCAGCACCACCCCAGACCACCAGATCTATGTCGCCGAGTTCTCGCGTTTCGCCTTCGACGTGCCGTTGTCGCTGGCGGGCAAGCTGTTTCGGATGCGGGGAAACGACGTCAGCGAACTGACGCTGATCGAACTGGCCCAGCAGGGCTTTGGCGCGGGGCCGACCACGCTTCCCCGGCAGGCGCTGCTCGCCGAGTTCTACGCCCGGTCGTCGCGCGCCCTGATGCTGCCGCTGCTGCCTTTGCTGGCTATTCCGCTGGGCCTCAGCGCCAAGCGGGCGGGCGCGGGCTCGGCCATGGCCACGGGGGCGGTTCTGCTGTTCCTGTTCGAGACCTCGATGATCCTGGGCCAGGCCATGGCCGCGAGCGCCGGCTTGCCGGCGCTGCTGACGGTGGGGCTGCCGGCCGCGCTGTTCGCCGGCGTCTGCGTCACGACCTGGGCGGTCAGTCGAAACCGGCCCGGCGAGAACCCGGTCAGCTGGATCATCGACCATATCGAGGCCGTGGTCGTCGCGATCGGGCGAAGGTTCGGCCGGCGGGGGGCTTTCTAGGGGCATTTCCGATAAGTGTGAAACGGTTATCGGAAATGCCCTAAACCTTTGAGGTAGAGCCCTTTTTATCCGATCTGATTAGGTCAATCAGATCGGAAAGGGCTCTAGCGCGCGTCAGACCTCGCCGCCGATACGCTCGACCTCGTCGGCCAGGGCGGGAAGGTCCAGGACGTGCAGGGTGCGTCCCGTCTGGCGAACGATGCCCAGGCCCGCCAGTCGGTTCAGCTCACGCGTCACCGGCTCGCGCTGGCTGCCCAGCAGGGCGGCCAGCTCGGCGTGGGTGGGGCAGGGATTGATCACCGCCTGACGACCGTCGCGGCTGGCGGCGCTGGCCATCCGCAGCAATTCGATATCGACGCGGCAGGCCACCGACACGGCGGTCAGCTCGAACAGGCGATCGGTCAGGGACCGCGCCAGCCCCGCCATGTCCTCCAGCAGCGCCTTCATGAAGCGCGGCGACTCGTCGAACAGGCGGCGCACCAGCGACTGGGGCAGGCGAGCGATGCGCGAGTCCTCGAGCGCGACGATGTTGACCGAACGAGGCAGGCCGTCGATCGCCGAAATCTCGCCGAAGTAGCTGCCCTGGGTGATGCGTCGGTAGCCGACCTCGCGGCCCGACTTCGCATACTGGTTGGCCAGCAGGACGCCCTCCAGCAGCAGGTAGATGCCCCCCTCCTGATCGTGGCGCTGGAGGATCATCTCCCCCTTGTCGTAACTCAGATGTTCTATCGCGCCGGCCAGGGATTCCACTTCTGGCTGAAGCATGTGTCGAAATACACGATTTGCGCGATAGTCTTTAGGCGATGCTGCTTTCGGCGTATGGGACGGCGCGGGGGCGAACGATGGGGCAATCGTTTTCATCGAAGTACGCTCCTGCTGTCGATCGGGGGCGATACATGGATAGCCGACAGCGCTACAAGGCGTTTATCAGTTATAGTCATCGCGATCGCAAAGTCGCTCAATGGCTGCATCGCGCGCTCGAGACCTATCGTCCGCCCCGCCTTGTGGCTAAGCGCGGCGTAGACGATTCCAGGCGCAGCTTACGACCTATTTTCAGGGACCGCGACGAGCTGAGCGCCTCGCTCGATCTGAACGGCGCCATCCGGACGGCGCTGGAGCGTTCGGATGCGTTGATCGTCCTGTGCTCGGAGGCCGCGGCGGCCTCGCGCTGGGTGGACCAGGAGGTCGAATATTTCCTGAAGACCGGCGCGCCCGAGCGGATCATCTGCGTGATCACGCCGGACGCCGGAGCCCACACGGACCTCTCCGCGATCCTGCCCCCCTCGCTGCGCGCGGTGTTGCCCCCGGGCGTGGAGCCTCTGGCGGTGGATCTGCGCGAGGACGGCGACGGCCGGCGTCTGGCGCGCCTGAAGATCGCCGCCCGTCTTCTGGGCGTCAGCCTGGACCAGCTGGTGCAGCGCGACGCCCGGCGACGGCTGCAGGTCATGGCCACGTTCACGACGGCGGCGGTGGTCCTGGCCATCGGCATGGGCGCCATGACGGTGGTGACCCTCAAATCGCGCCAGATCGCCCGCCAGCAGCGCGACGAGACCGAGGCGCTGGTGGCCTTCATGCTGGGCGACCTGCGCCAGCAGCTCGAGCCGGTTGGCCGCCTGGACGTGCTCGACAGCGTCAGCGCCAAGGTGCTGGCCTACTACGCCAAGGCGCAGACGGACCGGCTGGACGACAAGGCCCTGGGCCAGCGCGCCAAGGCCCAGACCTTGCTGGGAACGATCCGCGAGCAGCGCGGCGATCTCGCCGGCGCCGAGCACGCCTTCTCCCAGGCCGCGGCCACCACCCACACCCTGGTTCAGCGCAACCCGCAGAACGGCGACTATGTGTTCGACGAGGCCCAGAACGTTTTCTGGCTGGGCTATGTGCAATGGCGCCGCAACGATGTCGTCGGCGCCGAGCGGCGCTTCAGGCGCTATGGCGAATTGGCCGATCGCCTTGTGGCCCTCGACCCCAAGCGTCCCGAATGGCGGATCGAGGTGGCCTACGCCAAGAACAACCTGGGCACCCTGTTCTACGAACAGGCGCGGCCGGCTGAGGCGCTGGACGCGTTCCGCGTCGCCTCGTCCGTCTTCGAGGCCGAACTCGCCAAGGCCCCCAAGGACCAGAAGCTGATCCAGGGTCTGGCCAATTCGCGCGCGTGGTCCGCGGACTGCCTGATGCGCATCGCGCGTCCGCGCGAGGCCATCGCCGAGCGGCAGGCGGCGGTGCGCCTGCTGGAGGAGGCCCTGGCCCAGAACCCGAGCGACAAGCGCCTGGCCGCGCGCGCCGTCGCCGCCCAGGTGGCGCTGGCGCGGCTCGAGCTTGACCTGGGCCGCCTGGCTTCGGCGCGGGCGCGGTCGGACGAGAACCTGAAGCGGCTTCGGGGCCTGGCCGTCCTGGATCCGACGAACGCCCGCTGGCGGGAATATCTGGCGAGCAGCCTGATGGACGCCGCCGACCTGGCGCTATGGTCGGGACGGATGAGAGACGCTCGCGCCGCCCACGCCGAGGCGGGGAAAATCCTCGCCGCGCGCCGCGCGGGACCGAAGGCCGAGGCCTGGAGCGACAGGTACGAAGGCCGCCTGGACCAGCAGGCGGTCATCCTTGCCCTCCAGTCTGGACGGGCGGACATGGCGCGGACGCTGGCCGACGCGATGGCCGTCCGCGCCAAGGCCACCACCTGGCGCAAGGACGCGAGCGCCGCCGCGATCTATGCGTTCTCGGAGTGGTCGGCCGGACGCGCCGCCTCGGCCGTCGACATCCTTTGGCCCTGGCGCGCCACCCTGCCGCCATCGAGTCGCGACGTGCTGGCGCGCGCGCTCGCGGCGGTCGGCCGCAGCACGGAAGCCGACGCCATCGTGCGCGACCTCATAAAAGAAGGTTACGGGCACCCCGGATTCCTTGCGTTTTGGAGAGACTCTCTTCCTGGTGGAGCTTCCACTCGGGAGGCGCAAAATGACTGAACCGACACCGACCACCTACGTCGAGATCGTCGTGGGTTTCGATTCGAACTTCAACTTCATGAACGTGGTCGATCCGGCCCATCCGGTTCCGCTGAGCATGCCCCTCAGCCAACGCCAGGAACTGTATTTCCGACTGAGCGATCAACTGATCGCGGCCGGCTGGGCCTTCCAGCGCCGGCCGATCCAGGTCGACGACGACTACGGCGTAAACTTCTCCAGTTGGGTGTGGGTGACCGAAAAGCCGCATGGCGGCGGTACGCTCCCGACCCACACCGCGTTCAAGATCATCTACGAATGCAATCGGATGGGCATCTACACCTACAGCCTGTTCATGCTGGATCAGCATAAGCAGCTGATCACGCTCGACCCCGACGTCGAGAACGGCACGGGTCAGATTCCCTGAGTCCGTACAGGTCCTTCGACCGCGAGGAGATCGCCGCGCTGATCCGGCGCGGCGAGATCCTCGCGGCTTACGACATCGCCCACGCGGCGCTTGAAGGCGAGGCCGCGCCCCCCGGCGCGGCCTATGCCGCCGTTCTCTGCCTGGCGCGAGCGGGCGCCCTGGACTTCGCTCGTTCGGAGTATGTCCGGCTGGGCCTCGCCGAGGCCGATGACGCCGACGCGATCGCGCTGGGCGCGCGGCTATTGAAAGATGTCGCCCTGGGCAGCCGGGGCGCGCGGCGGATCGCCTTCGCCAAGGCGTCCCGCCTTCGATACGAGGCCCTGTCGCATCGCTTCGGCGGCGTCTATGGCGCGATCAACGCCGCCACCATGATGCTCGTCGCGGGCGATCGGGCCGGCGCCGCCGAGCGCGCCATGGACGTGCTGCAAGCCCCGCGCGCGCAAGGACTGACGGGAGAAGCGGCCTATTATGAAGCCGCCAGCCGTGCGGAGGCGCTCTTTCTGGTCGGCGATCTGGACGCCGCGCGGCGAAGGCTGGAGCAGGCGCTGGCCTTGGCGCCGAGCGCCTACGCCGCCCACGCCTCCACCCTGCGCCAGATGGAGATGCTGTGCCGCGAGGTCGGCGTGGGCACCGACTGGCTGGCGCCCTTTCGTCCGCCGGCCTGCGCGCACTTCACCGGTCATATCCAGAACGTCTGCGACCAGAGCCTGCGGGCCCGCATCGACGCGGCCCTGCGCGCCGAACGGATCGGCTTCGGCTATGGCGGCTTGGCGGCCGGCGCCGACATCGTCTTCGCCGAGGCCCTGCTTGAAGCCGGCGGCGAACTGCATGTGATCCTGCCCCTGCATCGCGCCGCGTTCGTCGAGGTCTCGGTCGCGCCGTTCGGCGAGACCTGGCTGGAGCGTTTCGAGCGCTGCATGGCGCGCGCGGCCTCGGTCCGCTACGCCTCGCAGGATCCTTATCTGGGCGACGAGCAGGTGTTCGCCTACGCCAGCCAGTTCGCCATAGGCTGCGCGGTGCTGCGCGCTCAGACCCTGGCGACCGAGGCGGTGCAGCTGGCGGCGTGGGACGGGCGCGCCGCGCCGGGGCCGGCGGGCGTATTCGCCGACATGACCTATTGGGCGAGAAGCGGTCGGCGGGCCGTGGTGATCCCCATCGACCGGCCAGAGCCCGCCACCAGCGTCTCCAAGCCGATCGCGGCCGGGTCGCGGGCCATGAAGGCCATGCTGTTCGCCGACGTCCAGGGGTTTGGCGCGCTGCGGGACGATCAGATCCCGGCCTTCATGGAAGGGGTGATGGGCCGTCTGGCCGAGGTCGTCGAGGCGCTTGAGGCGCCGCCGATTCATATCGAGACCTGGGGCGACGGCCTGTTCCTGGTGTTCGACCAGCCCATCGATTCGGCGCTGGCCGCCCTGGCCCTGCTCGAGGCCTATCGCGCGGTGGATCTGGGCGCCTTGGGCCTGCCGCGGCGCCTGGGCCTGCGGATCGGGGGCCACTACGGCCCGGTCCATCTGCGCACCAATCCCCTGACCAAGGCTCCCGCCGTCGTCGGCGCGCACGTGGTGGTCGCCGCGCGCATCGAGCCCGACGCCGCGCCCGGCTCGGCCTATGTCAGCGAAGCGCTCGCGGGCGCGCTGGCGACGTTCCACGGCGATCGCGTGCGCTGCGGCTATGTCGGCCGCACCCAGGGGCGGAAGGGCTTTCCGGCCACGCCCATCTTCAACCTCTCCCGAGCTTGAAGATCCTGGCCGGCCCGGGGGA
>Ga0247725_1001006_pt1 | contig 16063 bp, 15 predicted proteins | sample OKSTACKMCFT3sol_FD_183021 | JGI IMG/M metagenome (GOLD analysis project Ga0247725, IMG submission 183021) | Subsurface sediment microbial communities from gas well in Oklahoma, United States - OK STACK MC-FT3-sol | ecosystem: Environmental > Terrestrial > Deep subsurface > Rock core/Sediment... | reverse complement strand
GTGAACACTGATTCTGGAAATCGGGCAAAAGTGTTCACTTTGCGCCAGAATAGGTGTTCACATTAAATCAGAATGGGTGTTCACTTAAAACCAGAACGGGTGTTCACTTTGGGCCAGAATACGCATTTAAGGTGTCATGCCAAACGCGACGAAGACGTTAGCTCAAATCTGGTTGTGTCATCCTTAACTAATTATCACTCATTAATTACACTTTATGTACCATTCGATTGCGATACCAACTTCCAGCCTTGACATGATTAGAATCATCACTTTCAGAAAGTACCATTTCTTTGCATCGTGGGTTTGAGGCTAAAGTATGGATCGTCGCAATACACCAAAAGCTGACCCAAACTAAGTTAATAGTCGCTTGGTATTGTTTGATGATTCCTTCCATGCATAATAGCAGTGCGATGCTAAATATGTGTCTAGGCCTATGCCCAACCTTTTATCTATACGCTCATACAGCACTAAGTCGACCAATCACTCACATGGTTATTACCAATTAGTTCTACCATTACGTGGCGGAATTGTAATTGAGGTAGGCCAATTCAGCGGGAAAGTTGTTGCAGGTGAATGCGTTGTCGTTAGAAAACACGAAGCGCATCTTTTTAATGCTCATCCTGATGCTCTGTTTGTTGTCGCGGATATGGACAAACTTCCAGAAAATATTGAGCTTTATGGAAGTAGTGTTTTCGCAATTTCAAAATCCTTGTCTTGTTATCTGACTTTTGTAGAGGAGCAATTACAACACCAACTCAATAGTGACCTTGAATATGCGATGTTCAGTACTTTTTATCTTTTGCTCGCTGAACAAGAGCTACTGCCGAGACTGGAGAATCGAATTGCCAAAGCTGTGCATCACATTCAACAGAACATACAAGAGACTTTAACTGTAAATCAGCTTGCTAAAATTGCATGTTTAAGCAGTACTCAGTTTAAACTTCTGTTCAAGAAGCAGCTTGGTTTTACTGTTCATGATTATGTTACCAAATTACGTATGGAGAAAGCACAGGCGCTCCTTAGACATACAGATTTCTCCGTTCAGCAAGTTGGTGAGATGGTGGGTTACCCAGAAAGCTCGACATTTAGTCGCAAATTCTCCCAGTATTACGGACTCTCGCCGCTGTTATCAAAAAAATAACTTGCGTCTATATCTCTAACAAATGCGTCCTTTTTGTCAATTTTTCTCAGACGGATATCTATACCATTATCTGAATTGATAGTCAGTCTATGCAGGTGATGAAGATGTTTATGACAACGCGTGCAAACGGAATGCTGGCAATTGTTATTGCGAGTTTTTTGTGGGGAACAACTGGCACTGCTGCTAACTTTGCGCCTGATATCAGTTCTTTTGCTATTGGTGCATTTTCTATGGGATTTGGCGGCATTTTGCTGTGTGTTAATGCTAGAGAGAGATTAGCTCAAGACTTATCCTGTATTCGAAAAACTCCTTTGAGCCTCATGCTAGGAAGCTTGTGTGTCGTACTTTATCCTTTGGCATTTTATACCTCTATGCGTTGGTCCGGTGTTGCTATTGGTACTGTCGTTTCGATTGCGAGTGCGCCTCTATTTGCCGCAATCATCGAACGTCTTTTTTGTAAAAAGACGTTCTCTTTGAAATGGCTATTGAGCTTTGTATTTGGTGCAAGTGGAATTGTATTGCTAAGTATAGGTAGAGCTGAAATAGATGCTCTCGAAGCAGATGAAATAACTCAGCAATTAGGAATATTCTTGGGGCTTATAGCTGGACTGACTTATGCTGGTTACTCATTTGCAGTCAAAAACATGATAAGCAAAGGAATGAACTCTAGATCTGCCATGGCTAGCTTATTTGGTATTGCAGCAATAATTTTGCTGCCATCTCTATTTATCACCGGAAAAAACCTATTTACCACCGTAGAAAATTCCATGGTTGCTATCTACATGGCTGTGGTCCCGATGTTTCTTGGGTATTTATTATACGGCTTCGGCCTTCGCACCATTGATGCAAGTACTGCAACAATCATCACTTTAATTGAGCCTTTAATTGCTTCGATTCTGGCAGTATGGATTATCGGAGAGGAGTTTAAACCAATAGGTTGGATGGGCATGGGGCTTGTTTGTGTATGCCTGTTAATTCAATCTGTTAATGTAAAATTAAAAAATCAAAACACTCACCTAAGAAAGGTTAGTTAAAGATTTATAATTTGGTTGTAAATATCCTTTAATCTACTGAATTCCATTTTTTATCTAAGAAAACGATCGATTGACTTAACGACCTTTCAAACTTGTTATTATGAGATAGTGCAGCCAGTGATTAAGGTGATAAATTAAGACGACGTTTTACAACTATTGATTGCGAACCTTGTCTTATGTCCGAATCGCAACTAAATACCTTACTCGCGGAAGCTATCTCATCTATCAGTTCGACACGATTTACGTTAAGTCTGATGCGATTTTTAAAGCTCCTAGGCTCCTACGATAACGCTGTGATTCTGGGATATGCAGCTGGCAAACATCCGGTATACCTATTTGATTCCCTTGAAGCCAACAGACACCTGCTATTTCAGCAGTACCTCACGAGCACTTTTCAACAAGACCCGTTTTATCAGCAATTACTTACGCGCCAAGAAGGAGTTTTCACCCTGAAACAGGTCGTCAAACAAAGAGAACATCAGGATTATTTGCATCAATTTTATTTGCAAACAGGCTGGCAGGATGAGCTGTGTCTTTTGATTAACATCGGTGCTGGACGCGATGTGTTGATATTTCTCGGCGTTACCAATGAAAAGCACCGTTTTACAGCTGACCAGCTCGTTTGTTTCAAACAACACTTTGCTGTGATCAAAGCTTTATGCCAACAACACTGGCAACATGCTGCCTTTAATCTGGCGCAATCATTCAACGAGATAGTGCTGAGTCGAGCTACAATGAGAAGCTATGTGGATGAGTCAATACAGACATTCGCTCAATCTGTATTGACGAAACGACAGCAACAAATTGCTAGCCTGCTGGTACAGGGTTTGGATAGCAGTGAAGTTTCAGCACAGCTTGGGCTATCAATTGGCACTGTGAAAAATTATCGCAAACAGATCTACGCTCAATTACATATCAATTCTTTAGGTGAGCTTTTCCAATTATTCCTCAATCATCTCCTGACACATGCCCCTGATTAATTTTCGAAACCATCCCTAAAGGGACATAGGCATATCAAAGTGCACTCATTAGTGTTGCCGTATTAACAGAACTAGGCGGGAAACATTATGGATACGGCACTCTTGAGCGATTTAGAACGGCGTGGTTTGATAGCGCAATCGACAGATATCTATTCACTAAAAGTATTATTAAGCTCACCGCAAACCCTTTACTGTGGCTTTGATCCGACAGCGGGAAGCTTGCATATTGGTCACTTAGTGCCGCTGTTGCTCCTGAAGAGATTTCAGGACGCCGGGCATAAAGTTATTGCTTTAATCGGTGGTGCTACAGGCCTTATCGGTGATCCAAGTTTCAAAGCCTCTGAACGCAGCCTCAACAGTACTTCGACAGTTGCGGGCTGGGTCAACGATTTATCTGTGCAAATTTTGAATTTACTACAACCACGGTTAAATCAACCTTTGCAACTTGTTAATAATGCCGATTGGATCCAGCAACTGAACGTGGTCGATTTCTTTCGTGATGTAGGCAAGCATTTTTCGGTCAATAACTTACTTAACCGCGACTCAGTAAAACAACGTTTGCTGCGACCAGATCAAGGTATTTCATTTACAGAATTCAGTTACAGCTTGCTACAAGCTTTCGATTTTTCAGAACTCAATGAAAGGTATGATTGTCGCTTGCAGATTGGCGGCAATGATCAGTGGGGAAATATCTTAAGTGGTATTGATTATACCCGGCGCAGAAATGGGCGTGAAGTTCATGGCTTAACTTTGCCTTTGATCACAAAATCCGATGGCACAAAGTTCGGTAAATCTGAAACCGGAACTGTGTGGCTTGATGCAGCCAAAACTTCGCCCTATGCGTTTTATCAGTTCTGGTTAAACACAGCAGATTCCGATGTCTATCGTTTTCTACGGTACTACACCTTTTTGAGCTGCGATGAAATTGACCGTATTGAAAATGAGGATAAAGCTAACCACGAGAAGCCTCAGGCTCAATATATTCTGGCGAAAGAACTGACTCAATTTGTGCATGGTGAAAACGGACTCCTGCATGCTCAACGGATCACTGAAGCCCTGTTCACAGGTAGGGTTCGGCAGCTTCAACTCAGCGAGTTAAAGCAGTTAGAACAGGATGGTTTACCAACATGGCATATAAGTAGCCATGATTTAACCGAAGCCCTTATTAATAGTGGGTTGGCAATGTCAAAACGTGCCGCAAGAGAACTGTTAGCAAGTGATGCGATTCGAGTCAATGGTGAAAAAGTTACGGCTGAGCAAAACAATTTGGGATTTGCCCTCTTTGACCAGTACTGGATCCTACAAAAAGGCAAAAAACACTTTGCGTTGCTTAAACGTTAAAACAGCATATTCAGGGCATGCATTGCAGGTCTGATCTGCATCAATGTCCGCAATTAAGGCGTTGCGGACAGTTATTTTTCTACGACATTTAGTTCTTTCTTCGCCAGTTATTCGCTCGAAGCTGACAATCAAGTAACAGGAAGGTTGCTGAAACTGAGCATTAAGTAAAAACGAAACCTGTGCTTGTAGTCGAGCATTGAGATGACGTTTTTCACTCAATTCCCTTCAATAACCCATGCAGGAACCCTTACGCAACATCCATCCTCGATGTCCTGACAAACACTACATGGCACAACATTACTGAATATGACCTTGTACTCGAAGATTAATGGGATTGGACTTTGTGTTGGCTCTAATGCGGCTGGGCACTGATCTAAGTCGTGTTCATCAATACCCAAATAAACGGCGATATTGTGTTTGTGCGTGGAAGATAACTGATTGTGCATAGCGGTCAACCTCCATGTTAACTAATAGTAAACATAGCCAAATTTGAGCTACCTGCAAGGTGTTGTTCCTATTCGCTCCATTGACAAATTTGGGTTTTAGCCCAAAATAACTGTATATACATACAGCCACCTTAGTTATGAGCACAGAATTTTTAGGCTATGCCTCCATCCGAACCCGCTATCGCATTCCGCTTTACCTTGGCCGAGTGCCAGCAGGTTTTCCATCGCCTGCGCAGGATTATATTGAGCGCACTCTTGATTTAAACGATCTTTGCATCAAGCGCCCTGCGGCTACCTATTTTGTCCGGGTTGAGGGCGACTCGATGATTGAGGCAGGGATTTGCCCGGATGACATATTAATAGTGGACCGCTCCGTTACCGCGCAGCACGGCGATATAGTGATTGCGCTGGTTCAAGGCGAGTTTACGGTGAAAGAGCTGGTCATGCGGCCCCAAGTGCAATTGCTCCCCCGCAACAAAGCGTATCCTCCCATCACCTTTGTGGAAGGTTCAGAGCTAGAGCTTTTTGGCGTGGTAACAGGCGTCGTCCGCCAAATGCGACGGAGCTAACAGTGAATCCAAAAACCTTTGCGCTGGTTGACTGCAACAACTTCTACGCTTCATGCGAAAAGCTGTTCCGGCCTGATTTGTCTACTAAGCCCGTAGTGGTCTTATCCAACAATGATGGTTGCGTGATTGCTCGTTCTAAAGAAGCGAAAGCGCTCGGTATTAAAATGGGCGTGCCACTTTTCCAAATTCGCGACCTGATTGAAAAGCACCGTATCCAAATGTTCTCTTCCAACTATGCGCTCTATGCCGATATGTCCGCTCGGGTAATGCAGACTTTGGAGCAAATGGCACCGGCAGTCGAAGTCTATTCCATCGATGAAGCATTTTTAGATTTAACAGGCATCGAAGCGTCAACCAACCTGACTGAGTTCGGTCAAGCCGTGCGGCAACGCATTCAGCAATGGGTTGGTCTGACGGTATGCGTAGGCATAGCACCAACGAAAACGTTGGCAAAGCTAGCCAATCATGCCGCGAAAGCATGGTCTAAAACAGGCGGTGTGTTGGATCTCAGTTCTCAAGATCGTCAGCGCAAACTAATGGCACTACTTCCAGTTAATGAAGTCTGGGGGATTGGAGGCAAGTTGACGAAACGCTTGGAAGCCATGGGTATTCGCACGGCACTGCAACTAGCGGATGCACCACCCAAGCTTATCCGGCAACAGTTTTCCCTGATGGCCGAACGCACAGTGCAAGAACTCAACGGTGAGTCCTGTTTAGCGCTGGAAGATATGCCAGCGACAAAAAAGGAAATAGTCAGTTCGAGAGCTTTCGGCGAGCGGGTTACAGATAAACAGCAGATGCTGCAAGCTGTAGCTGAGTATGTGCATCGGGCGTGCTCAAAGCTACGTAGCGAAGGATGCCAAGCCAAACAAATTTCGGTGTTTATCCGAACAAGCCCTTTTAGTGACCACACGAAAGATCCGTACTACAGCAACAACAGAACTGCGGAGCTTACATACCCGTCTGACGATACACGCGACTTTCTGCATGTAGCCAACAGGCTACTCGATCAGATCTGGAAAGATGGTTACCGCTACGCTAAAGCTGGCGTGATGCTGAGCGACTTTTATACCCAAGGTGTTCATCAACAGGACTTGTTTGCATCACCTGATAGCATTAAAGGCAACTCTGCATTGATGTCTCTCGTGGACCAAATCAATGAAAGGCAGCCAAACGCTTTGTTTTTCGGGAGCAAAGGGACGGTTCAGGACTGGGGCATGAAGCGAGAGCAGCTATCACCTGCTTACACAACAAACTGGGAGCAATTACCCCATGCATGGTAACCAACAACTCTGCTCGCTTAGCCTATCCTTAGCTAACGTCACTTTTAGCGGGGCTCAATTATGAATACAGTTCTCAAAGACTGGTACATCGTCTCTATCCTTGAGAATGGCGAGTCAGTTGGTAAAGTGCTTTGGGGTATATGCGTTGAAGACGAGACATTCAGATTTGATGTTGGTGACTATGTTTGCAGTTCGAAAATTGTTGAGATTATTCCAGCTGACAAACTAGTAAAAACGGTAAAAAGTAGCACCTACTTACTTGAAGGCGATGGCACACCAGCTGAAGTTAATGTTGAAGATTTCGAGCTACTGCGCCAAGGTTACAGTCCCGCTGAAATTCATCGGATCAGAGCTGTGCAACAAAACGTATTAAACTAAGCATATTGGGAATAGTTAATTTGCATGGGTCACTGTTAATTGTCCGCTTCGAGCGAATTGCGGACCATTAACGTCCCGCGTCACAGGCCGCCGTGCAAGTGCTTGTTAACCCTTATTACTGACCACAAGCCAAATCTAGTTTATTTTGCTCTGGCTTTCCCAGTAATTCTTTAAGAAGCGGGTCTCTATCTAGCCCCTCATAGCGATCTTCAATTTTCTCTTTCAGTGAAAACAACCTAGCCTCTGCACTTCTAACTAATTCACCGTAAGTTATGGCATGAACTTCTCCATATTCATCATCCTTCGTTTGCCCGACCGACTGATACTTTCCTGTAAGGTTATTTATTGAATCACCAACAACAAATGCCTTTATAAAAGGTCTTGATGAGCCAACACCAGCATGCCAAATATCCTCAACATAATATTTGGCTTGATCCATTTCTCCTCGGCCGATCTCAAAACCTCCCTTTTTCAATTCAATAAGCAATACTCTCTTTGTCTTTTTTATTTCATCTACAAACTCCTCCAGACCTAAAGCACTGATTGAGGAGTTCTCACCTACAACGATGTCAGGTCTTTTAGATGAGTTAATAAATTGTTCCTTTTTGTACTTCTGACCGAATACGATCTCCATTGTTTTTCTTAAGCCGCGATTACTAGCATATTCCGGTGTATCAAACTCAGGCCCGAATACCCATCTTGCCTTTTCAATAAGTGGGTGAAGTGTGTGAAGCTCATCCACAGTATGATCGCCGCTTAGACGATCGATAGCCTCTATAACTTTAATTCGTGAATCTATTTCAGCTAGGATGGTCATTGCATCAGAAATACACCATTCACTTAAAAATTCATTTAATGCATCAACATCAGCTTCGGAAATACCGTTTAGCTTATGAAGAAGTGATATTCCAGCCCGCGACTTTTCAAGATTTACAGCAGCTTTAAATGCGAGTTCTAACAGCTCAATTTTTATATCTGGATTATCCGTTAATATTTGATCTACAAAATCATGCAATTCCTTCTGAGCAAGCCTAGGAAGTTCTTTAATATCAGCCTTATGAGTATCAATAACATAGCGCTTCGCATTTTCTATCTCACTTTTCGAAAGTTCTAGATAGCATGCTTTAACAAAAGTAGATATCTCGTTTGCAATTAATGATAAAGCTGAAAAATCAGATTTAAATCCAGACCAATCCGCCTCAATGTAATCAAATAAATCATCAGATTGAGCTATCAAAGTGTAACGCTTTGCAAAAGTTCTTCTTCCATCTAACACCTGCTCTCCATTTATTGACCAAGATGGATTGCCTAAAAGCCGCCCTCCTAGCCAGAACGCAACACCATGCTGGCCTGCTGTTCTTGATACTGTTGATGAGTCAACAAGCGTTAACTTTATCTTGATATTGCCTACCGGATTTATTTCCACCTCCTTAACTATACCCGGATGCTCCGATAGCGTTATTAACTTTCCATTGATATAAACCTTGAATTCAGGATTAAATAAAAAACGAGCTGATATAATTTCCTTTAAGTCATCAATAGGCATCAGGTTTCGATTAGCAATGACTTTTATGCGCGTACCATGTCCAGTAGAAGGGTCTTTGTTGTGCTCTTTTACTTTAATTGGCTGCTTTCCAGAGGTAAGTTCTAGTTCGTATGAATTTTTGAAAGAGTCTCGCCATGTTTCGACTACATAGGTATCGTCAAAACACAACCCAGCGTGTCGTCCTACACCATTCCGGCCAAATGCGAGTCGTTTTTGAGATAATTTATTATCTTCTGGTATTTCTACAAAAGCCCCTTGATGCTTTCTTCTGTCATACCTTAGTCTCAACCATCTATTTTCAAACTGAGCTTCTGTTAGGCCGAGACCATCATCTTCTACAGTTATGACGCTTCCCTTTTCTTCAGGGAATATGATTTTAACTTCAGAAGCACCTGCATCATGAGCGTTAGCTATTAGCTCTGTAATTGCCACATCTGCTTTAGTAGCTATTGAACCAATCTCTCGTATAAGGAATCCATCTTCGTAGGTGACTGAGTAATCCATAAACTTTCCTTATTTGATCTAAGCTAGAATTTTCGCATCGAGTTAACGCTTATTCAAAGGCAAAACGCCCGCAAGTCGGGAATTTTCTTGCCTTCCTTGCTGATTATTACTCATACCAAACTAACGTTCATGTACCTTTATTTCAACAGATTTTTCTAAAGTCAGTGAATTTGCGTCTGACAAAATTTATACAGGCAGCACGCGAGTTGTTCTTAAATTTACTCAAGCTGGATAGATAGGATTTTAACCAGTGGTTTGGGCTCATACGGGAGTGACGAATTAGCCTTTACCACGACGCCGAATGTCTGCTTCTGGCACATATCAGACTGTCAGATTTGATTAAATTCTATTAGTCAAACTGACAGAGCAAATTAAGCGTTATCAATCTTATGTGAATCAGGTTTTTGCGGTGAGGTGTCATAGCTGTTTGCTAGTTTCTTTCGTCTTAAAGTAAGCATCTCATCTAAATCTGTATCTAAGTGTTCTTTACAGCGAAACAAATATATCTTTTTGATAGCGCCGTTTTTTTCATCAATAGATAAAATCTCAGTTGAAAAATAGACGTTTTTATTGCTGCACGCACTACATTCTTCGTTTTTTAAATCATTCATTTTTTTATCTTTCAGTGACAGTAGTCGATGGAGTTAATTCATTTATTGCAATATTGTGAAAGCTATCACAATGCGAATCGCCTTTTGGCAGAAAAGGCAGTCTATAGCGTATTAACGCTATTCCGCGCTCGTTACTTCAGAAGAATAGGAAATGACCCGCGCCAAATTCCCAGCACTTTCAACTTCATCATCAGTTAGCGATTGGTCTATGTGCTTACTCAACACAATTGCTGCCGTGTTGTCTAATTTTTCACAAAGTAAAATATCGCCTACGACAAAGTTAAGTTCCCGACAAAGGTCATCGGGAAGGGGGATTTCATTGTTGCTGCCGAGTTCAACTTGATATTTCATATTTCCCCCTCACTTGTAGCCAACTTAAAAAAGAAAAATTAAACTACTTCAAAATCCGTCACTTGATTTATTTTTCTATAAATTATATTTAAATACAATAAGTTACCGTCACGCTCAACCATAACATAAGCTTTTGTGAAAGGCTATTTTTTCATCTAAACAGAGGGGCTAGAAGCAATTCGGTATTGGCTTCAAACATCAGCATAGTCGTAGACTTTGCGCCTACTTGAGCTGCCTTCGGAGCACAAAATGCACCTCGATCTGAGCAATATGCTGCCATCACAAGCTACTACTGATATTGAGAACATAGCTTCTACCTACCAGAATTGCTGCCGGGGCTTGCTATGGTTCATGTGGATACGTGAACTGGATACCAGCAGAACTTCGGTCAACATACTTCAGGCTGGGGCACAGATGCTCGCTAGTTATGACTGCGTCACGGCATCTTTAAGGTTCGGTCTCTACTGTTCTCGCTATTTCTCAAAGCATGGCAGTGTATTGAGTGACGATGTCGCTCTGTATTACCTGCGATTGAGCTTTTCGACCTTGGAGCACAGCTCTGACGCTGTTATCGAGTGGGTCCGTAAAGCCGAGGGATTTGATTTTCCAGATGGCTTAAAAGAAGAGTTCTGGATTCAGGCATGTACAGCTTATGCGCAGCATGAGTATGACAACGACCCAGATCACTTTGACTCAACCATTGAGTTTGCGATGAGCTTTTTACTGAACGACCGGGGCTGATTCAGACGTAAAAAAAGAGGCGAACCTAAGTTCGCCTCTATTCATCGGTGTTTCACACGCGTTTCCAAATAGATTGTTCGTGATCTCGGGTGTGCAGCATATTTAACTCTCCGACTCGGCATCAGTAAAATCTAGGCCTACTCAAAGCCCTGCCAGTAATCGATTTTGCGGCTAGAGATGGTTTTAAACTGTAGCTGTCACCAATGCGACTTCACTGTCATAATCATCCGATTTAACAAGACGGAATTTATGTTCTCGGTCCAAAATTGCTAATGGACCTTTATTTTTTACAACTAACCTTTTCTTCATAATCTTGAATGAATCTTCGTTGATGAAAGGTAACTTTATGTCTCCGTATTCGAACGATGAACCAGAGTTTTCGTTTATCTGGGGCGGGTAGCACAGATATGTCTGTAGATTACTTTTTAATTCTTGAACATTGTTATACAACTCGTACCATGCAATGTCTTTAATATCACCATTAGCTTTGGGAATTGACATGATTCTAACAACTGACGATGCAAAATAATTGCTCAATATGTCTTCGTCCACGACTGGAATTCCACTAAAGTTATATCCCACGAATATCTTACTGCTGTTTATGATGCACTGAGCAATATTGTATTTTTTGGCGGAATCATAATCCCATCCAAGGCTGTTAAAAATTTTTTCAATATTATGTTTTAAAAAATCTGTTTTCCGTATTACTTGCCTACTTGCATGACTAAGAATCTGTGCGGTACGATATTGCGAAATTGGAGAATCTGTCGTGACAATAGACTTAGATTCACCAATAAGCACTAAGTCATCGATTCGAACTAGCAAATCAAACTCTTCCTCCCCTGTATCAAGCTTGATTCTTTTACCAACAGCTTTGTCAAAATCTTCAATCAATTGATTCTTTTCAAGCTTAGCATTAAGCATGTCAACTACAGTTTTTTCAAATGCATAACCTTTATCTTCAAGATTAATATCAAACGATGGAAACCAATGCTCAACAAGTCGCTCTATTGAAGGGGACGACAAAGCACTCACCAGAATTGCATATTCGTTTCCACTAGTTTTTATTAAAGGCTCACACCATAAATCACTTGATTGCTCAGAAGTAGCAGTTAAAAAGTCTAAAATCTTTGACACTTGAACACTGTCAATATTAGTGATGTCTCTCAATGCCAAACGTAGTGACTGTGATTTTACTCTTGGACAAAACTCCATTAAACGATGCAGACTTAAAACTGCGTCATTATCTGGAAACTTTTCCATTTGACTGTTAGCCAAAAGCATTAAACATCTCACTACATCGAGCAATTCATAAATGCTGAAGCCGTCGCGGTGTTTTTTTTCCAACCACTGTTTTGGAAAATGCCTTTGTAAATCGATAACTTGCAACCGCCATTGCGTATTCTTAGCAATCAATTTATCTCCACTGTCGAATACATTAGCAACATAGGCTACTCGCGATTTATTTTCACGCCTTATTTTTAATAACTTATCGGTTTTAAAATTTTTTTGTGATGCTTTGCTATTGGCAATAAGAGATTTTTGGGCACTTAGTCTACTTTTTCGAATAGCACTTGCTTCGAAACTAATTTCAAAATCATTAGATGGCTGCTTTACACAAAAACATTTTGATTCTTTTTCTATCTCTTCAAGCTCATAATCTGACCAGATGATACACTGCCATAAATGCTCATAAGACGAATACAAATTAGATAAACGAGACTCATATTGAATAAAATCTAAAATATCTAACCCGCTATCCGAAATCGTTAACGTATTGTTTTTATCAATATTCCTCTGACACTGTCGAATTGCAACTTGCAAACCATCAACAGCTCCATGGGCAACTTCTTGCAAACTCAATGCTCCACCAGAACCTCCCGATTTAATCATAATCCCATGAGCATTTGGTCGTGGCTCTTGAATTGCGATTCTCAGTGCAACAGCCACATCTCTGTTTGAAATAGCTACATACGCCAACATCAACTTTTCAAAATTGGTTTTGGGCGCATTTTTGTAAAGCTCAATAAGCTTTGCACGTATCTCACTAAGCAAGCTATCGACTATAAGACCTGCCATATATACTTTGTTGTCGCGAGTGGATGCACTCTCTTTAACTTTCTCCCATGCCTTATTCCATTTTTCTAACCGGAATTCTCTTCTGGTTGGAGGAGAAACCTCCCCTTTGATTATTTTTTCAACAAAGATATCCTTACCTTCTTGCACCATAATCTCGCACTCCGTTAATTTTTGCATGTTGGAAATAAACTGAAAATTGGCTAGTGACTTAACAGTACAAGGGGCATATTAAATAGGTAAAAAGTAGAGCGGGCAAATAACAAAAAATGAAAAGCTTTAACAAGATGTCTAAATGCAATCATGTTCTATCTCCTTAAAATCTTCTCCAAATAACCTGCCGATTCCAGTGAGCATCTGAAGTATCTTTGTTCCTTCCCATTTTGTTTTCAGTAATTTCCAAATGTGCGTCCACACCAGTCGATTCCAACTTAAGTGGTGTACGCTCAGCACTAGTTCGACAACAGCACCAACTACAATGACTCGATTCTTTAATTTGCAATGAGTTTTTTGATGACACACTGGGCTTGATTTGGACGAAAAAAAGAGGCGAACCTAAGTTCGCCTCTATTCATCAGTGTTTCACACGAGTTACCAACTACATTTGTCGGTTTCCAACTAGATTGGATCGGTTACCAACTAGAATGGTCGTGATCACGGGTTTCTTTATTACCGATAATCTTCCGGACTAGGGCAAGCACACATCAGGTTGCGGTCGCCGTATACGTCGTCGATACGGGTGACTGTTGGCCAGAATTTGTTTTCTGCCACGTACTGTGCAGGGAATGCAGCGTACTGACGCTCGTATGGGCGGTCCCAGCTTGGGTCGAAAATATCTTCCATAGTGTGAGGTGCGAAGTGCAGCGGGTTGTTGTCTGCAGTCCACTCCCCTGCTTCTACTTTGGCAATTTCACTGCGGATAGAAGTCATGGCGGTGATAAATTTGTCCAGTTCCACTTTGCTTTCAGACTCAGTAGGCTCGATCATCAGCGTGCCGGCTACCGGGAATGACATAGTTGGGGCGTGGAAGCCGTAGTCCATTAAACGTTTGGCGATGTCCATTTCGGTGACGCCGGTTTTCTCTTTTAATGGGCGCATGTCGATAATACATTCGTGCGCTACGCGGCCGTTGGTACCTACGTACAACACTGGGAACAGGCTACCCAGTTTTTTCGCCATGTAGTTAGCGCTTAAAATCGCCATTTCAGTGGCTTGACGTAAACCGTCGCCGCCCATCATTTTGATGTACATCCAGCTGATTGGCAGAATGCCTGCGCTACCAAATGGTGCTGCAGATACTGCGCCGTTGTCCTGGCCTGTGCCTTCAATTTTGACGACTGCATGGTTTGGCATAAACGGAGCCAATTGTTTCTTCACACCAATTGGACCCATACCTGGGCCGCCACCGCCGTGAGGAATACAGAAGGTTTTGTGCAGGTTTAAATGCGATACGTCAGCACCGATAAAGCCAGGAGAAGTAATACCTACCTGAGCGTTCATGTTAGCGCCGTCCATATACACCTGGCCACCGTGCGCGTGAACTATGTCACACAGCTCGCGGATAGACTCTTCAAACACACCGTGTGTGGAAGGGTAAGTCACCATAATGGCGGCTAACTTGTCTGATACGGCTTCGGCTTTGGCTTTTAAGTCAGCCATGTCGATGTTACCGCTCTTGTCGCAGTCAACCAGTACCACTTCAAAGCACGCCATAGCTGCTGTTGCAGGGTTAGTACCGTGCGCAGACACAGGAATTAAACACACATTACGGTGTGAATCGCCGCGGCTTTCGTGGTATTTACGGATAGCGATCATACCGGCGTATTCGCCCTGAGCGCCTGAGTTTGGTTGCATAGACACAGCGTCGTAGCCTGTGATTTCTACTAACCAGTTGGCCAGCTCGCCAATCATGTCGTAGTAACCTTCAGCCTGGTCGCGTGGCACGAACGGGTGCAGCGAACCAAATTCTGGCCAGGTCACAGGGATCATTTCGGCTGTGGCGTTTAACTTCATGGTGCACGAACCTAAAGAAATCATCGAGTGGTTCAGCGCTAAGTCTTTGTTTTCCAGCTTTTTGATATAACGCAGCATTTCAGTTTCACTGTGGTACTGGTTAAATACCGGGTGCGTTAAGTACTTAGAAGTACGAACTAAATCAGCAGGAATAGAGTTTGAGCCTTTAGCTACTATGTCAGCGTCTAACTTAGTCACATCTAAGCCATGGCCAGTGCCTAATACGATGTCAAACAGCTGAGCGATATCAGAAGCACTTGTCAGTTCGTTGAAGCTTACGCTTAAGCTATCGGCGATATCAGTACGTAAGTTCACTTCAGCGGCGATGGCGCGAGCTACTACAGCAGCACGGTCAGCCACTTTAAAGGTGACAGTGTCAAACCAGGTGTTGTGAACTAAAGAAACGCCTTTGGCTTGCAGGCCAGCTGCAAATACGTCAGCAGAACGGTGAATACGCTCTGCAATGTTTTTCAGGCCTTCAGGACCGTGGTATACAGCGAAGAAAGACGCCATGTTCGCCAGTAACACCTGTGCAGTACAGATGTTAGAGTTGGCTTTTTCACGACGGATATGCTGTTCACGGGTTTGCATTGCCATACGCAAAGCTTGGTTACCACGACGGTCTTTCGACACACCTATGATACGGCCTGGCATAGAACGTTTGTAATCGTCACGGGTAGCGAAAAACGCTGAGTGTGGGCCACCAAAAGCCATAGGCACACCAAAACGCTGGGCAGAACCTAAAACTACGTCTGCGCCTAATTCGCCTGGAGATTTTAATAACAATAAGCTCATCATATCGGCTGCTACTGCAACTACGGCCTTTTTCGCCTGCAGCGCTGCAATCAGGCCGCTGTCGTTACGCACTTCACCCGTTGTTGATGGGTACTGTAATAAAGCACCAAACACGTCGTGGTTTACGGCGTCAGTGGCTTTGCCAATGATCACGTCAAAACCAAACATTTCAGCACGGGTACGCACTACGTCGATGGTTTGTGGGTGCACGTCGTCAGCGATAAAGTAGGTGTTAGCTTTGCTTTTTGCGACAC
>Ga0247725_1001005_pt1 | contig 16071 bp, 20 predicted proteins | sample OKSTACKMCFT3sol_FD_183021 | JGI IMG/M metagenome (GOLD analysis project Ga0247725, IMG submission 183021) | Subsurface sediment microbial communities from gas well in Oklahoma, United States - OK STACK MC-FT3-sol | ecosystem: Environmental > Terrestrial > Deep subsurface > Rock core/Sediment... | reverse complement strand
CCAGCTGGATGCGCTGTGCACCCGGCGTACGGTCGGAGCCGTCTTCGGCGAGCGGTGCGATGGGTTGCTGTTGTACCTGGCTGTCCTTGGCTTCGCCCACCAGCGGGAAGGGCGCGCTACTCGGGGCGGCGAATACACTGGTGGTCATCAGGCTGAGGGCCAGAGCGGCGAGGGTCAGTTGAGTTTTCATGTCGGTGTCTCCGTGGGGGAGTTAATAAGTGGCTTCGGAGGCAATTCTTGAGGACATGACCGCAGATAAGAACTTGACTGTCCTGATAGTGAACATCGATACCTTCAATACTTGGTCGAGAGGCTCTATCACGGGGTTTCTGGCCGGCCGGCAAGCCGAGCGGCGAATGTTTCGCCACGCATCGCGCCGATGACCCGGCACGCGTATGCTTGGCGACCCTCGCGGGTCCAGTGCGATCCGCCTTCTTCAGCAGTTCCCAGGAGGCAGGATCCGTCATGCTCGCGGCACAGGCAATTTTGCCGATCTTCTCTCTGATCGTTCTCGGCTATGTGCTTGGCTGGCGGCAATGGCTGACCAACGAGTCGGCGACCGGTCTGGCCAACATCACTTTCAAGCTGTTCATGCCGACGCTGCTGTTCGCCGGTATCGCCAAGGCATCGCTGGCCGAAGGTCTGTCGCCAATGCTGCTGCTGGCCTACTACTTACCGGTACTGCTGGTGTTCGGCGTGGTAAACGTGCTGGCGCACTGGCGTCGCGGTACGGCGACGCCGCTGGGGCTGGTGGCGGCCTTCTCCAACAACGTGCTGGTGGGCATTCCGCTGATCGCCAGCCTGATGGGCAATGACGGTCTGCTCTACGTCTTTGCCATCCTGGTGTTCCATAGCCTCACACTGTTTTCCCTGCACAGTTTCTATGCCGCTTTCGGTAGTCAGGAGCGTGTCGACGGTCGCGCGCTGCTGAAGAATCTGGCCAACCCGATGATCATCGGTCTGGGGTTGGGGGCGCTGGTCAACCTGTCCGGGCTGCAGGTGCCGGAAAGCCTGTGGCGGGCGATCACCTGGCTGGGCCAGGCTGCCTTGCCTTGCGCGCTGATCGTGCTCGGCGCCAGCCTGTCGCGGTATCGCCTGCGCCCGACGACGGAGGCCTGGGGGCTGACCTTCGCCAAGCTGGCGCTGTTCCCGACCATGGTCTGGCTGTTGAGTGGTCTGCTGCCGGGATTGAACGACTCAGCGCGTACGGTGCTGGTGCTGCTGGCAGCCTGCCCCAGCGGTGTCAACGTCATGGCGTTCTGCCGTACGGCTGAGGACAACCGTAGCGTCAGCGCCGCGATCTCGCTGTCGACCTTGTTGTCGGCGGTGACGCTGCCGCTGTGGATGATGGTGATGGGCATCTGAAGGTCGTGCTCTCCGACCTTGACCGCGGGGGGGAGGGATCAGCCTTTGACGATCTGGCTGAAACGCAGCAGATAACCATCCGGATCCTGCAGCATGAACTGGCGCACGTTCAGCAATTGAGCCCCTGCCTGGTAAGACACGTCTTCCAGCGGCAGTCTCAGGCGCTGGTCTGAGGACAGCAGCCGCTGATGCAGCCGTTCAATGTCATCCACGGTTATCTGCAGATTAATGCCCCTGCCCAATGGTGCATCCAGTGGGCCGACGACCCAGGGATCATCGTTGTCCTGGTTGTCGGCAATCTGCTCCAGCATGAGCGTCGCCTCTCCCAGGCCAATCGCGACGAACCCCTGCTCTACACGCTCGAACAGAACCTTGAAGCCCAGCAAGTCGCAATAGAAGCCAAGGCTGATGGACAGGTTATGCACCAGTAACTCCGGGGTCAGTGCAGGCAAGGGCCGGGGCATGGCTTTACTCGTCAGACTGAGCTGCTTTCAGCGCTTCGAGCGCTGGCGCCGCATAGATGCCCACTTCCACCGCCAGTTCCATCACCCGCGGCAGGTCGCTGGCGTACACCAGTACCGCCTGCAGTTCGTCGTCCAACGGTTCGCTGAAATCCAGCAGTACGTAGCCGCCAGTTTCCGGCGACAGGGCCGAAAGCTGCACCTGAATGCGGTTGAGCGCCTTGAGTGGCTCGGTCTTGGCCAGTTGCTTGGCCTTGAGCACGAACTGCACCTGCGGGCCGAAGGACTCGGTGATGCGCTGGAACAGCTCTTCATAGCTGTCGGCCTGGAACAGCACGGTATCCGGCAGGCTGCCAACCACCACCCATTCGCCCAGGGGGATGGGGAATTCGTCGTCGTAGTTGACGTCCGGGTTGGCGGCGAGGAAGGCGGTCGGATCGGCGTAAGCCTGGGTGGCCTCGTCGGCGATACGGGCGATCTCGTCCTCGGCCAGGCAGCCGGAGCTTATCTTGGCGATCAGTTCTTCCAGCTGGGCTTTCATCGGGGCATTCCTGTTCGAGGGCGAAGGCGCGCAGGATAACAGGTCGTTGAAAACGTAGGCGAGGCAGGCAAGACAAGGCGCAACGACCAACGGGAGTAACAGCCGCAGGCTGGCCCGAAGGGCGAGCGCCAGCGAGTCAAACGACCGAAAAAGCGCAGTTTACATATTTGTAAATGAGCATTTTGACTGGGCTCGCACGCGAGGTTGTTTTTAACGCAGGATTGCCAACGTAGGTAGTTTTCAACGTCCTGTTAAGGCAAAGCACGCTGCGCTAGAAGTAGTCCAGCAGGCGGCCGAGGCTCATCACCGGGAGCCACAACAGCAGCGACAGCGCCGCTTTCAGCCGACCGAACAGTGGCGCGTACGTATCCCAGTCGCCCAGCCGGGCACTCCATAGCTGGCGAAGCAACAGAGCGTTGCCAATACCCAGGGCGATCAGCAGCAGCTCGAGCTGCAGCAGACGGTCGACTGCCAGCGGCCCTGCGTCGGCGGCGAACAGACAGACGCCGCTGCCCAGCAGGAGCAACAGGCCGGCCACCGCCAGTGGCGTCAGCGTGCGCGACACCGCTGTCAGCGGGAAACTGCGGCCGGCGCCAAGCAGACGCGCATCGAGCAGCAGCATGGGCCCAAGCAGCAGCACCAGGCCAAGCAGATGCAGCAGGTTGAGCGCCGGGTAGAGCAGTGCCGAGCTGCGCATCTGCTCGCCCAGCGCCGTGGCTTCGAGCCAGGCGGCCCAGGCGATCAGGCTGTTCATCTAGCGCAGTTCGATGGTGCGCCCGTCGACGATGATGCGTTCGGCGCGGATCTCCGTGGTGCCGTCCTTGCGTGGGTAGCCGACTATGATCACGGTCTTGCCCGCGGTCAGGTCGGATTCCGGCAGGCCGGGGGCCTGCAGGCGGCTGATCGGGGCGAGGATCACCTGCTAGGTGCGCCCGTCGTGCTCGATGCTCACGTCGGCGTGCGGGTTGCGGTAGTTGACGGTCTGCAGCGGTACTTCCAGGCTCAGAAGCTGATCGGCGTCGTAGAAACTCCAGCCATGGTGGGCCTGGGCAAAATGGCACCAGCCAGCAGCAGGCCAAGTGTGGTGGTGAGCAGCAGTTTCTTCAGCATGGCGATCACCCGGTGGGCTGATTGAACACCGGGTAAACCTAGACCCTGTAACTGATGCTGCGACGTACGGGTAGTATTTGGGAACAGAATCGGCTCAGCCGTAGCGTTTTTTCGCTTCGATGGCCAGACCACTGCCGATGCTGCCGAAGGTATTGCCTTCCACACTGCGTGCATTGGGCAGCATGGCGGCCACGCTCTGACGCAGCGCCGGCACGCCGCTGGAGCCGCCGGTGAAGAACAGTGTGTCGACCTGATCGGCGCTGACTCCGGCATCGGCGAGCAATTGTGTGAGGCTAGCGCGGATGCGTTCGAGCAGCGGCTCGATGGCATTCTCGAACAGCGGGCGGGTCAGCTCGGCGACCAGGCCCGGCTCGACGCGCGACAGGTCGATGGGCCGCGCGTCCTGTTCGCTCAGGGCAATCTTGCTCTCTTCCACCTGCATCGCCAGCCAGTGCCCGGCGCGCTGTTCGATCAGGCCGAACAGGCGGTCGATGCCGGTGGCGTCGACGATGTCGTAGCGCATGTTCTGCAGGGCCAACTGGGTCTTCTGCGCGTACAGCGCGTTGATGGTGTGCCAGGTGGCCAGGTTGAGGTGGTAGCTGGTGGGCATGAAGGCGTCGCTCTTCATCCGGCTGCCGTAGCCGAACAGCGGCATCACCCCGGCCAGCGACAGTTGCTTGTCGAAGTCGGTCCCGCCGATATGCACGCCGCCGGTGGCGAGGATGTCGTCCTGGCGCTCGGCCAAATGGTGGCGCTCAGGGGCCAGACGCACCAGAGAGAAGTCCGAGGTGCCGCCGCCGATGTCGACGATCAGTACCAGCTCCTCGCGCTCCAGGCTCGACTCGTAGTCGAAGGCCGCGGCGATGGGCTCGTACTGGAACGACACCTCCTTGAAACCAAGCTTGTGCGCCACGGCCACCAGGGTGTTCTGCGCTTCCTGATCGGCCGCTGGGTCGTCATCGACGAAGAATACCGGGCGGCCCAGCACCACTTCCTCGAAGGCGCGCTCGGCCTGGGCCTCGGCGCGCTTTTTCAGCTCGCCGATGAAGAAGCCGAGCAGGTCCTTGAACGGCAGGGCGCTGCCCAGCACCGTGGTTTCGCTTTTCAGCAGCTTGGAGCCCAGCAGGCTCTTGAGTGAGCGCATCAGGCGCCCCTCGTAGCCTTCCAGATACTCGTGCAGGGCCAGGCGGCCGTAGACCGGGCGGCGCTCCTCGGTGTTGAAGAAGATCACCGAGGGCAGGGTGATCTTGCCGTCCTCCAGTGTCAGCAAACTGTCCTGGCCGGGGCGCAGCCAGCCGACGGTGGAGTTGGAGGTGCCGAAGTCGATGCCGCAGGCGCGGGCGGGAGTGGAGAAAGACATGAAACGCAGGCCATGAAAAACGGCCGCGCATTCTATGTCAGTGACGCGGCGACGGCGAGCCGTCAGGACGGTAGGTCAAGGCTCTCTTCGCGCTTGCGCTTCCATTGCGTCCATTCGAAGCCCAGCACTACCAGCAGTGACAGGGCGAACGGCAGCAGCAGATAGAACACGCGGAACACGATAAGCGCGGCCAGCACATCGGCAGCGGGAATCTCCGGCAGTGCGGCGAGGAAGGTCACTTCCAGTACACCCAGGCCGCCTGGTGCATGGGACAGTAGCGCCAGAGAGAAGGAGGCGAGGAACACGCCGAGCACCACCAGATAGCCGGGATGATTATCGGCCGGCAGGGCGAAATAGATGATCGCCGCGGCGCAGAGCAGCTCCAGCGGGCCTGCCAGCAACTGGCGGCTGACGATGGGCAAGCGCGGATATTCCACATGCAGCTTGCCCAGCGTCCAGGGTTTGAACTGGCGCCAGGAGCCCAGCACGTAGAGGCCTACCAGACACAGCAGGACGCTGCCGATGACTATTGAGACCAGAGGTGTGACGTCAGCAACGCGGTGAATCAGCTCGGGCTGAGCGATCAGCACGCAGCCGCTGGCGAGCAGGGTGCCGAGGGCGAAGGTAAAGGAACAGAAAACGATAAGGATGCCGATTTCCTGTGGCGTCAGGCCCTTGCTGCGGTAGGCCCGGTAACGTACCACGGCACCGGAAAATACCGAGGCGCCGATATTGTGGGCCAGGGCATAGGTGGTGAAGGAGCAGAGCGTGATGAAGCGCCAGGAGATCTTTCGGCCCAGGTGGGCGATGGCGATGCGGTCGTACCAGGCCAGGGCCCAATAAGCACCGAGCGTGGCGCCGGCTGCCAGCAACCAATTGGTGTGGCTGATCGCGCGCAGGCTGTCAGCAATCTCGTCGAGGGAGATGTTGCGCAATTCGCGGTAGAGCAGGAAGCAGGACAGCACTACGGCGCCAAGACCAATCAGCGACCAGATCAGATCGCTGCGTTTCAGTTTGGGTTTGGCTTCAACAACGGACACTGCAACTCCTCACTCGATAGGCCCATGAGGCGGTCAAGACGGGCCGTACGCCCCTATCGAGGCTGCTGTTCATCGGCTTAGTGGGCCGGTTATGCGGGCGCGCGGACGTGTCATGCCTGCTCAGCGCGCTGCGCAGTATCACGGAGGCGCGGCAGATGCTCAACCGCTGTGCGCATTTGCGGCGTTACCGAGTATGTCCTCGCAGGGGGTGTGGATATCCGCGAGCGAGTCATCGGCTCAGATCCAGGTCAGGGTGATTGCGGCCAGTACGGCGTAGCGCATGGCCTTGGCCAGGGTGACGATCAGCAGAAAACGCCACAGCGGTTCGCGCATCACGCCGGCCACAAGGGTGAGCGGATCGCCGATCACTGGCATCCAGCTTAGCAGCAGTGACCAACGACCATAGCGGGCATACCAGCTCTGCGCCTGTTGCAGGCGCGCGTCGCTTACCGGAAACCAGCGCCGCTGGCGATAGTGTTCGAGGGAGCGCCCGAGCAGCCAATTGACCCAGGAACCCAGCACGTTGCCGGCGGTGGCAACCGTGAGCAGCGCCCAGGTGGCATGAGCGCCGCCGAGCAGCAGCGCCACCAGCACCGCCTCCGATTGCAGGGGTAGCAGGGTGGCGGCGAAGAAGGCAGAAAGGAACAGGCCCAGGTAGGCGGAGGCGGCCAGCATGGGATCAGCCGGTCAGGACTGGCGATCCTGGGGATTGGCCATGATCTCTTCCAGACTCAGGCCGGTCAGGCCGTGAATGGTCTTCCACAGGTAGTAGAAGATGGCCATCAGCATGACCATCGAGGGAATGGCGATCATCGGGTAGCTGAGCAGGGTCATGCGCCCCAGTTCATCATTGAAGGCCTCGGTACCGGCCGGGCTGACCACGATCCACTTGGCCAGCACGTAGTTCATGAACGAGGAGAAGAAGAAGGTGCCGCTGAGCCAGTAGGTCGCGCGCATCAGGCGCGTTTCGAAGTGCTCGACGTGGCCGCCTTGCTCCAGGCGATCATGGATCTTGTCGATGTTGAGCACCGTCTTGTTGAACAGCAGGGTGCGAATCAGCGGGTAGCGGGTGCGGGTGGAAACCAGCACGGCAATGCCGATCAGACCGGGAATCAGTGCTTCCTTGACTGCCAGCCACTGAGTGTCGAGCTTGAGCAGGCCGATACCGCCGGTCAGCGCTACGCTGATCAGGCCGAGCAGGGCGATGAAGTTGAATTTGCGGTATTTGATCAGCTCGAACGCGCCCCAGCCCAGCGGGAACGCCAGGGCCAGAATCAGCGCACCATCGGCGCCGAGGCGGTGCTCGCCACTGAGCTTCATCAGGATGAACGAGGGAATCAGGATGCTGATGGCCAGGTCGATCAGCGGGCGGGGCTTGTGCGTCGGGGTACGGCTGTCAGTAGTGGCGGTCATGGTGGCTGGAGTCTGCGTAGGAAGGCCGATGATCGCCTGCCCGGCGCGCCAGGGCTAGTCCGACCGTCGGTTTTGAATGTGAAAAAGTATGAGTCGACAGCCATCCGACAGGAGAGAAGAGCTGGCTGGCGATGCTAAAGTGATGGCAAGGCCTGGGAGTCGAACATGCCAAGAATCATCCCTTTCATTTACCTGCTGCTGGCTGCTCTTTTCCTGACGCCTGTGCCGGCCTGGGCGCGAGACTGCATCGGTATGGTGCCGGCCGGCACATCGGCGTTCTGGAGCGAGCTGGAGGCCGGCGCGAGACGCACCGCTGACGATCTGCAATTGGAACTCTATACGCGCGGCCCGACCCAGGAGGGCAGCGTCGAGGTGCAGTTGCAACTGATAGATCGCGTGCTTGCACAGGGCTGCAAGGCGCTGATCATCGCCCCGGCTGGCGATGCCATCGATACCCGGATAGTGGCCTTGCGTGACGAAGGTATTCCCACCGTCTATGTCGACCGCGGCGTTGCGGGAGATGGCGCTTATGCGCTGGTGGCGACCGACAACTTCCTCGCAGGTCAGTTGGCCGGGCAACAACTGGCCGAGCGTCTCGGGCAGGGTGGCAGAGTCGGGTTGTTGCGTTTGCGTCCCGGGCTGCAATCGACCGAGGAACGTGAGCGCGGCTTTCTGCTGGCGGCACAGGCGTCAGGGCTGCAGGTGGTGTTCGATACCTATCTGGGGGATGACCGCCAGCGCATCGCCGAGGCCCTGAGCGAGCAGTTGCCCAGGATCGACGGCCTGTTCAGCCCCAATGGCACCAACAGCCGGGCGACACTGGCGGCCCTGCGCCAGTTGGGCAAGGCCGGTACCGTGGACTTCGTCGGCTTCGATGGAGGCGAACTGCTGTTCGATGCCGTGAGACAAGGACAGATTCACGCCCTGTTGCTTCAGCAACCGCAGGCCATGGGCGATCATGCGGTGCGTCTGGTGCATCGGGCCCTGAGTGGCGAACGCGCCATTCCACGCCTGCAGCTGTTGCTCGAGCCACGGGTAATGACCGCCAGGGAATTGGCCGATATGACCGCGCCGCAACAGCCTTGGTGATGGGCAGAGCGCGGGTTTATGATCCTTGTCCTGGCCGCCCTGAATTCGCTGTAGGGCGCGCTCTAGACGGTGGCGTGCAATGAACCTGAAGTACCTGCTCGCAGCTCTGTTGTTCTGCAGTTTTTGCGTCAACGTGACGGCGGCCGAGTTGCGGCTGTATACCGAAGACTATCGACCTTTCAGCTATCTCGAGAATGGCAAGCCGAGTGGCATGGCTGTGGCGGTGGTCGAAGAGTTGATCCGCCGTACCGGTGAGCTGGCGCGCATCGAACTGGTGCCCTGGACACGCGGCTATCACCAGGTTCGTCATCAGGCCGACACCGCGTTGTTTTTCACCGTGCGCACGGTGCAGCGCGAAGCCGAGTTTCAGTGGGTCGGGCCGATCGCACGAGGCTATACGCGCTTCTACACGCACAAGAAGGATGCCGGGCTGCGAGTCACCAGTCTGGACGACGTGCGCCAGCTCGGCACTCTCGCCGTGCCCAAGCAGTGGTACAGCTACGAACTGCTGCGTGAACAGGAGCTGGATAACCTGTATGGCGTGCCGACGCCTCAGGACATGCTGCGCATGTTTCGCCATGGCCGGGTCAAGCTGCTGCTGGCCAACAACCTGACCCTCGACGGCATGCTTGCCGAACAGGGTATGAGTGCCGGGCAACTGCAGGCGCAGTTCGACCTGATGCCCAATGACTCTTATATCGCCTTTTCCCTGCAGACGGATGCCGCTCGTGTCGCGCGATGGCAGCAGGCGCTGCAGCAGATACGTCATGACGGCAGCCTGGAGCGGATCTATCGACACTGGTTTCCGACGGCCGATGAGCGGACGTTGGTCGATTTGCTGCGCCTCGAGTGAAGCGGCTGCATGGCGCTCCACGTCTTGCTAGGCTGCAAGCGGGAGGGGCGGTGATGGCCAAGTGTATTAATCGATGGCTGTGTGTCCTGCTGGTGGTGCTGTGCGCTCCGGTGGAGGCACAGTTGCGTCTGCTCACCGAGGATGCGCCGCCAATGAGCTTCTTGCGCGAGGGCGAGCCCAGCGGTCTTGCCGTCGAGGTGGTCAGAGCATTACTGGCGCGCACCGGCGACAGCGGCCAGATCGAACTGATGCCCTGGACGCGAGCATTGCATCTGGCTCAACAGGATGAAGATGTCGCGCTGTTTTCCACCGTGCGCACTCCTGAGCGCGAGAACAGGTTTCAGTGGGTCGGGCCCATCGTGGTCGGCACCACCAGCTTCTATTCGCTCAAGTCGCGTGAGCTCGTCATCGACACGTTGGAGCAGGCCGCGGCCAGCGGGCCACTGGCGCTGCCCAAGCAGTGGTACACCTTCGAGACCCTCAGCGCGAGGGGCTTTACCAACCTCTACGGCGTGCCCAGTTCGAAACAGATGGTGACCATGCTCAAGCATGGCCGGGTCAAGCTGATCGCTACCGAAGACCTGACCCTGGCTGGCGAGCTGGCTGCTGTCGATCTCAAACCGCAGGATGTCACCGCGCACGTGCCGTTCATGCGCTCGGCCTATTACATCGCCTTCTCCCCACAGACTTCAGTGGTGCGTGTGGTGCGCTGGCAACGCGCCTTGCAGCAGATGCATGAGGACGGCAGCCTCGCAGCGATCCTGAAACGCTGGCTGCCGCATGCGCCGATGCCGCCCATCGCTCCGTAGCGCCTCGCGTGGTGACTGGTTAACCTGAGCGTTGAAACCCACCGAGTCCGATGTTGTGACAGCGCTGGCAGCAGCGGCGAAGCGATCAGCCAGGTCCACTCGACGATCTTCTGCTGGCCCTGCCGATATTGGGCAGCCTGCAACTGCGGGCGGATATCCGTAGCTTCTGCGACAGCCTCGGGCTGTTGCTGGAGGCGGGCATGCCGGTGCTCGATGCCTTGCCGCGTGCCTGCAATGCCGTGACCAATGCACGGCTGCGGCGGGATTTCGCCAACCTGGCGCCACGGGTTACGGCTGGGCAGTCCTTGGTGCGGGCCTTCGATGGGCTGAGTTTTCATGGTAAAGCCATGCTCATCGGCGTGCTCAATACCGGCGAAGCGACCGGCCGACCAGGCGAGGCGCTGCTGCGTTTCGCCCGCCTGCAGGCGCAGCAGTTGGCTGCGAGCCAACAGGCCTTGGCGAGCTGGGCGCCGCGTCTGTTCTATCTGGCCGTCGCCGTGTGGATGGCTTACGGTCTGCTGAGCGGTGGCGGTTTCTTCCCGGCGCTGCCGGCGGAGCTGGCTGGCCGATAATTTGCTGGTTATCGACCACGGCGGCCGTTTGAAAGCTGGCAGCAAGTGCCTTGCGCTAGCATTCGTCACGTCTACGCCATTACTAAAAAGAGAAAAAAGCGATTCAACCGACTTTGGAATACGCCCCATGCCCATCCTGCAACGTGCATCTCATCATGAGCTACGCAGTGCCTTTCGTGCCCTGCTGGCTTCCGACCGCTGCTACCACACGGCTTCGGTATTCGACCCCATGTCCGCCCGCATCGCCGCTGATCTCGACTTCGAGGTCGGTATCCTCGGTGGCTCCGTCGCCTCCCTGCAGGTACTCGGTGCGCCGGACTTCGCCCTGATCACTCTCAGCGAATTCGTCGAGCAGGCCGCGCGCATCGGCCGCGTCTCGCGTTTGCCGGTGATCGCCGATGCCGACCACGGCTACGGCAATGCGCTCAATGTGATGCGCACCGTGGTCGAGCTGGAACGCGCCGGCGTCGCCGCGCTGACCATCGAGGACACCCTGCTGCCGGCCCAGTTCGGTCGCAAGTCCACCGACCTGATCTCCATCGAGGAAGGCGTCGGCAAGATCCTCGCTGCGCTGGAGGCGCGTATCGATCCGGAGCTCTCGATCATCGCCCGTACCCACGCGGGGGTGCTGGAGGTGGACGAAGTGATCCGCCGCACTCGCGCCTATGAGGCTGCCGGCGCCGACGGCATCTGCCTGGTCGGGATCAAGGATTTCGCCCACCTGGAGCAGATCGCCGCAGGCCTCAAGGTGCCGTTGATGCTGGTCACCTACGGCAACCCCGAACTGCGCGACAACCAACGCCTGGCGCGCCTGGGCGTGCGCATCGTGGTCAACGGCCATGCTGCCTACTTCGCCGCGATCAAGGCCACCTACGACTGCTTGCGTGAGCAGCGCGGTGCCCAGCCGTGCGACCTCAACGCCACCGAGCTGACCCACAAGTACAGCATGCCCGAGGATTACATCCTCTGGGCCAAGGAGTTCATGGAAGTGCGCGAATAACGACCAGCAGCACTTGCACTTCGTATTTCTCGGGCGCATATATGTCCAGAGAGTGCGAGGAAACAGAGCATGGCAGGCGGATGGGCAAGTGACGACGCAGTACAGGAGCAGATCGACAGCAGCATCGAGGATGCCGTCGCGCGTGCTCGCAGCCAGCTGCCGAAGGGCGAGAGCCTGCGCCATTGCGAAGAGTGCGATGCAATCATTCCCGAGGCTCGGCGTCAGGCGATTCCTGGCGTGCGCCTGTGCGTCAACTGTCAGGCCGAGCACGACCGGGAGAACGCCGCCTACAGCGGCTACAACCGTCGCGGTAGCAAGGACAGCCAGTTGCGCTGAGCAAGCGGTACGGCACCTATTCGAGTCCTGATGGTTCAGTGCTACTAGACCGTGACTCAGGAAGAGGTGCCTGCATGACGATTTTCGAAGCCCTACGCATCAGCCACGATTTCCAGCGCTAACTGGCGCAGAAAGTGATCGCCACCCAGGGCGACAGCGCCGAACGCCACGCTTTGTTCTCTCAGCTCAAGCAGGAGCTGGCCGTGCACTCGGTGGTCGAAGAACGCCATTTCTATATTCCCCTGATGCAGCAGGATGCGGGCGTGGATCTGTCGCGCCACGCGATCGCTGAGCATCACCAGATGGACGAAATGATCGAGGACCTGGAGGACCGACCCCAGCAGCCCGAGTTGGCTGGCGCAAGCCAAGGCCCTTGCGGAAAAGGTCGAGCATCATCTCAAGGAAGAAGAACGCACCTTCTTCCAGATGGCCGGCAAGTTGCTTCGCGACAAGGAGAAGCAGCAACTGGCGGGTGACTACCTCAACGCCTACGACGAGATGAAGCAGGCGTCCTGAATGAGCTAGCCTCAATGGCAACGGCGGGTTTCACCCGCCCTACACATGGCCGTAGGGCGGGTGAAACCCGCCACCTATCACATCTGCAACAAGGACGTTGCCATGCCCGACTACCGTCGCGCCGCCGTTCCTGGCGGCATCTATTTCTTCACTCTCGTCACCGAGCGGCGCCAGCCGATTCTGATCCATCCCGATATTCGCCAGGCTCTGCGCGAGGCGATCCAGACGGTGCGCCTGACCCAGCCCTTCGTCATCGACGCCTGGGTATTGCTGCCCGATCACCTGCACGCCATTTGGCGTTTACCGCCCGATGACATGGACTTCTCCAATCGCTGGCAACTGATCAAGCGGCATGTCACCCATGTGTGTGGCAAGACTTACCTGCGTGCCGATCTGCTGAGCGGGCGACGCCAGGCAAAGGGGCAGGGCACGCTCTGGCAGCAACGCTTCTGGGAGCATCTGATCCGCGATGAGCGCGACTACGCGCAACATTTCGACTACCTGCACGGCAACCCGCTCAAGCATGGGCTGGTGACGCGTGTGCAGGATTGGCCCTGGTCGTCGTTTCACCGTTGGGTGAAGCAGGGCATTTACCCCGTCGATTGGGGCGGGGATATGGGTGACAACGAACCGAGTGTCGGTGAATGAATTGGCGGGTTTCACCCGCCCTACCGCTCGGCGGCGCGGCGAATACCGCAGCCTTTCATCCCGTAGGGCGGGTGAAACCCGCCATTGTCGTCTCAGCCTGCGATGTCAGAACAGGAAATAACGCTGCGCCATCGGTAGCACTTCGGCCGGCTCGCACCAGAGCAACTGGCCGTCGGCCTTGACCTGGTAGTTCTGCGGATCGACCTCGATATTCGGCAGGTAGCCGTTGTGGATCAGGTCGGTCTTCTGCACCTCGCGGCAACCTTTGACCACACCGATTTTCTTCTTCAGACCGAGCTGCTGCGGCACCCCGGCGTCGAACGCCGCCTGGCTGATGAAGGTGATGCTGGTGGCATGGCGGCTGCCGGCGTAGCTGGCGAACATCGGTCGGTAGTGCACCGGTTGTGGCGTCGGGATCGAGGCGTTGGCGTCACCCATCAGGCTGGCGGCGATGGCGCCACCCTTGAGGATCAGCGTCGGCTTCACGCCGAAGAAGGCCGGGCGCCAGAGCACCAGGTCTGCCCACTTGCCTACTTCGATCGAGCCCACTTCATGGCTGATACCGTGGGTGATCGCCGGGTTGATGGTGTACTTGGCGATGTAGCGCTTGGCGCGGAAGTTGTCATTGCCGGGCGCGTCCTCGGGCAGCGCGCCGCGCTGCTTCTTCATCTTGTCGGCGGTCTGCCAGGTACGGGTGATCACCTCGCCGACACGGCCCATGGCCTGGCTGTCGGAGCTGATCATGGAGAACGCGCCGAGGTCATGCAGGATGTCCTCGGCGGCGATGGTCTCGCGGCGGATACGCGATTCTGCGAAGGCCACGTCCTCGGCGATGCTCGGGTCGAGGTGATGGCAGACCATGAGCATGTCCAGGTGCTCGTCGATGGTGTTCTTGGTGAACGGCCGGGTCGGGTTGGTCGAGGACGGCAGAACGTTGGGGAAGCCGCAGGCCTTGATGATGTCCGGCGCGTGGCCGCCGCCGGCACCCTCGGTGTGATAGGTGTGGATGGTGCGGCCCTTGAACGCGCCGAGGGTGGTTTCGACGAAGCCGGACTCGTTCAGCGTGTCGGTGTGGATCGCCACCTGCACGTCGTACTGGTCGGCCACGGAGAGGCAGTTGTCGATGGCGGCCGGGGTGGTGCCCCAGTCCTCGTGCAGCTTTAGGCCGATGGCGCCGGCCTTGACCTGCTCGATCAGCGGCTTGGGCAGCGAGGCGTTGCCTTTGCCGGTAAAGCCCAGGTTCATCGGGAAGGCATCGGCGGCCTGCAGCATGCGCGCCATGTGCCACGGTCCGGAAGTACAGGTGGTGGCGTTGGTGCCGGTGGCCGGTCCCGTGCCGCCACCGATCATGGTGGTCACCCCGCTCATCAGCGCCTCTTCGATCTGCTGCGGGCAGATGAAGTGGATGTGGGTGTCGATGCCGCCGGCGGTGAGGATCATGCCTTCGCCGGCGATCACCTCGGTGCCGGCGCCGATGGCGATGGTCACGTCCGGCTGGATATCCGGGTTGCCGGCCTTGCCGATGGCGGCAATGCGCCCGTCCTTGAGGCCGACGTCGGCCTTGACGATGCCCCAGTGGTCGATGATCAGCGCGTTGGTGATCAGCGTGTCGACCACGTCGGCCGCGCACAGCTGGCCCTGGCCCATGCCGTCGCGGATCACCTTGCCGCCGCCGAATTTCACTTCTTCACCGTAGGTGGTGAAGTCCTTCTCGACTTCGATCCACAGGTCGGTATCGGCCAGGCGCACTTTGTCGCCGACGGTGGGGCCGAACATGTCGGCGTAGGCTTGTCTGCTGATTTTCATATTCGCTTCCCTAGTGGCGCGAAGGCTGGCGCGTGTTTGTCTGTCAGAGGATGAGGCGCTGCGGTTCTTCTGTAGGAGCGGCTTTAGCCGCGAAATCGTTATCGCGGCTAAAGCCGCTCCTACACGATTCACCTCAATCCAGGTCGCCCATAACCCGGCCGGCGAAGCCGAACACTCGGCGCGCACCGGCCAGATCGACCAGTTCCACTTCACGGCTCTGACCCGGCTCGAAGCGCACGGCAGTGCCGGCCGGGATATTCAGGCGCATACCGCGAGTACTGGCTCGGTCGAACAGCAGGGCGTCATTGGTTTCGAAGAAGTGGTAGTGCGAGCCGACCTGGATCGGCCGGTCGCCGCTGTTGGCCACGGACAGGGTCAGGGTGCGGCGACCGGCATTGAGTTCGATCTCGCCGTCGGCAATCTGGTATTCGCCGGGAATCATGGGGTTCTCACTCCAGAATCAGTTGCATAAAGGTCAGATCCAGCCAGCGCCCGAACTTGCGGCCGACCTGGGGCATCTGCCCGCTGGTGACGAAGCCGAGGCGCTGATGCAGGCGAATCGAGGCAGCGTTCTCCGACTCGATGGCGGCGACCATGACGTGCAGGTTGGCGGCGCGGGCGCGCTCGATCAGCGCCTGCATCAGCGTCGGGCCGAGGCCCTGGCCGCGCTGGTCGGCACGTATGTAGACCGAGTGCTCGACGGTCTGGCGGAAGCCTTCTATGGTGCGCCAGGTGCCGTAGCTGGCATAACCGACTACCTCGCCGGCGGCGTCATGTGCGACCAGTACCGGGAAGCCGGCCGCCGTGCGCTCCGCCAGCCAGGCGCGGCGGTTGGCCAGGTCCACCAGGGTCTCGTTCCAGATCGCCGTGGTGTGCTGCACCGCGTCGTTGTAGATGGCGAGAATGCCGGGCAGGTCGGCTTCGCCAGCGTCGACTATGGAATTACTCATGAGTTACGCAATCGGCTGGTGCACGGTCACCAGCTTGGTGCCGTCAGGGAAGGTGGCTTCGATCTGAATCTCCGGGATCATCTCCGGTACGCCTTCCATCACCTGATCGCGGGCCAGCAGGGTGGTGCCGAAATGCATCAGTTCGGCGACTGTCTGGCCGTCGCGCGCGCCTTCGAGCAGGGCGGCAGAGATGTAAGCCATG
>Ga0247725_1001004_pt1 | contig 16073 bp, 12 predicted proteins | sample OKSTACKMCFT3sol_FD_183021 | JGI IMG/M metagenome (GOLD analysis project Ga0247725, IMG submission 183021) | Subsurface sediment microbial communities from gas well in Oklahoma, United States - OK STACK MC-FT3-sol | ecosystem: Environmental > Terrestrial > Deep subsurface > Rock core/Sediment... | reverse complement strand
TAGTCCGCCGGATCGAGCTTGGCGAAGTCGACGGCCTCGTCGATCGGCTGGGCCAGCATCACCGGCCGGAAGCGTCCCGGCGCGTCGGGCGAGGGGCGCTCCGAGCGCCCTTCCAGCCAGGCGAAGAGGTCGCCATAGGGCGGGCTCATCGCGTGCCAGACCTCTTCGATCTCGCCGATCTCGACGCCGCCGAAATTGGCGCAGGCCTGCTTGGCCAGGCGCGAGGAAACGCCGACGCGCAGGCCGCCGGTCATCAGCTTCAGCAAGGCCCAGCGGCCGTCGGGGTCCAAGGCGTCGAGCCACCCCTCGATCAGCCGCTGGACCTCGGCGCGGGAGGTGGAGTGCAGGGCGTCGATCACCTCGGAGAGCTCGGGTGGCCGGTTCGCGCCGAGCTTGGCGGGCCAGACCAGGGCGACGGTCTCGGCCAAGTCTCCGACATAGTCGTAGGACCAGCCGAACAACTGGGCGTCCATCCGCGCCTCGACCGCCTTGCGGATGAAGGCTGGCTTGGCGGCGTTGAATGACAGCGCGCCGGTCAGCGCCGCCAGGGCGTAACCGCGATCGGGGTCCGGCGTCTGGCGCAGGTGGTCCTCGATCAACGTCAGCTTGGCGTTGCGCGAACTGGTCAGGGACAGCCGGTCGAGCAGGTGGGCGAAGGCGCGCATGGACATGGAATGTCGGACGGCTCCGTTCGTTCAGCCCGCCGCATAACGCGGCTTCAGCGCCCCGCGCGCAAGGTCCCAGGCGCTTGCCAGAAGTCCAAGCTTGACCTGTAGTCCGAGGAACATGGGTCGGAGGCCGCCATGATCAACCTGTCCGCCTTGCCGCTTCCGCTGCTGGGAGCCGTCTTGGCCGCCAGCCTGCTGTTGATGCAGGAGATCGGCTATCGCTGCGGGCGGCGCATGGGCGCAAGCGACGAGACGATGGGCGCTGGGCATCTGCTGTCGGCGGCCTTGGCGCTGCTGGGCCTCTTGATCGCCTTCACCTTCTCGATGGCCTCGGATCGCTACGAGGCGCGTCGCGCGTTGGTCCTGGAGGAGGCCAATGCGCTTTCGACCACCTACCTGCGCGTCCAGGCGTTGGACGAGCCGTTCCGTGGCCGGCTGAGCCAGGGCGTCGTGGCCTATGGTCAGGCGCGCCAGGACTTCTTCGCCGCCGGCGAGGACCGCCAAAAGCTCGCCGCCGCCGAGGCGGAGACGGACGCCCTGCAGGCGCGGCTATGGGAGGATCTCATGCCCGCCGTGCGCGCCGCGCCGGCCGCGACGATCAATCCCGCGTTGCTGGAGACCACCAACGAGCTGTTCGATCTGGCCTCCTCGCGCCAGGCGGCGCTGGAGGCGCACGTGCCCCGCGCGATCCTTCGCTCCCTAGTCGTCTATGCCTGGGTCGCGGCGGCGATGCTGGGTTACGGTATGGCCTCCGCCGGGCGACGGCACATGGTGGCGTCACTGGCCTTGTTCGTCCTGGTCTCTTTAGCGGTCACCCTGATCCTGGATCTCGATCGGCCGCGCGCGGGCTCGGTGACGATCTCCCAGGCGCCGTTCGTCCGCACCCTCGAGGGCTTGAAGGCTCTGGAGGCCGCGAGGCTTCGGGCGTTGCGCTGAAACGAAAACCGCCGCGAAAGCCGGTCAGGCTCTCGCGGCGGCTCCATCTTCAACGCTTAAAGCGATCAGGCGCGTTCGTGAACGGCCTCTTCCGCCGCCAGCGGCTGGGGAAGGCGGTTGACCATCTCCTTCGGGCAGACCTGCCAGAACTGGTCGCGGACGCGGTCCCAGTCGCGCAGCAGGGTCGCGGCGAAAACCGAGTCGGTCTCGCGCGCGTGCTCGGCGATCAGCGAGCGCAGCACGCCTTCCCAGTAGGGCGAGGCCAGGCGCTGGACGAGGATGCTGTCGGGGTTGATGTTGGCCTGGAAGCGATCGTGCTGGTCCAGCACGAAGGCCATGCCGCCGGTCATGCCGGCACCGAAATTGTTCCCCGTCGGGCCCAGGATCACCACCTGGCCGCCGGTCATGTACTCGCAGCCGTTGGCGCCGCAGCCCTCGACCACCGTCACGGCGCCCGAGTTTCGGACGGCGAAGCGCTCACCGGCCTGGCCCGCCGCGAACAGCCGGCCCGAGGTGGCGCCAAACAGCACGGTGTTGCCGATCAGGGCGTTGGTCTCGGGCGCCGCGAGGCCGCGGGCCGGCTTGATCACGATCGTCGCGCCCGACAGGCCCTTGCCGACATAGTCGTTGGCCTCGCCGGTCAACTCGATGCGCAGGCCCTGGACCGCGAAGGCGCCCAGGCTCTGGCCAGCCGAGCCCTTGAGCTGGACGGTCAGGTGGCCGGAAGGCAGGCCCTTCATGCCGAACTTGCGGACGATGTGGCTGGAGGTGCGGGTGCCGATGGTGCGGGCGGTGCTGCGGACCGTGTAGGTCAGCTGCATCTTCTCGCCGCGCTCCAGCAGCGGGGCGGCGTCGCGGACGATCTGGGCGTCCAGCGTGTCCGGCACCGCGTTGCGGCCCTCGACCGTGCAGTAGGGCTTGTTCGCGCCAGGATCGGCGCGGACCAGCAGCGGGTTCAGGTCGAGGTCGTCGAGATGCTCGCCGCCGCGGCTGACCTGGGCCAAGAGGTCGGTTCGGCCGACGATTTCCTGCAAGGATCGGAAGCCCAGGCCCGCCAGGATCTCGCGCACCTCTTCGGCGATGAACGTGAAGAGGTTGATGACCTTGTCCGGCGTGCCGGTGAACTTCGCGCGCAGGGCCTCGTCCTGGGTGCAGACGCCGACCGGGCAGGTGTTGGAGTGGCACTGGCGCACCATGATGCAGCCCATGGCCACCAGCGAGGCCGTGCCGATGCCGAACTCCTCGGCGCCCAGCATGGCGGCGATGACGATGTCGCGGCCCGTGCGCATGCCGCCGTCGGTCCGCAGGACGACGGAGTGGCGCAGGTTGTTCAGGGTCAGAACCTGGTTGGCTTCCGACAGGCCCATCTCCCACGGACCGCCGGCGTACTTCACCGAGGTCTGGGGCGAGGCGCCGGTGCCGCCGACGCCGCCGGCGACTAGGATCACGTCGGCCTTGGCCTTGGCGACGCCAGCCGCGATCGCGCCGATGCCGGTGGCGGCGACGAGCTTCACCGTGACCCGCGCGATCGGGTTGATCTGCTTCAGGTCATAGATGAGCTGGGCCAGATCCTCGATCGAATAGATGTCGTGGTGCGGCGGCGGGCTGATCAGCATGACTCCAGGGGTGGAGTGACGCAGGCGGGCGATCATTTCGGTGACCTTGAAGCCGGGCAGCTGGCCGCCTTCGCCGGGCTTGGCGCCCTGGGCGACCTTGATCTCAAGCTCGACGCACTGGTTCAGGTATTCGGCCGTGACGCCGAAGCGACCCGACGCCACCTGCTTGATGGCGCTGTTGGGGTTGTCGCCGTTGGGCAGCGGCTTGTAGCGCGCGCTGTCCTCGCCGCCCTCGCCCGAGACCGAGCGGGCGCCGATGCGGTTCATGGCGATGTTCAGCGCGCCGTGGGCCTCGGGAGATAGGGCCCCCAGGCTCATGCCCGGCGTGACGAAGCGCTTGCGGATCTCGTTGACGCTCTCGACGTCGTCGGTCGAGATCGGGTTGCGGTCCGAGCGCCAGTCCAAGAGGTCGCGCAGCTGGATCGGCTTCTGCGTGCGCAGGCCGTTGCTCCAGCGGCGGTACAGCTCGTAGTCGCCGGTGTCGCAGGCCGTCTGCAGGGTGTGCATCAGGCGCGCCTCGAAGGCGTGGGCCTCGCCCGAGCGGCGGGCCTTGTAGAGGCCGCCGACCGGCAGTGTGACGGCGGGCGTCCCCCAGGCCTTGCGGTGCAGCTCGACCGCCTTGCTCTCGATGCCGGCGAGACCGATGCCCGAGATGCGCGAGGGCATGCCGGGGAAGAACTCGGCGGCCAGGGCGCGCGACAGGCCGACGGCTTCGAAGTTGTAGCCGCCGCGGTACGAGGAGATGACGCTGATGCCCATCTTGGAGATGATCTTCAGCAGACCGCCCTCGATGGCCGTCTTGAAGTTGATGCAGACGTCGCGCAGCGACTTGTCGCCGACTAGGCCGCGTTCAAGGCGGTCCTGGAAGCTTTCCTGGGCCAGGTAGGCGTTGACCGCCGTGGCGCCGACGCCGACCAGCACCGCGAAATAGTGCGTGTCCAGGCACTCGGCCGAGCGGACGATGATCGAGACGTACGACCGCAGGCCCTTGGCGACCAGGTGGGCGTGGACGCCGCCGGTGGCCAGGATCATGGGCAGGGCCACGCGCTCGGCGTCGCTGGCCTCGTCGGTCAGGACGATGGCGCCGCAGCCGCGCAGGACCGCGTCCTCGGCCTCGGCGCGGATGCGATCGAGGTTGGCGCGCAGGGCGTCGCCGGCGCGGGCCTCCTCGGCCGGCAGCGGCATGGTGCAGTCGATGACCGCGACGTTCTTCTCGCCCAGCAGCGCGTGAACACGCTCGTACATGCCGGTGGTCAGCACGGGGCTTTCCAGCACGTAGACATCCGCTTGTGCGGCGTCCTGCGCCAGGATGTTGCCAAGGTTCTTGAAGCGGGTCTTCAGGCTCATGACGCCGGTTTCCCGCAGGGGGTCGATCGGCGGGTTGGTCACCTGGCTGAAGTTCTGGCGGAAATAGTGGCTGAGCGGGCGGTACTTCTCCGACAGCACCGCCAGCGGGGTGTCGTCGCCCATCGAGCCGACGGCTTCCTTGCCTTCCTCGACCATGGGGGCGAGGATCATTTCCAGGTCTTCGAGGCTATAGCCGGCGGCGGCCTGGCGACGGGTCAGCTCCTCGCGGCCGTACTTGCGCGGCTCGGGACCGGGGCCGATCTCCTTCTCCAGATCGACCATGTTGCCCAGCCACTCGGTGTAGGGGTGGCGGCCGGCCAGTTCGTCGATGATCTCGTCCTCGCCGTAGAGGCGGCCTTCGGCCAGGTCGATCGCGATCATGCGGCCCGGCGAGATGGCCAGCTTGCGGGTGATGCGGCTTTCCTCGACGCCGCACATGCCGGCTTCCGAGCCCATGATGACCAGGCCGTCGTCGGTATAGGTCACGCGCAGCGGGCGCAGGCCCGAGCGGTCCTTGCCGGCCACGACCCAGCGGCCGTCCGTGGCGCACAGGGCGGCCGGGCCGTCCCACGGCTCCATCACGGCGTTGCAGTAGGAATAGAGCGCCTTGTGGGCGGCCTTCATCTTCGGGTTGGCTGCTTCCGGAACCAGCAGGGCCTTGGCCATCGGCGCGTCACGGCCGGCGCGCACCAGCACCTCGAAGGTGTTGTCGAGGTTGGCGCTGTCCGAGCCGCCCGGCTGGATCACCGGCTTCACGTCGTCCCCGAACTCGCCGAAGGCCTGGGCGGCCATCTTGATCTCGTGGGACTTCATCCAGTTGATGTTGCCCTTGATCGTGTTGATCTCGCCGTTATGGGCGAGCATCCGGAAGGGCTGGGCCAGGCGCCACTGCGGAAAGGTGTTGGTCGAATAGCGCTGGTGGAAGATCGCCACCGCCGCGGCGAAGCGTTCGTCCTTCAGGTCGGGATAGAACTCGTCGATGTGCTCGGCCAGGAACATGCCCTTGTAGATCAGGGACTTGGCCGAGAAGGAGCAGATGTAGAAGTCGGTGACGTTCTGGCCGTGCACGCGCTTCTCGATGCGCTTGCGGCACAGGAACAGGGCGCGCTCCAGCGCCTCGCCGTCCAGGCCGGGAGGGGGCGCCAGCATGATCTGCTCGATTTCCGGACGAGTGGCGTTGGCCTTCTCGCCGATCACGGCGGTGTTCACCGGCACTTGGCGCCAGCCGTAGATATAGAAGCCGAAACGCAGGGCCTCGGCCTCGACGATCGTGCGGCACAGCTCCTGGGCGCCCAGGTCGGTGCGTGGCAGGAAGACCTGGCCGACGGCGATCGGGCCGGAGCGCAGGGCGTGGCCCGTGCGGCGCACCTGGTCGACGAAGAAGTCCTGCGGGACGCTGACCAGGATGCCGGCGCCGTCGCCGGTCTTGCCGTCGGCGTCGACCGCGCCCCGGTGCCAGAGGGCCTTCAGGGCCTTGATCGCCAGTTCGACGACCTCGCGACGCGGCTGGCCGTCGATGGCGCAGACCAGGCCCACGCCGCAGGCGTCGCGCTCGGTCGACGGGTCATAGGCGTGGCCGTCGATCAGGGCCTGGCGGTTCTTCAGATAGAGGTCCATCGCGGTCATGATCTTGGTTCCTCTCTCTTATTCCGCCGCGATCAGCGCGGGCGCGCCGATCTTGGCCTGCAGGTAGCGGTGGATGGCGTCGGCGGCGTCGCGGCCGTCCTTGATCGCCCAGACGACCAGCGAGGCGCCGCGCACGATGTCGCCGGCGGCGAACACGCCGTCGAGATTGGTCATCTGGTTGCGGACGTCGGCCTTCACCGTGCCCCAGCGGGTCACCTTCAGGTCCGGCGCCGACCACAGCTCGGGCAGGTTCTCGGGCTCGAAGCCGAGCGCCTTCACGACCAGCTGGGCCGGACGATCGAAGTCGCCGCCCGGGATTTCCTCGGGGCTCTGGCGGCCCGAGGCGTCCGGGGCGCCCAGGCGCATGCGGATGGCGCGGACGCCGGTGACCGCCTCGGCTTCGCCCGACAGGGCGCGCGGGGCGGCCAGCCATTCGAAGGTCACGCCTTCTTCCTCGGCGTTGGCGACTTCGCGCATCGAGCCGGGCATGTTGGCCTTGTCGCGGCGATAGAGGCAGGTGACCGAGGCCGCGCCTTGGCGGATGGCCGTGCGGACGCAGTCCATGGCGGTGTCGCCGCCGCCGACCACGACCACGTCCTTGCCCTCGGCGTTGAGCTCGCCGGAGTCGTAGGCCGGAACGCTATCGCCCAGCGACAGGCGGTTGGAGGTGATCAGATAGTCGAGCGCGGGCACGACCCCCTTGCTGCCGCCGCCGGGAACGGTCAGGTCGCGGGCGGCGTAGACGCCGACGGCGATCAGCACCGCGTCGTGCTGGGCGCGCAGGTCTTCCAGGCTGGCGTCCTTGCCGACCTCGAAGCCGAGCTTGAAGACGACTCCGCCATCGGCCAGGCGCTGGGTGCGGCGCTCGACGACGTCCTTTTCCAGCTTGAAGCCGGGGATGCCGTAGATCAGCAGGCCGCCGGCGCGGTCGTGGCGGTCATAGACGGTGACGTCATAGCCGGCTTCGCGCAGCTTCTCGGCGGCCGCGAGACCCGCCGGGCCCGCGCCGATGACGCCGACCGACTGGCCGCGCGCTTCGCCGGCCACAAGCGGCTTCACCCAGCCGTTCTCCCAGGCCTTGTCGGTCAGGTAGCGCTCGACCGAGCCGATCGTCACGGTGCCGTGACCCGATTGCTCTATCACGCAGTTGCCTTCGCACAGGCGATCTTGAGGGCAAATCCTGCCACAGACTTCCGGCATGGAATTGGTCGCCTGCGACAGGGCGTAGGCTTCTTCCAGGCGGCCCTCGGCCGTCATTCGTAGCCAGTCGGGGATGTTGTTGTGCAGCGGGCAGTGGGTCTGACAGAACGGCACGCCGCATTGCGAACAGCGCGAAGCCTGCTCGGCCGCCTTGGCGTCGATGAAGTCGGCGTAGATCTCGTGGAAGTCGCCGGAACGCTCGGCGGCCGCGCGCTTTTCGGGCGTCTTGCGGGGCACCGTGATGAATTTCAGCATGCGCTCGGCCATGCGACTTCCCTCGTCATCCCTGGCGGGAGAAAAATTGCTCTGGCGGGCGTCTTACGGACTCTTTAGGGCAATAAGAATGTCTTAGTCAAAAATGTAGACAAATATATCCCTGGCCGCGTTGCGGTTATTGCGAGCGCATCGCAACGGGCGGGGAAGGTAGTCCAATTTGTGGATTAACGCCGTGTTTACGATGTTTGGCGCACGCCGGAGGGGCAGCGCTCTAGGGGACCTTCATGCCGGATTGGCTCATCGCACTTATTCTCGGGCTGATCGAAGGTCTGACTGAATTCATACCAGTCTCCTCGACGGGGCACCTGCTTCTGGTCGGTCATTTCCTGGGCTTCCACAGCCCCGGCAACACCTTTCAGGTGCTGATCCAGCTGGGCGCCATCCTGGCGATCACAAGCGTCTATTTCGGCCGACTGTGGGGGTTGCTGACCACCCTGCCGACCGATCCCAGCTCCCGTCGGTTCGTGATCGGCATTCTGCTGGCGTTTCTCCCGGCGGTGTTTGTCGGGGTCGCCGCGCACGACTTCATCAAGACCGTGCTCTACGAGACGCCGGCCTTGGTCTGCGCGACCCTGATCATCGGCGGCTTCATCCTGTTGGCTCTGGATCGCATGAAGTTCGAGCCGCGCTACACCGACGTGGCGGACTATCCGTTGAAAACCGCCTTCATTATCGGCCTTTTCCAGTGCCTGGCCCTGGTGCCCGGCGTGTCTCGCTCCGGCGCGACCATCGCCGGCGCCTTGCTGCTGAAATGCGACAAGCGCTCGGCGGCCGAGTTCAGCTTCTTCCTGGCCATGCCGACCATGGCCGGCGCCTTCGCCTATGACCTCTACAAGAACATCGACCAGCTCAGCACCAACGACCTGGGCTTGATCGGGCTGGGCTTCGTGGCGGCTCTGGTGTCGGGTGTCTTCGTCGTCAAGACGGTCTTGAACTTCATCACGCGCCACGGCTTCGCGCCGTTCGCCTATTGGCGCATCGCCGTGGGCGTCATCGGCCTGGCGCTGCTGTACGTTCCGCGCTGATCAGCGGCGGACAACAAAAAAGCGGACGCCGCGGGGCGTCCGCTTTTTCTTGTTCGCTGCCGAGCGAACGCTAGAACGCGCCCGCCGGGGTCTCGGCGTACTGGCCGCCCTTGCGGTAGCGGTAGAGATAGGTCGGGACCACGGCCTCGACCGCCGTCGGCGCGACGCCGGCCTCGACGAGGCCAGGCAAGCCATGAGCGGCGATGTTGTCGCTCTTCAGCATCTCGACCTGATCCGTCGTGAGCGGCGGGGCCAGCGGCAGGATCGAGGCCTGGAGATCGCCCAGAGTCCCGATCAGGCCGGCGATCGGCCACGGCACGGGGAGCAGCGGACGATTGCGGCCCGTCTCGGTCAGGATCAGCTCGAGAATCTCGCGCATCGTGTAGACGGTCGGGCCGCCGAGCTCATAGGTCACGCCGACCGCGGCCGGGCTGGCGACGGCCTTGGCGATCACCGCCGCCACGTCGCCGACGAACACCGGCTGGAACTTGGTGTCGCCGCCGACCAGCGGCATCACCGGCGCCAGGGCGGCCATCTGGGCGAAGCGGTTGAAGAAGTCGTCCTCGGGACCGAACACGATCGAGGGGCGCACGATCGTCGCGCCCGGGAAGGCGGCGCGCACGATGGCCTCGCCTTCGCCCTTCGAGCGGGCGTATTTCGCGGTGGCGTTCATGTCGGCGCCGATCGCGCTGACGTGGACCAGGCGCTTCACGCCAGCCTTGGCCGCGGCCTCGGCGACATTGCGCGCGCCCATGGCGTGGATCGACTGGAACTTCTGCCGGCCGCTCTCCCAGAGGACGCCGACTAGGTTCACGCAGGCTTCCGCGCCGTCCAGCGCGCGGGCCACCGAGCTGGGCACGCGGACATTGGCCTGGACCACCTCGATCTGGCCGACGTCGCCCAACATGCGCATGCGATAGGCGAGGTTCGGCTGGCGAACGGCCACCCGCACCCGGTAGCCCGCCTTGGCGAGCGCCCGCACGACCTGGCCGCCCACGAAACCGGAGCCGCCGAACACCGTGACAAGACCCTGCATCTTCATTCCTCGTCGCATGCGATGACGCGGGAATTAGACGACCGAGCGCGACGACGCAACGAAATCACGATTTGTCGTTTTTTCGCTGTTGACGCGGCCGAACGCTTTCCCTAAACGTCCCGGCCTCGCGGCGACCTAACCGGTTGCGACTGCGGGCCCAGGTGGCGGAATTGGTAGACGCGCTGGCTTCAGGTGCCAGTGACCGAAAGGTCGTGGAGGTTCGAGTCCTCTCCTGGGCACCACCCCTTGTTAGCTTCTTTAGAGAAGCGGGGGTGGCGCCAAAATCCTCCCCTATCTAGAACCTGGGCGGATAGATATCCCATTCATCGTGAGTATATGTAACGCGCGCCTATATCGGGCGCGTGGTTGAACGCGTCGTACGCGCGGTTCTCGCCGGAGATTTCTGAGACTTGGCCAATTTCGTTCACGAGGGCGACCTGCCCGATGGCGTGTTCGCGGGCGCGAGCATCGTCGCGATCGATTCGGAAACCATGGGTCTGCGCCTGGGGCGCGATCCGTTGTGCGTGGTGCAGCTGTCGTCCGGCGACGGCGACGCCCATGTCGTGCGGCTGAGCCGGCCCGGTTACGACTGTCCGAATCTGAAGGCCTTGCTGACCGATCCAGCCGTTCTGAAGCTTTTTCACTTCGGCCGCTTTGATATCGCCATGTTCGAACTCCATCTGGGAGTCGTGACCGCGCCCGTCTATTGCACCAAGATCGCCTCGAAACTGGCCCGCACCTATACCGACCGCCACGGCCTGAAGGACGTGACGCGCGAGCTGCTGGGCGTCGAGCTGTCGAAGGCGCAGCAGTCTTCGGACTGGGGCTCGCCCTCGCTGAGCGCCGACCAGGTCGCCTATGCGGCCTCGGACGTGCTGCACCTGCACGCGCTGCGTGAGAAGCTCAACGCCATGCTCGAACGCGAGGGCCGCATGGCCTTGGCCCAGGCCGCCTTCGACTATCTCCCCCACCGCGCTTCGCTCGATTTGGCCGGTTGGGAGGACGTCGACATCTTCGCGCACAGCTGACGGACGAAGGATGCAGCCAGCCGCGGTCATGAACGGAAGAGCGATCAGCGCCGATCTCGCGCGCTGGCGCCGCCGCTCGCGCCGCGTCCTGATGGCGCGCATCGTCCTGCCGATCGCGATCGGCGCCCTGCTGCTAATCGTCGTTTCGCAGGTGGGTTGGCGCACCTACATGGCCGCCACCCATCCGCCCGTCGAGGCCAAGACCGAGATCCGGCTGATCACGCCGCGCTTCTACGGCCAATCGACCGACGGCCGCAGCTTCATGATCACCGCGCGCTCGGCGATCCGCGATGACGCCGACCCCCGGCGAATCATCCTGGACGAGCCTGCGCTGACTTTGGACCTGGGCTCACCGACACCCACGCGCATGACGGCCAAGAGCGGCGTTTACCGCCAGGACGACTTTGGCCTGACCCTGAAGGATGACGTGCGGCTGGATGACGGCACGGGCTATCGCTTCGCCTCGGAGGAATCGTTCGTCGATACGCGCACCGGCGATGTCACCGGCGAGAGCGCGCTCAATGGCGAAGGTCCCGGCGGACAGGTGCAATCGCGCGGCTACTCCGTATATGACAAGGGCGACCGCATCGTTTTCCGGGGCGGGGTTCGCGCGCGGCTAGAACGGCAGTAAAGAACGTAAATGGCGCAGGTTCGCTGAGGCGGCCGCGACGGATGAGGACATGGTTCTGATGAAGCGATGGACGGCTGCTGCGGCGACCGCGTTGGTCCTGTCTGGGTTTGGAGCCGCCGGCGCGGCCTATGCCCAACAAGGCGACTCGAGCGCGCCGATCGACGTGTCCGCTGATCAGCAGGAAACGATCAACAGCAAGTGCATCACCATCTTCCGCGGCAACGTGGAGATCCTGCAGGACCGTTCGCGGATGCGCGCCCAGCAGGTGACGGTGTACAGCGCCAAGCGCGCGGGCTCGGACAACGGCTGCGGCAACGCCCAGCGCCTGGAAGCCGAAGGCGACGTCTATGTCGTCAGCGAGAACCAGAAGGCCCGCGGCGACCGCGCGGTCTATACGTTCAGCGACAACATCGCGGTCCTGACCGGCGACGTCATCCTGACTAAGGGCAAGGACGTGGCGCGAGGCGACCGCCTGACGGTCAACACCAAGACCAACGACGCCAAGCTGGAGTCCAGCGCCAAGGGGCGCGGCGCGCCGCGTCGGGTCCGCGCGGTGTTCTATCAGGACGACAGCAAGAAGAGCGACGCGCCCGCCGCGTCCGACCAGCCGGCCCAGCGCTAGGATCGTTTCATGACCCTGACCTCCGCCGACATGGACGGCCTGTTCGTCGATTCCGTGGGCAAGTCGTTCGGCGACCGTCCCGTCGTCAAGAATGTCTCCCTCCGCCTCAAGCGCGGTGAAGTCGCGGGCCTGCTGGGCCCAAACGGCGCTGGCAAGACGACCTGCTTCTACATGATCACGGGCCTGATCGCCGCCGACTATGGCGCGATCTATCTGGACGGCGAGAACATCACGGCTCAGCCGATGTTCCAGCGCGCCCGTCTGGGCGTGGGCTACCTGCCGCAGGAAGCCTCGATCTTTCGCGGCATGACGGTCGAGCAGAACGTCATGGCGGTGGTCGAAATGCGCCAGAAGGACGCCCGCAAGGCGCGCGAGCAGGTCACCAGCATCCTGGAAGAGCTGCGTATCACCCACATCCGCAAGTCGCCCGCCGTCGCCCTGTCGGGCGGCGAGCGTCGTCGCGTCGAAATCGCCCGCGCCCTGGCCAGCGAGCCGTCGTTCATGCTGCTCGACGAGCCGTTCGCCGGCATCGACCCCCTGGCGATCGCCGACATCCGCGAAGTGATCGGCTATCTGAAGAGCCGTGGGATCGGCATCCTGATCACCGATCACAACGTCCGCGAGACGCTCGACATCATCGACCGCGCTTCGATCATTCACGCGGGCGAGGTGCTGTTCGAAGGCTCGCCGCGCGAGATCGTCGACAACCCGGAAGTTAAGCGGGTGTATCTGGGCGACAGCTTCTCCGAACCCAGGTTGGGGGGCTGATCGCGGGCCGCTCTGGCCGATCGGGAGCGTTCTGGGACGCTGAACACGCCGCAAAGTCCTTTTCGTGAAAGGGCTTAGCCTCTGGCATGATATTTTCCCGAGGCGGAAGGTCGCACCGGCCCGATATTTGCAGGCGTTCGCAAGCCGTTAACCAAACCAGCCCTTCAATGACGGTCGAGATTGGTTCGTTCGTCAGGAGGGCGCATTGGCGCTCAGCCACAGACTTGAGCTCCGGCAAGGCCAGGGCCTCGTCATCACCCCCCAGCTGCAGCAGGCGATCAAGCTGCTGCAGCTGTCGAACATTGAGCTCGACGCCTTCGTCGAGGCCGAACTCGAGCGCAATCCGCTGTTGCAGCGAGACGAGGGCGAGGCCGAGCCGGCCCTGGACGGCGAGGCTGAGCGCGATCCTAGCCTGACCCAGCTCGACGTGGTGGCCGACACCGCGGCCAGTCGTGAGATGGACGCCCCCACCGAGGACGTCTCGCCCGGCGAGCGCGCCACGGGCGACGGCGCGGAGGCCGAGCATGCCGGCGGTCAGATCGACTGGTCGCGCGCCGGCTCCGGCGGTTCCTTTGACGGCGACGAGGGCTACGAGAGCGCTCTGGTCGATGTTCCGACGCTTTCCGCCCACCTGCGGGCGCAGCTGGTCCAGGCGGCCCTGTCGCCGGCCCGCAACGCCATCGCCGAGATCCTGATCGACGCGGTCGACGAGGGCGGGTACCTGCGCCTGGACGTGACCGAGCTGGCTGGCCGCCTGGGCTGCGCGCTGGCGATGGTCGAGGAAGTCCTGACGGTCCTCCAAGGCTTCGAGCCCGCCGGGGTCTTCGCCCGCGACGTCCGCGAGTGCCTGGCCCTGCAGTTGAAGGACCTGAACCGCTACGATCCGGCCATGGCGGCCATGCTCGACCACCTCGAACTGCTGGCCAAGCGCGACATGGCGGGGCTGCGGCGGGTTTGTGGCGTCGACGACGAGGACCTGCGCGACATGATCGCCGAGGTCCGCGCGCTGAACCCGCGTCCGGGCGCGGCTTATCATAGCGAGCCCGCCGAGACCCTGGTGCCCGACGTCATGGTGCGCGAGGGCCTGGGGGGCATGTGGCATGTCGAGCTGAACACCGACACCTTGCCGCGCGTGCTGGTCGACCAGCGCTATCACGCTCGTGTCGCCAAGGGCGCGCGCAGCGATCAGGAAAAGACCTTCGTCGCCGACTGCATGGCCTCGGCCAACTGGCTGGTGAAGAGCCTGGACCAGCGCGCCAAGACCATCCTGAAGGTCTCGAGCGAGATCGTGCGCCAGCAGGACGGTTTCCTGGCCTTTGGCGTCGAGCATTTGCGGCCGCTGAACCTGAAGACCGTCGCCGACGCGATCGGCATGCACGAGAGCACGGTCAGCCGCGTCACCTCGAACAAGTACATCGCCACGCCGCGGGGCGTCTTCGAGCTGAAGTTCTTCTTCACCTCGGCCATCCAGTCGTCGGAAGGGGGCGAAGCCCACTCCGCCGCCAGCGTCCGGCACAAGATCAAGGGCCTGGTCGATGCGGAGAAGACCGAGGCGGACGTCCATTCGGATGATCGCATCGTCGAAATCCTCAAGGCCGCGGGCGTCGATATCGCCCGCCGCACGGTCGCCAAGTATCGCGAGGCCATGCGCATCCCGTCTTCCGTCGAACGTCGGCGGCTGATGAAGGAAATGGCCTGAACGCCCTATATGACGTGAGAACACCGCTCGCGCCCATCGGCCGCGCGGCCTAATCGGCGCCCGCGCGTTTCTGTGCGGGCGCGACGAGGAACGGATGAGCGAGAAGAGTCTGGCCGAGGTGATCGAGGGGTTTGGCGAGGACGAGCGTCCAACCCTGACCGTCGGCGAGATGCTGGACGCCTTCGACAGTCGGGCCTTCGGCGCCATGCTGCTGGTCTTTGGCCTGCTGAACACGCTGCCGCTGCCCCCCGGGTCTTCAACGATCCTGTCCCTGCCGATCCTCCTTCTGGCCCCACAGATCGCTATGGGCGCGGATCACCCCTGGCTGCCCAGGAGGCTGACCGAAAAGCCGCTTAAGCGAGATGACATGCGCGGCCTCTTCCGCCGCCTGGCGCCGATTGTGCGGAGCATGGAGCTAATCACCCGGCCCCGACTGCGGCCAATGTTCGCACCCATGGGCGAACGGGCCATCGGCGTGGTCTGCACATTGCTCGCCTTGGTGCTGGTCCTGCCGATCCCGCTGGGCAACCTGGCGCCGGGGGCGACGGTGGCGATCCTGGCTCTGGCGTTGCTGCAGCGGGACGGAATCCTGGCCTTGGCGGGCTATCTGATGGCGCTGTTCAGCGGGGGTTTGCTGTTTGTCAGCGCGCATGTGGTGATCATCGCCGTACGCAAGCTCATGACCGTATTTTCGGGTCTGTTCTGACGGTTCCTTAAGGACCGTCTGGACCGCTTGACACCCGTTCGAGACAGGCGCGTTGTATCGATATGCAAGTCCAAGTTTCCGGCAAGCATGTCGACGTTGGCGAGGCTCTGCGAGCGCGAGTCTCCGACGAAATCGCCCTAAGCATCGGCAAATACTTCGATCGCGGCGGTGACGCCGAGGTCGTGGTCAGCAAGGAGGGTTACGCCTTCCGTGTCGATTGTTCGGTCAAGCTGGCCTCGGGCCAGCAGCTGATCAGCCACGGGTCCGGAGGCGACGCCCACGCCGCCTTCGACGCGGCCCTGGCCAAGATCGACACGCGAATCCGACGATACAAGCGACGTCTGAAGAGCCACTCGGCGGCGGCCACGGCCAAGAAGGTCGAGAACGCCGCCATGTTCGTCCTTCGCGCACCCGACGCCGAGGATGGCGAGGATCATGACTGGGATGTGGATATCGATCACCCGACGGGCGCGCCCGCGGCGATGGTCATCGCGGAAACCCAGGCCGCTCTGAAGACAATGACCGTTTCCATGGCTGTCATGGAACTGGACTTGACCGGCTACCCGGCAATCGTGTTTAGGAACGCCGCCCACGGCGGATTGTCCGTGGTCTATAGGCGTCCAGACGGAAATATCGGCTGGATCGATCCCGAACGCACGAAGTCGCTGAACGGGCACGGGTCTACCGCGAGCTAACCGGACCGTGTCACGGCCGGCAGCGCCGTCGGCGGATTTGCGGCGACGGCGCCAAGGCGGTCGACAACGAGCGAGCGTTAGAAGTCCATGACCATTGGCGACCTTCTGGACCCGGGGGCGGTGGCGTTGCGCGCCGGCGCGCCCGGCAAGCGCCAAGCGCTTTCGCTGGTCGCCGATGTCGCCGCGCGCGTCCT
>Ga0247725_1001002_pt1 | contig 16132 bp, 15 predicted proteins | sample OKSTACKMCFT3sol_FD_183021 | JGI IMG/M metagenome (GOLD analysis project Ga0247725, IMG submission 183021) | Subsurface sediment microbial communities from gas well in Oklahoma, United States - OK STACK MC-FT3-sol | ecosystem: Environmental > Terrestrial > Deep subsurface > Rock core/Sediment... | reverse complement strand
AGTCTGGAAAGAGCTGGAAAAGGTGCTTGGCGGCGATAATCCGCAGGTGTTCTTCCAGGTGCTACGGGATTGTGGAGCCCTGGCTGTGCTGTTCCCGGAGCTGGATCGGTTGTTTGGAGTGCCGGCCCGTCCACAGTGGCACCCGGAAATTGACACCGGCATTCATGCCCTGATGGCGATCGAGCAAGCCGCCCGGATCAGTCCCGAGGTGAGCGTCCGGTTTGCTACCGTGTGTCATGACTTTGGCAAGGCCGAGACGCCCGCCGAGATCTTGCCCAGCCACCACGGTCATGGTGAACGAGGCCTACCGCTGATCCGCGACTTCTGCAGCCGCTACCGGGTACCCAACGAGTGCCGGGATCTGGCCTTGCTGGTCAGCGAATTCCATTGTCTCATTCATATCGCCACCGAACTCAGAACCGTGACCCTGCTGCGATTGTTCGACAAACTCGACGCCTGGCGGCGTCCGCAGCGGCTAGCTCAGCTGCTCGATTGCTGCCGCGCCGATTTTCATGGTCGTCTGGGATTTGCCGAGCGGGAATATCCGGAGCCTGATTATGTCGCCGAAGCCTTCGCCGCAGCACAAGCAGTTCCGGTACAACCCATTATTGCCGCCGGTTACCAGGGTGAAGCGATCCGGCAGAAGCTGGGCCGGGAGCGGCAACTTGCCATTCGCGCCGTCCGCGAACGCTGGCTGGAGCGCTAGCGGACGCGACTCAGCAACGTCGAATGGCTGGCGCCACTCGCAGACCAAACCCAGTAAACGATGAAGGGGCCATGAGGCCCCTTCACTGTTTCAGACGACAAAGAGCAGCAGCCCAGCCCCCAGCAACAAGCGATAGAGGACAAAGGGCCACAGGCCAATATGTGCCAACATCTTGAGGAACAGGTGGATCACCAGCAAGGCGCTGACAAACGAGACACAGATGCCGATGCCGATTTCACGCCACGCCACCACATCCGGACTATTGAGCAGATGCAAACCCTCGTAACCTGCAGCCATGAGAATCACCGGCACCGAGAGTAAAAATGAAAACCGTGCGGCAGCCTGCGGAGTCAACCCGAGCAACAGACCCATGGTCATGGTGATGCCGGAGCGCGAAGTGCCGGGGATAAGGGCGATAGCCTGGGCACAGCCAATCAGCAACGCCTGTTTGAGCGTCAAGCTGGCCAGGGGCTGAGTCTTACGTCCAATCCGATCAGCAACGGCCATCAGTAGACCAAAACTGACGGTGCTGATGGCAATCACCACGGCGGCTCGTAGGTGACTGCTAATAAAATCATTCAGCAACAAACCAGCAATCGCTGCAGGCAGAGTCGCCAGTACGATGAACCAGGCTAGGTGCCCATGCTCATCACACCGGCGGGAGTGGATAGAACGCCCCCAGGAGAGAACCATCTGCGCGATATCACGTCGAAAATAGAGTAATACGGCCGCCAAGGTCCCCAAATGTACCGCCACATCAAAGGCCAACCCCTGATCCGGCCAGCCCAGCAGTTGCGAGGGCAAAATCAGATGCGCCGAGCTGGATACCGGCAAAAATTCGGTCAGCCCCTGTAACAGAGCCAAAATGACAGCGTGCAGATCAGACACGAACCAGATACTCCCCGGTAGATAATTGCCACTCGATTGCAACCGGCGTCAAGGGCTGACGGCCGGCATCATAGGCTTGCCATAGGGCGGCTACCGATAGGCCCAACCGGGGGTGAACGAGTTCGGGATTCAGCTCGGCCAATGGCCGTAACACAAAGGCATTACTCAGAATTTCGGCCCGCGGTAACTCCACCGGCTCATCCTGCACCAACTGGTCATAGCAGAGCAGATCCAGATCCAGAGTCCGAGCGGAAAACTTCTTGGCATTCAGTGGCCGACCATGGGCGTACTCAATCTGCTTGAGCGTCACCAGCACCTCGGCCACCGACTGCCCGGTCCGGGCTTCCACCACCAGATTATAAAAATTGGAACCATTAAAACCGACCGCCTGACTCTCGTAGACGGTCGATAGACGCAGGTCTGCAAAATGGGCCGCTAACGCCTGAATACCGCTGCGAACAAAATGCTCGCGGTCAATATTGCTTCCCACACCGATGTAGATGAGCGCCATCAGGCCTCCCGCACGATCTCGACACCGACACCACGAGCCGTCACCACAGCCGTCGGCTTAGTAACCCGGACACGCACTTTGGGTACCGGAAACTGCTGCAAAATCAGAGCTGCGACCCGCTCGGCCATGGTTTCAACCAATTCAACGGGTTCGGACTGGACGAGTGCCGTAACCCGGGAGGCCACGGTGGCGTAATCCAGCGCCAGCGCCAGATCATCCTGCAATCCCGCCGGACGGTTATCGAAATCCATCTCCAGGTCGAACACCAACTTCTGCTGGATCTCTTTTTCCCACTCGTAGGCGCCAATAGTACAGAGCACCTCTAAACCGGCGATAAACACCTTGTCCATTTGTTTCTCTCTTCTGTTAACCTGCAGAGGTCGGATACCTCTTTTGCCCATTTGGGCCTATGATTTGCCCGATTGAGGATGGATCTTACCCCAGTCCCTCACCAAGACAACCCTTGAGAGCCAATGACAGCCTTAAGCCTTGCCATGATCATGCTCGCCTACCTGGGCGGCTCCATTTCCAGCGCCGTATTGGTCAGCCGCTGCTATGGCCTGCCCGATCCCCGCGAGCACGGTTCCCATAATCCGGGCACCACCAATGTGCTGCGTCTAGGCGGGCGCTCGGCGGCTGTCCTGGTGTTGCTGTGCGATATGAGCAAAGGCACTGCACCTGTCTATCTGGCCTGGTATCTGGGGGTGACGCCGTTTTTTCTCGGTTTGATCGGCGTCGCGGCCTGCCTCGGACACATGTATCCGCTATTTTTTCACTTCCAGGGCGGTAAGGGCGTCGCCACCGCGCTGGGGGCCATGTTGCCCATAGGCCTGGACATGGGGGCCATGATGCTCAGCACCTGGGTTATTGTCCTGTTGCTCAGTGGCTACTCCTCGCTCGCGGCTCTCATCGCCGCCTTGCTGGCGCCGCTCTACACCTATTGGCTGAAACCGGAATTCACCATGCCAGTAGCCATGCTGTGTGCCCTTATTGTCTATCGCCACCATGAAAACATACTGCGCCTGCTCAACGGCCAGGAGGACAAGATCTGGCGTCGCAAACAAAAACGCCGCCCCGATTAGGGCGGCGTTAACAATCTAAGAAATCTGTACACCTTTACTCAACCGGTAGCAAGGTATCCAGGCTCCAGCGCGGTTGTACGCTGAGCTCAAGACCCACGGTATGGCCGGCTTTCAAACGCTGTAAACCGGCATAGGCAATCATGGCGCCGTTATCGGTGCAGTATTCTGGGCGCGGGTAGAATACTTCGCCACCCAACTCGGTCATCATCTGCGCCAACTGGGCACGTAATTGCCGATTCGCGCTCACGCCGCCAGCCATGACCAACCGTTTCAGGCCCGTTTCCTTGAGTGCCCGTTTGCATTTGATGGCCAGAGTATCCACCACGGCACACTGGAAAGCATGGGCAATGTCGGCTTTAGTCTGATCATCAGTGCCTTGCGCTCGAATCGTGTTGGCGGCGAAGGTCTTGAGGCCGGAAAAACTGAAATCCAGTCCCGGACGATCCGTCATCGGCCGCGGGAACACAAAACGTCCCGGCGTCCCGCTTTCGGCCATCTTCGACAGCAAGGCCCCGCCGGGATAATCCAGTCCCAGCAGCTTGGCGGTTTTGTCAAAAGCCTCACCCGCGGCATCATCGATGGACTCCCCCAGGATCTGGTAACGGCCGATGCCATCAACCCGCACCAGCAGGGTATGACCACCGGAAACCAACAACGCCAAAAACGGAAACTCCGGCGCATGCTCTTCCAGCATGGGAGCCAACAAGTGGCCTTCCATGTGATGCACGGCGACTGCCGGTTTATTCCATGCCAGTGCCAGACTACGCCCTATGGTGGCCCCTACCAACAGGGCCCCGACTAGACCAGGTCCTGCCGTATAAGCGATGCCATCGATATCGGCGGCCGTGCAGCCGGATTCAGCCAACGCCGCCTGGATCAACGGCAAAGTTTTGCGCACATGATCCCGGCTCGCGAGCTCAGGAACCACACCGCCGTAATCGGCGTGCAACTTGACCTGGCTGTAGAGTTGATGGGAGAGGATCCCTTGTTGATCGTCGTAGATCGCGATCCCGGTCTCGTCGCAGGAGCTTTCAATACCTAAAACACGCATGGCGGGGAAAAAACCACTGGAAAATTGAGGGCGGTATGTTACCCTCCGCCGGTTTTTTAAACCAGTCTCTTCTGATAAGGGTTTACTTTAGCCGCCCAATCGGATTAGAATTTCGCACCATTTTTACTCGGGCTGCTCAACATCGTTTTGGTGTTTGTTGCTAGCCGTAAAATATCTATCTCTGAGGTGAGAGGCACATGCCAGTAATTAAAGTACGTGAAAACGAGCCGTTTGATGTCGCTCTGCGTCGCTTCAAGCGTTCCTGCGAAAAGGCCGGTATCCTGGCCGACGTGCGTAGCCGTGAGTTCTACGAAAAGCCGACCACTATTCGCAAGCGCGCCAAGGCATCTGCCGTTAAGCGTCATGCCAAGAAGCTGGCTCGCGAAAACGCTCGTCGTAACCGTCTGTACTAATTCTTCGCGCTAAATCGGAGTGCCTCGGCCATGTCTCTGCAGGAACAACTGAAGAGTGAATTGAAGACGGCGATGCTTGCCAAAGATAAGGCTCGCGTCGGTACTATCCGTCTGTTGATGGCCGAGATTAAACAGAAAGAGGTCGATACGCGTACCGTTCTGAATGATGAAGAGATAATTGCTGTGCTGACCAAAATGGTCAAACAGCGCAAAGACTCCATCAGTCAGTTCGAAGCTGCGGGACGTCAGGATCTGGTGGATGTAGAATCTGCCGAGATCATTGTCCTGCAAGCCTTTTTGCCTCAGCCATTGAGCGAGGCCGAAATCGATACTCTGATTGACAGCGCCGTAACCCAGCTTGCCGCTACTGGCATGCAAGACATGGGGAAGGTGATGAATGCACTCCGCCCCCAACTTCAGGGGCGCGCAGATATGGGTCTCGTCAGTGCCAAGATCAAGGCACGTCTGGCGTAATCCATAAGCAAGACATTTCGACCATGAGCCGCGCATCCTGTGATAGCGCGGCTTATTTTTTTATGCGACCTTATCTGTCCCGGCAGCTTACTCCTCTAGTCCGCTGATCCGTTCCGCTATCCTGTAATTTAATGAGCAGATCCCGACATGGCAGGCAAGATCCCCCAATCCTTTATCGATGACTTGCTGGCTCGCACCGATATTGTCGAGCTGATTGACAGCCGAGTCCGGCTGAAAAAAGCAGGCAAGAACTATCAGGCTTGCTGCCCGTTTCATAACGAGAAAAGCCCCTCCTTCTCGGTCAGTCAGGAAAAACAGTTCTACCACTGTTTCGGTTGTGGAGCCCATGGCAATGCCATCGGCTTTTTGATGGAATTTGATGGTCTAAACTTCCCCGATGCCATCGAAGATCTGGCCGGTCAACTCGGTCTGACGGTTCCTCGTGAAGAAAATGGCAGCTACGGCCCTTCGCAACCCGCCCCCGTGATCAGCGCCGATCAATATCAGCTGATGGAACAAGCCAGTCGTTTTTTCCAGGGTCAGTTGCGGCAATCAAAAGCCGCCATCGACTATCTCAAAGGCCGCGGCCTGAGCGGGGAAATTGTAAAAAAATACAGCATTGGTTATGCGCCCGCCGGCTGGGACGGACTGCGGCAACTGTTGGCTCGTGGCCGTGAGCAGGAACAACAGCTGGTTACATTAGGCATGCTGATCCAGAAAGATAATGGCGGCAGCTATGACAGGTTCCGCGACCGTATCATGTTCCCCATTCGCGATCGCCGCGGCCGGATCATCGGCTTCGGTGGCCGGGTGCTCGGCGAGGGCACACCGAAATACCTCAACTCCCCAGAAACCCCTATCTTCCATAAGGGGCGTGAGCTATTTGGCCTCTTCGAAGTCAAGGAAGCCCATCGCAACCCAAGCCGCATTCTGATCGTGGAAGGGTATATGGATGTAGTTGCGCTGGCCCAATATGGCATCGACTATGCGGTTGCCTCTCTCGGTACCGCAACGACCAGTGACCATATGCAGTTACTGTTTCGAACCGCGCCGGAAATCATCTGCTGCTACGATGGTGACAATGCCGGCCGTGAAGCTGCTTGGCGGGCGCTGGAAAACGCACTGCCCGGCCTGCAGGATGGTCGGGAACTCAAATTCGCCTTCCTTCCAGCCGAGCACGATCCGGACTCCTTTGTCCGCACCCATGGCCGTGAGGCCTTCGAAGCCTATCTCGACCAGGCTCAACCCTTTAGCGAGTTTCTATTTGAACGTTTGACCCGGGATCTGAATCTTTCGGGCGAAGCCGGGCAAAACGAACTGGCGAACAAAGCCGTGGCACTGATTCGTCGGGTACCAGAAGGCTTCACCCGTGAAGGATTGATCACCAAGCTCTCCCAGCGGCTGCGCTGGGGCGAAAACGAGCGCCGTCTGCGCGACATCTTCGCTCGCCAGGAAAAAGAAGAGCAGCAACCGGCCTCCGTACAGCGGCCAGGCAAGATGAAACTGACGCCGGTGCGACGCGCCCTCGCCCTCATCGTTCAATACCCGCAGATTGCAGCCCAGTTACCTCCCCTGCCCCATGAGTTGCTCGGATTACGAGAACCCGGGATCGGCTTTTTGCTGCAGCTGCTGACCCAGTTGCACCACAACCCGATGACCACAGGGCAATTACTGGAACAGTGGCGCGGCACCAAAGAGGGGGAAGGTTTGGCGCGACTCGCCATGCTGGACGAAATCACCGCCGGGGAGAATATCCTGCAAGAGCTGGAAGATACTTGCGCTCGCCTCATCGACCTGTTTTTAGAGCAGCGCATGGCCGAGTTGCAAAACAAAGCCACGAATGGCGGGCTGAGCCATGATGAAAAACAGGAACTGATGTTGTTGCTGAACGAGACCAAACAAAAAAATAATGCCGGTTAAGCAATTTAAACTTGTAATTATTAGCCATTATCCCTATATCATAGGCACGCCCGGTTCACGGGAACTATCAAAACGAAATTGAAGATAACCGCATTACAGAGACCGCATCGCCTGGCCACAAGCCTTGGGCAACGGTCTTTTTACGCATTCATCATGGTCAACGTGCAAAACTGGTCGATTTTTAGTATGATCGGCGGTTTGCGCAACTACGCGCATTTCTGGCGCAAACAAGCAACACCAACCGGATGAGTTCTATGGAGCATACCCCGCAGTCGCAGCTTAAACTCCTCGTTGCCAAGGGCAAGGAACAGGGATACCTGACCTATGCCGAGGTGAACGATCATCTGCCTCAAGATATCGTTGATTCGGATCAGATCGAAGATATTATTCAGATGATCAATGACATGGGTATTCAGGTGGTAGAAAGCGCCCCTGATGCCGATGATCTGATCATGACCGAAACGGCTCAAGATGAAGACGCCGCAGAAGCCGCCGCTCAGGTGCTTGCTTCGGTAGAGTCCGAGATCGGTCGGACCACGGACCCGGTCCGCATGTACATGCGGGAAATGGGTACCGTCGAGCTGCTTACTCGCGAAGGCGAAATCGACATCGCCAAACGCATTGAAGATGGTATCAATCAGGTACAAAGCTCGGTTGCCGAGTATCCTGAGGCCATCACCTACCTGCTGGATCAGTACGACAAGTACGAAGCCGGTCAAATCCGTCTCGGTGACATCATCGCCGGTTTCGTCAATCTCGACGAAGACGATCTTCCGCCTACCGCAACCCACATCGGTTCCGAACTCAGTGAAGACGAGTTGGCCGATGAGGACGATGAGGAAGAAGAAGACGAAGAGGGTGACGACGACGACAGTGACGACGACGGTGGCCCGGATCCGGAACTGGCGCGCGAAAAATTCGGCGAGTTGCGTTCCCAGTCCGAAGTAACCCGTGAATCGATCAAATCCTATGGTCGTGAAGACAGTCGGACGCGGGAAGAGATCCAGCATCTGGCAGATGTATTCCGTCAGTTCCGCCTGGTTCCCAAGCAGTTTGACCGTTTAGTCAACAACATGCGCGATATGATGGAGCGAGTCCGAGTACAGGAACGCATCATCCTCAAGAGCTGTGTTGAACGGGCCAAGATGCCGAAGAAAAACTTCGTCACCCTGTTCACCAACAAAGAATCCGATCTGGCCTGGTTCAATCAAGCACTGGCCGCCGGTAAATCCTGGTCTACCGCGCTGCAAGATGTCAGCGAAGAAGTGGAGCGTGGCGTTGCCAAGCTTCAACAAGTAGAAGTGGAAACCGGTCTGTCCATTTCTCAGATCAAAGATATCAACCGTCGCATGAGCATTGGTGAGGCCAAGGCCCGGCGCGCCAAGAAAGAGATGGTTGAGGCCAACCTGCGTCTGGTGATCTCCATCGCCAAGAAGTACACCAACCGGGGTCTGCAATTCCTGGATCTGATCCAGGAGGGCAACATCGGCTTGATGAAGGCGGTCGATAAATTCGAATATCGTCGCGGTTACAAGTTCTCGACCTACGCGACTTGGTGGATCCGTCAGGCTATCACCCGTTCGATTGCGGATCAGGCCAGAACTATCCGCATCCCGGTGCACATGATCGAAACCATCAACAAGCTGAACCGGATCTCCCGGCAGATGCTGCAAGAGATGGGGCGTGAACCGAGCCCGGAAGAGCTGGCCATGCGCATGGGAATGCCGGAAGACAAGATCCGCAAAGTGCTCAAAATCGCCAAAGAGCCTATCTCGATGGAAACCCCCATCGGTGATGATGAAGACTCCCACTTGGGTGACTTTATCGAGGATACCACCCTCGCTCTGCCAGCTGATGCAGCGACTGCGGAAAGCCTGCGCGCCGCTACCCGCGATGTGCTGGCCGGTCTGACCGCACGGGAGGCCAAGGTTCTGCGCATGCGGTTCGGTATCGATATGAACACGGATCACACCCTGGAAGAAGTCGGTAAGCAGTTCGACGTCACCCGGGAGCGGATCCGCCAGATCGAAGCCAAGGCTCTGCGCAAGCTGCGTCACCCCAGCCGCTCGGAAGTGCTACGCAGCTTCCTCGACGAGTAGGTGCGATACTCAACCAGTTGATGCTTTTATAGACATCTAACTTGTTGATATCTGGACTATCTGGGTCAGGGTCTCTATAATCCTGACCACATTTGGCCCTTTAGCTCAGTTGGTTAGAGCAGACGACTCATAATCGTTTGGTCGCGGGTTCTTATGTGGTGTTGGAGTTATGTCTGTATTTAAAGCTGTCTATTGATGGTTGTTGTTAAAATCAGATGTGAATCAACATGCAGAAGACAGTAGCATCTGGCGAGGTTGTCGAAGTAAGTTAAAATTTGGCCCCATAGCTCAGTTGGTTAGAGCAGTCGACTCATAACGAATGTTGTGACCTATGACAGTAATGTCATATGGAAAATCGGATGAATTGCTGGAAAGCTAAACTCGTGAGAGCAAGCCAATCAGCAGCCAAGCCAAGGAGGCGTCCTTGGAAGGTTCAGAGACTAGGCGGTTCAGCACGTTCTTGCTGTGTAAAACGCCATTAGCGTCCGACACCCTACCTTGATTGGGGGTGATGATATAGTCCAGCCCTATACGAAAGTATTGGAAAGCTGAATCGATTGGTCGCAGGTTCAAGTCCTGCTGGGGCCACCAATCCTCAAAAGCCCTACAGGCACATACCTGTAGGGCTTTGTTTTATCTGATACGCTAATAAATATCCCGCCAAAACCAGATCAAATCTTACGACATATCCGCTCAAATATAGGATTCAGGCAGCCAATTTTATACTGACCCATATCCCTTTGGCTGTGACATTTGTCATTGCAGTGCGTCAGACTGTGGGCACTACAGTCCCGAGTTTGGCACACTGACTGCCCGATGGGGTTATCACACCAAGCATAATGGCGAGGGTCTACGAGATTCATCTGTACGAAAGCTGATTTTGCAAGCCCTTGCTAATCTTCAAGAACAACGACGAGGTGAGCTGATGTTTTCTGAATAGGGGTACGAACCGAACCCTCATTTTGGGCGAGTGTAGGGATTGGATATCAGAGGATCTTGATATTGGTTATATGGATTCAGCTCTGTTATTCGGTGTGCGGATAACAGCTACGATGGTTGCATGTATCTAATTCAAAGCGAATACCGTTTGGGGAACCAGCGTCTTTTCGACCAAATAAATCTCAATATTCCACCAATGACAGGAAAATGAATAAGCCAAGTCATAACGGCAATAAGGTCAATAAGGTCAATAAGGTCAATAAGGTCAATAAGGTCAATAAGGTCAATAAGGTCAATAAGGTCAAATAGAACTATAGTTGCTATAATAACCCACTAAAAATATGGCAATGACCGATAACAATATTTGTGGCAATTAAACGCCCTCTAACTCTGACCTGAACCACTGAACAGCAAGCCTTTGGCTATGGAGCGAGCAGGCTTTATCGCTCGCTCCAGTGAACGAAGCGATGACGACATGAGCGATTTGTTATGCAAACATGGCCGCTAATTATTTTTTTCTGCGACCACTTCAAAACAATTCTCTTCTAGTAGCAAACCATCATCGCTCATTTCACAAAACCAAATGGATGATGATTTTTCAATTTTACCCCAAGAAGGACTGTAAAATTTTCCATCTTTGTTTAAAACTAAAGTATTTCTCCCTGTCATTGTAATGCCATTTTTTAGCACGATTGTTTCATTTGCCCGTTTTGCCAATTTTTTATTTACGTACAATGAAATTGCTGCTTCTATTCGGCGATTAATATTTTTATTTTTAATAATTAAATCAATGCCTTTCTTAAGGTTTTCGCATTCATTGAAATCAACAAATCCTTTTTTATTTACAAGGCAGTAAATTTCACATTCTCTATCGCTTTTCGGCCTTAAGAAAATATTGTTAACGGTAACCGTCTTGCCGTCTGTAATTTTTTCTCCATTGGGTAATGTTATTTCATTTGGGATTCTTCGCATTATTTCTGGTGGGAGTGAGTCAATATACGATAGTAGTGCATCGCATTTGCTTGCTGGTTTTTCATTATTAACCGTATTTGTAGTGATTGAACTATCGGATTTGTTGCACCCTATAGTAAAAATCATAGTAAACAGAAGTGCAGAAATTATTATTTTTGAATTATTCATTATATAACACTCAAATTGGTTAATCTTGATAGCCCACTATGTTTTGTATAACGCCCGCATCAGCCGCTTGTCGGCTGCATGCGTTTGTTATCCGCAGTACCCCTCTTTCAGTTTTCGCCCTCTAGCTTCAGTAATAGATCATGTGTCCATATATTCCACATACCACACTTCGAGAGGATGAGTCGACGCGCGACGCTCTGCACGTTGTGTACCTCGTAAGGCCCTAGGAAAGCGGACACCTCGCTGAACCGATGGGCAGTCATAAAGTTTCGTATATAGCTACAGAAGTGGAGCGCCTCGGGGAGCGTAAGCTCCACATCTCGAACTACTTGGCCATCTGAGTAAGGTGCCAGACTGCCAAGTGTTGGCTTGATTTCAACTTCCGAAATAGATTCATCACCTCTGAGCATCCAAGAAACCTTTAGTTGCGGATCGATTCCAGCTTCCACCAATCTCTTTTGTATGTCCTCTAAAACAACTGGGTTCCACTCAGCAGTTACGTTATTCAACCACCGTTTATCTTTTGAGTTCGACTTAACTTGGAGTTGAAGCTCCTCAATCGCAGAGAAAGCGAGATTGATAGCAACCGATGTATTCACAAAGTCTGCATGAAGCTCAGAGGATTTCTCAAATATTTGGCCGTATCGCGGGTGGGTTGACCACCAAGTGATGCTATCGGCTGCGACGCTCCGGGACAGCTTATGGATTGCATACACCACTGATGTATTTAACCATGCTTTAGCCGCCACACTCAGAGCGACCGGTATTTCAGGGTGGTAAACAAATCTCTCGAAGAACCCACTAGTCTGGAATACGTTGCTGAAGAGACTACGTTGCTCGGCAGTATCATTGGGGATCTCAAAAGCTAAGGGTAATCCGAATCGCTCGCTTGGGTTACCTTCGATCACGTTTAGGGCGGCATAGACGAGCTGGATAATATTTTTTGCGATGGCCTCTTCAGCCTCGAACACCATCAACTGCCCAAGAGTTTCGTCAGGCCCATGTTCGCCTAATGCATTTGGGTGCGAGATGTTCCTCCATCCACTCTGAGAGAACCAGAATCGCTCTGAAGGATCTGGCCACAACCGAAGACTCCACGATTCATGCGTGCACAGCCTCTCGATCAATGCGGAATGGCTCGGGTTGATAACCAGAAAGCTACAGTACGATTTCATATATAAACCCGAGCCTTCGAGTAACATCAACTTATGGGGCGGTTGAAAACCGTCCCACATTAAGTACTTTTATTGGCGCATGTTAAAAATTGAACTTGTTGTTTTTAGATAAGAATGGAGACAAACCACGAATGAAAGAATTTACTTAGGATAGCTCTGGCATTGCGTTAGCGACTATCCCTGCAATAACGCCTGAGATAGTAGAAATGAGCATGTTTGTATAATTTGATGTTGAATCTGAACTATAGGGCATAGAGCCTCCTTCTTGATGATAGATAAATGATAAGAACACAAAATAAATCAACAGAAAGATAGTCGGACCAACAACAATGCCGTGGGTGCTAGCCCCAGCTAAAGCTGACCTAAGTAAAATCTATTACCACTTCACCACAAAGACTCAAACAAGTCAACATGCTTAATATCTACTTTGATTAATGTAGTCAGTGAATTAAATTTAAAACCTCAATGATTCCCTCTGGTGCCGATTAACTTCTGAATTCACCTGCCTGCGCGGTTTTTCGCGCAGCTCCGGTGGAATGATGAGTTAGGACTTTCGTTTAAAGGCTTTCTGAGCGTCAATGACGTAAGCCAAGTCATGAGCATTCTCAAACTCTCGTATTGCAAAGCGTTTCCTTGAGAATTCGAGAGCTACACTTCCAAGCTCTACAAAAACCGCTGAACTAAGGGCGGCTATAGGGCCGCCAACGAACGCAGCAGCAATACCCGTCGTAGCGGCAGCCTGTACGCTCTTTGCATCCAAGAGCGATGAAATACAGCCCGTGACAGATTCAAATCCAGGCCGTTTGCGGGTGGCCGTGTATTCATCAAGGCGATGTCCCAAGTCATCAACTACGAACGCGGTGGGCTTTCCGTGATAGTTGTTATGAAAGAACAAACGCAGATTGCGTAGCTTTGCTCGTGCGTCGGGGTCTTTTCGAAGCTCCAGAATCTGTTCCCATGATGCGCAGGAGGTATCTACAAGAGGGATACCTGATAGTGCCAATGCTGCGTATGGAGCGTCGTCAGGTGATGGTTCGTCACATGGAAGCATCACCGTGGCATAAGATTTTCCAAGAGTGTTTGAGAGCTTTCTAAACTCCTCCCGCACGGATGACTGATTTCCGAGAGAGACGTCCTTTAGATAAATCTCCTTGACGTCATCATAGTTGTTTGGGAAGCGCTTTCGTGCGGGGTGTATTGCCTTTATGAATGCACCCCATGAGTCGATATACCTCCCGAGGTAAGCCCACTTCTCAGACGAGCTAGTTGGCGTAACACCAAATAGCAGGTGAACGAGAACTTCACCAGGAACATCTTCGGGGAGTTTGAATAGGATATCGTTGCCTTCACCCCGCCCGTGCATAGAGGACAAGGAAACAGGAATCACACTGTCGAAATACAGTGCGGCCGTCTTCAGATTTTCAAAGCAAACAGCATTCTGGTTGGCTGGGTAGGTCATACTGGAAAGTTCTAATATTTTAGTTATGGGGCACACGGCGTATATGCGCGTCCCAGTGAGTGAAGCGAACGACTTAAACTATTTGTTAGGCTTGGCTCCAAAGTTCTGCGATCTCTGATGCGAGCGAGTTGAAAACTGGTGTCACAGTTGAACATGGGCCATCGGATCCTCGCTGTTTTAAAACAGCGACACTTTCGTTAGTCTTAATATCAACAATATTGACTGTGGCATTCACTATTCGATAGTCGGTAAATGCACATATTTGTCTTGTCGGCTGGATCTGAACAATCATCGCGTATCGTGTTGTTGCCTGACTCCATTGTGCCGAGATGGTTGGAGTCCTTTGCTCTGTGATAGTTTCTTGGGATGTGATGGGACGTACCTTAATACCTTGCTGGCTCAATGCAATAGTCATTTCGGCAAGATAAGGTGTCCCGTTAAGAACAGATAGTTCACGAGGGCTCGGGGATATTTCTCCAAGCTTTACTACTGAGACTGGGTCGCTTGAAAGCGTAATGCATCCAGTGAGAATGCTCAGGGCAATTATTGCCATCTGTAGTTTTTTCATTTGGCTCATGTCTCCGTGGGAATGTTTGAATAATTCTATAACGCCTAACATTTTAGTTATGGGGCGCGCGGCTTTTATGCGTGTCCCAGTGAGCGAAGCGAACGACTTAAAATTTTTGTTGTGCCGTTGCGATGAAACTAGCAACGCCAGCAGCTTGGGCAACAATGAGATAAAGCCGATGAAACAGCTTGGCCTGAACAGCGCCTTGAAGAATAGAACGACAAATGACCCGCGCCAGGCCAACCTGATAAAGCAAAGAACCGCCGCTGATGTGGGTATGGTTCACGGATTTATTTGGACAAAGACGAGCAGGGCGCAGGTGCTGATTTTTAACCTGGACTCGCTAACACCCAAGAAGAAAGTAGCGCCATTGCTGATATTCAAACTGAACTTCAATCGGCCACCAAGATGTTGCTACCAACGAATTGTTTTGGCTGAATCACCAAACCCCAACGACCGAGCTCGAAGACCCGCAGGATTCAATATTGCTAGCTATCACAGCCGCTCTTGTACCTATTACCACCACTGCTTGGAAAACCGCACAACTATTATTTGTGGTGTTGCGAAGCAAACCCACAGCAAATTTTTATTATGTGATTTTTAGCGTAAGGCAGCATGATATTCTTCATGTATTTTCTTGAATTCATCTTTTCGATTTTTCATATCAAGCGGAAAACTTTTAAGAATTAGATTAGCAGATGCTTCTGTATATTTATGAATCTTATTTAAACCGTGATGGGATGGAATATGGTACGTTGGATTGTCTTTGATTCCAAGCTTCCATGTGACAGCATCAAAATAAAGATTGTCAATTTTAACTTTTTTAGAAAGGGCTGTTTTTGTCAAGGGATGTGTATTTGCGAAATCAACGGGTTTTTGTATCTCAACACCATGCTTGATCTCAACTTTTCTAACCACATAATAGGCTTTACCGCCTTCATTTTCATCCTCAACAAATTTTCCACTATCAATCCAGTTTAGATTCCGAGCCGTGTCATTTGTTAAATATACAGAAGCAGCCTGATCATCGCCTGATAACTCATGAGCATCGACAACAGCTGCTTTATCTATGCCAACTTTATTCAGTAATGTAATATTATCAATCATTGATTTGAAATAAGCTTCACGCTCACTATTAAGCATAAATATTAAGTCGGCATATTTTATTTCATCAGTTGAAGCTGAATATCTATAATAAATCGCACCTTCACGTAAAATTTCTTTTTCAGGTTTCCCTTGTTCAGCGCGAATTGCTTTTGATTTCTTGCAAATTATTGGTTTTCTGCTGGCAGGTTTAACCAATAAGGCATGAATTTTTAAGCCGTGCTTTTCAATTATATGTGATTCGAATAAAATCTCTGGCTGGAAATATTCTTTTAAAAAATTTGTAATGACTACATCATCAGGTGCTTCTGCTTCTATGATCCCAACCAATTCTCGAGGTTTATCTTTTACACCAAAAAAAAGAACACCGCCATCTCGGTTCGAAAAAGCCGCCATTGTTTTTGTAAATTTAGGGAGGTTGTTATTTTCGAATTTAAGCTTGAATTCTCTATGCTCACTTTCTCTATTGCTAACTTTTTTAGTTGCCTTATCAACACTTAACTCAAGCAATTTAGGCAACTGAATTTTTTGAATTTGCATGGTAAACCTGCTGTATATAAGTGGTGATAATCACATGATATTTTAGTTATGGGGCGCGCGAAT
>Ga0247725_1001001_pt1 | contig 16165 bp, 10 predicted proteins | sample OKSTACKMCFT3sol_FD_183021 | JGI IMG/M metagenome (GOLD analysis project Ga0247725, IMG submission 183021) | Subsurface sediment microbial communities from gas well in Oklahoma, United States - OK STACK MC-FT3-sol | ecosystem: Environmental > Terrestrial > Deep subsurface > Rock core/Sediment... | reverse complement strand
TCGTGCCTGCGTTTCCATGAGACCCGGCGCGGCATCCGGACGCCCAGTTCCGAGCAGGTGCGCCAGCCGATTGGGCGTGACGGCCTTGAGCAATGGAAGCGCTACGCGCCCTGGCTTGCGTCGCTACGCACGGCGTTGGGCGATGTGCTGACGGAGACGGCCTGACATGCGCCTTTCGCAACCCTTCTTCCAACTGCCGCTGCTGTTTGACGTCTCCCGGCTCCAGGCGGAGGTCGCCGGCTTGCCGCCCGAGGCCTGGGTCTCCCATCCCGACCAGGTGCCCGGAAACAGCGCGGTCCGGCTGATCACCGCGGGCGGGGGCGACAACGACGGCGTGCAAGGGCGCATGGCGCCGACGCCGTGGCTCGAGGCCATGCCCTATCTGAAACAGGCCCTGGCGGGATTTGGCGTGGTCTGGAGCCGCTCGCGGCTGATGCGCCTGGCGCCGGGCGCGGGCGTGCCCGAGCACGCCGACATCAACTATCACTGGCACACCCGCGTGCGGCTGCACATTCCTGTGCTCACGTGGCCGGAGGTGCGCTTTCACTGTGATGGCGAAGCCGTGCACATGGGCGCCGGCGAGGCCTGGGTTTTCGACAACTGGCGGCGTCACCACGTCGAGAACAACGCCGCCGGCGAGCGGATCCATCTAGTCGCCGACACGACCGGCACGGCGGCGTTCTGGCGGTTCGTGCATGCGCCGGCGCCGCCGCGAGACCAATGGCGCTCGGTGGACTGGGATCCGACCGCCGATCATCCGCTGCTGACCGAACTGAACCAGCGCTCGCCGATCATGCCGGCGGCGGAGGTCCAGTGGCTGTTGGACGACCTGCGGGACGAGCTGACCGTGTCGAGCGACAGTCCCGAAGCGCGTGCGCGGGCGGCGCGGTTCATCCAGGTGCTGGAGAGTTTCGCGTTCGATTGGCGGCAACTGTGCGCGCTGCATGGCCTCGGCGGCGGGGCGGCTCCGGCGTTCCGCCATCTCGCCGGAGCGCTTGGCGAGGCCGTGCGCCCCCTGGCGGAGGGCTTAGTGATGCGCACCAACGGCGCCGGCGCGCTGCTGGTGCTGGAGAAGCGTGTGTTGCAGCATCTCGTCGCCGAAGATGCTGCGCGGTGAGGGAAGGTTCGTCTTGAAGCAGGGTTTTGATCTGGCCGTGGTGGGCGCTGGCATTGTCGGCCTGGCCCACGCCTTGGCCGCCGCGCGGTTGGGCAAGCGTGTGGTTGTCGTCGACCGCGACGCCCAGGCCAATGGCGCCTCGGTTCGCAACTTCGGTTTCGTGACCGTCACGGGCCAGGAGCGAGGCGCGGTCTGGAGCCATGCGCGTCGCTCGGCGGAGGTGTGGCGCGAGGTCGGCGAGGCGGCGGGTATCGATGTTCTCCAGCGCGGCCTGACGATGATCGCCCGGCGCCCCGAAGCCGAGGCCGTACTCAAGGCCTTCCTGGAGACCGAGATGGCCGAGGGCTGCGCCTGGCGCGACATCGACGCGCTCGGCGATCGCCTCCCGGCGCGGGGCCAAGTGCTGGGCGGGTTGACCAGCAGCGTCGATCTGCGTGTGGAGTCGCGCACCGCCATCCCGCGCCTGGCGGCTTGGCTCGAGGCCGCGCATGGCGTCACCTTCCTGCGGGGCGTGTCGGTTCGCGGCGTCGAGACCGGGCGGCTGGAGACCTCCGCCGGCGTTGTCACGGCCGACGCCATCGTGGTCTGCCCGGGCGATGATCTCGCGACCCTGTTTCCGGACAGTTTCGCTCGCGCGGGCGTGACCCGCTGCAAGCTGCAGATGCTGCGCCTCGCTGATCCGGGCTGGCGGCTGCCGGCGCCGGTCATGTCCGACCTCGGCCTGGTCCGCTATCTCGGCTATGCCGCCTTGCCGGAGGCGAAGGCCTTGCGCGCCCGGCTCGAAGCCGAACAGCCCGCGCATCTGGAGCATGGCGTCCACCTGATCGTCGTGCAAAGCGCCGATGGATCGCTGGTGGTCGGCGACAGCCATCACTACGCGCCGACGCCCGATCCTTTCGCCCGCGACGATGTCGACGCCCTGATCCTGGACGAGTTCGCGCAAGTGTTCGGACAGGCGCCGCCCCCTGTGATCGAGCGTTGGATCGGCACCTACGCATCGGCCTCAGGACACAGCCTGGTCGAGACGCCCGCGCCGGGCGTGCGCCTGGCCGTGGTGACGGGCGGCACCGGCGCGTCGACCGCGTTCGGCCTGGCCGAGACCGTCATCGCCGATCTGCTGGACTTGCCCCAAGGAGCCTTCGCGTGAGCCACAGCCCCATCCAGGCCGTCATCTTCGACTGGGCCGGCACGATGATCGACTTTGGCTGCCGCGCGCCCGTCCTGGCGCTCCGGGAGGTGTTCGCCGAGGCTGGGGTCGAGATCACCGAAGCCGAGGCGCGGGCCGACATGGGCCGCGCCAAGCGTGATCACGTCCGCGCTCTTTTGGGCATGCCAAGGATCGCCGAGGCTTGGCGGGCGCGGTGCGGCCAAGCCAGCGATGAACGGGACGTCGGTCGTCTGCACGACGCCGTCGAACCGAAAATGCGCGAGGCGGCCCGGGGCTGCTCGGCCCTGATCCCGGGCGCGGCGTCTCTGGTCGCGGACCTGCGCGCGCGGGGCGTGAAGATCGGTTCGACGACCGGCTACACGCGCCCAATGATGAGCGACATCCTGCCGCTGGCCGCCGAGCAGGGCTATGCGCCGGACGTCGTGGTGTGCGCTGGCGAAACCGCCGAGGGGCGACCTTCGCCCCTGATGATGTGGAAGGCGTTGGTCGCGCTAGGGGCATGGCCGGCCAGAGCCTGCGTCAAGGTCGACGACGCCGTCGTCGGGATCACCGAAGGGCTCGAGGTCGGCGCCTGGACGGTGGGCCTTTCCGCATCCGGCAACGGGGTGGGCTTGAGCCTGGAGGCGCTGGCCGATCTGCAGGCCGACGAGCGCGCCTCTCGCGTCGCGGCGTCCGCTCAAGCCTTGCGAGACGCCGGGGCGCATTATGTCGTCGAGACGCTGGCCGAGTTGGGCCCAGTGCTGCTCGAGATCGAGGCGCGGATCGCCCGGGGCGAGCGACCGGTCTAGAGCTTGCCGGCTTCGCGGATCAGGTCGCGCAGGAGGTCGGCGTACTCGTCAAAGCCGGCGACCTCCGCCTCCAGATCCTTCCCCGCCTCGTCATACCCGCGGAGCTTTTGCGCCGCGCCGGCGTGGGGATCGGCCAGGAAGACCTTGATTTCGTCGGGGTTCATCGGCCCGCCTTGCAGCGCCAGGCTTTGTTTCGAGGCGTAGCTGAGGCGGCCGGCATAGGTCGGATCAACGGCGACGCGATAGCGCTTGGCCGCCACGTGCAGCCGGATCGGCTCGCTCACCTCGGGGCCGAAGCCGCGCGCCAGATAGCCGGCGCCGATCTGCTCGTGGCGGGTGTCGATGCCACGGTCCGCGGCGTCCTCGCCGATCTTCTGCATCAGATGGCCGATGTCGTGCAGCAGGGCTGCGGCGACCAGGCTCGGGGACGCGCCGTCCAGCTTGGCGTGATGCGCCGCCTGTAGGGCGTGCTCCATCTGGGTGACGTCCTCGCCGTAGTGCAGGTCGCCCGACCGGGTGAAGAGGTCGGTGATTTCGGCCAGGAACATGTCGGCCGCGGAACTCGAAGTCATGCTGTATCCGTAGGTTTTCAAGGCTTACAGGCGCATGCGCCCGATGCCGGGATCGGTGCGGCTGGCCCGCCCGGTCTCAAGATGGCCGGCCAGGCGCTGAGCGAAACTGGAATCATCCGCGTGGGTGAGGGTGAGATCGTACCAGTGGTCGCTGCCGCGAAGATCCCAGACGGCCTGGGTGGTTTCGCCGGCCTTCAGGCTGATGCTCTGACGCGCCTCGCCGTCGGACAGGGGATAGGCCTCCTCCATCCGGGCGATCACGACGCCGGCCTTTTCGGACTTAAGCTTGACGAGCAGACGCGACCGCGCGTCGGGCAGGACCTTGATGGCGGGCTGCGTCCTCGACGCGTCGCCCGCGAAGCGGCGGTAGAAGCCGTTGGGCCCATGGACGGTCAAGTCATAGGGACCGGGCGCCTGGCCCGCGCGATTCCAATGCCCCGCCGCATAGGCTTGCCCCGCCGCGAGGGTGAAGCGCCAGGGGCCCTCGCGGTCGGTGTTGTCGAACACCTGGAACACCGCGCCCGCGCGTCCGGCGTTGACCAGGTCGATCCAGACCTTGTCATCCTTCACGCGCACGTCGGCCGACAGCAGGTAGGGTAGGGCGCGAGCCCCGCGCTGCGGGCCTTCCTGCGCCGACGCGGTCTGGACCGCCGGGATGCGCAGACTGGGCGCGGCCTTGGAGCGCGCCACACGCTGCATGTAGTCCGTTGTCGCCGGCAGGGTCAGGGCCGACCAGTCCTTGTTCGGCGCGGCGAAGTCGAAGGCCGACGTCAGGTCGCCGCAGACCGTCCGACGCCAATCGCTGATGTTCTCCTCGCGCACCCCGAAGCGGCGTTCCAGGAACCGCAGGATCGAGGTGTGGTCGAACACCTCCGAGCAGACGAAGCCGCCGCGCGTCCACGGCGAGACGATGATGGCCGGCACCCGGATGCCCAGGCCCAGCGGGTGAGCGCCCTTGTTCTCGACGTCGGCCTGGCCATAGTCCTTGCTCTCGCCGGCGACCGAGACCGAGCTCCACCCTTGGTCGGCGGTCAACGGCGGCATCGGCGGCTGCATGTGGTCGTAGAAACCGCCCGCCTCGTCGTAGTTGATGATGAAGACGGTCTTGGCGAACACCTCGGGGTGATCGACCAGCGCCTTGACCAGCTCGGCGCAGACGTGCTCGCCCTTCGAAGGCTCGGCCTGGGGATGTTCGGACAGGTCCGCGGCGGTGACGATCCACGAGACCTGAGGCAGGCGATCGGCGGCCACGTCGGCGCGGAAGGCCTCGACCAACTGTTCGCCATCCGATCGGGTGCGGTCGACGCCGGTCTTGTGCTCCGACACCCATGAGCGCCCTCGCGCGTAAAGGGGCGAGTCCTTGGGGCACGGGCGGAACGGCTTGAACACCGACAGGATGTTGTCGCCGAAGTTGTCGTACTCCTGATAGACCTTCCAGCTGATCCCGGCCGCCTGCAGCCTTTCGGCGTAGGTCGTCCAGTCGTACGGCCCCTTGGCCATCGGCCTATCGGTGGCCATGTCGGCGCTGGGCGTCTCGTCCTCGCCGTAGTTGCTCATCTCCGGGTCGCCGCCGACCTTCCCGCCGCCGTTGCAGCCCGTCCAGAGATGCAGGCGATTGGGATAGGTCTGGGTCAGGGTCGAGCAGTGATAGGCGTCGCAGACGGTGAAGGCGCTGGCCAGCGCATGATAGAAGGGCAGGTCGGAGGCCTTGTAGTAGACCATCCGCTTGTGCAACTCGCCGCTATGCCCCCATTGGTCATAGCGTCCGCCATTGACGATGGTGATGGCCGCCTGATGGCCCTGGTCGGAGCCATCGACCGTGTAGGCGTTGGTGGCCGAGGCGTCGCCATGGAAAGGCGCGACAAAGCCGTCCGGATGCTCGCGGCTCGGCTGACGCCAGACTGACGCTCCGCCGGGCAGGCGCTGCGGCCGAGGGTCGCCAAAACCCCGGACCCCGTTCAGCGTCCCGAAGTAATGATCGAACGCCCGGTTCTCCTGCATGAAGATCACGACGTGCTCGACATCCATGATCGTGCCGGTTCGATGGCGTGCGGGGATCGCCAAGGCGCGTGCGATGGTCGCCGGCAGCATCCCCGCGGCGGCGCCAACCGCGGCGGCGCGCAGAAGCGAGCGTCGATCGGCGGCCATGATCCTTCTCCCATAATTCAATTTGGTATAGACCAGATTGGCGCGAAGCTTTCGTGACATTTTGAAGCCGCGCGCGTTCAACCCGATCGGGTTCCTTGACCCCGGGAAGGCCCCCTCCCATCCTTAAGGGCGGCGGGATTCGACCGCTGGCCAGGTCGTTCGATGCAACAGCCCGAAAGTCTTCAGTATCTCGGCGTGCGTGACGACATCGCCGCCCGCATCACGGCCGGCGAATTCAAGCCCGGCGAGCGGCTGCCTTCCGAGCGTCAGCTGCAGATCGGCGGGGGCGTGGCGCGCGGCACCGTGCGAGAGGCGCTATTCCAGCTCGAAGCCGAGGGGATCATCTACCGGAAGGACCGCAGCGGCTGGTACGTTTCACCGCCGCCCGTCGTCTACGATCCGACGCGCTGGGAGGGCTTCATGTCCTACGTCGAGGCGCAGGGACGGCGGCCCGAAACCGAGACGCTCAGCAAGGTCGAGATCACCTGCGACGGCATCCTGGCCCAGATCTTTTCGCGTCCGATCGGCGCGCCGATGTACTGGATCCGCCGGCGCCGTTCGATCGACGGCCGCGCCGTGCTGATCGAGAGCATCATCGTCGATGGCGCCCGCGCCCCCGGCCTGATCGAGCACGACCTGAATGGCTCGCTGACCAGCGTCCTGAAGACGGTCTATGGCATCGGCGTGGCGCGCAACAAGGTCGACATGCGGCCCTGCGCCCTGACGCGCGACGAGGCCGAGGCGCTGCGCGTGAAGTCCGGCCTGCCGGGCCTCAGCCTCGTGCGGACCTGCTATGACGCTCAAGGTAATGTCGTCGAGTTCGACCGCGAATACTGGCGACATGACGCCTTGACCGTCAGCGTCGATATTCGGGTCCGCTAGGCGAGGTCGCCGTCATCGAGCCGACATGTCCGTGGTCTAGACCAAGTCAGTTTATCGAAGGGCGTATCCATGACATTCGGTCCCCGGCGCTGGCTTGAGCGCGCCAATCCGCTGGCCTTCGCGCTGTTCGCGGGACTGGCGGGATTCTGCGCCTATTTCTCGATGTACGCCTTCCGCAAGCCGTTCGCCGCGGCGACGTTCGGCGCTGTCGAAGGTTGGACCTTCGCGGTCGACTACAAGATCGCCCTCGTGCTGGCCCAGGTGCTGGGCTACGCCCTGTCCAAGTTCATCGGCGTCAAGGTCATCTCGGAGATCGATCCCGCCCGCCGAGGCGCGGCCATCCTTGGCTTGATCGGCGCTTCCTGGGTGGCCCTCCTGGGCTTCGCCCTGGTTCCCGCGCCGTGGAATGTCGCGGCCCTGTTCCTGAACGGCCTGCCGCTGGGCATGATCTGGGGCCTGGTGTTCGGCTACATGGAGGGGCGTCGGACCTCCGAGGTCCTAGGGGCCATCCTCTGCGCCAGCTTCATCCTCTCATCGGGCGTCGTGAAGTCGGTCGGCAAATGGCTGATGAGCGACTTCCACGTCTCTCCGTTCTGGATGCCGGCCGCCACCGGCGCGGTGTTCATGCCGTTGCTGGCGGTCTCGGTCTGGGCGCTGAGCCAGCTTCCGCCGCCCAACGCCGCCGACGAGGCCGCTCGGGTGCGCCGCCAGCCTATGGACGGCGCCCAGCGCCGGGCGTTCCTGGCGACCTATGCGCCCGGTATCGTGCTGCTGGTGCTTTCCTATGTTCTGCTGACCGCGCTGCGCGACTTCCGCGACAACTTCGCCGCCGAGATCTGGACCGCGCTGGGCTTTGGCAAGGCCTCGGACGTCTTCACCGCCAGCGAACTGCCTGTCGCTGTGATCGCTCTGGGCGTCCTGGGCGCGGTGATGCTGGTGAAGGACAATCTGCGCGCGCTGCTCGTGATGCATGGCGTGATCTTCACGGGCTTCGTCCTACTCGGCGTCTCGACCCTGGCCTTCCAGGCGCACATGCTGTCGCCGCTCAGCTGGATGATCCTCACGGGGGCGGGCGTCTATCTGGCCTATACGCCTTTCAACGCGATGCTCTTCGACCGCATGGTCGCTTTCAGCGGCCAGGTCGGGACGGCGGGCTTCCTCATCTATGTCGCCGATGCGTCGGGCTATCTGGGCAGCGTCGCGCTGCTGATTTGGCGCAACTTCGCCATGATCGACCTCGACTGGCTCCACTTCTTCGTCGCCAGCATCTACGCAACGAGCCTTTTTGGCGCGGCCTGCACCGTTCTCGCCGGCCTCTATTTCGTCGCCCGGTCTCGACGCCCGAGAGAGCAGGGCGTCCCGCAAATGGACGCCTTGGAGGCCCCTCCGTCGTCAACCTAGATGCGCGGTGAGCGGGGAGGGCGCGCGCGCACTTCGGCGAGATCCTGACCGACGTCGCCGGCCTTGCCGAGCAGGGCCCAAAGCCTCGCCTTCAGGCGGGACGCTTTGGCCTGGACGCCCTTGGCCGAAACATGCGGCGCGCGCGCGGCCGGCGGCGGCAAGGTGGTCTTCGATGTCGCCCACGAGAGCTGACACAGTCCAGGGCCGTTGCCGAGACGAGCGGGAGCCCACATTGGCTGACGATGGCGGAGCTGAATCACAAGCTCTAATCGCTCTCCGCCACCATCGACGCCACTAGCGCCTAACCGCGATCAATGAGGCGCTGATCGGGATCGCGGAAGCGGTGCGCGCCGAGGATTGGGCGACGAGCCAGCGGCAGGTCCGCTGGCGTGAAGTTTTCATGAAATCCGCCGCTAGCCGCTGAGGCTTCGTACGGCGCTGTCGTTGAGGGCGTCGGGGGGCGAGAGCCGGGCGCAAAGGTCCAGCCCGCCCCGTCTCAACAAAGACTTGGGGATATCAACGATGATCGGACTGAACATGAACCGCCGCACGGCCTGGCTAATGACCAGCTGCGCCGCCATTGGCCTGTTCGCCACGACCAGCGTCCAGGCTCAGGCGACCGCCTCGCAGGACCAGGTCGAGGAAATCGTCGTCACGGGCAGCTATCGTCGCAGCCTGGAGAAGGCCATCGACATGAAGCGCGAGAACGTCGGGTTCTCGGACTCGATCGTCGCCACCGACGTCGCCAACTTCCCTGAACAGAACCTGGCCGAAGCGCTGCAGCGCATGCCCGGCGTGACCATCGAGCGCAACAAGGGTCTGGGCGGCCGCGTCAGCGTCCGCGGCCTGCCCGCCGAGTTCACCTTCGTCACCATCAACAACCTGGCCACGGCCTCGGGCAGCGGCGGCCGCGACGTCGAGTTCGATATCTTCGCCTCGGAAGTCGTCCAGCAGGTGACGGTGCAGAAGTCGCCGCGCGCCTCGGACGAGGAAGGCGGCATCGCCGGCGCGATCAACATCTCGACCGCGCGCCCGTTCGACTACAGCGGCCGCAAGCTGGTGGCCTCGGCTGAGGGCGCCTACAACTCGATCTCGGAAAAGACCGATCCGAAGGTCGCGTTCCTGGCCAGCGACACCTGGGGCGACTGGGGCGGCCTCGTCTCGTTCTCGGCGGCCCGCCGGACCAACCGCACCGACTCCAACTCGGGGATCAACTTCCGCCCGATGTTCCGCTTCCTGGAAGCGGGCGGCACGCGCGCCGCGCAGGCCGCCTCGGTGCTGGCGCGCGACGCCGGCGTCGTGGTCAAGGACGTTCGCAATCGCGACGAGACCGGCCGCATCATCTTCCAGGACAAGGTCGGCGACCGCGCCTATCTGAACACCCAGGACCAGTGGGGCGGCACCGCCTCGCTGCAGTACAAGCCCTCGGCCAACTTCGATATCGCCTTCGACCTGATGGTCGGCGGCTATGAGGCGACCGAAGACCAGTACGACGCCGCGGCCTATTCGGCTTCGAGCCGCAGCACGCTGGAAACGATCCACGCGTACGACAAGACGACGCTGTCGCAGTACAACATGGTCGTGCTGCGCGACGTCTCCTACACCGCCACCCAGCACGAGATGCTCAGCAAGGAGCAGATCAACAAGACCGACTACGTCCAGTTCGGCACGGAGCTGAACTGGCATGGCGAGACTTGGAAGCTGCACGGCCTGGCCGGCTATTCGGGCGCCGAGAAGACCCTCGACTACTCCAACCTGAAGCACGTGGCCTATGCGCCGTCGCGTACGCGTTGGACGGCCAAGGGCGGCGAGACGGTCAAGAGCGCCAACCCCGCCTCGATCGACATGTACAACTCGCCGTCGAAGTACCTGTTCGAGGCCTATGAGACGTCGCTGGAGAAGATCAAGGACGACAAGTACGCGGCCCAGGTCGACTTCACCAAGGAGTTCGATTTCAGCTTCTTCCCGGCCCTGAAGACCATCCAGGTCGGCGCGCGCTACACCGACAAGTCCAAGGAACGTCAATACGGCGCCCTGAACATCCAAGGCCCGTCGGCCGGCAGCACCGCCTGGCTCAATACTCGCACCATGGCCGACAGCCAGCTGACGCCGATCGATCAGCTGGTGCCAGGCGGCGAATACAGCATCCGCGACATCACGTGGAGCCAGATTTCCAACGAGTACGCCCGCAAGACCTTCCGCTACGCGGGCTTCAAAACGCCCTACACGCCCGGCGACTACTACAAGGTCGATGAGACGGTCACGAGCCTTTACGCCATGGCCGACCTGGGCTTCGACGTTGGCCCCGTGCCGGTCGCTGTCAACGGCGGCGTCCGCTATGTCGACACATCGGTGACCTCGTCGGGCTATCACCAGATCCAAACCCCGACCGGCGGCACGACCTATACCCCCGCGCCGGTCTCGAGCGATGGCAGCTACAACAAGCTGCTGCCCAGCCTGAACTTCACGGCCGACCTGACCGAAAGCATCACGCTGCGCGGCGCGGCCTCGAAGACCCTGATGCGTCCGGCCCTGACGGATCTCGCCTACAAGCGCACCGCCAGCTGGAACTCGTTCCGCTTCACCGACGGCAACCCGAACCTGAAGCCAACCTTCGCCGAGCAGTGGGAAGTTGGTCTCGAAAAGTACCTGCCGGAAGGCGGCCTGTTGGCGGTCTCGTACTTCGACAAGAAGATCGAGGGCGTGGTGCGCCAGGCCCTGACCGGCACCGTCAAGAACGTGACCAAGTACAACGCCAACGGCACCGTCGACGGCGTCTACGACTTCGACGTCTATCAGCCCGTGAACCAGGAAGGCTCCTACAAGGTCAACGGCGTCGAGATGGTGGCGATCGTCCCGTTTGGCCTGTTCTTCGAACCGCTGAAGGGTTTCGGGATCAACGCCAACTACACCATCCTGGACAGCTCGCTGACCGGTCAGTCCATCATCAAGGTTCCGACGCCGCCGGTGGGCCTGGCCGACAAGGCCTACAACGTCACCCTGTTCTACGAGAACGAGCGCTTCCAGGCGCGCGTGTCCTATAACTACAAGGACAAGTACGTCGAAGGCATCGGCTACGAAATGTATCCGATCTGGCGCTCGGGCTACGGCCAGACGGACATGTCGGTCAGCTATAACCTGAATGACCACGTCCAGCTGAGCCTGGAAGGCATCAACATCACCGACGAAACCACCAAGGGCTACACGATGGACCCCTCGTTCCCGACCATGGACGAGAAGTCGGGCCGTCGCTTCAGCCTGGGGTTGCGGGTCAACTTCTGATCCGTGGTCAAACCATCGGGGCGGGCGGCTTCGCCGGCCGCCCCGACGCCTTCGCGCGCGGCCTACCCTCAAAAAACTGTCATGCTTTTCGAGGATGGCTGCGCCGAACAAGGCGAAGAGAGACCATGGCCCTAGGTCCAAGCGCATGGACGAGGCTTGCACGATCCCCGGCTTCCGAAGCGTTCGCCGCGCTTGAGCCGGTCGGTCGGCAAGACCCCGCCCCATCGGGACAGCGCATGTCGGCGCGCGTCGACGGCGCCGTAGCGGCCCTGCGCGGGGACCTGATCGCCTACCTTCAACGGCGCGACCGCGCCAGCGAGGCCGAGGACGTCGTCCAGGAGGCGTTCGCGCGGTTCTATCGCGCCGGCCATGACGTGACCGCGCCCGACGCTCGGCCGCTTCTGTTCGTCATCGCCCGCAATATCCAGCTCGATCGCTGGAAGGCCGAGGCCCGAGAAAAGGCGCGCCGCAGCGTCCACGATATTCACGACCTGGACGCCGGCCTCGGCGCCGTGGCCTGCGAGGAGCCGGCGGCGGACCAGCATTTGATCGGCCGCCAGGATCTGGCCGCGGCCGAGGCCGTGATCCGGGCTTTGCCGCCCAAGACGCGCGACGCCTTCCTGCTGCATCGGTTCCGCGCGCAGACCTATCGCCAGATCGCCGATCAGCTGGGTGTTTCGGTCAGCATGGTCGAAAAGCACATCGCCGAAGCGCTGCGTCAGCTGAAGAAGTCGCGCGAATGACTGAGGCGCCGCGCCCGTCGATCGTTGTGCCTTTTGAAACCTCGGGTCGCATGCCGCGTCGCTGTCGGGTGAGAAAGGATTTCCGTCGCTGATGTTCGGCCGGCTCACCGCATTTTTCGCCACCCGGCCCAGGACGGCCGAGGACTGGCTGGCGCGCATGGGGCGGCCGAATGCGGATAGGCGTGAGCAGGCCGCCTTCCTGGCTTGGCTGGAGGCCGACCCGGATCACCTGCGGCAGTACGAGCAGGCCAAGGCCGATATGGCGTCGCTGGAGCGCCTGCGCGGCGCCTTCGCCCTGGACGTGGCCCGGCTGAACCGGCGCGAGCCGGCTCTCCGTCCCTCGGGACGTCGCCTGGTTCTGGCGGGGGGCATGGCCTTCGCCGCGCTCGCCGTCGCCGGCGTCCTGCTGGCGCCCAGGCCTCCGGCCGCCCCGGAGGGGCGACTCTACGCCAGCGCCCCCGGAGAGATTACCGACGTCGTCCTGGAGGATGGCTCGCGCGTCACGCTCGACGCTGGCTCGGCCATCCGGGTGGCCCTGGCCAAGGATGCGCGGCGGGTGACGCTGGAGCGCGGCTCGGCCTATTTTGAGGTCGCCCATGACGCCACTCATCCGTTCCAGGTCGCCGTGGCGGATCGCCGTGTGATCGTCACCGGCACCCGCTTCGTCACCAGCCTGACCGGCGACGGCGCCCAGGTTTCGTTGCTGCAAGGCCGAGTGCTGATCGGTCGACGCGACGCGGCCGAGAGGGGCGCGTTGGACGGCGCCACGGTCCTTTCGCCCGGCGAGCGCGCGGCCTTCCGCCCGAACGAGCCCGGCCTTGAGAAGGCTGTCGCCGACCTGGAGACGGCCACGGCCTGGCGTCGCCGCCGACTGGTGTTCCGCGACGCGCCGCTGTCCGACGTCGTCGCCGCCGCCGCGCGCTACTCCAACGCGCCGCTGGTCGCGGCCGACCCGCGACTCTCGCGTGTCAAGGTGACGACCGTCCTGCCTCTGGAAGGCGAGGGGACCATCGCCGAGCGCATGGCGGCCCTGCTGCCCGTACGCACCGAACGCGCCGCCGACGGCCGCGTGCTGGTCCGCGCCGACTAGGTCAGTATCGCAGAGCTGTCACAACCGCGCGCTAAGCCCGATGGATCGTAGCGTCGGGGGCGTCATTCTTGAAACCGCCTGCTGCATCGCCGCCGAACGGCGGGCGACGCGGACCGCTGGGCCTCGCCGTCCTGGCGTTGGCGCTGGCGGTCGCCCCCGCGGCGCGGGCGCAGGCCTCGCAGACCCAGCGTTTCGACATCCCCGCCCAGGATGCCTCGTCGGCGCTCGTCCAGCTTTGTCTGCAAGCCGATTGCGAGCTCGCCTTCGTCCCGGCTCCTGGACAGGCGGCGCGCACCCGAGCCGTGCGCGGCGAGATGGGCTGGCGCGAAGCCCTGGCCCGCATGACCGCCGAGACGCCCTTGCGCTACCGGTTTGTCGGCGCGCGCGGCGTGCGCGTCTGGATCGCGGCGCCGTCGGTCGCGCAGACGCAGACGCCGCCCCGGCCGCTCGATCCGACCGAGGTCGAGACCATCGCCATCATCGGTCGCCCCTCCAGCCAGATCGCCGAGACCCTGCGCCGCAAGCGCGCGGCCGAGGTGATCTCCGACGGCGTCTCGGCCGAACAGATCGGCGACCTGCCCGCCGCTAACCTGGCCGAAGCCCTGCAGCGCGTGCCGGGCGTCGCCATCGAGCGCGAGGTCGGCGAGGGCCAGTTCGTCAGCGTTCGGGGCCTGGGCCCGCTGTTCCAGTCGGTGACGCTGAACGGCGCGCCGGTGGCGTTCAACGAGAACATCCGCAACTCCACCCAGAGCGGACGGCAGTTTCGCTTTCGCGCCCTGTCCGTCGACCTGCTGGCGGGCGCCCGGCTGGCCAAGTCCTCGACCGCTGACATGATCGACGGCGGCATAGGCTCCAATATCGATATCGAGACCGCCGGCGGCCTGGACGGCGGCCCCTTCCTCGCCCTTCGGGCCGGCGGCGAGATCGAGGAACGGACCGAAAGCCTGCGCCCCGACCTCTCGATCGCAGGCCGGATCGTGTCGCCGGACGGGTCCAAGGGCTTGGTCGCTGGGATTTCTCAGGAGGATCGCCGGGTCCGCTATGATCGCTTCCAGATCATGCGTTATGGCGCGTTCGCGGTGAGCGGCGCGCCTCTGACAGCGCCCAACGACGTCCGCACCACGGTTGAGCGCGAGGATCGTCGTCGGCGCAGCGCCTTTCTCGGCGCGGATTGGCGCGTTTCGCCGAACCTGAAGCTGGACTTCGACGGTCTGGTCTCCAGCTTCGACAACACCATCCGCGAGGATCGACTGGTCTACGGGCTCGGCCATCGCCTGCTGGGGCCGGACGCCGGTCTCGGGATCAAGGACGGCGTGGTCGTCGCCGGACGCGTCGCCAATGGCCGGATCGACAACAACACCGAGTTCTCCGACCAATCGCACCTGAACGTCGTGGCGTCGCTGGGGGCGGAATGGGCGGCCGGAGATTGGACTTTGACGTCCCGGCTGAGCGCCTCGAGCGCCCATTCGGTGCTGGACACCCCGTTGCTGCGCTTCTCGGCGCAGTCGCCCGAGGGGGCGGCGTACGTGTTCGACCTGGGCGAGGCCGCCTCCGATCGCCGCGTCGCGCGACTGAGCACGACGTTCCCGCTTCAGGACCCGACGCAACTGACCTTGGCTCAGCTGAACGTCCGCGCGGTCGAGTCGCGGGACGAAGACAGCACCGCCTTCCTCGACGCGCGTCGCGCGGTCGCATGGACCCTAGGCGGGGTTCGCGTGTCGGCGGTGCGGCTGGGCGGTCAGTTCAGCGACCGCAGCCGCGACTACCAGCGCCGTGACCGCCGGGCGGCGGCGCGCTCGGGCGCGCGCGACGTGGCCGGGGTCTTCGCGGGGACGGCGCCGGGCGATATCTTCGCGGATATCCTGAGAGAGCGACCGTCGCCTTGGGCCGTCGTCAGCTTTGACCGATTGCGCGCCGCCTTCACGCTTCCCGGCGAGCGTGACGATGTCGTGGCGACGCCTGATGACCTGAGGCCCACGGGCGCGGACCTACAGAATTCCTATCGCGTGGGCGAGACCGTGGCGGCGGTCTATGCGCGCCTCGATTTCGAAGGCCGATGGGCTTGGCCGTTCCGAGGCAACGCCGGCCTCCGTCATGTCCGCACCGACACCCATGTCGAGGGGGCGAAGCTGGATTTTGTTGGCGGCGCGGGCGTGGTCCAGCCGGTTTCGTTCGATGGAAGCCACCAGATCCTGCTGCCCAGCCTGAACCTGGCCTTCGACACAGATCAGGACGCCATCCTTCGCCTGGCCGCGTCGCGAACCCTCACGCGACCGTCGCTGGCGGACCTGCGCGCCTCGACCGTGCCGGCCAGCGTGCTGGTGTCGTCGATCTACGCCCTGGGGCAGGCGGCCGTGGACAATCCCGAGCCTGGCGTGATCTTCAGCGGCGTGGGCGGCAATCCGGCCCTGACGCCCTACGTCTCCGACAATCTGGACCTGTCCTACGAGGTCACCCGGCCCCGGACGGGCTACAGCGTGGCGGTCTTTCACAAGACTATCCATGACTTCGTCCAGACGGCCGAGGCGCCCGAGCGGCTGACCTTCGAGACCCAGAGCGGTCCGCCCGTCCAGGCGACCGTGATGATGGCGCGGCCTCGCAACCTGGGCCGCGCGCAAGTCGATGGCGTCGAACTTGGGGTCCACCGCCGCTTCAACGACCTTTTCGGCGTGTGGACCAACGCCACCTGGACGCACAGCCGCGTCGGCGGCAAGCGGCCGACCGGGGTCTCGGACTGGGCCTGGTCCGTCAGTCCCTATCTGGAGCGCGGCCCGCTGGCGCTGAACGTCTCGTGGTCCTGGCGGTCGGCGTTCCGGTCCGAGGCCGACATGCAGGGTGGCGGCGTCTCGGACTTCACCATCGGTTCCGCCGGCTATCTCGACGCACAAGCCAGCTATGATCTGAACGCGAACACCCAACTGGTGATCGCAGGATCCAACCTGACGAACACCCGCGACCTGGCCTACGAGGGAGC
>Ga0247725_1001000_pt1 | contig 16184 bp, 13 predicted proteins | sample OKSTACKMCFT3sol_FD_183021 | JGI IMG/M metagenome (GOLD analysis project Ga0247725, IMG submission 183021) | Subsurface sediment microbial communities from gas well in Oklahoma, United States - OK STACK MC-FT3-sol | ecosystem: Environmental > Terrestrial > Deep subsurface > Rock core/Sediment... | reverse complement strand
CTGCGACCAAGGCGGCTGGCGTCCTTTTTGAGGATGCGGTGAAGGAATACACCGCCCGGCATCGTGTGAAGCCCGGTATCACCGGTTGGGCGCAGATCAATGGCTATCGCGGCGAAACCGATACGCTGGAAAAGATCGAGAAACGTGTCGAGTACGACCTGCAGTACATCGAGAACTGGTCGGTCTGGTTCGACCTGTACATCCTCTTCCGCACCTTGCCTGCGGTCATCTTCACCCGCGAGGCCTACTGAATGAGTGCCCTGATTCCCTGTATTGTTGCCGGCGGGGCTGGCACAAGGCTTTGGCCAGTTTCACGCGAGGCTATGCCCAAGCCGTTCATGCGTCTGGCCGACGGGCGCAGCCTGCTGCAGAAAACCCTGGAACGTGTTGCCGGCTTGGATGACGTCGCTCAACTGCTGACGGTGATCAATCGGGAGCTGTTGTTTCGCACGCTGGATGACTATCGCGCGCTGAATCAGAAGCATCTGGGGCTGGATTTCCTCCTAGAACCCATGGGGCGCAACACCGCTCCGGCGATTGCGGCTGCAGCGCTGCATGTCGTGTGTCATTACGGTGAAGACGCCCAGTTGCTGGTGCTGCCTGCCGACCACTTGATTCGCGATCAGGCCGCTTTCGTCGCCGCCATCGGACGGGCTCGCGCTCTGGCCGATGCGGGTTGGTTGGTCACGTTCGGTATCCAGCCGGATCATGCCGAGACAGGCTATGGCTATATCCAGCAAGGCGAGGTGCTGGAGGGCGGTTACCGTGTCGCCAGCTTCGTCGAGAAACCCGACCTGGCGACGGCCGAGGCTTACCTGGCCGGTGGCAAGCACTTGTGGAATGCCGGCATGTTTTGCTTCCGCGCCGATGTACTGCTGCGTGAACTACGTGAACATGCGCCGCAGGTCGTCGAGGGTGTGGAGAAGTGTCTTGCCTTGAGCGCACCGGCGCAGGGCAAGCAGGGCGTGCAGTGTGAGCTGGATGCTGAAAGCTTCGCCGAAGTGACCGATATCTCTATCGACTATGCTCTGATGGAGCGCTCGGCCAAGGTCGCCGTGGTGCCTTGTGATCTGGGTTGGAGCGATATCGGCTCCTGGCAGGCGTTGCGCGAATTGACGCCAGCAGATGCCAACGGCAACCAGATCAATGGCGAGGTGATTCTGCATAACGTGCATGGTTGCTACATCGACTCGCCCAAGCGCCTGGTCGGTGCCGTAGGGGTGCGCGACCTGGTAGTGGTCGACACTCCAGATGCCTTGCTGATAGCTGACGCCCACTGCACGCAGGACGTCAAATTCGTCGCTCAGGAACTGAAGAAGCGCGGTCACGATGCCTATCGTCTGCATCGTACCGTGACTCGCCCCTGGGGTACCTACACCGTCCTGGAAGAGGGCTCGCGCTTCAAGATCAAGCGCATCATGGTTCGCCCCGGCGAGTCGCTGTCACTGCAGATGCACCATCACCGCAGCGAGCACTGGATCGTCGTCAGTGGCACGGCCCGGGTGGTCAACGGTGAGCGCGACTTTTTGCTGAATACCAATGAGTCGACCTTCATCCCTGCCGGCCACCACCATCGCCTGGTCAATCCGGGAGTGATCGATCTGCTGATGATCGAGGTGCAGAGCGGCGAGTATCTGGGCGAGGACGACATTGTCCGCTTCAACGATATCTATGGTCGTGTACTAGCGAGCGAGAAAAGTAATTGATAGAGGACCTCAGGCGCTCAGCCGGGCGCCTGGTGCGAATACGGAGCCGCAGTGTGGCTCCTTTGTTTCTGGGTTTATAGAGTGGTCGTGGTGAGCGTCGTTTGGATACGACACTCGGGCGCTGCTTGCGCATGGTTTCGGGGTATTGAAAGTGAATATTGGGATCTTAAAGGGAACTTCCCACATGAAAGCACTGTTGCTGATCGTTGTGATGCTGGGCTTGACGGCCTGTAATACGCCGGCTCGCATCGGGCTGCCTGATTCTGACACCGTCGAGGCTGGCCATGCGGCGGCGTTGACCCTGGCTGACCTGCCTCCGGTGCAGGAGCGCATTTATCCGGGCGATGTCCTGCGCATCGTCAGAAACAGTGGCGAAACACCGACCATCTCGGCATTCACCGCCAACTCAATCTATGAGTTGACGCTCTATACGGTGCTCAATGACGGTAGCTTCTCCTACCCCTTTATCGGCAAGGTAGAGGCGGGTGGCAGAACCCCTGAGCAGTTGGCCGCGATCCTGGAGGAGAGGCTGAAGCCCTACTACCGCGAGCCAGGGGTCACGGTGAATATCAATCAGGCGCCGGGTAACACGGTTTTCGTGGGGGGATCGGTGCGAAACCCTCAGCCGTATTCGGCCAGTATCGCGTCCACTCTCGAGCAGGCCATCGTCACTGCTGGTGGCGTCATGCCTGACGCCGACAGCCGTAACGTCGCGCTGCTGCGCTCGGACGCTGATGGTCTGTACAAGACTTACTTCGTCGACTTCAGCCAACTGCTTCAAGGTGGCGAACAGGGCCGCCGCGCTGTCGCGTTGCAACGTGGCGATGTGGTTTTCGTGCCCAAGTCCGGTGTGGGCAATCGCATTGAGGGCGTCGACCTCTATCTGAATCAGCTGATTCCGTTCGTCAAAACGATCGGGATCGGCGCCAACTATGACCTGCGCAACAACTAATCGCCAAGGACAGCTCTCATGATCGAAATTCGTACATTCCGTGATCTGTTGCGCCTGTTCTTCATCTTCTTCAGGGAGTTCAAACTGGCGGTTGTGGCCACTCTGGTGGTCGTATTGCTGGGCGCTTTTTTGCTGCCGACCTCATTCGAGTCCAGCGCGCGTCTGTTGGTAAAACCTGGGCGTGACACCAATACACTGCCTATCGAGGTCGCTGATCGCCAGTCGATCGTCATGCCTGCGACTCAGCGTGATCCGATTCTGGACGAAGAGCGCATGTTGACGGGGCGGCCGATCAGTCGTCAGGTCGCCGAGCGTTACCTAGAAGAGCTGGCCAATGCTCCGCGTCCTGAAGGTTTCCTGCCCACGGTCAAATACTACGTCGGTCAGACCGTCAGTGGCGCTATCGAACTTGTCCGTGGCTTTTTCCAGTTGCTGGGGCTCGCTGAAGAGCAGACGCCAGTCGATCGCTTGGCGACCAAGCTGGAAGACAAATTCAGTGTGACTCACGCTCCCGGTTCGTCGGTGATGGAAATTCGCTTTCGCTGGAGCGATCCGGCAGTGGCGCAGTCGGTTGTACAGAGCTGGGTCGATCTGTATCTGGAGGAGCGCACCCGCGCATTGGGGCGTCGCAGTCTCTATGATTTCTACTTGAACCAGAGCGAAGCGAGTTCCGCCGAGATTCTCAAACTCAAGCAGGAGTTGACGGCAGGCCTGGATGAACTGGGTGCCATCGGTATGGAGGCGCATCTGCAGAATCTGTCTGAGCGCATCAACCAGTTGCGCACCGACAGGTTCAACACGCGCCGGCTGATTTCCTCTACCGAGGGCAGCCTGGCTACCCTGGATCAGCAGATCAAGAGCTTGCCGGCCGAGATCAGTACCTCGCGCGAAGTTGCCCTTAACCCCGTGCAGCAGGATCTGCTGCGTATGCTCAATGGCAAGCGTGCTGAGCGTCAGGATCTGCTGCGCACCTTCACCGAGAATGCACCGCCGGTGAAGAGCATCGACGAGACTATCGCCAGCCTGGAGGCAATGGTCAAAGCGGAAGCCGATACCCTGCAGGTTTCCCAGAACCGCGCCCCGAATCCGATCGCCGAGCGTCTGCGCAGTAACTTCATGGATCAACAGTCCGATCTGGCGCGCCTGAAAGCGCAACTGATCCGCCAGGAAGAGCAGCTCAAGATCCTCGAAGAGGAACGCGTCAAGGCTCTCTCCGTTGAGCCCGAACTGGCTCGCCTGCAGCGTGAGTTGACGGCTGCCGAGAGAAACTTCGCGCTGTACGACGAAAGTCTGGAAAAGGCGCGGATCGATCGCGAGCTGGATAACAGCCGGATCAGCAACATCGCGATGATTGAGCAGGCCACTTTCAATCCGAGCAGGGTGTTCCCTAAAAGCCTGCTGATGCTCGTTCTGGCTCTGCCGCTGAGTATTCTGGTTGGCTTCCTGACGATCTACTTCTGCTACCTGTTGGATCAGCGGATTCATGACGGTGGTCGTTTCGCGGACAAGTTCGGGGTTCCGCTCTGGACCACGCTGCCAGAGGTTTCTGGCGATCCGACCCAGAACAGCGCTTTTCTGGCTGCACTCTATCGCTTGTACGGCCTGCTGCCGTTGGATCAGGTCGGTGAGCGTGGGTTGGTGTTCGGTCTGACCTCGGCGCGCCGTGGTGAAGGAGTCAGTTTCATCATCGGCCACCTGCGTCGCCTACTCGAAGAGCGCGGCTACAAGGTGCGTGTGGGTGATGCGCCGGCTCAGCCGGGCGAAATTGTATTGCTGGATGCCTCGGCGTTGCTATCGAGCCCCGACTCTTTGGTGAGTCTGCGCAAGGCCGATCTGGTGGCACTGGTCGTCGAGGCGCAGCAGAGCAACATCCCGACGGTGGCGCATGCCATCGGTGTGCTGAACACCGCGTTCAATAAGGTCGATGGCGTGATCATCAACCGTCGTCGCTTTGAAGTACCTGATCGTGTGCTGCGTATGATCGCCAGGGTGCGAGGCGTGGTCTGATGCAGGTTGCCTTGTTGGCGCCGTTGCCGCCCGAGCAGACGGGGATTGCGGATTATGCCGCAGTGCTGAAGATGGCACTGGAGGCCAGCTCGGTAGAGGTGATCACTCCACTGGCTGGCTGCGGCAATGATCCGCAGCGAGCTGCGGCTCGGGTGGCAGAGTTCGACTGGAGTGGCGTGGATGTCGTGCATGCCGAGTTGGGTGGCGGCCGACTGGCCGAGTTCCATGCACTGAGAGCCCTACGGGCGCGCTATCCAGGGCTGCCGCTGTCGGCCACCGTGCATGATCCCGAGCGCCTGGTGTGGCGGCGTGCTTCGCTGCCTTGGCCGTTGTCTCTGGCTCAGTCCATGCCGTCGCCATGGCCGCAGGCAGCCACTGTGCTGGCCGACCCACTGTGCCTTTACGAGGAGCGCCAACTGGCAAACAGCCTCGATGCCCTGGTGACGCTGACGGAGACGGGGCGCAATTGCCTGATTCGTCGAATGCGCTTGCCGGCGGACAAGGTGCATGTCATTGCCCATGGCAATCAGGTGATCGAGCCGACGCCATTGCCGCCATTGGAGCCGCTGCGGCTGCTCTATTTCGGATTCATCTATCGCGGCAAGGGTATCGAGGATCTGCTTGATGCCTTGGCGCTGGTGGTTCGTCGCCAGCCCCAGATGCTGTCACGGGTACGCCTGACCCTGGCTGGCGGCAGCGCGCCTGAAATGGCTTTCGAGCCAGGTGGCAGCTATCTCGATCAGTTGCGCAGACGCATCATCGAGCAAGGGCTCGAGTCGCTCGTGGAATGGCGTCTGGATCTGCCAGCCGAGGATATCGCCACGCAGATCAAGGCACACCATGTGATGGTGTTGCCGTATCGCGAGTCGAAGAAGCTTAGGCTGCTGGGCGAACAGCGTGGTACCAGTGGTGCGTTGTCCTGGGCCGTGGCGTGCGGACGTGGTGTGATCACCTCTGATGCCCGTGCTTTCGCCGAGGAGGTCGCCACCGGGAACGGGGCGATATATGCACAAGGGGATGTAAACGCCCTGGCGCAGGAACTGCAAGAGCTGTTGGAGGCTCCGCAGCGCTGCCTGCAATGGGCTGAACGTGCCACACAGATCGGTCATGAGCGACGCTGGCCAGCCACTGCTCAGCGTTTCAAGGCGCTGTTCACCAGCCTTTACGAGGGTAGGGATCATGCGAAGTAAGCGAGTTGTTCTATCCGCGCTTCTGGTTGCGCTTGTCTTGTTCGTGGCTGTCATTCTCAGTCGCAATGCCGAGGCGGAAGTTACCAGCCTGAAACCGGATCGTCCGGTGGTCTGGAAGGACTTTCTGGGCGTCAACGCGCAGTTCCATTTCTTTCCCGAAGCGACTTACCGCAAGCAGATGGCGCGCTTGCACGAGCTCGATCTGCAGTGGGTTCGTATCGCCATGCATTGGGCTTTGCTGGAGTCTGCACCAGGCCGTTATTACCCACCTTTCGATGCCGCAACCAAGGTCATGGCCGAGGAAAAATTCAAGGCCGTAGGCTTTCTTTCCGGCTCCGCCCCCTTCGCCACCAGCGCTCCGGCCAGCTCTCCCTACCAGGATTCCTTCCCGCCGAAGGACAACCGTCTATACAGCGAGAGCCTGGCGAATTTCGTCGAGCGTTACCCGCAATTCGACGCCTGGCAGATCTGGAACGAGCCGAACCTGCCGCCGTTCTGGCGCCCGAAAGAAGACCCCGATGCTTACGCGGCATTGCTGCACGATGCCGTCGTGACGGTGCGCAAGCGTTTTCCCGACAAGCCGCTGCTCACTGCGGGCATGGCCTACTTCAGTCAGATGCCCACTCGCGGCATGAACTTGATGCTCAAGTCGCTGCTTGAAAAGGGCTTGGCCGACTACAACCTGATCGCCGCCTATCACCCCTATACCGAATACCCGGAAACCAACGAGCTGGGCAAGAACGATTTCGTCGAGACCGTCCGTTATGTCAACGGCGGTTTGCGTGGGGAGGGTATCAAGCAGATCTGGGCAACCGAGTGGGGTTGGTCCAGTTATTCCGGGCCCAAGGAAATGCAGGCGATCATCGGCGTTTCCGGGCAAGCCGATTACACGCTGCGCCGCCTGGCGCTGATGAGTGCGCTGGATTTCGATCGCATCTTCCTTTTCAACCTCAGCGATCTGGATGCTCGAGCCAGTGTTCGCGACCAGTCCTACGGCTTGCTCGACCTGAATGGCGAGCCGAAACCGGTATTCAATGCGCTGAAGAACTTTCTCAAGGTCACCGGGCCGCGCCTGGAACCGGCAGAGCCACCCAAGTTCGCCCAGACCCCAAAAGATCTCTACAGCGTTTCCTGGACGCGTGGTGATGGCAAGAAGCTGTTGATGGCCTGGAGTGCCACGGCTGGCAAGCTGCACCTTGATGGCGTCCGCCAGGCCACGCTATACGACCCGCTGCGCGGTACCGAGCAGGTTTTGAAGGGAGAGGGCGGTGCTCTCGTCGTTGGGCTCAAGCCCAGCCTGCAACTGCTGGTATGGGATTGAGTGATGTCGCTTAGGATTCTTTGGGTTCTGCCTTATCTGCCATGGCCGACGAGCAGTGGTGGCAAGACGCGGCAGTTCAATCTGTTGCGTGCTCTGGCGCAGGCAGGGCATCGCATTACGCTGTTGGTGCAAAGCAAAGTGCCTCTCGATGATGAGGCGCGCAAGGTGCTGGAGCCTCTGCTCGAACAACTGATCGTCTTGCCACGGCGACCGCTGCGAAGCCCGACCACACTCCTGACCGCTGCACTGTCGCCATTGCCGATGTTGGCGAGCATCAACGGTCATGCGCCTGACTTGAGTCGACGTTTCGCCGAGTTGCTGAAGCAGCCATGGGATGTCGTACAGATCGAGCACAGCTACAGCTTTCAGCCATACGAACAGGTACTGCGTCAGACCGCTCAACCGTTCATCCTCACCGAGCACAACGTCGAGTCGGCTTTGGGGGGGGCGATATATGACCGTTTCCCGGCCTGGCTCCGGCCGATGGTGTGGTTCGACCAGTGGCGTTATCGCCGCTGGGAGCGGCATGTCATGGCGCTAGCGGCGCAGGTAGTGGCTGTTACCGAGGCGGATGCGCAAGAACTGGGGGCGATCACCGGGCGACATATCCCGGTGGTGGTCAATGGCGTCGATTGTGCACGTTATGCTGCGGTTACCCCGGCCTACGACAGCAATCGCCTGCTATTCATCGGCAATTATGAGTACCCCCCAAATGTGGATGCCGTGGAGTGGGCCATGGGTGAAGTGATGCCCCGAGTCTGGCAATTGCAACCCGAGGCACGCATCACCATTGCGGGCTATGCGTTGCCGGCTGAATGGCCGCAGCGCTGGCCGGATGAGCGCATCGAATGGCATGCCTTTGTACCGGATCTGACTGCGCTGCAGTCTCGGGCGGCGATTTTCTTCGCCCCACTGCGTACCGGTGGTGGCTCCAAACTCAAGGTGCTCGAGGCCATGGCAGCAGGGCTGACGGTGGTCACCACTGCGCAGGGCGTTTCCGGTCTGGCCGTTACGGCCGGAGCCGAGTATGACGGCGGTGAAGATGCCGAAGCGCTTGCCGCTGCAATATCGAAGCAACTGGCTGACCCGGCTGCGATCCAGCGAATGGGGGCGGCAGGTCGTGCCTACGTCGGCAGGGCGCATGACTGGAGCGTCGCTGCGCAGCAACTGCTGGACGTGTATGCAACTGTCGGCAAACCCGGGGAGTTGGCATGCGAGTAGGTCTGGATTACCGGCCCGGAATCAGCAATCCGCACAACGGCATCGGTCGCCAGAACCTGGCACTGGCCAAGGTGCTGGAAGAGCTGCCGGGTGTTGATCTGCATCTGTTCACGCCTGCCCCGTTGGATCATCCGTTGCGTGCAATCGCGCACTGCCCGACCTGGGATAGCTCGGTCGATGGCCAGCATCGTCTGCCGCGCCGTTTGCGTTTCGAGCTGGGTTACATGCCCTGGGCAATGCGGCGAGCGGGTATCGACGTGCATATCAGCACCTTCAACATGGGATTGCCATTGCCTCCCAGACCGTCTGGGGTGCGCTATGTTCTGCAGCTTCACGATCTGTTTCAGTTGCACCTGAAGAACCACCATGCAACCTGGCTTCGTGAAACGGTCTATCGCATCAGCGACAACCTCTCGATTCGTTACTCGGTGAATGTCGCTGATCGAATCTGGACACCGTCGCAATACAGCGCTGATGAGGTGGCACGCGTCTTCCCGTCAGCCGCGCACAAGGTGCGTGTGCTTTCCAACCTGGTGCCCAGCAGTACCCTTGAGCCCATGCTGCCAGAGCAGCCATTGCCAGCCCGCTTCTGGTTGTTGGTTGGCACGCGTGAGCCGCGCAAGAATATCGCCTGGTTCATTGAGCACTGGCACAAGGCACGCCAGACTGATCCGGCCATCCCGGATCTGGTGTTGGTCGGTGGCGGCGAATTCGTTGCGCCGCAACAACGTGAACTGCCGGGAGTGCATCTCATGCCCGTGCTCGGTGATGCCGAGTTGCAGGGGCTATACGGCGCAGCGGAGCGTCTGTGGCATCCCTCCTATGCCGAGGGTTTTGGTTTGCCGGTGATCGAAGCGATGGCCGTCGGCACGCCGGTTGCCGTTGCCAGTGGTACGTCGCTCGACGAAATCGTGCCTGAGGGAACGCCACGCTTCAGTCCTTATGACGCTACGGCCGTGATCGAACTCATGCATCGCCTTGCTCGTCCCGATGAATCCGATCGCCAGGTCTTGCGTGATTGGGCTAAACGTTATGCGGAGCAGCCCTATCGCGCCCGCGTTGCCGAACTGCTACAGGAGTTGCAGTCATGACATCGTCCTTTGGGATGCCGATAGCGTTGATCTCGGGGCTGATGTTTGGCGTCCTGCTTTGGTTCATGTCGCCGCTGAAGGTCGTGATGCTGATCGTCGCCATGGTCATTGGCCTCAATCTGTTGCGTCGCCCATTGCTGGGCTTGCTGTTGTTCGGGCTGATCGCCAATTTCCTGCCTTACTCGACCATCAACGTCGGTGTACGCACGACCGTCTCGGAGTTGCTCATCCTGGTCATCTGGGCCTGTGTGCTGTTTCAGGGCATCTTCGAAGGTACCACCCAGGCCCGTAAGGGCGGGACAACGGAGCGATACGTCCTGGCGTTGATCCTGTTCAGTGCCTTCCCTTTCGTGGTCGGCCAGGTGATGGTTCAAGCTCAGGGCAATGGCGTTGCCAACTGGGTACGCTGGATGGCCAACGTGTCGCTGATTTTTCTGGCAATGCGCCTGCTGCGCGATGAGGGGGCGAGAGAGTCGATGGTGCAGGCACTGCTGTTCGGTGCCTTGGCGATGCTGATGCTTTCCTTGCCCGTCTTCCTGGCCGAGCGCTCTGCGGTGGCGCTTAACCCGCTGCTGACCAAACTGGGTTATGCGACTCTGGAGGAGGTGATTGGTGATACCTCCGGCGCTGTATTCCTGCGTATGGGCTCGCCCTGGATTCACCCCAATACGCTGGGTGGTGCCATGGCCCTGCTCCTGCCTCTGGCCTTCTGCTATGGCATCACCCGGATCGGCTGGCGTCGCCTGCTGGGCTTGTCCGTTGGGGTGACGGGGATCATCGCGCTGTTGCTCAGTGGCTCACGCGGTGCGCTACTGAGCCTCGGTGTGGTGTTGCTCTGGCTGGCGATCCGTCGCGTGCCTTATACCGGCCGCCTATTGATGTGTGGTATCGCCTTCAGCGCGCTGCTGGTGCTGTCCTACCCGCCGTTGCAGGATCGCGTTATCGCCATGTTCGATGTCAGCGATGCCAGTACCTCCATGCGTTTTACCGAATATTCCAACTTCCCGCGGGCCATGGCCACTTATCCGCTGGGTATCGGTTTCAAGGTGGAGCCGCCGGTTCCCGGGACTGACCTGCACGGCATATCCAACCTATGGCTGAACATCGTCTACAAACTGGGCCTGCCTGGCATGTTCCTGTTCATCGCCGCGACCTGGAGTTGGTGGCGGGAGACACGGCCGAGTGGCAAGCGAACCGACCTGACTGCGGATAATGCGGTCTGGCTCGGCACTACCTCGGGTCTGATGGCTGCGTTGTTCAGCGGTATCTTCGATCATTACTTCAGCTTCCAGCCGGTCCTGGTCGGTCTGTTCTGGTTGATGATCGGATTGAATCTGCTGGAGTCCCGGCGCTTGCGATCAGGCGCGCCGATGCTCTCTGCAAACGCCTCGCCACACCTATCGTGAGGCACTGAAGCATGCTCGGCTCCACGTTCTGGCTGACGCTGGCCACGTTGATCGGTCTGGTGGCGGGTTTCGCTCGTGAATGGCTGCTGATCGATGCCTGGGGCGCCAGCCTGCGAAGCGATGCGTTCCTCGTCGCGTTGTTTCTGCCTGAGGCGGTGCGCATGGCATTTGCCACCGGGCTGTTCAGCTCGGCGGCGTTACCGCTGTATCAAGAGCGTGACGCTGCCCAGCGCGAGGCATGGCTATCGGCGCTGACCGGGCGGGTATTGGGTTGTGCCTTGCTGATAACCTTACTGTTTCATGTCGCGGCGCCCTTGTGGGTCATGCTGATTGGCCCTGGCCTGTCCGACGAAGGACGCATGTTGGCCATGCAGAGTCTGCAACTACTGGCCTGGTGCGTGCCGGGCTTCATGCTTCATGCGCTGCTTTGCATTCCCCTTCAGGCGCATGCCCGCTTCGTGCTGGCTGGCCTTGGCTCCCTGCTCTTCAATCTGCCGCCGGTGATCTATCTCGCCGTGGCTGGGGAGCAGGCGACGCCTTCAGGGTTGGCGAGCAGCTGTTTGCTCGGCAGCTGGCTCATGCCCATGGCGCTGCTTCCAGCCATGCGCGGCATGGGATGGCGTCCCTGGCGTCCCTGGCGTGTCCAGGCTGACAGAGATTGCGGTCAACAGTTGCTGAGACGGCTTGGGCCTCTGCTGGCCAGCACCATGGCCAGCCAGGGACTGGCATTGCTGGAAAGAATGATCGCTTCGCTGCTGGGGGAGGGCGCGGTGACCTGGCTGAACTTTGCACGCAAGCTCATCAATCTGCCGATGATCGCGCTGATGAGCCTCAATCAGGTTCTGTTGGGGCTGATGGGCGGCAAGTCGGAGCAGGAACGCTTGGCTCTATTGCGCCGGGGTACCGCTATGGCGACCTTGCTAACCGTCCCTGTTGCTGTTGGTCTGGTGGGCGCTGCAGAGCCTCTGATCCAACTGCTGCTTCCTAGCCAGGCCAGTGGTGGCGTGTTGGCTGCTTTGCTCGGTTGGTTGGGGCTGACGCTGCTGTTCGCAGCCTGGAATGCGTTGCTGGCGCGCTACGCCTATGCAGTAGGCGATACACGTTTGCCTCTGGCCTGCGAACTGAGCGGCAATGCCCTCAATGTGGTGTTCCTGATGATCCTGCCGTGGATCTTGGGGCTAAAGGGAATCGCCCTTGCAGCATTGCTCGGCGTGTTGCTGACGGGTTTCTTGCTGATGCGCAAGCAGCGTTTGTTGGCCAGCCTGGACTGGAAGAGACAGTGGGGGCTGGGGCTGGCAATGCCTGCGTTGGCGCTGCTGATTCCACTGAGCGTGCCGCTGGGCTGGTGGCAGCTTGGCTCCACGGTCGCCATCTCTGGACTGCTGATGGTCTTGCTAGCGGCTTGGCTCAGACCCTGGCGAGCCGCCTAGGGATTCACCGCGCTCGGGCCTTGCTGCCTGGGGCATCGCTTTGACCTTCCTGGCCTGCCTGGACGTAGTGGCTGTTCTTGTGCAGCCAACGTTTCTCCACGCCGTGCCACATCAGGGCCGCTGCGCACAGCGTCAGGACTACGGTGGCCAGCAGAGCCAGCCAGGCATTGGCCTCGAAGGCGCCGAAATGCACCATCGTCTGCACGATGGGGAAGTGCAGAATATATACGCCATAGGAGAAGTCGCCGAACTTGCAGAAGTTCCCGACGTAGTTGTACAGCGCAAAGAAGATCACCAGGATCGCCAGGGCGATCGGCTTGAGTGCCTCCACCTCGATCAGCGGGCGAGCCAGGAAGTAGATCACCGCGGCCAGTACCAGCCATTTCACGTGGCGTTCGAAAAAAGTCAGCAGGTAATAGAGTGCTGCGCCTGCGATGAAGAAACGCAGTTGCCCGGGCAGCTGTTTCTCCAGTTGGAAATACATGCCTCGGCCCGTGCTTTCGTGCAGGTGGAACATGATCAGCGAGTAGGCTGTCGAGGCGACGAATAATGCCAGCAGGATACGCGAGCGTCCCAGGCGTCGGCATAGCCAGACGATCACCGGAACACTCAGGTAGAACATCACTTCAATCTTGATCGTCCACAGCGCGCCATTGACGGCGGCCATACGGTTTTCTGTGAACACACCCGGTAAATCCGGTTGCAGGAAGTTGAGAAAGGCGAGGTTGGTCGTGAGGTACTGAGCGAACTCGCTGGACAGGAAGTACGCAGACAACGAGCGGTCGCTGATGCTCGAGAGCAGAATCGCTGCCAGCGTTACCGAGACGAAGTAGGCCGGATAGATGCGCCGGGCGCGTTTTTCGAAGTAGCTGGTCAGAGACCGGGATTTCTCGTAACTCATGAAGATCAGGAAGCCGCTGATCACGAAGAACGACTCGATGGCGATCTTGCCCGACAGCAAGGTATCGATAATACCCAGCTCGCTGGCACCCGAGAGTTCATGGGCGTGCAACAGGCAGACAGCCAATGCCAGCAGTAAGCGAATGAGATCGAAGTTGTTCTGTCGCAGGCGCGGGCTACTGATACTCATGGATGATGAATCACTCTGCGTGCTTCGCTGCCAGCGCGGCAGAATTGGGGGCGGGGTTCTTCTTGAAGATCTTCTTGCCCAGATTATTGGCCGCATTCATCAAGGGTTCCTCTATGAGGCGGAAGCCCACCAGCCCATAGATCATCACTGCTGAGAACATGATGACGAGGAATGCGATATTGACCATCAGGCTGGGGGAGGCCAGTTTGAAGAGAACCCACAGCTTTCCGATCACGCCGATCACCAATAGGTGCGATAGATAGGTGGTGTAGGAGCTGTCACCGATGGCAACCATGAAGTTAGGAACGCTCAGTTTGTCGCGGCGCTCCAGCAGGGTGGCGCCGATGGTCAACAGACCGAACAGGGTGCCAAGGCTGAACACGCGTACCAGGCCTTCGCCACGGAACAGGCCGAGGTTGTAGCCCACTGGTACGCCGATCAGTGGCACGAACAACAACATGCCGATGGCCACGCGAGTTGAGACGCGCTCACTCAGTGGGCTGAAATAGAACAGGGCAATCAGGCTTCCCATTACGAATTCGATTGCGTAGGGATGCAGAATCAAGCGCAAGACAGGATCGAAGCTGGAGGTATCGAACGCCAAGTTGGCGCAAATGATCAGCCCGGCCCAGCTTGCCAGAATCCAGGGCAGGTAGCGTTCGCGGAACAGCATCAGCGATGTGAAGACCAGATAGAACCACATTTCGAAGACCAGCGACCAAGCCACCATCACCAGTGGGAGGTTCTTGTCGGGCACCAGAAAGAATGATTTCCAGAGATTCGGCTCACCGTGCGCGCTATTAATCCACTGAGGCATGATGAGGAACACGGCAAGGGTGATGAAGAAGTACACCCAGTAAGGTGGATAGATGCGCGCAACCCTGGCATATGCGAATTTGGCGATTTCCTTGGGGACTTGGAATCTTCCTCGAGAAACCATGACCATGATGAAACCACTGACGACAAAAAACCAATCGATAAATAGCTGATTGAAGTCTTTTATCTCTACTGGCAATAAAGTGGCGCCAGCATATTTCTCTTCAGCGAACGTCATGTGGCCAATGACGACCCCGGTCAGGCCAATACAGCGAAACGCCTGCAGAGTGTTCAATTTGGACATAATGCGCTCCCGTTATTCCAAAAAGCAGTGACTGTCCAACAAGTGAACGGTACTGTCGAAAAAATGGCATCAATACTTTGGCAGAAAATATAAGGCAAGACGTGATGGTCTATTGGAGTTTTGCGTGCGATATATGGGGCAGCATGCCATCATGCAGCTTGTGCTGGCAAGTGGCCTCGGAAGCTTGAGCGCGGTGCTGGCGGTGCTTTAACCTGACTGCATCGGAGTCGCCGGTTGCAGCTAAGGTCGTTGTTATACGGGGTGTTCCGTGAGAGGACGATGTTTGGTTATGGAGTCATCAATGTTTCGATTGGTAATTTCTAAGTCCCTTGTTATATTCGCAGTCTTTTACTTGGCGGGGCTCTGTTCGGCAGCGCATGCAGCAGATGACGATCCTATAAGGATGCTGATAAAGAAGTATGCTGCCGATACATACTCGACCATGGATGATCTTCTATATATAAGAACCTATAAGTGTCTCGAACCTGCATATAGTGAGAATGCCGTTCTCTTTTACGTCCCCTATTCGGACGACAACAAACTGCTGTTCAGTAACGGAGTCGAGTGCAAGGTCATGGAAGTCTATGACCGTGGTGCGCATTACAGCAGAGAAGGGCGCTAGTGTTACCCATATCCTCCTGATTCCCGCCGCAGGTCTGGCTATCGTGGTTCGCGGTAGTCGTGGCCCGAGATCCGTGTGGTGACGAGTCGGGATTAGGTCGCGGGTGCCCTGTTTGGTTTTTCTAGGGGGTGGCAATGATTGCGGTCATTTTTGGTGGCACGGGATTCATCGGAAGTTTCTTCGCCCGCTTTCTTCTCGATGACCAGGGCTTTGACAAGGTCTACGTCGTTGATCATGAGGCGCTCAAGCAGAAAGCCAGTGCCTTTCGGCGTCAGCTACTCAGCAGTTCAACAAGGATCGAAGTGGTTCTTTGGGATGTGCGTAAGCCCATCGAGTGGATGCCTGCTGAGCCGGTCGACCTGATCGCCAACTTTGCTGCGGTGCACCGTGAGCCGGGGCATGAGGATGTCGAATATTACGAAACCAACCTGCTAGGTGCGGAGAACGTATGCGCCTGGGCCGACAAGGTGGGTTGCAAGCGCATGATCTTCACCAGTTCGATTTCTCCTTACGGCCCGAGCGATGCCGTGAAGGACGAGCGCTCGCTACCGGTTCCGGCGACAGCCTATGGTGGCTCCAAGTTGGTAGCCGAGAAGATTCATCAGCTCTGGCAGGCGCGTGATGCTGCCAGTCGGCGGCTGGTCATTGTGCGGCCTGGTGTGGTTTTCGGGCCGGGTGAGGGTGGGAACGTTTCCAGATTGATCAAGGCGGTACTGCATCGCTACTTCTTCTATATGGGCAACCGTGCGACCCGCAAGGCAGGCACCTATGTTAAGGAGTTGTGCAGCGCTATGTGGTGGGTGTCGCAGCGACAGGGGGCGGAGGGGGCTCGTGTCGATCTGTTCAACATGTCGATGAACCCGGGGCCATCCATCCAGGAGTACGTCGAGGTCGTCTGCAAGGTGGCAGCCATCAACCGACGTGTGCCAGCGATTCCTTACCCGCTGCTGCTGGCAGTGGCATACATGATCGAAGCTGTGGCCAAACCTCTTGGCATCAAGCATCCCTTCAGTCCCGTACGCATCCGC
>Ga0247725_1000999_pt1 | contig 16188 bp, 14 predicted proteins | sample OKSTACKMCFT3sol_FD_183021 | JGI IMG/M metagenome (GOLD analysis project Ga0247725, IMG submission 183021) | Subsurface sediment microbial communities from gas well in Oklahoma, United States - OK STACK MC-FT3-sol | ecosystem: Environmental > Terrestrial > Deep subsurface > Rock core/Sediment... | reverse complement strand
TGATACCGCCGATACCTACACCTTGATTTTCAATCAAGTGGTACTGACCATGGGGCATCTTGACCGTTCTAAATTGCCAGCCAAATACTTCACCATAAAAGCGCATGGCCTCTTCAGTGTTGTGGGTCGTGAGTTCATGCCAGCCTAAGGCACCAGCGGTATTAAATGCAGAGTCCATAAGCGCGTCCTTTATGTTATTGAGCCTTGTGGCGAGGCGATTAGTATTTTGAGTGTAGACGATGCTTTTCAATAATTCCTAAGCAGATCCAGAAATGTGACATTATTTTCTGCTGTAAATCATTAAACTAAGTTAATGTTAATTAATGAAATAACAAAAATCTGTTTATCGAGTTTGTCTTGATGTTGTGCTTCTGCTGCTCCGCTGAGTATTTGCTGAGTTTGCGCTCTGTTTTGCGGTTGGTTGGTGGTGTTAGTATTGTTTTACAGCATTAGACCTTGCTCCCCTTCGCTTGCTAAACTAGCGCCATTTGCAATCGATGAAATTGCGTAATAGGGGGATTAACGATTGAATAAGAGTTTAGTGACCAATGTGTTGGCAGCCATTTGTGTGATCTTGGGATACGTACTGAGCTTACCCATTCTATTTAATGTTGGGTTATTTGCATTATCTGGTGCGATAACCAATTGGCTTGCGGTGTATATGTTGTTTGAAAAAGTCCCTGGCTTGTATGGTTCTGGTGTGGTGCCTTCGCGGTTTGAAGAATTTAAACTCGGCATTGCTCATCTGATGATGAAACAGTTTTTTACCGCTGAAAACATTGATCGTTTTTTGTCTGAAAAAGAAGGTATAAGCCAAATCGATTTGGCGCCTGTGATTGAGAAAGTAGACTTAGCACCGTCTTTCGATGCCTTAGTCAATACTGTGGCACAATCTTCATTTGGTGGCATGTTAGCCATGTTTGGGGGGACTGAGGCGCTAATGCCGCTAAAAGAACCCTTTATTGAGAAGATGAAAGCTTCATTGGTCGATATGGCCGAGAGTGAACAATTCCGCGGCCTATTGAAGCAAGAGCTTGAACAGCCAAATGTGATGGCCGATTTACAACAGAAGATTGCTAATATCGTTGAGCAACGCTTAAATGAATTAACCCCGCAAATGGTTAAGCAGATAGTTCAGGAGATGATCCAAACGCATTTAGGTTGGCTCGTGGTGTGGGGCGGTGTGTTTGGTGGTGCCATCGGACTTGTCGCCGCCTTAGTACAGGGCTAATCTGAGATTAACCACTATCGCGAAGGGAGCAATGGCTCCCTTTTTTATTGATTAAGTTATTCATTGGGCAGGGAAGATTATGAATCGTCATCACACTATCAATTATTTAGAGATTCCAACATCTGATATTGATTGTTCTAAAGCGTTTTTCAATACTGTATTTGGTTGGCGTTTTGAGGATTATGGCCCACAGTACAGTTGCTTTATCGATGCGGGAATAACGGGTGGTTTTTATCAAGCTGAGGTTTGTTTTACCCTAGAAAAGGGCTGTCCCCTGATTGTGCTATACAGTAAGACCTTGGAAGAAACTTTAGCCGCCGTGATCGCGGCTGGCGGCACCATTAGCACTGAGATTTTTAGCTTCCCAGGTGGTCGACGTTTCCATTTTATCGAGCCTGCGGGCAATGAATATGCGGTCTGGTCAGAATAACAGTATTTATCAGCCCTGTGTACGAAATTGCTGTCTCGATCAGCAGGATATCTGCATGGGGTGTTTTAGGCATCTTGAGGAGATTTTGGCGTGGCGAAACATGACAGAGGAGCAGCGAAGCGCCTGTTATCTTAAAATGGCTGAGCGCAAAGCCGTTTTTATGGCAAAACGCCCTAGCAGCTAAAATAGGCCAAAGCATCGCGGCGCAACTTAAGTCAATACCGAAGTATAAAAACAGAAGCGCCGCGTTAACTGACTAGATAGGATCAACCACAATATGTTCGAGTTCTATCGCGGCAACAGCATGCAATGCATCCATTGCTGCGCCCACTAAGCTGATTTTACCTTGGGAGGATTCCACCAATACCGCGCGGCGGATCTCACCAAAATCACGATTATGCCGAGTCAGATTCGATAGCGCCATTTGCATTGGGAGCATCGATGGGTTAAACGCGGCGTTTTCAGCGTAGCGACCACAGTAGGTTGCGCCATCCGCGGTTTCTAATACAACCGCCGCATAGCTTTGGGTATAAGGTGCATAGCTTAAGCCCGCATGATCTAAGGCTTCAATTACCATAGGATCACTGCTATCGAGTGCAAATTCAGTTTCCTGCTTGACTAACAGCGGTGACTGAACATTTAAGTCTTTTGGCCCAAACGCATAGGGCAGATAATAGGACAATAAATGGCTATCCTGTGATGGCAAATGGATCTTGATTTGGCCGCCTTCGACTAATTCATTCATAAACTGACGGCAATGACCGCAGGGACTGGCGTTCACTATCATATCCACAATCTGGCTTTCGCCGCTAAGCCACGCGTGACTAATAGCGCTTTGCTCTGCGTGTACTGAGTGGAAGAGGGCTTCGCCAGGCAGTTCTAAGTTGGCACCCATATAAATGTCGCCACTTTTTCCTTTGGCAATTGCACCAACATAAAACTCACTAATGGGTGGTTTGGCCAAGGCGGCGGCAATAGGTAACAAAGCCAGTAACACCTCTGATTCGGTCATATTGCTGCTTTTGACTAACTCTGCCAGTTGCTGTGCATCGATATGTCCCGCAAAACCTTGATGTAATAAGGGAATTAATGCGTCAGCCAATGGGGTTGGCAGCTGGGTTATGCTTCGGATAAATCTATCTTGCATTTCCCGACTCCTTGTTTGTTAAGTTCATGGAAGAACATTCTAGTAATTTTGTTACAGTATAAATGCGAGTTAGTTCGCGTTTATGGTTCAATTAAGCGCCTGTTAGTTAACATCTGAAAGAAGTTATCAATCATAGGCGCTAAATCAACAAAAAACATGGGCTATTTTGTGGTCTACAATCCACGCAAATAGTGGCACAGGGCGGCGAGTAGTTTTTGTTTATGCTCATCGCCTTCGGTATCTTGCAACAAATTTTCAAGTTTGAGCAGATAATCCTGATCGGCCAAACGCTGCTGACAGAAGGTGCGCCAGCGATGGGACTCTTGATCATCAAGTAATTCGGGATAATTGCGCGCCCGATAACGGAATAGCATTTCTGGGATGCGTCCATCATCAAATTGCAAATCAAGTGCGGCTAAATTTTGAGGTAAGGTATGGCGAATGATCTCCATCTTGGCTTTATCGGCAGGGCTGAAAAATCCACCCGAATACAACATTAAGTCAGGATCCGTGGTGGTTACTTCGCCATCATGCTCAAACAGTTGCGCCAGCTTCTCCCGTAATTCCGGGTGAGACTTTAAGCGTTTGTATTGTTCTCTGGCAAAGGCTTTATCAATGTTGAGTCTTTCTGCCTGCACATCATCTAAAATTTTGGCCGAAGTAATAAAAGGGCATTTGTTAAGATGCACCTGTTTAACTGGGATGGGTAACTCATCCCCGGCAAGCTCCGCTCTGGGCGTGTACATGCGCGTTTTTATCTGCTCGACATCCAGCTCAAACAGTGGGCTTAAATCCATCGCTAAATTCACGCAAATAATGGCATTTTTGTTACTTGGGTGGTGTGCAACGGGGGCGATAAGGGTTGTACAACCGTGCATTGCACTTATCTTCGAACTGACATGGGCAAGCGGTAGCATATTTAATACGTCAATTTGCGCGCTGACGGCTTGTTTACGGCGCAATTCAAAATAGTACTGATATAACTTAGGTTGCTTTTCTTTTATCAGTTTTGCCATTGCGATGGTGGCGTAAACATCTGACATGGCATCGTGCGCTTTTTCATGGCTTAAACCATTAGCTTGGGTCAGATGTTCCAGTTTAAAACTGGGTGAACCGTCTTCTTTTAATGGCCAATGGATACCGTCGGGTCTAAAGGCATAACAAGCCCTAACTAAATCAATGATATCCCAACGCGTATTGCCATTTTGCCATTCGCGGGCATAGGGATCGATAAAGTTACGGTAAAAGCCATAGCGGGTGACTTCATCGTCAAATCGTAACGAGTTATAGCCAGCGACACAGGTATTAGGTTGGCTGAAGAGAGTATGGATACGCCCCATAAACTCGGTTTCAGGTAAGCCTTTTAAATTGGCTAATTGTGGCGTGATCCCTGTAATTAAAATCGCTTCGGGTGAGGGCAGGTAATCCGTTGATTGTTTGCAGTAAAAAGTCTCTGGCTCACCGATAATGTTAAGATCTAAATCGGTACGGACCCCGGCAAATTGGGCGGGTCTATCTTGGGCTGGGTTTGCACCGAATGTTTCATAGTCGTGCCAAAAAATACTTGGCTGAGATGCTGTATACATAATTTCAATCAAATGACGGTTTTGTCGAATGATAGCATCTTAGCCGTTAAACTCACCCCAATATTGATCAGCAAAAACCTTGATGGATAAATTATATTGAAAAGAGAAGCGCTTAACAGGTGATCTTTACCACGATTGGCAGTTACAATTCCCATTGAACAGGGGATCAGTCTTATGCATCATCAATATCTCAATGAACCTATGATACTCGATGTCGCACAGACGTCGTCATTGATCATAACGTTACCAAGCAACATGAGTGATTTTATTGTGCTTGAAACGATGGGAGCTCCCTTACTTGAGCTGATTGTCGTTTCACAAACTCCACCACAGATTGCAGTGCGCCTTCAACCGATTTTAGGGTTAAAACTAAACACAACTTCTGTTGCAGACGCAGGGCTAAGTGCTCCAGTATCAAGGTGCTTGGGTCAAGGCGTACGGCTTTATCATCGAATGGGGACTGCCCCTAAATTTGTTGCCCAAGAGCTTCGGGCAGGAATTTTAATTAAAGTTGATGTGAGAGAAAGTGTAACATTCTCTTTGCAATCGGCATCAAAGTTCGAGTTTGTAACACTTGAATCCGACGTCAGAGGCTTACATGAGCCGAGAGTACTGATGATGGCTAAGGCTATTCTTGCTAGGGAGTACGATTACGGTGCGACATCGGAATCCCTTGCGGTTTACCTCACCGAAATTGAGCAGATAAGATTGGAGTTACAAGCATTTTTACGGGGTGAACTTGGTCAATACCATACTGGCTTAGCTGAAGAGGCCGTACGATTAGATCCATTACTGCAACAGAAGCGCCAATGGCTTTTTCGAACTTATACCCACATGTTTGAGCGCCCGAGCTTTAGTCGCGCCGCAAATGATAGTCAGAATATCGACAAAGCCTTAAGGAAACTTGAGTGTTTTGAGCTACTCGCTTCTCCTGAATTACTGCAAATGGTCGAGCGATTAATGGAAGATGAGATATAAGCTTGACATCCCCCATTTTAAATAGAGTTAATCAATGCAATATATATGTCCTTTGTGCGCGTTACCCCTCACCCTAACACAACGAACTTGGGGATGCCCGCAGGCACACAAGTTTGACATGGCGAAAGAAGGTTATGTCAATTTGCTTCCCGTTCAGAAAAAAAACTCGAAAGATCCGGGTGATAATCAGCAAATGATGTTTGCTCGTCGGGAGTTCTTAAATGCGGGTTATTATCAAATCTTAAGTGATAGAGTTAATCAACTGGCACTCCAATATGCCAGTAGTGCACAGCAGATCCTTGATATAGGCTGTGGTGAGGGTTACTACAGTCATCGTTTATATAATGCCCTTGTTGCTCATCATTTTTGTTATTTACAGGGCGTTGATATCTCTAAGTCGGCAATAAAATATGCAGCCAAGCGCTATCCTAACTTAAGCTTTTGTGTAGCGAGTGCCTATGAAATGCCGATCCCATCTAATAGCATTGATTTAGCGATTCGAATTTATGCACCATCAAAAGTAGAAGAACTTCAGCGGATCATGGCACCTAGCGGCATTCTTATCACGGTATCGCCAGGGCCTTTGCATCATTTTGCGCTAAAACAACAGATTTATGACCAGCCAAGATTGCATCCTGAGTCTGAGGCCAGAGTTGATGGATTTGAATGCCTACATCAAGAGCGGCTTAGCGCGCAACTCGAGCTTAACGACAGCAAAGATATCGGCAATTTTCTCGAAATGACTCCCTATGCGTGGAAGTTTACCGCAGAGCAGAAACAAGCATTTACTCAGCGCGGATTAAGCTGTGAGTTAGATTTCCAGATTGAAGTACATCGCATTTCAGTCTAGGGGCTGATTTTAACCTATTGAAATAAATTATTTAAAATGCTTTACTGTCAAAGCTTAAGCCGTAAGAACATATTGTTCTGCGAGCCGGTAGCAAAACCTTAAAAGGCTTTGTTTAAATAAATTTTTCAAAGTGTCGCAGTATGTTGACTTATCTTTAGAATGGTTTATAGTTTTACTAGCTTGAAGGTTGGGCTTATATTTATGTGTTCAATACGACCCGTTCGTCCTGTAAACATAAGTAATACCGGCATTTTCCAGCTCCACCGCCGTTAAGGCTTTAATTTTTTATTTACAGGATTTATATCATGTCTCAAGTAACTGGTGTAGTTAAGTGGTTCAACTCTGACAAAGGTTTTGGTTTCATCGAGCAAGAATCTGGTCCAGACGTATTCGTTCACTTCCGTGCAATCAACTCTGACGGTTTCAAAACTCTTGATGAAGGTCAAAAAGTGTCTTTCACTGTGACCCAAGGTCAAAAAGGTCCTCAAGCTGAAAATGTAACCGTAATCGGTTAATTTTCAGTGCTGTTAGCCTAGGCGCTAATAGCAATGGATTTAAGAGCTGTGGTTTTTACCATAGCTCTTTTTATTTGTGCTGTTTTATCATAATACTTACATCTCTCATTTCTCTCACTTTTAAGACCGCGTTCAGATTAATCTGCTGTTAGCTGTTATCATTTTTCCCGTGAATTTTGTTTATTTCGCTGTTAACGATATTAATAAATACATAAGCTTGGCTTGAAAACTGACTATTTACGTACGCGAACATTCAGGGCGATAACTGTCAGCCCACAGCCATATTGCAGTGCCGTGGACCGTTGCTTAAGGATGGATAGTGACTTCATTAGGAGTCGAGTTTATCATCCGCGACTTTATAATGTGGGTCATCCAACAGATTCACTTCAACAAGATCACCTGCCTTATGAAGTAAGGCTTTACAATCAGCACTTAAATGCACCAAGTGTAGTCTTTTGCCTATGGACACATAACGCTCTGCAAGCGTATCAATCGCTTCTAAGGCGGAGTGATCGGCTACGCGAGAAAACTTAAAATCGATTACGACATCCTGTGGATCCTGTGAAGCATCAAATAACTCGAGGAAACTCGCGACAGAACCAAAAAACAGTGGTCCATTAAGCTCATAGACTTTCCAGCCTTGAGAGTTTTGAGTCACTTTGACGCTAATGTGTTTCGCATGCTGCCAAGCAAATACCAGCGCGGATACCACCACTCCCACAAATACAGCAAAGGCGAGATCAGTAAACACAGTTACTGTGGTTACAAGAACGATCACAAAGGCATCATGTTTGGGCACTTTGCCCATAAACTTAAAACTTGCCCATTCGAATGTGCCGAGTACAACGATAAACATCACCCCAACGAGGGCTGCTAACGGAATAATTTCGATAAAGGCTGCACCAAAGAGAATAAATGCCAGTAGGCCAATGGCCGCGGTAATCCCTGATAACCTGCCGCGGCCACCAGAATTAATATTAATCATCGATTGACCGATCATGGCACAACCACCCATAGCCCCAAAAAAGCCGCTGGTGATGTTACCTACACCTTGGCCAATACATTCTTTATTGCTGCGTCCTCGGGTATGGGTCATCTCATCGATAACCGTCAAGGTTAACAGGGATTCGATTAATCCGACTGCGGCTAAAATAAAGGAATAGGGCAGAATGATATAGAGCGTCTCAAGGTTAAAAGGTACCTGTGGGATTGCAAAGCTTGGGAGTGAGCCTGCAATTGTCGCATTCTCGTCACCACTCATAGTCTTGAGAAAATCCAATACGTTACGAGTATCAAGATCAAAGCTGACGACAATAGCCGTGACGCTAAGAATTGCGACCAACGAGGACGGTATTGCAGTGGTCAGCTTAGGCAAGAAATAAATAATTGCCATGGTTAATGCTACGAGAGCAAACATCAGCAACAACGGCTCTGGTGGTAACCAGACTAAGTTTCCAGCAGTGTCTTTTACTTTAAACTGGCCAAGTTGTGCCAAAAAAATCACAATGGCGAGGCCGTTTACAAAACCTATCATCACCGGATAGGGTACGATGCGAATAAATTTCCCCAGTTTAAAGATGCCAGCGCTGATTTGGATTAATCCTGCCAGCACGACAGCCGCAAATAAGTATTGCACGCCATGTTCAACCACTAAGGACACCATGACCACGGCCATCGCTCCTGTTGCACCAGAAATCATCCCAGGTCGACCACCAATCAGTGCGGTGACCAATCCCATAATAAAAGCCGCATAGAGGCCCACCATAGGTTCGACATTGGCAACAAAAGCAAAGGCAACGGCCTCAGGGATCAGTGCGAGTGCGACGGTTAGCCCTGAGAGTATATCGGCTTTGTAGCTAGATGTTTTGTGGCGGAAGAGATCGAACATGAAACCTCTGTTACTGGTGTGTAGACAAAATAAGCCGCGCATACTATCAAATAAACTGATTGAGCTAAACTTGAAATATGCCTTAATTAGCTGAAAATAAAAAAGCCATGCAGATGCATGGCTTTTTAGATTGTGGAAGGGTCCTATGGACGAGCCATATCCGATTCAGCACTATTGCTGTGTTTCAGCTTAGGTTCAGTGGCTTCAGCGGTGGCGGTATTTTCATACTCACGGCCTTTAGGCACTTCAACCTGCGCTCTGACTTCTACCGTTGGTTTAGTCATTTCAGATGACACCATAGCACCAAAACGGCTAGACGCTTTCGGTTTGCTGACGACAACTTCCGTTGGTTGAGCCGTAGCAGCTTGCGCCATTACAGGTTTTGCCTGAGGTTTAACAAACGCTGCAGGTTTCGCCATCGGTGCTGATGCGACTGATTTTACCGCTTCTTTCGGCTCAGTCTTTTCTGTCACTGGTGTCACTTCTTCGGCTTTTGCTTCAGGAGTTATATCAGTCACTATTTGCATAGCCTCTGTGGCTTGCACTGCTGGTTCTGTTGCTGATTGTGGCTCGGCATCAGATGCTTTAACCGTTTCAGCGGCCTTATCGTTAACTACAGGTTTAGATGTGACTTCAGCGACAACAGCATCAGACTTAATTTCCGCGGAGGATTCAGTTACTGTGGTATCTGATACCGTGCTTTCAGTCGCTATGCTTTGAGAGACTGCGGCTTCAGTTGAGGAAATCACATCAGCAGTGTGCACAATCGGCGCTGGCTGCGTTGCTGTACTCTTCACTTCAACTTCAACTGCAACCGTTTCAGCCACGGTTTGCTCTGTTAAGTTAGCCGTTTCAACAACTGCAGTTGGTGCTGGATAGTCTTGATCTTCGCCTAACGCATCATTAGGAATGAACTGCGCAGGAGCCGTTGTGCCTTGTTCATCTTCATCGCGGCGACGGCGTTGGCCAGCAGCTCGCAGATGGCGAGGACTACGGCGGCTACGACGTTGTCCATCACGGGATTCACGTTTGGCTTTGTCATCTGCATCAACATTTGCTTCGGCGTTATCTTCATCAATGGCCGCTGGTTGAGTGTCTAACTTAGCATCCACTTGAGTGTCTGCTTGGCTTTCAACAACAGGCATATCAACAATAGCATCGGCTGGCTTAGTTTCTACGACATCAGCAGCTTCTGATACTGTGGTGTCGCCGACCTCATTCGCAACCGTAACCTCTTTACGTGGCTGGCGGCGGCGCGGCGCTTTCACTTCTGGTTGAACTTCTACCGTGACATCCGCATTGATTGCAACCAACTCAGCTAAAATCGCTTCTTCCTGAATTGACGTTTCTACAACATCTGTGGTGTTGTCGATACGAACTTTACGGCGCATATTACGGCGCTGACGACGTTCACGGACGACCTCTTGCTTTGGTGCTTCGTCTTGAACATCCGCAATCACTTCTTTAACTGCTTGATTGCGGGGTTTAGGCTCAGGCTTAGCACGTTTCGCACTTTCATCCTTTTCACGGATTGGGCGCTCTTGAGCTTGTGGTGCATCGGCGACTTTTTTGGCATTACGAGTACGTGGCTCGCGAGTACCTTCTTTCGCTTTTTCAGTATCTTGTGGATTGCGAGTACGGCGAGTGTCGTTACGACGATTGCGACGGTTGGCATTCGTGGCTTGACTGTCTTGCTTCTTAGTCTCGGTGCTCTTTTCTGCGACTGCGTTATCACTTGAGCTAAAGAAAGCACCAATTGCACTGAAGAGTTTACTGAAGAAACCCGGCTGTGCGGTTTCAACTTTGGCAACTGGTGCAGTGTCTTGTTCCACTTTTTGTGGAGCAGCAAAGCCTTTTAGGGCTGGAGCTGGCGCCGCAGTACGTTCCAGTTTACGTGGCTCGTACAATTTTGCTTCAGGCTGTTCAATTCGCTTGTAGCTGGATTCGTCGATTTCATCGTCGGTGCGGTGACGGATCACGCGATAATCTGGGGTCATCATATGCGGATCTGGGATCACATAGACTTCCACGTCATGGCGTTGTTCGGTGATACGAATCGCTTTACGTTTCTCGTTAAGCAGGAATGCAGCCACATCGACAGGCACAATGGCTTCGATTTGTGAGGTATTTTCTTTGATGGCTTCTTCTTCCATCAAACGCAGAATCGACAACGCTAAAGATTCAGTACTGCGGATAGTGCCTTGGCCATGACAGCGAGGGCAGATATGTGCAGCGGATTCTTCTAATGACGGACGCAGACGCTGGCGTGACATTTCCATCAAGCCGAAACGAGAAATACGACCTAATTGAACGCGAGCGCGGTCATGGTGTACGGCATCACGTAGGCGGTTTTCGACTTCACGTTGATGGCGCACTGGCGTCATATCAATAAAGTCAATAACCACTAAGCCACCTAAGTCACGTAGACGTAATTGACGGGCAATTTCATCGGCGGCTTCAAGGTTGGTATTTAATGCGGTTTCTTCAATATCGCCGCCCTTGGTGGCACGGGCAGAGTTGATATCGATAGAGGTTAAGGCTTCAGTTGGGTCAATGACGATTGAGCCACCCGATGGCAGACGCACTTCACGTTGGAACGCCGATTCGATTTGCGACTCGATTTGGAAGTGAGTGAATAACGGTACTTCAGCTTCGTAGAGTTTTACACGTTCAACAAAATCAGGGCGCACAAGTGCGATATGCTGTTTGGCTTCTTCGAAAATACGTGGATGGTCGATTAAAATTTCCCCGACATCACGGCGTAAATAGTCACGAATGGCGCGAACAATCACGTTGCTTTCTTGGTGAATGAGGAAAGGTGCGCCTTTGGTTTGCGCCGCTTCAGTGATCGCCGCCCAGTGGTGTTGCAGAACTTTTAAGTCCCACTTCAGCTCTGTCGACTCTTTACCCACACCAGCGGTACGGACGATAAGGCCCATACCAGCAGGGACTTCTAAATCGGCCATAGCTTCTTTTAATTCAGTGCGCTCATCCCCTTCGATACGGCGAGAAATACCGCCTGCACGTGGGTTGTTTGGCATTAACACTAAGTAAGAACCAGCAAGGCTAATAAAGGTGGTCAACGCCGCGCCTTTGTTGCCACGTTCTTCTTTGTCAATTTGAACAATAACTTCTTGTCCTTCACTGACGACTTCTTTGATGTTTGGGCGACCTTGGAATGAATAACCTTTAGGGAAATATTCTCTGGCAATTTCTTTTAATGGTAAAAAGCCGTGGCGATCAGCACCATAGTCTACGAAAGCGGCTTCTAAAGAGGGCTCTACGCGGGTGATCTTACCCTTGTAAATATTTGATTTTTTTTGCTCATGACCAGGACTTTCAATATCGAGGTCGTACAGTTGTTGCCCGTCAACGAGGGCAACACGCAACTCTTCTGATTGAGTTGCATTGATTAACATACGTTTCATGATGACGTCATTCTTCTTTAAATGGAGGTCATCAAACAATCGCGTTTCGTTGCATTACGGGCCTAGCTGTGGTGAACAAAGCCTCACGGCTGGTGAGCTAGGCAAGGTGCGCATTACTGTTAGACGCAGTCGCTGCGTGTCGCATCCTATTTATGGCTTATTTTTTAATGATTACAAAAACAAGGAATTCGTTGTAAAACATCAACCAACCCCATAAATTCTTTAATTTCGTTCCGGTAATGCCCAAGTCGAATCGGTTTGTCTGACGACAAGTTAAAATATATTTCGAAATCGGTGAGAAAAGCTTTAGATAAACCTTGATAAAGTAAGGTGAGATTCTCGATTTAATCGTAAAAAACGCATTTGTGGTATTTTTACTCAGTATACGATTTGCAAATCAATGATTTGCTATCAAGAAAATCTTTTTTGATCTATAAAACTTTTCACTTGGGACAGGGAGTTTGTGAACACTTTATTCACGGCTTATCCCTAATCGCTGGTGAAATATAGCAATAATCAAAAAATTCAGCAATGGAAAGGCACAATTCTTGTGAGTTGTTGTACAATGGCCGCCGTTATAAGCAGATGGCACATCATGAATACAGAATCTCCACAGCAACAGGTGCAGTTGATCACCATTGACGAAGACCACCTCGACCAACGAATTGATAATTTTTTAATCACAGCGCTCAAAGGTGTACCTAAGAGCATGATTTATCGTATCGTCCGTAAGGGCGAAGTACGGGTGAATAAGAAGCGCATTAAGCCAGAATATAAATTACAAATTGGTGATGTGGTACGTGTGCCACCCGTGAGAATGGCTGAGTCTGATAATCGGACCGCGCCTTCGGCTAACTTGAGCAAAGTGTCGCAACTCGAAGATCGTATTTTGCATGAAGATAATCATCTTATTGTGCTCAATAAACCTGCGGGTATTGCGGTTCATGGCGGCAGTGGTGTTGATTATGGTGTGATTGAAGCGCTGCGCTCCTTACGTCCGCAACAGAAGTTTTTAGAGTTGGTTCATCGCCTTGATAAAGATACCTCTGGCGTACTGTTAGTCGCTAAAAAACGCAGTGCGCTTAAACATATGCACGATCAACTGCGTTATAAAAAAATGCAGAAGGATTACTTAGCTTTAGTTAAGGGAGAGTGGTCGGCGCAGGATAAAGTGGTCAAACAACCTTTATTAAAGCTGACACTTAAATCCGGTGAGCGCATTGTGCGGGTCAATGTAGAAGGCAAACCATCAGAAACGCGTTTTAAAATTGTGCAGCGTTATCAAGGTTGTACATTGGTGCAGGCGAGTCCTGTCACGGGACGTACTCATCAAATTCGCGTGCATTGTCAATATGCCGGGCATCCCATTGCCTGTGATGATAAGTACAGTGAGCAAGCTTTCGATGACAGTATGCGCTCGCTTGGCTTGAGTAGATTGTTTTTACACGCTGCAGAATTAATGTTTATCCATCCTGAAAACGATGAAGTGATGCGGGTTTCTGCACCACTGGATGATAATCTGCAGCAACTGTTGAATAAGTTAAAGCGGGTTTAATTCCCGCTCCTCTATATACCTGTGGATAACCTTGAAGTATGAAGGCTGCCAACCATTCTAGCCTGCGTAAATATGATTTAGTGATTTTTGATTGGGATGGCACTTTGATGGATTCCATCGGTAAGATCATTATTTGCATTGAGAATATGGCTAGGGCACTTGCGCTGCCTGTTCCTGCTGAGGCGGATATTCGTAATGTGATTGGCTTGTCGATGACGCAGGCGTTACAAGTGTTGTTTCCTTGCGGATTATTGTCTTCATCACAGCGATTTTCGGCGTTTCCTGAAGAGGATATGTCTACTGCTTCTACTGTCAGCACTGGCACTGACGAGTGTTACATCACGATGCGCGCCGAGTTTAAGACGCAGTATTTGCATCTTGATACCACGCCAACGCCAATCTTCGACCAAGCACCACAATTGCTCGAATCATTATCTACAAAGGGTTATCAGCTAGCAGTGGCGACGGGGAAGGCGAGAGCTGGTCTGGTGCGCGTGTGGGAGCAATCTGGATTAGGGCATTACTTTATTGCCTCCCGCTGCGCCGATGAAGCGCAGAGTAAGCCCCATCCTGAGATGATCATCAGCCTATTGCAGGAGCTGGGCATTCAGCCTGAGCGTGCTTTGATGGTCGGTGACTCTTTACTGGATTTAACCATGGCAGCGAACGCAGGTATCGATAGCATCGGTGTGACTTACGGCGCCCATAGTGAGGCGGTATTACGACAAGCTAAGCCGATAGCATTGATTAATTCACCGCAGCAGCTCCTTCTGCATTTATAAGCATTACGCTAATACATCTATGCCTTGGCTGAGCAGCATTTCCGTGAGTAAGATTAAAGGTAACCCCACGAGCGTATTAGGATCTCGTCCTTCTAAACGATTAAAGAGTGCAATGCCTAAACCTTCACTTTTAAAACTGCCTGCACAGTAAAACGGTTGCTCTTTATCCACATAAGCACTGATTTGTGATGCTGTAAGGTGCCGAAAATGCACTGTAAAAGGCTCAACTTGGGCATTCATTTCACCCGTTTGAGCATTATAAAGCGCAAGACCTGTATAAAAGGTAATGGCTTTCCCCGAGGCTTGACTGAGCTGCTTAATCGCATTATCGCGATTTAATGGCTTACCGATGATCTTGCCATCGATCACGGCAACCTGATCGGAGCCAATAATCAGACCATCAGGACAATATTTTGCACCAGCTTCTGCTTTTGCCTGCGCTAATCGTTGTACTAAGGCTTGCGCTGACTCATTAGGCAGTGAGGTTTCATCAACCTTGGGATCGCAGCACTCAAAGGGTAAGCCTAATTTGTTCAGCAGTGCTTGCCGATATACGGAGGTGGAGGCGAGGATTAACTGGGGCGTCATCATTAATAATCCATTAGAAAACTTCACTTATTGTCGCCAATCTGGATGATTGAATGCAAGCAGTGGTAACAGAAGCCGTCACTTTAGGAAGGTAATTGAGGATTCTTTCGGTGAATGCGGCTATTTTAGACGGCTTACGCTTGTGTGCCGCCCCCTGCTTGGGTAAAATTTCGCTTCCATTAATTCAATGTTGGGGCTAGAGAATCGCTTAAGTTGCAAACTGGGACTTAAGTAAGAAATTTTTCTTTGACTCTAGCGTTTTCAAACTATAATATGCGCGCCTTATGCAAACAGTAAAGATACCGGTTTCAATTGATCCTATTCGCGCCGCCTCGAGCCGTTCTACCTATGAGGGGATTGTGCCCGGGCAGCAATTGAAAAGATTAAATGAGTTATGTGCCGGCGACTGTTCCGATGTGGCAGTGTCGCTTGAATGTGGCGTAGATTTGCAGGGGATAGTCTACCTGAAAGGGAAGGCTGTGACGGAGCTCACTCTGGTTTGTCAACGTTGCATGACACTATTTACCACTGAGGTTACGGTCGAGTTTTGCTTCGGTCCATGCCGGACTAAGGCAGAAATCGATGAGCTCCCGGATGCGTATGACCCAATTGAGTGCAATGAGATTGGCGAAGTACGTCTGCATCAATTGATCGAAGATGAATTGATAGTCGCTATGCCCATCATCCCGATGCATGAAGAAACTGATTGCAATATCGGGTCAATGGATATAGTTGTAGGCGAGATCGAACCCGCTCAAGAGGAGCGTCCAAATCCGTTTGCAGTGTTAGAAAAACTGAAGAGCAAGTAATCTAGGAGACAGGGCCAATGGCTGTACAACAGAATAAAAAATCTCGTTCAAAGCGCGGTATGCGCCGTTCACATGACGCACTGAGCACTGCTCAGCTGTCTGTAGACGCTACCAGCGGTGAAGTCCATATGCGTCACAACGTGACTGCTGATGGTTTCTATCGCGGTAAAAAGGTAATCAACAAGTAATTTGTTGGTTTCCTAATGACGAGTCTGACGCTCGCGTTAGATGCGATGGGCGGCGATCATGGCCCCCACGTCACAGTGCCTGCAGCTTTGCGGGCACTAAAATCTCATTCTTCCCTTAAAATCATTTTAGTCGGTGATAAGACTGAAATAGATGTCTATCTGCACCAAGCAGAAAAAGAGTTACTCTCCCGTATTGAAGTCATTCACACCGAT
>Ga0247725_1000998_pt1 | contig 16211 bp, 14 predicted proteins | sample OKSTACKMCFT3sol_FD_183021 | JGI IMG/M metagenome (GOLD analysis project Ga0247725, IMG submission 183021) | Subsurface sediment microbial communities from gas well in Oklahoma, United States - OK STACK MC-FT3-sol | ecosystem: Environmental > Terrestrial > Deep subsurface > Rock core/Sediment... | reverse complement strand
ATCAAATCACGGAGAAAGAATTGCTGGCGGCCTGGGTATTATTCGCCAATCAGTTGCTCAAATATGGCTATGCTATGGCTGATTTATGAGGGGATCCTTCAGAGCAAAGCAATAAAAAACGCTGCATTTCTGCAGCGTTTTTATCGAATATAAATTATTCAGGATGGTAGAAGCGCCCTATCAGGACGAAGCCCGATCTGCTTTTTCTTGCAGCTAAGTCACCTAGAGCAGCGCATTTGGCTGCGTCCTAGCTTCTAGCTGCGTTATCTTTTAATGGCTTCGTGTTCAGCGGTTACCGCAATTTCATCTTCTAATGCTTCGGCTTCATTGTGATGCTTGCTTTCCGCACCGTGCATCCAATCGACTAATTTGTCAGCCATAAAGTATAAGATCACACCAGAAAGTGCTGCGGTAATCGCAATACCCGAGAAGATAGCCATTGCATTGGCAAGTTGTTCTTCTTTTTCGCCACCATGGCCAATAAAGGAACCCACCACACCACCAATTTTGTTAGCTGCAGCCACAAAGAGGAACCAAGAACCCATCATTAACGAAGCGATGCGAAGTGGAGCTAACTTAGTGACCATAGATAAACCAATAGGCGATAAGCAAAGTTCACCCATGGTATGGAAGAAATAAGCGCCAACCAACCACCACATGCTTGATTTAGCAGTAGCGTCACCGCCCATTTCGACAACGGCACCGATCATAAATAAGAAGCCAACGGCTAACAGCACTAAGCCTAAAGCAAACTTAATCGGGGAGTTAGGTTCGTTCTTACCTAAACGTACCCAAATCGAAGCAACAACAGGGGCGAAAATAACGATAAACATTGCGTTTAAGGATTGGAACCAAGTGGTTGGTACTTCCCATGTACCGATCATGCGGTCGGTAAAGTCGTTAGTGAACAAGTTCATCAGGCCGCCCGCTTGCTCGAAGCCCGCCCAGAAAATAATGGTAAATAAACCCATCACCATGATGACTTTAATACGGTCACGTTCAACCTTCGTCAGTGGTTCTTTACGGACTTCTCCTTTTTCTGCTGCTTTTTGCTTTTCAAGCTTAGCAGCAGGAGTTCTACCGATATCACCAAGTAACTTTTGTGCAAACACAAGTTGGATAATTAACGACAGGATCATACCGATACCTGCGCAGATAAAACCAGCTTGGAAATTACCATCATAAGCGGCAACTACTGAGCCTACGATAATACCAGAGAGGAAAGCACCAACGTTGATCCCCATATAGAAAATAGTGAAAGCACCGTCACGGCGGTGATCTCCTTCTTGGTACAGATCGCCCACCATAGTAGAAATATTTGGTTTAAACAGGCCGTTACCTAAGATTAACGTGCCTAAGCCGACGTAGAATACTTCGGTTTCCATCCCAGGTACCCACGCATGGGGCGTACCTAAAATAAATTGACCAGCCGCCATTAAAGTACCGCCAATCATAATGGCGCGGCGTTGGCCTAGAAAGGTATCTGCTAACCAACCACCTAGAAGTGGGGTCAAATAAACAAGCCCAGTGAAGGTGCCATATAACGAAATGGCATCGGCTTGGCTCCAACCTAAACCGTGTCCACCTTCGCTTTGCACTTTATCAACTAAGTACAGTACCAAAATGGCACGCATTGCATAATAACTAAAACGTTCCCAGAGTTCTGTTGTAAACAGTAGGAACAGACCTTTGGGATGGCCAAGCATTGTCTCTTGTGGTTTTGCTACGCTCATGAAGTTTCCACCTTAAGCTCGTGATTGCCTGTGGCGCCCCTGAAACAGGATGATGTCACCACAGAAAAATGATTGTTGCTCTTCTCATTTATCTTGAGTCAATTCGATATTTAGCTCTAGCTTAAAAGCATGAGTAAATTGTTGAATTGCTGAGATTTAAGTATGAGTTATTGTTACGTTATTATAATAAAAGTAATATTTTAAGCGTTAATTAGGATATTTTCGCTAAAATTCCCACCTTATATACCCTTTAAAAGTCACTAAAGTCAATTTTGACTTGCTAACTGGTGAGATTATCTGCAACTCGCCACCAAATATCGATTTATGTTGATTTTCCTAATATATCGGCACTTTGTTTAGATACCGAACAGCAAGGGTTTTAAGGCAAAAAACTGCTTCCATCCGTCCTGACAACTTTGTTATGATTGCGACCCGTGAATGGACGTCACTTAACATAGGGTAGTGAGATTAATCGATGAAGGCATGGTACCTTTTGTACTGTAAACCTCGTAGTGAAGCGAGGGCACAACAAAATTTAGCTCTTCAAAATTTAGAGACATATTTGCCAATGGTCTCTGAAGAAAAATCTCAACGCGGTCAGAAGCGGATCTGTCGTGTGCCTTTATTTCCAAATTATTTGTTTATCAATTTTGACCCAAGCCAAACTAGCGTTAAGCAAGTCCACTCTACTCGCGGTGTGAGTCGTATTGTCAATTGTCAGGAAAGAATGACACCCATTGATGACCGAGTCATTCACGCCATTCGCATGAAAGAATTAACGCCTTCCCAATCTGTTTTAGACAGCGAATTTGAACTAAAAACAGGGGAAAAAATCCGCTTTAAAGACGGCCCATTTGTTGATTTAGAAGGTATTTTTCAAGAAAAATGCCCAAACAAACGTTGCCATGTTTTATTTAATATTATGGGGCAGATCAATACCTTATCTGTACCTGAACACTCAGTTGAACGAGTGTGATTTGTTAATGAGTTCACTTTGCTAAGTAGGATCTTTGCTTAGAGACGTGTAGGACATTTGCTATAGATTGAGTTTTTTGATTTTAAGCAATATTAAGCTTAAAGAAAAACTTTATAGTATTTCAGTGTGTTACATGATTTTTTGTTATTACATTGTTTATCAAAATAAATTTTGCACAATAAGTAATCAAAAATAATTTATGTGCCCGTTTATTAAACAAGCAATGTAGTGGTTTAGCAGTACAATTTGCGGATCATTTAAGTCGCCAAAACCTGATTGTACAACTAAAGTTTTACTTGGTTTATATGTAGCAGAAGTATGAGGTTTTAGATTTTCATTAAGTATTGGTCATTGGTTCATCGAAGTACATAGGGTTCTAGATGTGTAAATCGTAAACTTTGATGGCTTTAGACTTTAATGACTTTAGATTGATGGCAGGTAAAAATCTCGTCATTCTAAAATATTTAACCTTTTGAAAAATTAGAATATTCGCAGCGCGAAGGGCAATATAGAGGCCGCAATCTATGGGCGGTAGCGTGTCTGAAAGAAAAGAAGGACGTTGCTTCGCAACTGATAGGACGCAGCAAAGAGCGCTGCTCTAGGACCTAGGCCCTAGAATCTAGAATCTAGAAGGAGCGTAGCGACGCTCTGCTGTATCATTGTTTTCCATCTTTAACCCAATCGGAGATATCTGGTGTTACAACAAATCAAAAAATTCATCATAGTTGGCCTTAGCGCCACGATATTGATGGGCGCGCAGGCGCAAGCCGTTACGCCCTCTCCGCAGATGATTGAACAATTCAAGCAATTACCTAAGTCAGAGCAAGAACGTTTAGCTCGCCAGTACGGTATCGATCCGTCAATGATCACGGGAGCCTCGGCGACCTCGACAGTTATTGAAAACCCAGTGGTGGTTACCCCACGTGCAGCAACAAATAATGTGGTTGATCAATCTGAAGACGATAAGCTTAATCAGGCAACTAAAACTGAAGCGAAAGTTGAAGCAATTGAAGATAAAAAAGAAAATCAACTCAAGCGTTTCGGGTATGATCTTTTTGCGGGCTCGCCAAGCACCTTTGCCCCTGTTTCAGATGTGCCAGTGCCCGCCGAATATATGATGGGCCCTGGTGATACCTTAAACGTGCAACTTTTTGGCAAAGAAAACAATCAGTTTACATTAACTGTTGGCCGCGATGGCGCAGTGCAATTCCCGAATCTGGGCCCAATTTCACTGGTCGGGTTAACCTTTGCTGAAACACGTGAGTTATTACAACAAAAAATCAGCCAAAGTATGATAGGTATTGAGTCCAATATCACTATGGGTGAATTGCGTTCAATCCGAATTTTTGTGGCCGGTGACGCATACAAACCAGGTTCTTACACCGTATCGAGTCTATCAACGATTACTCAAGCCTTGTTTATCTCCGGCGGTGTAAACCAAATCGGTAGTTTGCGTGATATTCAACTAAAGCGCTCCGGTAAAACTATTGGCCGTTTAGACTTGTATGATTTATTGCTCCGCGGCGATGCTTCGGGTGATATGCGCTTGCAATCTGGCGATGTGGTTTTTATTCCATCAGCGGGTGGCACAGTTAGCGTGATTGGTGAAGTGCGTCGCCCTGCGATTTACGAGCTTAAAAATAACGAGACCATGGCAGATGTGATTAACATGGCCAGTGGCTTAAATCCTGGTGCTTATCCTAAAGCCAGTACTATTGAGCGCTATAGTCGTGACGCGGTAAAAACTGTTGTTACCGTTGATTTAACTGAAAACTCTGGCCTAAGCACGCTGGCTAAAAATGGCGATCTACTCAATGTGCGCTCAGCCTCAAGCCGTATTGATAATGCTATCACCCTTGCTGGTGCGGTAATTCGCCCTGGTAAATATCAATGGACTAACGGCTTAACCGTTGCCGACTTATTGCCTTCAATTTGGGGGGATTTAACCATCTCCGCCGACTTGGATTACAGCTTACTCGTTCGAGAAATCAACCAACGGGGTGATATTGAAGTCGAGCGCATTAATCTTGGCCGTGCCATTGGTGAGCCAAAATCACATTACAATCCTAAGCTAAAGCCTCGTGATTCCGTGATTGTATTTGACTATGCCGATCGTGAAGAGTTGCTTAAACCCATTATTAAAAAGCTAAAAGAGCAAAGCCGTTTTGGTGATGCAGCCAAACTGGTCAATATCAATGGTAATGTTCGTTTCCCTGGGCAGTATCCAATAACGGTTAATGCCGATGTTAAAGAATTACTCATTGCAGCTGGTGGACTAGAAGAAGGCGCATACACCTTATCTGCGGAATTGACTCGCCAACAAGTGTCTGAGCAAAATGGGGTTAAAGTTGAGCATGTGCAGTTGAGCTTAGATCGCGTGATGCAAAATGATCCTGCTGCCAATATCAAACTGCAAAGCCGTGACATCTTAACGGTACGTACGTTGCCTGACTGGCAAGAAACTCGCTGGGTGACTATCAAGGGAGAAGTTAAATTCCCTGGTACTTACAGTATCCAGCGCGGCGAAACCTTAAAACAGGTGTTGGATCGTGCCGGTGGCATGACGCATGATGCAGCACCTCGCAGTGCAGTCTTTTTACGTAAATCTATTCAACAAAAAGAACAGCAAGAGCTTTCAAAACTTGCTGACGAATTGCGCCGTGAGATAGCCGCAAAAGCCTTGACTAAAGATACTCCAACGGTGGGGTATAACGATGCACAAATGATGTTAAATCAGTTGGAAAATGTGAAAACTGTTGGCCGCTTAGTGGTTGATATTAATGCTATTGAATTAGGCATCGAAAGTGCCAATTTGATGTTAGAAGACGCCGATGCTCTTTATATTCCGGCAACTAATCAAACCGTATCAGTTATGGGCCAAGTACAACACCCAAGTACTCATCGCTTTAAACCGGGTTTAACCTATGAGCAGTATTTGGCCTTATCTGGTGGCCCGCGTAAACGTGCTGATGAATCACGTACTTACATACTAAAAGCGGATGGTTCAGTACAAGTGCCAGAATCTTCAATGTGGTTTACTGGTGGCAGCTCAATGGAGCCAGGCGACACAATCGTCGTGCCATTAGATACTGAATACAAAGATAACCTCACGCTATGGACGCAAGTGACTGGCATTATCTATAACACCGCTGTGGCTGTAGCCGCGATATCGGGGATATAACGCCACGGTGTGGCAAGAATCTAGGGCGTTGCTTCGCAACTGCTAGGACGCAGCAAAAAGCGCTGCTCTAGGACGCCACTGCGTGGCTCTAGAATCTAGGACGGCCTATGGCCTCTAGGCCCTAGAACCTTCTCTAATTAAGGAGCTCTCATGCGATTCGAACAACTGGATGTTTGGAAACGAGCTTCGAGATTATCTTGTCAAATATATCAAGTGACAGAATCAGTAAGTAATTGGGGTTTTAAAGATCAAATAACCCGTTCAGGATTATCTGTCCCTTCAAATATTGCTGAGGGTGAAGAGCGTGAAACACTAAAAGATCAAATTCGCTTTTTGTACTATGCCAAAGGCTCTTTAGGAGAGCTAGTCACCCAACTTTATATAGGTATTGAAGTTGGATATTTGGCAAAGGAACCCACGTTGCTTATGGTTCAAGAAGCAAAAGAATTAGCCAAAATCTTAGGTGCAATTATCAAACAAAAGCAAAGTAAGAGTAAAAGCTAAGAAGAACGCAGCAAAGAGCACTGCTCTAGAATGGCCTTCGGCCTCTAGAACGCCACTACGTGGCTTTAGAATCTAGAAGTAGCGAAGCGACGCTCTGCTCTTCCTATAAGGGCGCAGCCCGCTCTGCTTTAAGCTTTTTTCCTTTATAGAAGCGCAGCGCTCTCGCCGCGCAGCGTACTAGAATCTAGAATCTGAAGAACCAATGAATACACAAATTACTCAAAATCCAAACACATACCAATCCGACGCCAGATTTCCACAAATGCAAGACGACGAAATCGATCTTCGTGAGCTTTTTGCCGTCATCTGGCAAGGCAAATGGCTCATTATTGCCATAACCGCTGTTTTTGCGATTGCCTCTGTGGCCTTTGCTATTTTGCAACCCAATATCTATAAATCCGAAGCGTTGTTGGCGCCAGCATCAGAGGAGCAGGGCGGTGGCTTAAGTGCCTTGGCATCGCAGTTTGGTGGTTTAGCCAGCCTTGCAGGGGTTAATCTCGGTGGTAAAGGTGGTATTGATAAAACCCAGCTGGCGATTGAAGTATTAAAATCCCGCCAATTTACCAGTGAATTTATTCAAAAGCACAACATCCTTACTGATTTAATGGCCGCAAAAAAATGGGATAGGGATACGGATAAAATTATTTATGACTCTGAGCTATATAACGAACAAACCAATACTTGGGTGCGCGATGTCGAACCACCATTTAAGCCTGAACCTTCAATGCAGGAAGCCTATAAAGAATTCAGTAAGATTTTTGCAGCTAATAAAGATAAAGAATCTGGCATGGTAACCATTTCAGTAGAGCATTTATCGCCAACCGTTGCTCAGCAATGGGTCACTTGGTTAATCCAAGATATTAATAAAGTGATGAAAGATCGCGATGTCGCTGAAGCACACCGCAGTACTGAGTTTTTAAATCAACAAATCGCTTTAACCAATGTCGCCGATATTAAAACCGTACTTTACAAATTGATTGAAGAGCAGGCAAAAACCATTATGTTTGCCGAAGTACGCGATGAATACGTATTTAAAACCATTGATCCCGCATTAGCGCCTGAAGAAAAGGCCAAACCCAAACGCGCATTAATTTGTGTTTTAGGCACCATGCTCGGCGGTATGTTAGGGGTGATGTTAGTGCTGGTAAGGCATTTTATGAGAAAAGAGCAAAACTAGAATCTAGAACGGCCTTCGGCCTCTAGGAGGCAGCAAAAAGCGCTGCTAGGACGCTCGCAAGCTCGCTCTAGGACCTAGAATCTATAACCGCATGCTCTAAGCCCTATCAACAATAAGATAAATTCATAATGGCTTCGAACGATTTACTGCCTTACATTAAACAACTCGCCGAGCAAAATTCTGACATTTCTGCTGTTTGGTTGTATGGTTCACGAGCGCAAGGGCGAGCTAGGCAAGATAGCGATTATGACTTAGCTATTGCGTTTAATGATTTTTCGCTCGATGCCTTAGCACGTTATGTGCGCCCACATAGTTTGGCGCTCGATTGGGCTGGCAAATTACAGTTGCCGGAGCAGCAAGTCTCTTTGGTAGATATTAACCAAGCCCCAATCTATTTGGCGTATCAAATTATCGACACTGGACAGCTAATTTATAGCGATGGTAGCGCTAGAGCGTGGCAAGAAATATCGCGTATCAATAGCTTATTTGAATACCAGCAGCGTGAGGCAAAAGAATGAATAATGAGCAAGCTGCGGGGTTGCAGTTGTACTTAACTGAAGCAACCAAACATAAACAAGATTATTGCCAACAGCTTGATGAATTACGTCACGATTTATCACAAGGTGAACTACGTCGACGTGATTATTTGGCGATTGAACGTTTATTGCAAGTTTTAACCGAGCTATGCATCGGTTTAGCTAAGCATTGTTTAAAGAAATACCAACTTAATGCCGCTGCTGATGCTTACCAGACGTTTAGTCAATTGCATCAGCATGGATTTATCACTGCAGATGAATTAGCCCAATGGCGGCAGATCATCGGGATGCGTAATGGCTTGGTACACGATTATTTAAACATCGATGTGAATATCATCCGCTTAATAGTGGCGCAAGGCCGCTATCAAACCCTAAGCGGATTTTGCGATAAAGCAACAGATTTTTTACGAGGGTGTTAGGTTTTAAATTTGCTTTTCGTTGCCTATTGGGACTGTTTTAAGAAAAAACATGAAATCTAGGCTCTATGCGGGATAGCGACGAATCGACTGTCTCAAAATGGATAAAATGTGTCTCAGCATTAGCTGGAAGGCTGAGATGGAAAAAGTGGAGGTTTCGAATTAGAACTCCCACCAAGCAGTAACAGTGGTTAACCTAGCCGGTGGAGGACATCAATCGGGTGATCAAACACAGGGATGTACAGGAAGCTGAGCGCTGCACCCAATTTTTTAGCAAAGCAGATTGAACATACCAACGTCGCCGACATTAAAGCCGTGCTCTATAAACTGATTGAAGAGCAGGCAAAACCATCATGTTTGCCGAAGCGCGTGACGAATACGTATTTAAGACGATTGACCCTGCGCTCATCCCCGAACAAAAGGCCAAGCCCAAGCGGGCCTCATTTGAGTGCTGGGCACCCTGCTTGGCGGTATGCTGGGCGTGATGATAGTGCTGGTGAGGCTTTTTGTGAGAAAGGACGATAGCATCCGCAAAGCAGACTGCTAGAAACGAGAAGTCAGAGACTAGAATCTAGAACGCTGCGTCGCAGCTACTAGAAGGCCGCAAGCGGCTACGGAAAAAACCACATTGTGCCTTCAGAGCGACACATGGCGGTGGTTCTTTCCCAGCGCCCGCGTCCTAAGTCCCTGCTTTGAGTGAGCGTCCTGCTTTATTCCCGAATCCCGGCTTGGTTCTAGTGAACGTGTGAACGTTCCGCATTCCAGAATCCCCTCGTTCCGACTTTGAACAAGCCTTATTTTTTACTCCCGAATTTAGTCTTTCAAGGCGCGACGACTGGATTGGGTGTTGGGTTATTCATGATTTTTTAGGCAATTGTAGTCATTGTTTGATTAACTCTTGTCTATGGATGCTAGACTTCATTAACCAACTTCAGGAGCCATTCGTTGGTCATTAAAGCGTATAATGCTGAAATTGTCACTGCACTAAAATCAGGGGAATTGATGCGGCGAAAACAGGTGAACCATTATTAGCAGCGTTCGTCGTCACATACCGCCATCGCTAAAAATAGTTTGTTAGCCTTAAACTGATTTAGCGTGACTACAACGGGCTGAACGATTAACAATTGGTTGGGATGAAACCTCTGAACAATGTCATAAGACTTTTCATGTTTTAAGGCAACACGTATCTAAACTGTGAAAATCTTAATGGCGGTGCGATTCGATAATGATTTATGTAACAATGCTCATTTGTGAGCTAGTTATTTAAATTTCTACATTTAGTGATATGTGTATTTACATAAAATACTATAGAGTGTATATGAAAAATTTAATTACAATTTATGTTAGTGGTGGATTAGGGAATAATTTATTCCAGATAGCATATGCAGAATATTTACGACAGCTAGGGTATGATATTCGCTTTAATACCTGCTTAATTAAACAAAACTGGTTTACTAAGGGATTAAGGTGGACTATACACAAAAATGAAATAACTGAGAAATTATTAAAAGATGAAAATGTCTCTAATAAATTATCAGTTTCAGATTTGGTTTTTCTCATTTGCGAATTCGTTAAGAAAAAAATAACAAAAAAAAATTATTACAAGATCCCTAAAACTGTAACAAAAAGATATTTTGGTTATGCGGCAATTGGGAATCATTTAGAGTCCAGAATTATAAATATCTTATCGAAAAAGATTGAATGTTTATTCAGTGATAAAATAGCGAAGGTAAAGGAAGATACAGTTTTACATATTAGGAGGGGGGATTTTCCTTTAAATTGTTCATTGGATGATTCATATTATAAAAATGCGATAAATATGCTAGGTGTTGTTGGAACTATAAAATTAGTCACTGATGACCCTAAAGTTATTAATTATGTCAAAGCTAATATAAATAAGAATGTGAAATTGAGTAATGCAAATAACATGATTGATGACTTTTTCTATATTTTCAATGCTAAAAATGTGATTATGTCAAATTCAACATATTGTTATTGGGCTTGTGTCTTAGGAAATGTACAGTTTGTTATACACCCATCAAGAATAAATAGTAGACAGAATTGGATTTTACAACTTAACGATATTCTTTCAAAAGAAATTAAATGTAAGTTTTTGTCAGAAGTGGATCCCAATTAATGGTCACTCTTTTTTTATTGTTAACAATACTTATGATCATTGAGGCATCGACTTCGTTATCACGGTTAACTGGCTATTTATTGAAAACACCAGAAAGTGGATTGATTTTACAATCATCTCTGGCCCTTTTGTCAAGAGTTGTAATGTTTCTCTTTATGCCAATATTAGGTTATCTCTCTGATGCTAACTTATTAGGAAGGGATGATTCTAGCCTATTGTCTTCGATTTTTGTTATGCCTTTAGGGCTTTCATTACTCTATATTTATAAGTATAGAGTTTTAGATGTATATTCAATCCTAATTAAAAGGGTCAACAGTCATGGTAGTTTTTTTAAAGGAACTCAATCGTTTGAGTTAAATGGTCAATTTCAACTTAAAAAAAGGAGTTTAAATGTACTGAATCGATTTTATCTTTTAGTGCTTATTGCTTATATACCATATTATCTAGCTTGGCCGATTGTTATCTTATTGCTTGATACTTATCATGATAATAGAGGTATGATTCTTGGGATGTCCTCAGTTTTTAATGGAATTAATACCATTATATTAACATTATTTGTAGATCCTAAGCTTATAAAGATTGGAAAATATCCAAGGATACTTCCGTCTGTATATCTTAACTTAATTAAAATTCGTATTTTTGCTAGTTTTATTTCCATTGTCTTGTTGTTATCTGTATATCAGGCTTTATTAATATGAAAAAATTTTTGCTCCTATATTCTTGGTTTGTTTGGATGATAACATTTTTTATGCCAGATTCGAAATTAACGATGAGGCTTCGCGGATTTTTATACTCATTTGGCATGCCTAAATGTGGGAAAAACTTTCAGGTCTCATCATCTGCTAAGTTAATTGGCTTAGATAAGTTGTTTTTCGGAAATAACGTGTTTATTGCATCAAATGTAACGATTAATTCTGGCGGAAAAATTTATTTGAAAGATGATGTTATGATAGGTATTGGAAGTGTTATCGTTGCGGGTAATCATACTCTTGACAATGGTTCATACCGTTTTGGTCATAGATGTGAGCGAGATATTACAATTGGTTCAGGAAGTTGGATAGCTGCCAATTGTACGTTGGTAGCTGGTGTCAAATTCCCAGATTCAAGTTTGTTAGCTGCAAACTCAGTCTATGTGACTAAGAATAATAAAACTGCCGGAGTTTATGGCGGTGTACCAGCAAAGTTGCTAAATAAAAATTGATAGATAGGAAATGAAATGATTGATGTGGTGACAGTTTGTGCAGGTGATGACTTGATGAATATTGAAAGTTGCATTTCTTCTATTAATGCAAACTTGTCAGTCAATAAGGTGTATGTCATCACTAATGATATTGATCGTGTTCCAATATGTCATAACGTTGTAGCGGTAGATGAAAATGAAATTATAAGTCATGATAAAGTCTCTTTGTTAAGGAAGATTGATTTCCCATTTTGTGAAACTAGGTTTGGGTGGTATTTTCAACAATTTCTTAAAATGTCATTTGCAAGGAGTGTGTATTGCAAAGGTGATTATCTGATCTGGGATGCTGATACTATTTTGTTGAAAAGGATAGACTTTTTTGACAATGATGTTGCATTCTTTACTAAGGGTGAGGAGGAACTTAATACGTTTTACGTTAATACATACCAAAAATTGCTTGGAATAGATGTGGCCTTTTCATTTTCCCTAATCAGTCAGCACCTTTATGTTAATCGCAAGGTTATGGTAATGATGCTTAATGAAATAGAGCGAAGATATGAGAAAGGTGATTTTTGTCAAGCAATTTTGAATACAATTGAAGGCAGTTCTCGTAGTTTGTTTAGTGAGTATGAGACCTATACTAACTACTATGCTAGCCTAGGTATGCCTTACCAAATTATAGAAAGGAGATGGTTTAGACATGCCGCCTCTCTTTGTAAATTTGGTTCTGATATTGTGTCTATAAATAAATATTTTTATGATTGTGACTATGTAGCTATGGAAAAATTCGATTTAACACTAAAAGGTAAGTTTAAAGGTATAATTAAGTATTTGAAGTATAGGCTTTCCAAGCCTGCAGAAAGTAATTAGCAATGAATAATAAGATATTTTCAGGAATAGTTTTATTTCTCATTTTTTTTCTGCTTTTCCCTATCTGTGAGTTAATTTTTTTCGAGAAAATCACAATTGCACTCAGCTATTTTGTTGCTTCACAAATAATGGCCATTTGCATTTCTTTTTTTATGTGTTACAAGTTTGGTTTTTTCAAAATAACAAACTATAAATCAGTGTCGTTTTTTCTGGATGAAAAGCACGTTTCAAAGTTTACATTTTATTTGGGGTTGTTGTTTTTTATATTTTTCTTAAAGTTTTACTTATCTAATGTAAACAGTGTTGGCGATGTGCTTTTATTTGCAGAGCGTTATCGGAATGGGTATTATAAAGGTAGTGGAATTTACACTGCTGGAATGATTCAGTTTTTGCCACTTGTAGTAACAATGTTGATTATTAAGCTGAGGAAGCTAAATTTATATTTTTTTATGTGTTTGGCCTTGTTGTTTTTGACAAGTTTGCTACTCGGCCTTAGAATTTTTTTGCTTATAGTTTTGTTTTTTTTATCCATTAGGATATTGAGTTCAGAAAAAAGGTTAGCAGCGTTAGTTTCACTCTTGTTGTTAGGTATGTTTTTCATTTTTTATAAATTAATGTTAAGTGATGGTCTTTCTAATCAGAGTTTAACGGATGTTTTATTGCATATTGCTGGTAGGATTAGATATAGATTCTTAGTATACGATTCAGGTTTTAGCTACGGTTTTATTGATTTTATTGGTTTTGCACTTCCAATATTTCCGTTTTCTGACACATTGGCGGAATGGAAGGAATTTTTTACACTATCAATTCCTGATATTGATAACAATATGCCGCAGATATCAAAATTTTCTGGAATGGCATTTCCGTTGACAATCATTGTTTTTAATGTTTTTGGTTTGCTTGGATTTGTTTTTATCATTCCTTTTGTCATTCTATTTGTATGGTCGTTAAAGCGATGTTTTGAATCAAATTCAATAGTGCTAAGTATTTGGGCTTTGTATTTGGTGAATTTCTCACTTTCCATTCTTATTGAAGATGTTTATCAATTTACTAAAATCCCTCTAATGTTGGTTTTAATTTTTACTGTTATGTTATTTTTCACTTTTTCTCAAAAAATAAATTTAGGTGGTAATAAATAATGAAGGTTGCTTTTTTAACTGGCGTCACCGGTCAAGATGGTTCTTATTTAGCCGAGTTTTTGTTGGAGAAAGGGTACCAAGTACACGGCATTAAACGCCGTGCCTCCTCATTCAACACTGAACGCGTGGATCATATCTACCAGGATAGACATGAATCCAACCCCAATTTCTTCCTGCACTATGGTGACCTGACCGACACCTCTAATCTTGTGCGTTTGGTGCAGGAAATTCAACCGGATGAGATTTATAATCTGGGCGCCCAATCGCATGTGGCGGTGTCGTTCGAGTCGCCGGAATATACGGCCGATGTGGATGCCATGGGCACCTTGCGCTTGCTTGAGGCTATTCGCATTTGTGGGCTGGAAAAGAAGACTCGTTTTTATCAGGCATCAACTTCTGAGTTGTATGGCCTTGTGCAAGAGATTCCTCAGCGAGAAACTACACCTTTTTATCCGCGCTCGCCTTATGCGGTGGCGAAAATGTACGCCTACTGGATTGTAGTGAATTATCGTGAATCCTACGGCATTTATGCATGTAACGGTATTTTGTTTAATCATGAGTCACCCCGTCGTGGCGAAACCTTTGTGACCCGCAAGATCACTCGCGGCATGGCCAATATCTCTCAGGGATTAGAGAAGTGCCTGTACCTCGGGAACATGGATGCGCTGCGTGATTGGGGTCATGCCAAAGACTATGTGCGTATGCAGTGGATGATGCTGCAACAGGATGTAGCTGAAGATTTTGTGATTGCTACAGGCAAGCAAATCTCAGTGCGGGAATTTGTACGTATGTCAGCGGCAGAGCTGGGTATTACCCTTGAATTTAGCGGTGAAGGCGTAGATGAAATTGCCACTGTGACTGCCATTGACGGAGACAATGCCTCTGCGCTTAAGGTAGGCGATGTGATCGTAAAGGTTGATCCGCGCTACTTCCGCCCGGCGGAGGTTGAAACATTATTAGGTGACCCATCACAAGCTAAAGCCAAATTGGGCTGGGTACCAGAAATTACAGTTGAACAAATGTGTGCCGAAATGGTGCAAAACGATTTGGATAAAGCCAAGCAACACGCCATTCTTAAGCGCCATGGCTACAATATCAGCGTATCGGTTGAGTAACGCATACGCCAATTAACGTTCTATATAAGTGACTTATGATTGCTTGATTAACTCTCAATATTACAAAAGCTGCGAGTTAGGCTCTCAGCTTTTGTGTTTCGTAGGTTTGAATCTTTATTATTTGTTTATTATCAATTGTTCGCTTGATGGTTTTTTTATGAAAAACATATTTGTTGCTGGTCATCGCGGTATGGTGGGCTCCGCCATTGTTAGTCAACTGCGTCTACAAAACAATGTTAACGTAGTGACCCGTGGGCGGGATGAGCTTGATTTGCTTGACCAGGTTGCTGTTCGGGATTTTTTTGCCACACAAAATATTGATCAGGTTTATCTTGCAGCAGCAAAAGTGGGTGGAATTGTTGCCAATAATACCTACCCTGCTGAATTTATTTATGAAAACCTGACTATCCAAAATAACATTATCCATGGCGCGCACCTTGCTGGCGTGCAGGAGTTATTGTTTTTAGGTTCTTCGTGTATTTATCCTAAGCTTGCACCGCAGCCAATGACCGAACAGGCATTATTAACTGGCACGTTAGAGCCTACCAATGAACCCTATGCCATTGCCAAAATTGCCGGCATTAAAATGTGTGAGTCTTACAATCGCCAATATGGCCGTAATTACCGCTCAGTGATGCCAACCAATTTATACGGTGAAAATGATAACTTTCACCCAGAAAACTCCCATGTAATTCCTGCGTTACTTCTGCGTTTTCATGAAGCAAAACTGAATGGCGATCCGCAGGTGGTTGCATGGGGCTCTGGCAAGCCGATGCGGGAATTTTTACACGTTGATGACATGGCCGCAGCCTCTATCTATGTGATGAACTTAGACCAAGCGACTTATGCTGCTAATACCCAGCCAATGTTAAGCCACATAAATGTGGGCACCGGAGTTGATTGCACCATACGTGAATTGGTTGAAACTGTTGCTAAGGTAGTGGGGTATAAAGGACAGATTGTGTTTGATGCCACAAAACCCGATGGTGCACCACGTAAATTGATGGATGTATCACGCTTGCGTGCGTTAGGTTGGCAGGCTTCAATAGCCTTAGAGCAGGGATTACTAGCAACCTACCAATGGTTCCTGGCTAACCAGGATAACTTTAGAAAGTAGGTGTGCATGTTTTTAGATAAACGGACTTTTTCAACTGTTATTGCAAGCACACCTTTAGTGCTGAAGGATCCCCTCATAAATCAGCCATAGCATAGCCATATTTGAGCAACTGATTGGCGAATAATACCCA
>Ga0247725_1000997_pt1 | contig 16211 bp, 9 predicted proteins | sample OKSTACKMCFT3sol_FD_183021 | JGI IMG/M metagenome (GOLD analysis project Ga0247725, IMG submission 183021) | Subsurface sediment microbial communities from gas well in Oklahoma, United States - OK STACK MC-FT3-sol | ecosystem: Environmental > Terrestrial > Deep subsurface > Rock core/Sediment... | reverse complement strand
GGACGGAAAAACACTTCGCCCACCTCGCCGGGCGGCGACTCTCGGCCCTCGGCGTCGAGAATCTTCAAGGCGTAGCCGTCGCGGACGCGGCCCACCGAGCCGCGATGGGCCAGCCAGTCCGTCCCCGAGATCATGGTCGAGCCCGTACCCTCGGTGGTCCCATAATATTCCCAGACCCGCTCGCCGCCGAGCCAGTCGATCCAGGCCTCCTTCAGCCATGGCGCGCAAGGCGCCGCCATGTGCAGCATCATGCGCAGGCTGGGCAGCGGGAAGCCGGACAGAACTTCCGGACCCAGGCGCCAGATGCGGTTCATCATGGTCGGGACCATCGTCACCCAGTTGACGCCGTGCGCCTCAATCAACTGCAGCGCGCGCAGGGCGTCGAACTTGCCCATCTCGACGATCGTCGCCCCGACGAACAGGCCCATGTGGATGCAGTGGAACGGGGCGTTGTGATAGAGCGGCCCGGGATTGAGAATGACATCGCCAGGCCGCTGGCCCAGAAAGCCCTCCCGTGGATTCCAGGCGCCCGGCATGGCGTCGACGATCACCTTCGGACGCCCGGTGGAGCCGCCGCTGGTCATCGCCTTCCAGTGCGGTGAGATGACCTCGGGCGGGGCGTCGACAGAATAGGCGTCTAGCGAGGCGCGCCCTTCGGCCACGATCGGGACACCGGATCTCGGCGGGGCGCCGATGAACAGCTTGGGCCGGACGATGTCGAGGATCGCCTCCATCTCGGGCCGCGCCAGTTTGGCGGCGACGATGTTGGGAATCGCGCCGAGCTTCCAGGCCGCGAAGACGGTCTCGTAGAACTCCGGGCCGTTCGGCAAGGCGATGGTGACGAAATCGCCCCGTCCTACGCCGTGCGCCGCGAGCATCCAGGCGCGACGGTTGGCGCGAGCCTCCAATTCGCCATAGGTGATGCCTTGTTCTTCCACGATCAGCGCGGCGCGGGATGGGGATTGGCGCGCGTGGTGGGCGAGAATTGAACCGAGCGCGACACGACCGTTCGACATGTTGGATACGCCTCCCTGACGGCGCCCCACCGCCCTCTTTGGAGCAACTACAGGTGGCCGCGCTCAGGTCAATTAATTAATTTAGTCATGAATAAATGAAAAGCTGAATCGGCGCCGTCGCGCGCTGGCGCACCCGCAGCGCTAATAGCGACGCAGCTGCGCCAATAGACGCCCTTCCAGAAACGCGACGTCAGTTGAGGCGCGACGCAGCCTCGCCCCCGCCCGAAGCGGACCTGGACGACCGTATGAATCGGCGGGATGGGCTAGCACTTCCTGGGCAGCGTGATCGTGAAAGCCGAACGGCCATCGCGGCGCTCGTAGCTCACCTGCCCCCCATGAGCCTCGGCGATGCCGCGAACCACGGCAAGGCCTAGGCCTGACCCGGACTTCAGGTCGACGTCGTCTCCGCGTCGGAACGGTTCGAAAGCTCGCGCGGTGAGGCTCTCCGGCATCCCCGGTCCCGCGTCGATGACGCTGATGGCGACGTCGGCGTCCGAGACGCGCGTGGCGATTTCAAGGACGCAGGGCTCGGCATATTTCAGCGCGTTGTCGACGAGGGCCAGCACCGCTTGCCGCAGGCGGATGGGATCGGCGATGCAGCGACCACTCGTGAGGGTCATGCGCAGGCCAAAGCCCGCCTTGTCGAGGTCGCGTTCGACGAGGCGGGCAAGTCCCTCGATCTCGGTGGCCAGATCGATTTCGACAGGCCGCAGCTGCAGGCGGCCGCTGTCGAGCAGGCTGACGACCCGCAGGTCCTCGACAAGCCGCGCCAAGGCGTCGGCCTGGTGGTGAAGCGATTGCAGGAGCACGGGGTCAGGCTGAAAGACGCCCTCGGCGAGCCCCTGAAGCCGTCCCTTGAGGATCGTGACTGGAGTCCGCAATTCGTGGGCGATCAGGCTGTTCCAGGTGACGATGTCATCGACGGCCTTCTCAAGCCGATCGGCCATGGCGTTGAAGTCGGCGATCATCTGGCTGGCCTCTGTGGGCGCCGGAGCGGTCAAGTTCGCCCGAGCCGACAGGTCTCCGCCGGCGATCTGGCGTGCGGCCTCCGCCAGTCTCTCAAGCGGCTCGACCATTCTTCGCGCGACCCGCGTCGCCACCACGCTCGCGGCGATACTGCCCAGCACGATGCAGAACGAGTACATCGCCCATTCCACGGGAGCCGGCAGAATAGCGTCCTCGGCCGCCACGAGCTTGGGGGCGAACTGGAAGAGCAACCCGTAACCGAAGGCGATAAAGATCAGACTGAGGATCAAAGTCGCCAGGGTGATGCCGACGACCGCCAGGTTGAGGCGCTGCGATAAGCTTTGCGCTTTCATCGGTCCTCCAGGAGGCGATAGCCCATGCCTCGGACGTTGGAGAGCATGCCCGGCGCGCCGGCGGCCTCGAGCTTCTTGCGCAGCTTGCTGAGGTGGCTATCGACGGTCCGCTCCAGCGCGTCGCCGCCCGACAGGCAGGCGTCCAGCAGCTCGGCGCGCGTGTAGAGGCGCATCGGGGCCTGAGCCATGTGAAGCAGCAGGCGGAACTCGGTCAGGGTCAGGGTCAGCCGGCGCGCGCCATCCGGCGTGTTCACCGTCGCGGTGTGATTGACGGGATCGACATCGAGCGGCCCGGCGCGCGCCACCGACGCCGCGTCCCGGCCCGATGCGCGGCGCAGCACGGCCTTGGCGCGGGCGGCCACTTCCAGGGGATTGAAAGGTTTGACGACATAATCATCCGCGCCGATCCGCAGCGCCTGCAGCTTGTCCAGATCCTGGTCCAGGGCCGTCAGCATGATCACCGGGGTCGCGCCGCGCCGGCGGAGTTGCGCCAGGACCTCCCAGCCATCCAGCTTGGGCAGCCCGACGTCGAGCAGGACGATGTCGGGGCGAAGCGCCTGATGCAGCTCGACCGCCGTCTGGCCGTCTCGCGCCGTGACGGTCCTGAACCCTTCGCGCTCCAGATAGCCGACGAGGATCTCCGCGATCTCGCGCTCGTCTTCAACGATCAGAACCAGGGCGTTCACGGGGTCTCCAATGCGGCCACGACCGGATGGTCAGAGCACTAATCACCCTTCCGTCGGCGACGCCAGAACCCTCCACCAAGTCGCAACATTGCCTCCACGATCACGCAACCGCGCTCGGGCATAGGCTCGCGGCGTCTCTGAAGGCGCGCCTCGGGAGCCGCCTCTTTCATGGACCGTCGTCACCTGCGTATCGCCATCGCCCTCCTGCTGGGCGCATCGACCCTGACCGCTTGCGGTGAGGCCGAGGTAGGGGCGTCGACCTCCCCCACAGAAGTCGCCGTGGCGACCGCCCAAGTCGCGACCGTCACGCCGGTGGACGATCTGCCAGGCCGGGTAGTCGCCATCCGCACCGCGGAAATCCGCCCCCAAGTGTCCGGCGTCGTGACGCGACGGTTCTTCGATCAGGGAAGCGAGGTCCGGGCCGGCCAGCCATTGTTCCAGATCGATCCGGCGCCCTACCAAGCGGAAGCCGCGGGCGCTCAAGCCGCGCTGTCGCGCGCGCTCGCGGTCGCCGACCGCGCCAGGGCCCAGGTCTCGCGCCTGGCGCCGCTCGTCGAAGCCGACGCCATCAGCCGCCAAAGCTACGATGACGCCGTAGCCGCCAAGGTCCAGGCGGAAGCGGACCTGGCCGAAGCGCGCGCGACCTTGCGCCGCCGCGGCGTCGAGCTGAGCTTCGCGACCGTGAGAGCTCCGATCTCCGGGCAGATCGGCGAGGCGCAGGTTACGGAGGGCGCCCTGGTCGCCGCCGGCGGCGCGGGCCCCATGGCCACCGTCCAACAGATTGACCAGGTCTATGTCGACGTCCGTCAGCCGTCCGCGCGCCTCGAAGCGTTGCGCGCCCTGGCGGGCGGCGGCGCGGGCCGCGAGGTCGAGATCCTGTCGTCCTCCGGCGCGCCCTATCCGCGCAAGGGAAGGATCCTGTTCTCGGGAGTCTCGATCGACCCCACGACCGGCGACGCCATCGCGCGCGTGCAGGTCGACAACCCAGATCGCGTGCTCCTGCCGGGCATGTTCGTCCGCGCTCGCCTGCCCCGCGCCCCGATCCAAGGCGCGGTGCTGGCGCCGCAGCAGGCGGTGCTCCGCGATAGCGGCGGCAAGCCATTTGTCAGCCTGGTGAACGCCAAGGGGCTGGTCGAGACCCGCTCGGTCGAGGTCGGCGACGTGGCGGACGGTCGCTACGTCGTGACTCGCGGCTTGAAGGCGGGAGAGCGCGTGATCGTCGAGGGACAGGATCGCGTCACGGCCGGCGACCTGGTCAAGGCCGTCCCGTTCCAGATGGGGGCGCGCTAGTCCCATGCCGAAGTTCTTCATCGAGCGACCGATCTTCGCCTGGGTCATCGCCATCGCGATCGTCCTGGCCGGCCTGATGGCCATCCCCCGCCTGCCCGTGGCGCGCTACCCCGTCGTCGCGCCGCCCACGGTCAGCATCTACGCCAGCTATCCCGGCGCCACGCCCCAGGCCATGAACGACTCGGTCGTGGGCCTGATCGAGCGCGAGCTCTCCAGCGTCAAGAACCTCCTCTATTTCGAGTCCTCGACCGACAGCTCGGGCTCGGCGACGATCACGGCGACCTTCAAGCCCGGCACGAACCCCGAGCTGGCCCAGGTCGATGTCCAGAACCGGCTGAAGACCGTCGAGCCGCGCCTGCCCCAGACCGTGCGCCAGACTGGCGTCAGCGTCGAGAGCGCCGCGTCCAACTTCCTGATGATGGTCAGCCTGCGCAGCGTCGACGGGCGCGACGACGAGGTCGCGCTCAGCGACTACATGGTCCGCAACATCGCCGACGAGCTGAAGCGCGTGCCGGGCGTCGGGCGAGTGCAGATGTTCGGCTCCGAGCGCGCCATGCGGATCTGGGTCGACCCGAACAAGCTGGCGGGCTTCAATCTCTCACTCGGCGACGTCACGGCGGCGATCGCGGCCCAGAACCAGCAGCTCGCGCCCGGCGCGCTGGGCGGCGAGCCCACGGTCAAGGACCAGCGTGTGACGGTCCCGCTGACCGCCGAAGGCCAACTGCGGACCGTCGAGCAGTTCAAGGCCATCGTCCTGCGCGCCAACACCTCGGGTTCGCGCGTCACCCTAGGCGACGTCGCCCGGATCGAGCTGAACTCGGCCAACTTCAACTTCACGACCCGGGAAAATGGCCAGCCAGCGACGGCGCTCGGCGTTCAGCTGTCGCCCGGCGGCAACGCGGTGCGAACCGCGGCGGCGATCCAGAGCCGGCTCGACGAGCTGCAGAAGGCCGCGCCGCCCGGCATGCAGTTGGCCATCCCCTTCAACACCGCGCCATTCGTGCGGGTCTCGATCGAGAAGGTCGTCCAGACCCTGGTCGAGGCCATGGCGCTGGTGTTCCTGGTGATGTTCCTGTTCCTGCAAAAGGTCCGCTACACTCTGATCCCCGCCATCGTCGCGCCCATCGCCCTGCTGGGGACGTTCACGGTGATGCTGTCGGCGGGCTTTTCGATCAACGTGCTGACCATGTTCGGCATGGTGCTGGCGATCGGCATCATCGTCGATGACGCGATCGTCGTGGTCGAGGCCGTCGAGCGGATCATGGCCACCGAGGGCCTCTCGCCCAAGGACGCCACCCGCAAGGCCATGTCGGAAATGACCAGCGCGATCATCGGCATCACCGCCGTGCTGGCGGCCGTGTTCATCCCGATGGCTCTGGCGGACGGTTCGGTCGGCGCGATCTATCGTCAGTTCACCCTGTCGATGGCCGTCTCGATCCTGTTCTCGGCCTTCCTGGCCCTGTCCCTGACGCCGGCCCTCTGCGCGACCTTGCTCAAGCCGATCGACGGCCATGCGCCCAAGACGGGCTTCTTCGCCTGGTTCGACCAACGCTTTGATCGCCTTACCGACGGTTACGAGCGGCTGCTGGGCAAGGTGCTGCGCCGGGGCGGACGCGCGATGGTCGCGTTCGGCGTCGTCGTCGCCGTCACAGCGGGCGCCTCCCTGATCCTGCCATCGGCCTTCCTGCCCGAGGAAGACCAGGGCTACTTCATGACCTCGTTCCAACTGCCGGCCGACGCCACGGCGCAGCGCACCAGCGAAGCCGTCGCGCGCTTCGAGCACTACGCCCGCACGCGCCCCGCCATCGAGACGACCCAGGCCGTCACCGGCTTCAGCTTCTCGGGCCAAGGCCCCAACGCCGCGCTCGTCTTCACGATGCTCAAGGACTGGAAGAAGCGTGACGGCGCGACCAGCGCCGGCGAGGTCCAGGCCGCGACCGAGGCCATGAAGGTCCAGCGCGAGGGCGAGATCATGTCGGTGATGCCGCCGTCGATCGACGAGCTGGGCAACTCGTCGGGCTTCACCCTGGCGCTGCAGGACCACGCCAATCGCGGTCCGGAGGCGCTGATCAACGCCCAGACGCGCCTGCTGGAGCTCGCCGCCCAAAGCAAACTGGTGGCCGGCGTCTATCCCGACGGCCTTCCGCCAGGTTCGACGGTGCGGCTGGATATCGACCGGCAGAAGGCCCAGGCCCTGGGCGTCTCTTTCGCGGCGATCGGCGACACCCTGTCGACCGCCCTGGGCTCCAGCTACGTCAACGACTTCATCAACGCGGGCCGCCTGCAGCAGGTGATCGTCCAGGCCGACGCGCCGTTCCGGATGCAGCTCGGCGACGTGTTGAAACTCTATGTCCGCAACGAGTCCGGCGGGATGGTTGCGCTGTCCGAGGTGGTGACGCCGGTCTGGACCAAGGCTCCGGCCCAGATGATGCGCTTCAACGGTTATCCATCGGTCCGTCTCACGGGATCGGCGGCGCCCGGCGTCTCGAGCGGCCAGGCGATGGCTGAAATGGAGCGACTGGCCGCCCAGCTTCCCGGGAGCTACGCGGTCGCGTGGACCGGTCAGTCGCTGCAGGAGAAGCTGGCGGGCGCCCAGGCCCCCGCCTTGCTCGCCCTGTCGATGCTGGTCGTTTTCCTCGTGCTGGCGGCGCTCTATGAGAGCTGGTCGATCCCGCTATCGGTGATGCTGGCCATCCCGCTGGGCCTGATCGGCGCCTTGGCCGCAGTGCTGCTGCGCGGCCTGCCCAACGACGTCTTCTTCAAGGTCGGACTGATCACCATCATCGGCCTGTCGGCCAAGAACGCCATCCTGATCGTCGAGTTCGCCCAGGCCAGCCGCGCCCAAGGGATGGGCCTCGCCGAAGCGGCCATCCACGCCGCCAAGCTGCGCTTGCGCCCGATCCTGATGACCAGCCTGGCCTTCGCCTTGGGCGTCGTCCCCCTGGTCATCGCCTCGGGCGCAGCGGCCGAAACCCAGCGCGCCATCGGCACGGGCGTGTTCGGCGGGATGATCACCGGGACCCTGCTAGCCATCGTCCTGGTTCCCGTCTTCTTCGTCGTGGTCGCCGGCGCGGCCGAGCGCCTGACCTCACGACACAAAGCCGCTTCGGCGGAGGGCTGATCCATGCGTGCTCTCATCCTCTCCAGCGCGGCGCTGCTTGGCGCCTGCTCCGTCACGCCTCGCCTGGAGCTCCCTGCGGCGCCGGTCGCCGCGGCCTATCCCGTAATCGAAGGCGGCGTGGCGACGGACATGCCTGCGGCAAGATCATTGGCCTGGAAGCAGGTCTATGGCGATCCGAGGCTTCAGGCCCTGATCAGTCAAGCCCTGGACCAGAGCCGCGATCTCCGCGCCGCTCTGCTGAACGTCGAGGCCGCCCGCGCCGAACGCGGCATCGCTCGCGGCGCCTTGGGTCCGAGCCTCGACGCCAATCTGTCCAGAACCCAAGAGCGCTCACCGTCTCAGGGCCGGTCGGACGCCTATGCGGCCAATCTTGGATTGACGGCCTTCGAGCTGGACCTGTTCGGACGACTTCGGGCGCAGTCCAGCGCCGCCTCCGAGCGCTATCTGGCCAGCGAGACCGGCGCCCGCGCCGCTCGGATCACTCTGATCTCGGCGGTCGCGACGGCCTATCTCGACGAGCGGCTGGCCGAGGAGCAGCTGGCGCTGACCGAAGCCACCCTGTCGGACTGGCGCGCGTCGCTCGACATCGCCCGGCGGCTCAAATCGGCCTCACAAGCCAGCGGCCTCGATGTCGCCCAGGCCGATGGTCTGGTGCGCCAGGCCGAGGCCGATCGCGAGGCTGGCCGACGAGCTCTCGCCCGGGCCCGCAATGCTCTTGAGCTCGTGGTCGGCGGGCCGGAACCGGCTTCGCTTCCACCGCCCATTCCCCTCGCCAACCAGCCGCTTCCGACCCAGCTGGAGCCAGGCTTGCCCGCCGAACTGCTGGTGCGGCGCCCCGACATCGCGCAGGCCGAACACATGCTACGCGCCGCCAACGCTGATGTCGGCGCCGCGCGAGCGGCCCTGCTGCCCAGGATCTCGCTGACCGGCGCGCTCGGCGGCGCGAGCTCAGATCTCGGCGCCCTGTTTGTCTCCGGAAGTCGCGCCTGGTCTTTCGCTCCGCAGATCACCCAGCCGATCTTCCGAAGCGGACAATTGCGCGGCGCCGTGGCCTTGAGCGAGGCGCGCAAGTCGCTCGCCGTGACCACCTATGAAAGGCAGATCCAGGTCGCCTTCCGTGAAGTAGCCGACGGCCTCGCGGCTCAAGCCACCTTCGCCAACCAGGTCCATCTCCAAGAGAGCGTGGCCGAGGCCGCGCGTCAACGTCTGCGGCTCTCGGACCTGCGCTATCGCGCCGGGCTGGACGGCCGTCTCGAGCTGCTCGACGCGCAGCGCGCCGACTACGCGGCGCGCCAAGCCCTGCTGTCGCTCAAGCACGATCAGCTCGCGGCCATGGTCGCGCTCTACGCCGCGCTCGGCGGTGGTTTGGGGCCGGCGTAGCGATCCCGCGAACCGCCGAACTCGAAGCCTCGTGACAGACGTTCCACACAAGCCTGGCAAGCACGCACTGGTCCTCGACTACTTCGCGCGCCGAGAGGACATGCGTCGCTTCTTTTCTATCCGCACCCGCGCGAGCGCGGATGTCGAGGACCTGATGCAGGATCTCTTCCTGAAGGTTCAGCGGGTGGATAGCGACGCCATCGAGAACCCGTCCGCCTATCTTTACCGATTGGCCTCGAACCTACTGCTGGACCGGCTCCGCGCTCGGCGACGTTCCGAGGCCCGCGACGCTGATTGGCGGAGCGTAAGCCACGCGACCGTAGATGGAGCCGACATCGCGGATGCGCCGGACGCCGAGGCCGCGGTGGACGCTCGCCTGCGGCTTGAGCGATTGACCCAGGCGCTCGCGGAGTTGCCCCCTAGAACGCAGCAAGTGTTCTGGCTGCACAAGTTCGATGGCCTGACCCACGCCCAGACGGCCGAGCGACTTGGAATTTCGCGGAGCGCGGTCGAGAAACACATGACGCGCGCGCTCCGGCGCCTGCTTGCGAAAGTCGGCGATCACATCGGCGAGGGATGAGGTCGCTCAGCGCGCTGCGTCTTGCCCCGCGGCGTCGGCAGCTCACCCTCTCCACATATCCTCCGCAAAGCCGCCGTCCGCATTCCTGGGGGCGCTAGACCGGCGCCGGCTTCATTCGCCCCTTCGCCCCTCAGGCTGCGGCCGGCCCGGAAACAAAAGCCGGAATGTCGATCCGCCCAACCGTCAACAAGGCGTCATACTTTAATCGTATAGAAAATCCGGTCTCATTTGTATTTTTGATATTCCGTTCGTAAGGGGGCTTCACGAACGGCGCATCGCGGACGGGACCCAGCCTCACACATCTCTCCCTGAACGGCCTCCTGCCAGGCCTTCAGGTCATTAGCCCGTAGGCGTTCGCCGGCGGGAGGGGACGGCGCGCGCCTGGGGCGGGCGTCGGGACACATTCAACGGAGTTACCCATGTTCAGCCCGCCATCGCGTCTCAAGCTCGCGGTCCTGACCGGAGCCAGCCTATTCGCGCTCGCCTTCGTTTCGGGCGCTCACGCTCAGTCGGCGAATAATCAGAACCAGAAGAACCAAGCCAAGCCGGCGACCGACGACGCCGTCAGCGAAGTGGTCATCACCGGTCAGCGCCTGTCGACCGCCAACTCGATCGAGGAACAGAAAAAGGCCACCGGCGTCGTCAACGTCATTTCCGCCGACGACCTGGGCAAGCTGCCCGACGCGAACGTGGCCGACGCCCTGGCCCGCATTCCCGGCGTCAATGTCGTGGTCAACCAGGAGACCGGCGAAGGCGAATACGTCTCGATCCGCGGCCTGGCCAGCACCTACAACGCCTATTCGATCAACGGCGTGCGCGTGGCGCTGACCGACTCCGGCTCGCGCAAGATGTCGATGACGGTTCTGCCGCCCAACGGCCTGAAGGCGATCGCGGTCAACAAGACCCTGACGCCCGACCTGGACGGCGACGCCATCGGCGGTTCGGTCAACTTCGTCACCCCGACCGCCTTCGACTTCCGCAAGCCCACCCTGCGCGTCTTCGCCTCGTACGGCCTCAACGACCGCGCCCAGAAGCAGGACGAACCGGCCGGCAGCGGCCAGATCCAGATCGACGGCGCCCGCAAGTTCGGCAACGGCGACTTTGGCCTGTTCGGCTCGGTCTATTACGGCAAGAGCCACTACACCAACGAGGAGTCCGAGAACGACGGCGAGTGGGAGCCCTACCGCTGGCGCAAGGACTCGATCGAGCCGATCGACAGCCGCTCGATGTATCTGCCAGGCATCGACCTGGACTTCCGTCGCGGCGAACAGGAGCGCTTTGGCGGCAACTTCTCGGTCGATTATCAGATCGACCAGCACAACTTCTATGTCCGCGGCCAGTACGCCAAGCTGAACCGCACCGGCACCAACGACTACACCGACTTTCGTAGCCGTCCGACCAAGCGCCTGACGCAGGTCAATCTGGAAGACACCACCCTGCGCCAGCCGGAGCAGATGATCACCGGCCGCGATCCGGTGAAGGGCAACATCTACGGCTACACGGCCGGCCAGATCGTCGACACGGACAAGGACGGCCTGATCACCGACGCCGACCGCAAGTCGGGCAACTCGTACTGGTCGCTGTTCGGCCGCTCGGGGGTGTGGAACCCGCAGGCGTTTCAGTTCGCCCGCACCCATGAGTCCCAGGACCAGGAGTCCTCGCTCTACACGATCAACGCCGGCGGCCAGAGCCGCTTCGATCGCCTGAGCCTCGACTACGACCTGAGCTACTCGTACGGCGAGAAGGGCACGCCGCTGTACTACGGCATCGGCTACAACTGCGATAAGTGCTCGACCGATCCGATGTTCACCTCGACGGGCATCCTGTGGTCGTCGGCCGATCCGCGCTTCCCGCTGGCGCAACTGCCGGCCTATGCGGCCAATGTCGATCACCGTGACGACCTGCTGCCGTTCGACGGCGCGTCGATGAGCAAGGACAAGCAGTCCGACGCCCGCACCGCGCTGAAGGTCGACGCCCGTTATGAGGTCGGCGGCCTGTTCGACTATGTGAAGGCCGGCTTCAAGTATCTGAAGTCGGAGCGCGACTACGACTCCACGCCGATCTGGGAAGGCGATCTGTCGGGCACGCCGCTGAACGGCAAGTCGCTCGCGGCGTCGGGCTTGGTCGAGCGTCAGGTCGATGGCTTCTTCAAGGACCGCTACTACTATGGCTCGATCCTGAGCCGTGATCGGGTAATCGCCGCGGTGAACGCCGCCCGCGCCGCCAACCCGGTGACCTACTCGGCCGCCGACCTGAGCAAGGACGACAAGAAGGGCACGGAAACCATCTACGCTGGCTACGCCCTCGCTCACCTGCGCTCGGGCGGCCTGGAGGTCGTCGGCGGCGCCCGCGTCGAGCACACCAAGGTGGAGACCACCGCCTGGATCAGCGACGCCACGTCGTCGGGCTTCGGCAAGACCAACCGCGACTACACCAACTTCCTGCCCAGCATCACCGCCGTCTATCGCCAGGGTCAGAACCTGGTCTATCGCGGCGCGATCTGGACCAGCTTCTCGCGTCCGGAATATTCGAACATCTCGCGCGGCGAGAGCGTGACCCGCGATCCCGCCACGAAGGAGATCATCGCCATCAGCCGCGGCAATCCGGACCTGAAGCCCGGCGAGTCGGTCAATTTCGACGTGTCGGCCGAATGGTATCCGGATCGCTCGAGCGTCTTGTCGATCGGCGTCTTCCACAAGAAGATCAAGAACTTCATCTTCACCAACGGTCGCTCGGTCAGCGCCCCGACCAAGGAAGGCACGATCACCATCACCCAGCCGCAGAACGGCGAGGACGCGACCTTGACGGGCGTGGAGCTGAATCTGATCAAGTCGTTCGAAGGCCTTGCGGCGCCGTTCGACGGCTTTGGCGTCGAGGCCAACGTCACCTCGCAGACATCCGAGGCCGAAACGGGCCTCGACTACCGTCGCGGTCACCCGATCACGTTCCTGCAGGCGCCGGACCTGATCTACAACACCTCGCTGACCTATCAGAAGTACGGCATCGAAGCCAAACTCAGCTATCAGTACCAAGGCGCCTACATCGAAGACACGCGCGACAACGCGGTCGACAAGTGGGTGCAGCCGAACAAGTCGCTCGACCTGCACACGCGCTATAACATTCGCCAGGGCCTGACCGTGGATTTCGACGTGCAGAACATCCTCGACGGTCACCGTTACTACACGACCAAGGGTAAGAACCCGACGTATCAGAAGGACTATATGGAGCCGGGCCGGAACTTCATCCTGCGCGTCGCCTATTCCTACTGATCTGACCTGACCTTCTCGATTGCCCTTCCGGTTCGCGCCGGAAGGGCTTTTCTTTGGCCGCAAGGCCAGTGACTGCCTGTTGGGGCGGCGTCTGTTTGAGTTTACGGTCCCGATTTGTATGGTCCGCGGTGACACCTACCGAAGAGAGAATCATGGCCGTTTCGCCCGAGGATGGCGCCGAGCGTAGCCGGCGCCGTGAGACCGGCAGCCTGTCGATCGGGGCCCTGAAGGCCTTCGTCACGGTCGTGGATCAAGGCTCCTTCTCGCGCGCGGCCGCCGTGCTGGGTGTGTCCCAGCCCAACATCTCCAATCAGATCAACGCGCTGGAACAGATCTGCGGCGTCCGCCTGTTGAACCGCCGCACCCAGAACCAGAACCTGACCGACGCAGGACGCGAGCTCTATACGCGGGCGCGACTGGTCATCAGCCGCGTCGACGACTTCGAGATGACCGCCAACCTGTTCAGCGGATTGAAGCGGGGGCGCATGTCGATCGGCTTTTCGACGCCGCCGATCGCCATGCAGCTGATCAGTCAGTTTCGGCGCACCTATCCAGATATCGAAATCTCCACGCGCCTGGGCAATACGCGCTCGCTGACGCACGACGTGATGGAGTGCCGGGCCGATGTGGCGATCATCTCGCTGCTGGAGCCCGATCCGGTTCTAGCTTGCCATCTGGTCTTCGAGCAGTCGCTCAACCTGATGGTCCCCATCGACCATCCCTTCGCCCAGCGCCCTCACATAGAAGCCCGCGAGCTGGGCGGCCTGCCGCTGGTTCTTCGGGAGGAGGGGTCGGTGACGCGCGCCTTGACGGAAATCGCGCTCGGTCGAAGCGCCAACAGCGTGGAAAGAGGCTTCATCGTCGAGAGCCGCGAAGCGGTCAAGGAAGCCACCGCACACGGCATCGGGTTCGGCTGCATTCTGGATGGCGAGATCGGACACGACGCCCGGCTCAAGGCCCTGCCTGTCCACGGCCTGCCCCGCAGCGGCGGCGTCTACATCGTCACCTTGCGGGAAAACATGGAGATTCCGGCTGTGTCCGCCTTTATTCGCCTTGCCGGACTACGACACAGCGATCTATAAGTATGTCAAATACTGCTTACCAGCGGATTTGATATTTTTATGACAACGCTCGACACCGTCGAAACCTTGGCGAATGAAATCCGGGACATCTACCTGGGCAACGCCCAGCGTCCCTATGGCCTTTACGGCATCAATCAGCTGCAGCACGCGCTGCAGTCGGCCGCCCACGCCGAGGCCCAGGCCCTGCCGTCATCCCTGGTGATGGCCTGCCTGCTGCACGACGTCGGCCACATGATCCACGACCTGGGCGAAGCGCCTGCGGAAGAGGGCGTGGACGACCTGCACGAGGCCCTCGGCGCCGACTGGACGGCGGCGCGTTTTCCGCGCACCGTCAGCGAGCCCATCCGCCTGCACGTCGCCGCCAAGCGCTATCTTTGCAGCGTCGAACCTGGCTACCAGGATGGCCTGTCGAAAGATTCCCGCATCTCCCTGGCGCTGCAGGGCGGCGCGATGGACAGCGCCGAACAACAGGCCTTCCTGCAAGAACCCTTCTTCGACCAGGCCGTCGCGCTTAGGCGCATTGACGAGTTGGCCAAGGACAAGGACGCCGTCACCGACAGCCTCGACGATTTCCTGCAACGCCACCTCGCCGCGGCGCTACAGCCTTAGGCGCCACCGCCTGATCGTCACATGATTATAGAAATAGTGGATTAGAACTACGAAACCATAATTCCAGATTATTCAGATGGAGGACGGCAGTCCCCATCGACCGCCGAACGAGGGCGCCATGACCGCTGACCGCCGCCACTTCCTCAAGGCGCTGGGCGCCGCCGGCCTCAGCGCCGCCACGCTAGCGACTCTGGAAAAGGCCATGGCCACCCCGGCCAATAACCGCACCGGGACGATCATGGACGTCGAGCACGTGGTGATCCTGATGCAGGAGAACCGCGCCTTCGACCACTATTTCGGCAGCTTCCCCGGCGTGCGCGGCCTGGGCGATCCGCGGCCTCTGCGGCTTCGCAACGGCCATACCGTCTGGCGTCAGCCCAGCGACCAGCACCCGGACGGCTACGTCCAGCCCTACTGGGCCGATTCAAAGACCGCCAACGCCTATGTGGTCGACGGCGCCGATCAGGGTCACAGCGCCGCGACGATCATCGTCAATGGCGGGCGCTTCGATCAGTGGGGCGTTTCCCGGCAGCTGCAGCACCGGATGACCTACTACAAGGCCTCGGACCTGCCCTACTACCACGCCCTGGCCTCGACCTTCACGATCCTCGACGCCTACCACTGCTCGACCCTGACCCAGACCTATCCCAACCGCCTGCATCTTTGGACCGGCTGCAACGGCGGCGGGCGCGTGGCCGGCGATCCGGTGATGAGCAACTACGGCGAGGACGAAACCCCTTCGGCCGACATGGCCACCGATCAGCCGATCAAGGCCTATGAGTGGACGACCTACGCCGAGCGTCTGGAAGCGGCGGGCGTAAGCTGGAAGGTCTATCAAGAGTACGACAATTTCGGCGACAACATCCTGTCGGTGTTCAAGCCCTTCCGTCCCTGCGACAAGGATTCCAACCTCTATAAGCGCGGCCGCTCATGGGTGTCGGAGCACAAGGAAGGCCCTGACCGAACCCGCTCCGACGGCAAGCAACTTGTCGAAGCCTTCCGCGCCGATATCGCCGCCGGACGCCTGCCGCAGGTGTCGTGGATCGTCACGGCGGCGGCGCTTTCCGAACACCCCCGCTGGACGCCGGCGGACGGCGAGAACCTGACCGCCAAGCTGATCGAGGCCCTCGTCGATCATCCCGAAGTCTTCTCCAAGACCGTCTTCATTCTCAACTATGACGAGGCCGGCGGCCTGTTCGATCATATGCTGCCGCCCATGCCCGCAGCGGACGAGACGCGCGGCTACAGCGGCGTCAGCGTGGCGGGCGAATTCAAGGACTACGACAAGCACCCTCACCCCGGCGTCCGCGGCCTGCAACCGCTGGGCCTGGGCATCCGCGTGCCGGCCATCGTCGTGTCGCCCTGGAGCCGTGGCGGCTATGTCTGCTCGCAGGTGTTCGACCACACCTCGACCCTGAAGTTCCTGGAAAAGCGCTTCGGCGTGCAGGAGCCGAACATTTCAGACTGGCGGCGCGCGGTGTCGGGCGATCTGACCTCGTGTTTCGATTTCAAGACGCCAAACGCGCGGGGCGTCGACCTGCCGTCCACCGACGACTACACGCAGCGCCTGGCTCACGCCGCCCGCCAGCCCGCCCTGAAAATCCCCGCGGTTCAGACGCCCGCCGAGCAGCCTCGCGTACAAAGGCCGTCGCGACCGCTGCCCTATCGTCTGGGGGCGGACCTGCGCCCGGACGGGGAAGACCTGCTGATCGAGCTTGCCAACACCGGCGGTCAGGCGGCGGTCTTCACCATCCACGACTACGCGCCCTACGGCCTGAGCTCGCCCTGGCACTACACCCTGGTCGCGGGCGAACGTCACACGGCGGCGCATTGGAATAACAAGGACAAGGAAGCCTATG
>Ga0247725_1000996_pt1 | contig 16213 bp, 12 predicted proteins | sample OKSTACKMCFT3sol_FD_183021 | JGI IMG/M metagenome (GOLD analysis project Ga0247725, IMG submission 183021) | Subsurface sediment microbial communities from gas well in Oklahoma, United States - OK STACK MC-FT3-sol | ecosystem: Environmental > Terrestrial > Deep subsurface > Rock core/Sediment... | reverse complement strand
TGGACGGCGCAACAGTTGGGTCACGAGGGGGATGGACAAAGGTTCAGCACTGAGCAGGGCGAGGCCAAACCCTATCGTGGCGATCTGCTCAATTACATTCCGGTGGCGCCATATTTTGCCGACTGGGGGCCGGAGGCGGATCTATTGGTGACGCCGGTGACGTTGGATAACGGCGGTGGTGATGACCTGCTGGCTGAAGCGCCCACCATCAGTCGACTGCTGGTGGGTACCAGTTACAGCGCCAACGAGGATTGGAACTTTGCCGGGGCGATCAAGCAGGCCACTGGTGCCGACTGGGTCAACTATGCCGAGCAGGGTAAGGGGCCATTCCAGCCGATGCGCAGCTGGCTGGCGGATAGTCCATTACCGAAAACCGATATTCGCCAGGTGGTCTGGGAAATCCCGGTCCGTTATCTGGTGCAGCCTTTGCCGACGGCAGGCTGATGTTTCTCGCAATTAACTCACAGCCACGCTGGCTGACGTTTGTTACCACCCAGGAGATGTAGAGATGAAGCAATGGATGAAATGCATAGTACTGATGATCGGCTCTCTGCTCGCGGCGCCGCTGTGGGCGGGAGATGCTGCCTTATACGGAGCTATAGCTCCGGCGAACGCCGGTTTTTTCCGGGTAATGAATGCCAGTGGTGGCCCGGTGAGCGTGGGTTTCAAGGGCAAGACGCTTAATCTGGCGGTGAGTCAATGCAGCCCCTATGCCTTTGCAGTGGAGGGGGATTATACCGTGACGTTAAATGGTCAGAGTCAACCGCTGAAACTGGTCCAGGGCACCCAACAGACCCTGCTGTGGCAGGATGGCAAGGTCAAGGTGATCAGCGAGACGCCATTCAAGGATAAGTCACGGGCACGACTGGCGTTTTACAACCTGCTGGATACCAAACTCTCCTTGCTCACCAAACAAGGCAAATCGATTCTAGGCCCGATTGATAGTGGCGCCTCGGCGCTACGCGAAGTCAATGCAGTGCGAACATCGTTCGGCGTCGGTGAGGAAAGCAAGCTGCTGGCGACGACCCCGGCCATGATCCTCAAGCGCGGTCAGGTGACCAGCCTGTTCGTGCTGAATGTCGGTGGTCAGCCCCATATCGCCGTTGTGGAGTCTGTGCAATGAAGGCCCGGGCGCTCTCCATGCTGATAGGCAGTGTCTTGGCCGGTGGTGTGCAAGCGCAAAGTGCCCCACAGGCTCAAGCTCCGCTGCCCACGGGTGCGGCGGCACCCGTCTATCAGGCTGAACCCTGCTGCAATCTCTGTCCTGCGGCGTTGGTAAAAGAGAATTACAAGGGTGATGTGTTGTCGACCCTGTGGCCGCTGGTGGCCGGTAAAAACGGCTGGGTATTTCGGGCTCGGACCGATTTTGCCACCGAGTTTGGCCCAAGCCCTGAGTCGATGGCCATGCTCAAGCAGTTCTCGCAGGCGCTGAAAAAGCGCGGTACCCAGCTGATGGTGGTCTATCTGCCCAGCCGCGGTCTGATGCATGAGGATCAGAGCCTGCAGCCGTTTGACAAGGCGCTGGCGCTGGCGAATTACCGAGCGGCCCTGCAGCGTTTCCGGGATATCGGCGTGGCTGCGGCACCACTGGATCAGTTGGTGGGCCAAGTGCAGGGCGATTTCTATCTGAAACGTGACTTGCACTGGAGCCCGACCGGCGCCGAGGCGACGGCTCGGGTCGTGGCCAAAACGGTCAGTCATTATCCCTTCTACGACAGTCTGCCCAGCGAGGAGTATCAGACCGAGGCCAGTGGTTATACCGCAGTCAACGGTAACTGGCAGCGCGCCATTGGCGAGCTGTGCCAGCAAAACTACCCGCTCCAGTACACCAATGAATATCAAACCACGCCGGACAGTGACTTGCTGGAGGCCGAAGTGGCACCCGAGCTGGTGCTGATTGGTACCAGCTTCAGTGCCAGTGCGACGCAGCGCACCAACTTTGAAGGGTTTCTGCGTCAGTACCTGGGCAAGGACATCCTGAATATGGCGCTGTCGGGTGGTGAGGAGAGCGGTGCCTGGCTGGAATATCTCCCCTCGGGCGTATTCCAGGAAAAACCACCGAAGATGATCCTTTGGGAGTTGCCAGCTCACTATTTGATGAAGGACAAGTCCTTGTTTCGGCAGTTGATTCCTTTGGTCAATAACGGCTGCGAGGGCAAGAAGTCACTGTTGAGCAGCAGCCAAAAGATTCGTCCTGGAGCCGGCCATAACGAGCTGGTGTTCAGCACCGAGCTGTTGAAGCGGGATGCCGGGGATCTGGTGATGGAACTGCAACTGAGTGACCCCACGGTCCATGACCTGAATGTGACCGCCTGGTATGGCAATGGTGCCGATGAACGTTTCACCGTTCGTCAAAACCAGCGTGCCAACACCGGAGGCCGTTTTGTGTTCTCGCTGGCGCAGGATGAGTTACTGCGCAACGAGAACTTTATATCCCTCGATCTCAATCAGGTGGGCTCCACGCAACCCGAAGTCGATGTGGCGGTGAACGTCTGTGAACTGGATGGCAAGCCGCCGTTATCGCAAACCGCTAGGAGATAACAATGAACAGGGTCGCATGGTTACTGGTACTTGCCGGGATGTTGGAAATGTCTGCTGCTCTGGCTGCGGAGTTACGTCCTGCGCCGGGCTTTTATCGCCCGGGTCTGGTCCTGCGCCATGGTGGTCAGAGCGTCCGTTGCCCTCCGGTTCAGGTGTTCGGCGGGGCGCTGAATTTTCCAAGCAAATATGAGGGGGATGATTCTTCCCGTGATGATGTAAACCCCGATGCCATTAAGGAGTATGAGAGCCGGACCAAACCGATGAAGGATTTGCAGCAGTTCTCCGCCAAGGTGAGTGACCGGTTGTTCAAGGGCCGCGGCAACAGCACGGACTTGGAGTGTCTGCTCACCCATTGGCGAGCCTGGGCCAGCCAGAAGGCTCTGCTGGGGAAACCCAGCAACCATGTTGGCAATGCGGTACGCAAATGGACATTAGCTTCTTTTGCTACCAACTATCTGAAGCTGAAACTGAATCTGGGAGCCAATGTTTCTGCCGCTGACCAGCAGTTGCTCGAGGGTTGGCTAGCGGCGTTGGCTGCCCAGGTGCAGCAGGACTATCAGGGGCGGGGTCCGGACAAGGCGAATAACCATGATTATTGGGCGGCCTGGAGTGTGATGGTGACCGCCGTGGTGTTGCAACGACAGGATCTGTTTGATTGGTCCTACGGGGTCTATCAGATGGCCATGCGTCAGGTGACGGACGAGGGATATCTGCCCAACGAGCTGCGGCGGAAAACCCGGGCGCTGGCTTATCACAGTTTTGCCTTGTTGCCACTGAGCACCATGGCGGCGTTTGCCCAAGCCAATCAGCAGTCGCCCCTGCTTCTCGAGCGCAAGGCGTTGCAGCGAGTCGCCGCAGTGGTGTTGGTCAATCTGGAGGATCCAGAATCCATCGAAGAAGTTGCCGGAGCCGAACAAGTCGATCTGGACTTTGAGGAGGGCGGACGTTTGGCGTGGTTGGCGCCCTACGAATCGATTGTCAAAGACCCGGCGTTATTACCACTGATCAAGCGCCTGGTGCCGCTCAAGAGCAGCTCTCTGGGCGGCGATCAAAGTTTTATCTACCTTCGCGACCGGCCGGAAATTTATCCCGACCGCCGCGAGATCAAATAGACCCGGCACAAGGAGTGTTCCCATGATTCCAGTCATTCTCTCTGGTGGCAGCGGCTCTCGCCTCTGGCCTCTGTCCCGCAAGCAACACCCGAAGCAGTTTCTGAATCTGCTGGGTGAACACACCCTGTTACAGCAGACGGTTCTGCGCTTGCCGGAGAAACCATTCGGTAAACCCTTTCTGGTGTGCAATCACCTGCACCGCTTCGTTGTCCGGGAGCAATTGCAGGAGATCAAGCGCGAGCCCTGCAATGTCCTGCTGGAGCCCTTTGGCCGTAACACGGCACCGGCGGTGACTCTGGCGGCGATGCTGATCCAGGAAGAAGAAACCGTCGATGATCTGATGCTGGTGTTGCCCGCCGACCATGTGATCCGCGACGTGCCCGCTTTCCATGCCGCCCTGGAGCGGGCGCGGGTGGAGGCCGAGAAGGGCAAGCTGGTGCTGTTCGGCATTGTGCCGACGGCGCCGGAAACCGGGTATGGCTATGTAAAGAGTTCCCAAGTCAACGGCCTGGAGGCAGTGCCGGTAGAGCGCTTCGTCGAGAAGCCGGATCAGCAGACGGCGATGAGCTTTCTGGCCAGCGGGGACTACTTCTGGAACAGCGGCATGTTCATGTTCAAGGCCAGCCGTTTTCTGGAAGAGGTAAAAGCCCTGCAGCCGGATATCTACGATACCTGCCAGTTGTCGCTGGAGCGCAAGTACCGGGATCTGGATTTCTGGCGTCTGGATGCCGACAGCTTTGCTTTCTGCCCGGATGACTCCATCGATTACGCCATCATGGAACGGACTCAAGATGCCGTGCTGGTACCGTTGCAGGCGGGCTGGAGCGATGTCGGCAGTTGGTCAGCGCTGTGGGAAGAGCAAGAAAAAGATGAGCAGCACAACTTCCTCAAGGGCAACGTTGAAATCCAGCAGAGCGAAAATTGCTACGTTCACACCACCCATCGCATGGTCAGTCTGATCGGCATGAAGAATACCGTCGTCATCGAGACCAAGGATGCGGTGCTGGTGGCGGACTTGGATCAGGTGCAGGACGTCAAGAACGTAGTGAAGAAGCTGGAGCAGGCCGGTCGGCAAGAGGCGCAGCATCATCGCGAGGTCTACCGTCCCTGGGGCAGCTATGACGCCATCGATCAGGGACAACGTTTCGGGGTCAAGCACATCACGGTGCAACCGGGGCAGAGTCTCTCCTTGCATCGGCACCTGCACCGCGCCGAACACTGGGTAGTGGTACATGGTGTCGGTGAGGTGACCATTGGCGAGCAGTCCTTCCTGATCACCGAAAATCAGTCCACCTATATTCCACAAGGTGAATTTCACCGCCTGGCCAACCCGGGCAAGGTGCCGCTGGAAATCATCGAAGTACAGACCGGCACCTTCCTCGGTGACGAAGATATCGAGCGAGTGGCCGATGTGTATGGCCGGGTCGATCCCCATGACCCCTTGCCAGCCAGCAATCTGCTGATGGCCTCCGGCATTCGTATTCTGCCGGCTAACTAATCAACACAGCACAAGAGGGATCTGGAGATGGAACAACTGAGCTGCTTCAAGGCTTATGACATTCGAGGCCGACTGGGTGATGAGTTGAATGAGGAGATCGCCTACCGGATTGGCCGCGCGTTTGCCTACTATCTGGGGGCCAAACGAGTGGTGATCGGTGGCGATGTGCGGTTGTCGACTCCGGCCCTGAAACAGGCGTTAGCCCGCGGACTGATGGATAGTGGCGCCGATGTGATCGATCTGGGATTGACCGGCACCGAGGAGATCTACTTTGCCACCTGGCATCTGGAGGTAGATGGTGGCATCGAGGTGACCGCCTCCCACAACCCGGCCGACTACAACGGCATGAAACTGGTGCGCGAGGGCAGCAAGCCGATCAGTGGCGATACCGGCCTGAACGAGATCAAGCGGCTGGCCGAAACCCGGGACTATGGTCCCGAGGCCAAACTGCCGGGCCACTATATGCAGCAGAGTGTGGAAGAGGCCTATGTCGCCCATCTGCTAACCTATCTGGATTTGGCCCAGCTGCGCCCACTCAAGCTGGTGACCAATGTGGGCAATGGGGCCGCTGGGCATGTCATTGATGCGCTGGAGAAGCGCTTCAAGCAACTCGGGGTGCCGGTCAGTTTCATCAAGCTGCATCATGAACCGGATGGTCATTTCCCTCATGGCATTCCCAACCCCTTGCTGCCCGAGTGTCGTGAAGACACCACGGCAGCGGTGAAGGCCTATGGCGCCGACATGGGCATTGCCTGGGATGGGGATTTCGATCGCTGCTTCCTGTTTGACGAAAAGGGTGCCTTCATTGAGGGCTACTACATCGTCGGCCTGTTGGCCGAATCCTTCCTGGCCAAACAACCCGGCAGTCGCATCATCCATGATCCGCGGTTGGTGTGGAATACCCAGAGTATTGTCACCCAAAGTGGCGGCGTGGCGGTGCAATCCAAGACCGGTCATGCCTTTATCAAGGAGCGGATGCGCGCTGAAGATGCCCTGTATGGCGGCGAGATGAGTGCGCACCATTACTTCCGGGATTTTGCCTATTGCGACAGTGGCATGATCCCCTGGCTGCTGGTGATCGAGCTGCTCTCGCGGCGTCGTCAGCCGCTCTCGACGCTGGTGGCGGAGCGCATCGCTGCTTACCCATCATCCGGGGAAATCAACAGTGTGCTGCCCGACCCGCAAGCTGCCATTGCCCGGGTGCTGGCCCACTATCAACCTCACGCCACCCTGATTGACCACACCGATGGCATCAGTCTGGAGTTCGAGGCTTGGCGTTTCAATTTGCGCAGCTCAAATACCGAGCCTGTGGTGCGTTTGAACGTTGAGTCCCGCGCCGATATCCACTTGATGGATCACAAGACCCATGAAGTGTTGACGCTGTTACGTCAGGAGGGTTAACCATGTTGTCACTATCCCCACTCACTACGGTACCAGATGTGCTCTCGCTCGAGCCTGCAGTTCCGATGCCGGTTCCCGGTCTGTCTGCACAGCAATTGCAGCGGCCGCTGAAATTGCAAAATAGTGTGCAACCCTATGCCTGGGGGACCACAGATGTCCTGCCCTGGTTGCTGGGGGTGGCCAACCCCACCGGTCAACCCCAAGCAGAGATCTGGGTCGGTGCCCATCCCAAGGCGCCCTCCTGGGTGAACCTGCCCAGTGGTAGCGTACCGCTGGATCGGGTGATCCAGGCCGAGCCCCAGCTGCTGCTCGGCTCATCGGTGGTGGCACATTTTGGTCATGAGCTGCCGTTCCTGTTCAAGATCCTGTCGGCGGGCTCGCCCTTGTCGATCCAGGTACATCCTAACAAGCTGCAAGCGCAGCAGGGATTTCTGCGCGAGGAGCAGGCGGGCATTCCGCTGGCGGCCGGTCATCGCAACTACAAGGACCCAAATCACAAGCCAGAATTGATCTCGGCCTTGACCCCCTTCGCGGCCATGGTCGGCTTTCGGCCGATTGGCGAGATGATCAACCTGCTGCAACTGCTGGGGGTCAAGCTGTTTAACAGCTGGATCCTGGAGTTGGAGGCTCGGGGACTGGAGGCGCTGGAGCCCTTCTACCAATGGGTGCTGGAGTTGCCGGCCGATGAGGTGCGGCGCACCCTGGCCGCCGCGGCACCCAGCATCAAATACCATAAGCAACCGGCCTTGCTGGAGATGGCCCGTCTGGCGCGCGCTTATCCCGGCGACAGCGGTGCCTTTGCTCCCTTGCTGTTGAATCTGGTTTATCTGAACCCGGGCGAATCGTTATTCCTGCCGGCACGGACCCCCCATGCCTATTTGCGCGGTACCGGGGTGGAGGTGATGGCCTGTTCGGATAATGTGCTGCGTGCCGGGTTGACCGATAAGCATGTGGACAAACCTGAGCTGTTGGCGACGGTGGAGTTTGCCATCATGTATCCGCAGGTGCTGCGACCGGATTATGTCGGTATCGAGCAAGAGATCCCGATACCGGTGGCGGATTTTCGTCTCAGCTTCCTGCGTCCGGATGGCCAACATCCTGTTTCGGTCGGTGGGCAAGGGGAAATCGAGCTGTTGTACGGATTGCGCGGCTATATGACACTCACCGCTGCGGATGGTGAAACCTGGTCGTTGGGACCCGCCGATGCCTTGCTGCTGCCGGGTGGTGGTGCCAGTTACACCCTGAGTGGCAAGGGCAAGTTAGCCTGGGCCCGGGTGAATCAATAACGGGGTTCATCGACGCTTGACCCTGAATTGTGCTGGCGAATCACCATAAAAAACGGCTCCGAATAGGAGCCGTTTGTGTGTCGCTTGCCCGCTGCGGGTGCTTACAACTGCACCTCGTGGGCGGTGGCGCTGATCTTGTGGATCGCCAGGTCCGCACCCTCGTGTTCTTCTTCCTGGCTCAACCGCAGGCCAACGACCTTGGCCATGATGCCGTAGATGATGAGGGCACCGATCACCGCAATGGCGACCCCCATCAGGGTGCCGATCAGCTGGCTCATGAAGCTGACGCCGCCCATGCCACCCAGCGCTTCGCTGCCGAAGATACCGGCGGCGATCCCCCCCCAGGCGCCACACAGGCCGTGCAGCGGCCAGACCCCGAGTACATCGTCGATCTTCGGTTTGCGTTGCAACCAGGTGAACACCAGAATGAAGATGGCGCTGGCGACACCACCGACCACCAGAGCGCCCACCGGATGCATCAGGTCGGAGCCGGCGCAGACCGCGACCAGACCAGCCAGTGGGCCGTTATGGATGAAGCCAGGGTCATTACGGCCCAGCAGCAGTGCGACCAAGGTGCCACCGACCATGGCCATCAGCGAGTTGACCGCCACCAGACCACTGATCGCCGACAGCTTCTGTGCCGACATGACATTGAAACCAAACCAGCCGACGATCAGGATCCAGGCGCCCAGAGCCAGCATGGGGATATTGGACGGAGCGAAGCCGACGGTCTGTCCGTTACGTACCCGTCCACGTCGGGTACCGAGCAGAATCACCGCCACCAGGCCAATCCAGCCACCCACCGCGTGAACGACCACGGAGCCGGCAAAGTCATGGAACGCCGCGCCGAACTGGCCCTGCAACCACTCCTGCACCCCGAACCGGCCGTTCCAGGCAATCCCTTCAAACAGCGGATAGACCAGGCCGACAATCAGGAAGGAGCAGGTCAGCATGGGATAGAAACGAGCTCGCTCGGCAATACCACCGCTGACAATCGCCGGGATTGCCGCCGCAAAGGTCAGCAGAAAGAAGAATTTAGTCAGATCAAAGCCATGATTGGCCACCAGGGTGTGGGCGCCGCTCATAAAGCTTTGGCCGTAAGCCAGACAGTAACCGAAGAAGAAATAGGCCAGCGTGGAAACGGCGAAATCCGTGATGATCTTGACCAGGGCATTCACCTGGTTCTTGCCGCGAACGGTACCGAGCTCCAGAAACGCAAAACCGGCATGCATGGCCAGCACCATGATGGCACCCAGCAAAATAAACAGGGTATCCGAGCTGGTAACCAGTGTTGCCACTGCATTGTTTACATCCACCACAACTGACCTCCATCGCTACAAAATGGCGCAACCGGCATCCTGGGTTCGCCTTGTTCCGGGTTGTATTGTTTTTGTTAAGCACATTTTTCGCGCAATCGAACCAACTGGGGGAGTTCTTCTGGTGCGCGGCGCAGTGCATATACACAAAGTGTACCAACTGGATTAATGGTCGGAGGCTTTATGGATAACCTTATGATGAAAAAGGATAAATATCGTCTCGATGCCGACGATTGATCCCATGGCAGCTGATAGCATCAAGCACTAAATTGGAGCGTCAAAACAGTGCAAAGCACCAACAGTAGGAGAGTGAGTCCTGCGACTAGATGCCGCAGGACCGGAATTAATGAGAGAAGGTATCGGCGCGGAAGGTTGCTTCGAGGGCCTGCTGGTAGCTGGCCGGGTCGAATGTGGGCTCCTTGCCCAGCAGGGGGTGCAGCACGGGCTGTGGCAAGTCAGGGACAAACTGGCTATCCCCGAGCAGTGCCCGCGTGACTTGCCCGGCTTGGAATAGCTGGCGTACGTTCTGGTATTGCTGGTTCAGTGGACCGCTGCCGGCTCGGCTGAAGGCCATGAACGGGATCCGGAACGTCAGCTCCGTCTTGGCATGAGGCGGCAACACCCGGGTTCCGGCGCTCATCAGATAAGGCTGGTGATCGCCAAAGGCCAGCAACAGATAGCGTTTGCCACTGGCATCCAGGCCATCGATCAAGGTTTGCAGCGAGGCCATGGCATCCACCACCCCGGTGTAATAGGTGTTCAGGGTCTGGCGGTCACTTTCACTCTCGCCAGGGCAAGCGCCCTCCAGCTCTTGCTGGCCGTAACGACTCTGGTTGAACGGGCCATGTCCCTGCATAGTGACGGCATAGAGGAGTTGAGGGGCCGGGTCGGCTTGGCTCTGTTCCAGAATCCGCTGCACCAGAGCCCGGTCGCTGGTATAGAAGCCTTTCTGATCCAACGTATTGAATTCGCTGTCGAAATGGCCGTGCTGATAGCCCAATGCCGGAATGGCCTTATCCCGTCCCCAGAAGTTCTGTTTGTAGGGATGATAGAAGTGGGTGCTGTATCCCATGGCCCCTGCACTGCGAGCCAGACCCGCCGCCTGATCGGCCAGATAGTAGTAAGGCACTATGCCTTGTTTCAGCAGTCCAACCGGTAAACCGGTATTCATCTCGAACTCGGCCAGTACCGTCATGCCGCCCGTGGTCGGGGAGTGGATCTGCTGCTGCACCGCCTGCACCGTTGCCGGCAGCTTCAGCACCGGAGCCGGCTTGCAGATGCCGCCTTCCCAGCCCAGCCAGAGCGCCTCATATTGCATGACGATGACCAGATCCCAGGCCGGTTGCTCTGTGGCGTCGGCGCTGGGGCTGATCAAGGGTTGTTGCAATGGGGATGCGGCGGCCGGGTAGCTATAAATGGAGCTGCCGGAGACCAGGCCGTTGATCAGATCGAACAAATAGAGGGACGGGCCGCGACGCACCATGTCTCTGTGGTAACTGGTTTCGTTATTGAAATAGTTGATGTTCGGGCCGAGGACGGTATTGCTGGCCTGAATCGCAAACACACTGAAGCCGAAGAAGGTGATGAGGACGGCGACAAAACGCAGCAGCCAGTTGAACCAGCGCAGCCGCCAGAGCAGGATCAGCAGCGAAGCACCGATCCCGCCGACCCAAAGGCCGTGGTCGCCGATCAGGATCTGCAACAGACTGACCAGATTGTTCAGGTCATCCCCACCCAGCGAGGTGCCGTAGATACTGATCTTGGCGAAGTTAGCGAGCAGGCCAATGGCAAATAGCAGGGTGAAGATCAGACCCATATAAAGATGGCGACCGACCAGCACGCTGATGAGCCAGCCAAGGGTCATCAGGCTCCAGGAGAGGTAATAGTGGTTGATCCGGTACTCGGACCACACCAGAAACTCACTGAAGCGGAAACAGAAAGTGGCATGGAGCAGTAGAAAACAGAGGTTGGCCAGCAGGATGGTGCCGGTGATCCGCCAGCGCAGTCCTTGGCGCAGAACGGGCGCCAATACTCGCAGTAATCCCCAGCACAGTAGCAGGGTTGCGCTCAGGCTCAGCAGCATGCGCTGCAGACTAAAACCGCTCTGGGGCAAAGAGCGGATCAGCTGGGGCGTATTGAATGCGGCTGAGGGCTCGACCCCGGAGCGGGCGATTTCTACCGTCAATTGATACTGTTCGGCGAGCGACTCTTTCAACACCCGGATGCTGGCCGCGAGCGACACATAGCACCCACCCCGATGCAGGCAGTCGGAGTTCAGCCCTTCGCGGGGACCGACCGCCAGATCAATATGGCTGGCCTCCTGGCTGTCAGGCCGACTCAAGCGGTAGACGATGTGATCCCCCGGTTTCAGGGGCTGGGTGAAACGCCAATTGGCATCCAGTACCGCATAGGTGCCGCGATCATCATTCTTGTAGATCATGCCCATATTCTGCAGTTCGGCGACGTCGCCGAATTGCAGATGATAGGCCGGATAGAGTAGTCCCTCGTCCCGAACCACCGGCAGCAATAAGACCAGCAACAGCAAGAGCCCCAGTAGACCGAGCAGCATACGCTCGAGCGGAGAGGCCGTTCTGGCATCAGGATGACGGAATGTGAAACGGTGACGCATGTGCGGTTTCTCTCAAGCCGGTCGCGGGAGGCAGTAGATTGCTAAGCAAGTCTCTTGCCGGATCGACCGATGGTGGAGAGCTATCGCTGACCTGTCAATTCCGGCAGTGCAATATCCGGCGCTGGTCGACAGAAGTCGAGGCTCGACCAGCGCAAACACGGACGGGCAATAAGAAACTCGAGGCCTATGCGGTGGCGGCGAGGCAGAGGCGATAGTAGGTGCTGGCTTTCTCAAACAGCCGCAGTTGCTCCATCAGCTCGGCGAGTGCGCGGTAGGTGGTCGCATCAGGCTCCAGAACCAGGGCGCGTTCCAGATACGCCTGGGCGGCTTCAAAATCCCGCTGCCGCAACAACAAGGAGCCGATGGCCTGCAGCAGGGCCGCCGATGGTTGTGACTCTTGCTGTTCCCATTTTTGCAGTTGGGCGAGCAGACGGGGGGCGGGCTGCCGCAATAGCGGGATCACCAGCAACAGTGCCGGTTCAGCGTGTCGTTTCAGACCCTCTTGCAGCAGCTCGAGGGCTTGAGTCTCTTCACCGTGGCGGATCAGGGCTCCTGCCGCGGCGGCCTGCAGCGCCGGATCCTGTTTCAGACTCTTCGGTAACTCGCGCCACAGGGTTTGCACACCGTTGGCGCCACCGGTACGGGCCTGTTCTTCGAACAGCGCCGGATAGATCTGCTGCTGCAACTGCCGCTGCTCTTCGCCGCTCAGTTGTTTGCGCTTTTGCAACTGCGGCAGCAGGGCCAACAGAGGGGCCCAGTGTCCCAGCGCCTGATAGCACTCCTTGAGCAGTTGCTGGATCACGGCGTGTTGCGGGTGGGCCTGATTGAGGTTTTCCAGCAGGGTTTCGGCCTCGGCATATTGCTGCTGGCGCAGCAACAGCCGGGCGCGGATCAGGCTGACGGCCAGCGAGGCGCGAGGATGCTGGGCGACAGCCTGTTCCAGGTATTCGTCGCGACGGGCATGTTCGCCCTGAGCCTGAGCCGCCTCTGCGGCACTGAGATAGTTCAGCAAGGCTTGTTCACTGTCCGGTGCACTCTTGCGCATCAGGGCTTCTGCCTGCCGAAATTGACCCTCGGCCAGAGCCAGGGTGCCCGCCAGGGTGCGCTCCCGAGCTTTCCGGCGACGGCGATTCCCCAGCCAGAGCCGAGTCGAACCCTTGATGCCAAACAGTCGCACCGCCACCCGTTCCAGCAGTAGCAGGGCCCCGTAGAGGATAAAGGCCAGAATGGCGGCGCTGATCACCGTCATCTCGATGGTGTACTCGCCGATGGCAATCAGTACATATCCTTTGTTGCCCGCCAGTAACGGACCGCACAACAAGGCGGCGCCCAGGATCCCGAGCAGTAACAGTATCCGAATCATGGTTGTCTCCTCACTGGGCCATCAGGTGTTGCAGCCGCTGATGGACCAACTCCTCGAGCTGGTGCTGACTCTGGAATTGCTTGGGATAATCCAGCACCACGGGTTGTTCCAGCAGTTTGGCAATTTCGCCATGCATGTATTGGCTGGTGCTGTCGTTGGGGTCAAAGTACTGCTCCAGCCAGCTATCCGCCTTGGTCAGATTGTCTTCGTAGACCGCTTGTTGTTCGCGGTAGATGGCCAGTTGGCCCTGCAGCAAACGAGTCTTCAGATTCTCCTTCAGATACCAGGTTTGTTGCGGGGAGATCAGCGCTTCGGTATCGCCATTGCGACGCCGGATGGTGATGAAGTTCTCGGTGAAGGCGGTCCAGCTCTTCTTCAGATTGCTCTGCCAGTCTCCCGGGTCATTACTGAGTGCGACGTCGGCATCCCCTTCGGTGGCCGGGGGGGGATTGATGCCGAGCAACGTCAGTTGATCCACGTTGTCGATGAGGGCGCCGAGACGCAGTACCAGGCCTTCCCGATCGAGTAACGGCAGCTCCTTGAGTTTGACCAGATCGCTGGTCAGCGCCTGCCGCAACGGCAGCAGACTGGCATCGTTGAGATCCCGCAAGCGGTTATCGGCCTCGACCAACAACATCTGCGCGGCGGTGGCGTCCCGCTCCAACCACAGCTTGCGTCCGGCCATGCGCACCAGATAGTCGGCTTCGGCCAGCAACCAGTCGTTAGGGCGACGGCTCTCCAGACGCAGCAGTTGTTTTTCCAGCTGGGTCTGTTTGTCACTCAGCTGCTGCTGGCTGGTGCTCAGGTTTTGCAGCTGTTGCTGGCGCTGCAGGTCATTTTCTTGCAGCGCTGGTTGTTGCTGTTGCAACGCCACCAGTTGCAGTTCCAACTGGTGCAGAGCCGCGGTCTGTTGCTGGCTGCGCCAGGTGTCATACAGATAGGCAGCCGTGCAGGCGGCAAGGAGCAGCGCGATCGCCAGAGCGCCCAGCCAGTGATTGCGCCAGCCGCCACTGTGACTCGGCTGTGCCGGAGCAACTGCAGCGGCTACGGGTGGGTTCACCGAGGCGTCGTTATCCGGAAGCTGGGTGGCTGGTACTTGTTCTGTCATGCCTTAATTCCTCTTGCCGAGAGCCGCCACCATGGCAGCATGAGTAGCCCCCTGCGCCACGTGGGCCGCAGGTAGACCGGCTTCAGCCACCAAGGTGGCAACCCGGTGGCTGGGTACAATGATCTGCAAGCTGTCGAGCCAGTGGCGGTCCTGGTCGGGGATCAGCTGTAAAAGGCGGCGCAATATTTCGCCGCTACTGATGATAACACTGTCGACTCCGACTGTACGCCACTGTGTGCACAGCGCCGGACCATCGAATTCGGGCCATTGTCGCCGGTAACATTCGCCATAGTGAACCTCGGCGCCACGCTGCCGTAACTGCTCGGCCAGGAACTCCCGCCCGCCATCGCCGCGCAGGATCAGCACCCGTCGGCCTTGCACCGTCATCAACTCGGGCAGTGCCAGCAGGCCTTCGCTGCGGGCATCGACCGGGGTTATGGCATTGATGTGGCAGGCCAGCCAGCTGGCCGCGGTGGCGCTGCCGACGGCAAAGGTGGGGATCTGGGGCCAGGATTCGGCCTGTTGTTGCAACCAGAGGTCGGCCTGCTCCACCGCATGGGCACTGATGGCAATCAGCAGGTCATGGCTGCACAGTAATCCCGGCAAGGCGGGCAAGTCGCGGCCGGGCACTATCTGCAACAAGGGGCAGACGTGGGGCTGGTGCCCTGCTTGCCGCAACAATCGAGCTAACTCGCTGGCCTGAGGTTCCGGGCGCAGGATGAGCGGGGTCATGACCCATAGACTCCACTCAGGATTTCGGCCGCACCCATAGCGAGCAACTGTTCTGCCAGGGTGGAGCCCAAGGCTTCGGCTGCAGCGGCCGGTCCCCGTTGTTCGGCGCGCAGCACCAGGCTGCCGTCGGGGCGCCCCACCAGTCCCCGTAACCACAGCTCGTCACCTTGCTGCTCGGCATAGGCGCCGATAGGAACCTGGCAGCCACCTTGCAAGGCGCGGTTCATGGCACGCTCGGCCAGCACCCGTTGCCGGGTCGGCGCGTGCTCCAGCGGCGCCAGCAGCGCCAACAGCTCCTGGTCATCCAGTCGGCACTCGATGCCGACCGCCCCCTGGCCGTTGGCGGGCAGACTCTGCTCCGGGGACAGCAGGGCTGTGATGCGCTCCGGCATGCCGAGGCGTTTGAGACCGGCGGCCGCCAGAATAATGGCGTCGTAATCCCCGGCGTCCAGCTTGGCCAACCGACTGTTGACGTTGCCGCGCAGATCCAGGATCTGCAGATCCGGACGTTGGGCGCGCAGCTGGCATTGCCGTCGCAGGCTGGAAGTGCCGACCCGGCTACCGGCAGGCAGTTCGGCGACCGAGGCGAAACGGGAACTAACGAAGGCATCGCGGGGATCTTCCCGCTCACAGATGATGCATAACCCCAAACCGGCCGGAAACTCCACCGGCACATCCTTCATCGAGTGCACGGCGATATCGGCTTCCCCGGCCAGGATGGCCTGTTCCAGCTCCTTGACGAACAGCCCCTTGCCACCGACTTTGGCCAGCGGGCTATCCAGGATCTTGTCGCCTTTGGTGCTCATCGGCACTAATTCGACGACCAGCTCCGGATAGAGGAATTCGAGGCGTGATTTGACATGGTTGGCTTGCCACAGAGCCAGCGGGCTCTTGCGGGTGGCGATGCGAATGCTTGTTCTCATGGTCACAATGGCAGGGGGAGGAATGGCCGAATAGTACCACTCTTGCCAGTCCGCTGCATGGGGGGCTACGGGGCTGCGGTGCAGTGGATGTCGACCGAGTGGCTGGCTTGGGATGCATAACGTGATCTGGCTCGCATGAATCCGAATAATGGCCCCTTGAGGGCGGTTACATTTGCAGCCCATATCATGATTAATCGATTCACCTGCGGGGCCTGTTTTTAGGTGAGGAGAAAAGGTTTACCGGGCTGTTACCTGTTGTTACCATGCTCACACTTTTGCCCGAATTCGGTGCGATTCGGGTCTG
>Ga0247725_1000995_pt1 | contig 16227 bp, 13 predicted proteins | sample OKSTACKMCFT3sol_FD_183021 | JGI IMG/M metagenome (GOLD analysis project Ga0247725, IMG submission 183021) | Subsurface sediment microbial communities from gas well in Oklahoma, United States - OK STACK MC-FT3-sol | ecosystem: Environmental > Terrestrial > Deep subsurface > Rock core/Sediment... | reverse complement strand
CCTGGCCGCCCAGGTCGAGGGTCATGTGCACGCCCAGGCCGGCGGCCTCCGGCGCGGGGTAGACCAGGCGGCTGAACGGTGCCCGTCCGGCGAGGCTGAAGTAGTGGCCCTTGCACAGGTAGCCGCGCGGGACATGGGCGGCCGGCAGCCCGTCGATGCGGCCAGCCAGGCCTGGGGCGCCGAGGCCGGCGGCGTTGACCAGCAGGCGGCAACCGAGGGTGGTCGGGCTGGCGCCGCCCACCGTCAGCTGGAAGCCGTCGCCCTGCACCTGCGCCGACAGCAGCGGCGACCCCAGGGCCAGGGCGGCACCGGCGGCCTCGGCGTCGCCGAGCAGCGCCAGCATCAGGCCGTGGGAATCGACGATGCCGGTGGACGGCGAATGCAGCGCGGCCACGCAGTGCAGGTCGGGTTCCAGCGCCAGGGCCTGGTCGCGGCTCAGCAGGCGCAGGTCATCCACGCCGTTGGCCAGCCCCCGCGCCAGCAGGGCCTGGAGCGGCGCCACCTGGGCGTCATCGGTGGCGACGATCAGCTCGCCGAGCTGTTGCACGGCCACGCCGTGGCTGCGGCAGAAGGCCAGGAGCCGATGGCGACCGTCGACGCACAGGCGCGCCTTGAGGCTGCCCGGCGGGTAGTAGATGCCGGCGTGGATCACTTCGGAATTGCGCGAGCTGATGCCGGTGCCGATGGCGTCGGCCGCTTCGACGATCACCACTTCGAGCCCTGCCTGGGCCAGTGCACGGGCCACGGCCAGGCCGACCACGCCGGCCCCCACCACCACGCATTCGATATCCACTGCCATCGCTTCGCTCCCTGTCAGGCGGCTGCCCGGCAACGCGGTACCGGGGCTGGCGCAGCGTGCCAGAGGCGCGGGCCCGACGTCGACCGCAGCGGAAGACGCTGCCGGAAAAACGAAGCGGCCTGGACGGCCGCTTCAGGGTGGGGCGGGGTCAGTTCTTCACCCAGTTCTCGAAACGCGCTTCGAGGTCGGCATGGGCCGCCCAGAACGTGACGTTCATCGGCAGGGCATCGCGGATGTTCTGCGGGGCGGTGGGCAGGGTGGCGGCGATGGCCGGGTTGATCATGGCGATCGCCTTGTTGTTCACCGGGCTGTAGGAGATGCCTTCGGCGAAGGCCTTCTGCTGGTCCGGCTGGCTGACGAAGTGGACGAACTTCTTCGCCAGCTCGCCTTTCCACGAGCCCTTGGGCAGGGCCCAGTAGTCGAAGTCGTAGATGTTGCCGCCCCAGGCCATGGCCAGGCTGCGGGTCTCCTTCTGGGCGGTGGCGATGCGGCCGTTGTAGGCGGAGCTCATGGCCACCTTGCCGTCCTGCAGGGCGCGCACCGGCTCGGCGCCGGACTTCCACCAGACGACGCTGGACTTGATCTCGTCGAGCTTGCGGAAGGCGCGGTCGACACCGGCGGGGGTGTCGAGCACCTGGTAGACCTCGTTCGGCGCGACGCCGTCGGCCATCAGGGCGAATTCCAGGTTGTACTTGGCGCCATGGCGCAGGCCGCGCTTGCCGGGGTACTTGCGCAGGTCCCAGAAGTCGGCCCAGCCGCGCGGGGCGTCCTTGATGCGGGCGGAGTCGTAGGCGAGCACGGTGGACCAGACGAAGATGCCCACGCCGCAGGGTTGCAGGGCACCGGCGACGAAGTCGCTGGGGTTGCCCACCAGGGCCGGGTCGATCTTCTCGAACAGGCCTTCTTCACAGCCGCGTGCCAGTTCGGGGGCCTCCACCTCCACCACGTCCCAGGTCACGTGGCTGATGTCGATCATGCTCTTGAGCTTGTCGAGATCGCCGTTGTACGAGCCGTGGACCACGGCGTCGCCGGTGCTGGCCTTGAACGGCTTGAAGAAGGCTTCCTTCTGCACGTCCTTGTTGGCACCGCCGAAGGTGATGACCGTGACGAAATCCGCCGAGGCCGGCAGGCAGGTGACTGCCAGCGCCAGGCCCAGGGCGCGTCTTACCGCAACAACCATGGAAAACTCCCTCTTTTGCTGTTGGTTCGCGGGGCACGGCGCTGTGACCGGTCGCCCCTTTATTGTGTTTGTGATGACGGACCGGATGCCTGGCGTCGCGCAGCGAAGCCACCCTCGGCACCCTTGTCGCCGTTGTGAAACGGGGGCGCGTAGTCTGAACCCATCGCTCACCGAAGGGTATGCGCTCCGTCACAGTGACGACTGCTTCACAGGCTCTGGCATGCCTGTTTCACGTTTTACGCAGAAAGGGAGGCAGGCCCCTCAGGGGGCCTGGTAGAGCGCGGGGCGGCGGTCACCGTGGACGTCGTTGCGGGCACTGATGCGCTTGTCGTCGGCCTGGGCCAGGTGGAGGGTCGCCAGCAGCAGGCGCTCGCCGCCCTCCACCGGGCCGGCCAGGGGGAAGCCGTCGGCATCGACGATCACCGAGCCCTGCACCCAGTCCTGCCCGCGTTCGTGGCCGTGGCGGTCGCAGGCGGCGATGAACATGCGGTTCACCGCCGCGTTGGCCTGCACCCGCACCACTTCCGCCGGGCGTTCGCCCTGGGGACGCGGGCCCAGGGGCCAGTTCACCGGGGCGCAGAGCAGTTGGGCGCCGGCCAGGGCCGGCAGGCGCACCCATTCGGGGAACTCCAGGTCGTAGCAGATCATCAGCCCCAGGCGGCCGTGGACGGTATCCACCACCGGCGGCGCTGCGTCGCCGGGGATGAACAGGGCCTTCTCGGCATCCCACAGGTGGGCCTTGCGGTAATGCGCGCGCAGGCCGTCCGGGTCCACCAGCACGGCGCTGTTGGCCAGCTCGCAGTCGTCGCGGCGCTCGCAGAAACCGGCGGCGATCACCACCCCCAGCTCCCGCGCCAGGGCCTGCCAGTGGCTGACCGCCGGGCCGTCCAGGGGCTCGGAAAGCGCCAGGGCCTCGGCCTTGTCGCGGAACAGGTAGCCGCTCTGCACCAGCTCCGGCAGGACGATGATGTGTGCGCCCTCCAGGGCCGCACGGCGGATGGCGCCCTCGGCCAGGGCGCGGTTGTGGGCCAGTTCGCCGATGCGCGGCGCCACCTGGCAGCAGGCCACCTTCACCGGGGCGACGGGGCGGGTGTTCATGGGCGCGGGTCCTCCAGGCGTTGCGGGTCGAGGGCGGCGAGGCGTTCTTCCTCGCTGCGGTCCTGGTGGCGGCATTGCAGCCAGTAGGCCAGGCCGGCCACCGGCAGGCCGATGGCGAAGGCGATGTCGGCACCGCCCAGGGCGGTGGCGAAGGGGCCGCTCCAGAAGCTCAGGGACATAAACGGCACCATGGCCAGCAGGCCCAGGCCGTAGGCCACCAGGCCGGGGCGCGACCAGCCGCGGTAGACGCCCTCGGGGTTGAAGATCTCGGCGATGGCGTAGCGGCCCTTGCGCACCAGGTAGAAGTCCACCAGGTTCACCGCCGTCCACGGCACGAGGAAGTAGAGCATCAGCAGCACGAAGGTGTTGAAGCTGCCCAGGTAGCTCTCCGGGATCATCCGTGCCACCAGCAGGATCACCAGCGCCACCACGCTGATGCCGGCCACCCGCACGCCCAGGGTCGGGCGCACGCGGGAGAAGGCGTCCAGCGCGCTGAGCCCGGTGAGCATGGCGCCGTAGCAGTTGACCGCCATGATGCCCACCAGCGAGGGCACCGCCACCAGCACGATGAGGGTGCCGAAGCCGTCGTGCAGCTGGTTGCCCAGCTCGCGCACGCTGCCGATGGCGTCCGGCGCCGGCAGGGCCGAGGCGAGGAAGGCGCCGAGGGACATCAGCCACAGCGCCGAGGCGCCGGCCCCCAGGTAGGTCCAGAAGATGACCTTGCCGGCGGGGGTTTCCTCCGGCAGGTAGCGCGAGTAGTCGGAGACGTACACCGAGTAGCTGATCTGGTAGCCGGCGGCCGCCGAGAGCTGCACGAGGAAGGCGCTCCAGCTGAAGCCGCTGCCCTGCAGCGCGGCATCGGCGCTGAGCTGGGTCACGGCGAACAGGGTCAGGGCACCGAACACCGCGATCATCAGCCAGGTCAGCCAGCGCTGCACGGCGTGCAGCAGGTCATGGCCGACGATGGCCAGCAGCACCGCCAGCCCCACCAGCAGCACGTACCAGGGGGTGCGCGCGCCGGGCAGCACGGTGTTGATGGCGTCGGTGGCGAGGATGACGTTGAACACGTTGAAGCCGATGTACACGAACACCACGGCGAGGAATGGCACCACCGCGCCGCGCACGCCGAACTGCGGGCGCGACTGGATCATCTGCGGCAGGCCCATGCGCGGCCCCTGGTTGGCGTGGAAGGCCATGAAGAAGGTGCCGATGCACACGCCGATGAGGATCGCCAGGATCGAACCCAGCGCCCCCAACCCCAGGGCCGGCCCGGTGAAACCCGTGACCAGGGTGGTGAGCACGAAGTTGCCGGTGAACCAGAACGGCCCCTGGTGCCACACCTTGCCGTGGCGTTCGTGGCGGGGCACGTAGTCGATGGAGCGCACCTCGATCATCGGGCGCGCGTCGTGCTGTTGAGTCATGGGAAGTCCTCGTCCGGTAGGGAAGTTGAAGGCGCGGCGACGGGCGCGGATCAGGACGAGGGGACGGGGCGCAGGGCGAACGAGGCGTCAGGCATGGCAGTGCTCGGCGTTGTTGTAATGGTTGTGCGCCGGACTCTAGCCAAGCGGTTGCTCGGGATACATCGGACAGGACAAATACTCAGTTGCGGATTCTGCAAACTATCGCGCCGCCTTCCCCCGGGAAGGCGGCGCCGGGCGTCAGCCCGCGAGCATCATGCAGATGCGCGTCTGCAACTGGGCAGGCGGGGTGCTGCGCGGGTCGTTCAGGTACTGCTCGAACATCGGGCAGTCGCCCGGCTCCAGCCCGCTCTCCGGCAGCCAGCGCGAGTACAGCCAGTCATAGGCCTTGCCCATCTCGTTGTAGGGCCCGGTGTAGGTGAGCATGGCGCAGCGCCCGGCGGGTATCTCGTAGCGCTCCAGCTCGCCGCCGATCACCGCCTGCGGGGACACGGAAATACCCGCCAGCGAGCGCAGGCGCGCCTCGGGCACCTGGGCCGGATCGTCGAAGTAGACGCCGTACATCAGGCAGTCGGGGCCGAGCAGCCCCTGGCCCATGGCGAGCATGAAGGCGCGGCCGAACAGCGGGCCGATGCCCTGGTAGCTGCCCTGGTGCGGCAGCGTGGCGAGGACGGCGCCTGGGAAGGTTTCGATGGCGATGGGGTACATGGCGAGCTCCTGGGGGTCGAGCGGGCGGGCCCGGGTTTCGCGGTAGCGTCCCGGGGGCAGCCCGAAGTGGGCGCCAAAGGCGCGGTTGAAGGCGGCGTGCGAGCTGTACCCGGCACGCCGGCCGACCCGTTCCAGCGAATCCCCCGTACCGGCCAGGGCCACCGCCGCGCGGTGCATGCGCAGCCGCTGGACCGTGGCATTGACCGTCTCGCCGAGCATCGCGCGGTACACGCGGTGGAAGTGGTACGGCGACAGGCAGGCCAGCTCCGCCAGGTGGTGGAGGTCCGGATCGGCGTCCGGGTGAGCGGCCAGCCAGCGCAGCACCGGGTCGATGCGGCGGGCGTAGTGAGCGAGGGTTTCGGGTTTCATGGTCAGCCTCCCTGGACCAGACGCTAGCGGCAGCGGGTTTGCAGGAATTGCGATCTTTCGCTGCGCAGCCTAGACCGGGCTCGCGCCCGCAGCGGGGGATCATTCCCGGGCCGCCGGCGCCCGGCAACCGCGCCCTGGCGAATCCGGGCATTCCGTCGCGCACGCCGTGCCCGGGGCAGCGGGACGCCGGCCGGCCGTGCTATCGTTGCGCCCCCGCGTCACCCCTGCTCCGGAGCCTTGCCATGAAGTTCATCCATCAACGCGAACACCTCAACGAAGGCGACCTGGTCGTCATCGAGTGCTCGCAGGTCTGCAACATCCGCCTGATGAGCGATGCCAACTTCCGCAGCTTCAAGAACGGCGGCCGCCACACCTACCACGGCGGCGCCTTCGACCGCTTCCCGGCGCGCATCACGGTGCCCAGCACGGGCTTCTGGAACATCACCATCGACACGGTGACCCGCCGCGCCATCAGCGTCACCCGCAAGCCCACCCTGAAGCACTCCATCAAGTTCGTGCGCCGCTCCAGCTCCCACATGGGCTGAGCCCGGCCGGCGCGGAAACATTTTCTTTCACCTGACCCTGTCGGTTTTTCCGCGCTCATCCGTCCTTACTGTTAGGCACTCCTCTCCATGCACCTGCCGCGCCCTTGCCGGGGCGGGCCGGTGCCGAGCGCCCCTTTGGCTAGTTTCCGCCCGCCATCCCGGCGGGCGGTCTTTTTCATCGCCCCGAACAGTCAGGACCGCGCTCCGTCATGTCCAAGAAGTCCCGCTCGCGAACCTGGTTCCTGGTCCACAGCTGGCTGGCCCTGCCGATCTGGTTCTTCGTCTTCCTCGTCTGCGCCACCGGCACCCTGGCGGTGCTCAGTGAGGAGATCATCTGGCTGGCCAACCCCGACGTGCGCGCCACCCGCCCCGCCGATGACACCCAGCCCCTCGGCTTCGACCAGGTCGTCGCCGCCATCGCCCGCCAGCAGCCGGATGCCGCCATCGAGTGGCTGGCCAAGCCGGAGGAGGACCACTTCGCCCTCACGGCGGCGGTCAGCTACCCCGACACCCGCACCGCCACGCTCTACGTCAACCCGTACACCGGGGTGATCCAGGGCAGCAGCCCGCTGTTCGACTTCCGCCAGTTCACCCGTGCCCTGCACGGCTGGTGGCTGGTGCCCTTCACCAACGGCTACAGCTGGGGCTGGTACCTGGTGTCGCTGCTGGCCCTGCCGATGCTCGCCTCGCTGGTCACCGGGCTGGTGGTGTACAAGCGCTTCTGGCGCGGCTTCCTGCGGCCGACCCTGCGCATCCGCCAGGGCGCGCGGATCTTCTGGGGCGACTTCCACCGCCTGGTGGGCATCTGGTCCATCTGGTTCATCGCGGTGATCGCCGTCACCGGCACCTGGTTCCTGATCCGCGCGGTGCTCTACGACAACCACATCTCCATCTCCAGCGAAGGCCCGCCCACGCTGATCGCCCGCGAGGCGCTGCCGCGCCCCGAGCCCGGCCAGCCGGTGCCGCGCATCGGCGTGGACCAGGCGGTGGAGGTGGCGACGCGCACCATCCCCGGCTTCGAGGTGAGCTTCGTGATCTTCCCGGCGGACGCCTTCACCCCGCTGGAGGTGGGCGGCCGGGGCTGGTACCCGCTGATGTTCCAGACCGCCGAGGTGAACCCCTACGACGGCACCCTGCTGGGCTCGCACCTGCTCGGCGACCGCAACGCCCTGGAGTTCGTCACCGAGTCCATGCGTCCGCTGCACACCGGCGATTTCGGTGGCATCTGGGTCAAGCTGCTGTGGTTCGTGTTCGGCCTGCTGCTGACGATGATGGTGCTCAGCGGCCTGCTGATCTGGAGCAAACGCACCGTGCTGGCCACCGCCAAGGCGATGAAACGCCCACCCCGCCCACGGCCCGCCCCGCGCCCCGCCACCGAGGTGACCGAATGACCGCCCCCGTCCGCTCCCGCCCTGCCCGCCTCTGGCTGCGCTGGCGCTTCCACCTGAGCGCCCTGCTGGTGCTCATCCCCCTCGGCTACATGCCCGCCTACTTCCACGAGGCCAGCCTGGAACGCGGCCTCCAGGGCCTGGGCGAGCGCCCAATAGGCGAGCTGGCGGTCGGCCCCTGGCGCGTGCGCCTGGCGGAATGGGAACGGGGCGAGCCGGTGCGCGAAGGCAAGGCCGGCTACATGAAGGACTTCAGCCTGGCGTTCTGCCGCGAGTGCGACGCCGCGATCAAGGCGGCCTACCTGCGGGTGGGCAAGCCGCGCTACCTGCGCGCGGCCGGCGCCCTCGCCTCGGGCAGCCCCTACCGGCGCCTGGCGGAAGTGCGCATCCCCGAGGACGCCCCGGCGGATGCCGAGCTGTGGCTGACGGTGGAAGGCTGGGACGGCTCGGTGCACCAGGCCGCACTGCCCCTCGCCCAGGCGTCCCCCGACGTGGTGGCCTGGCTCGGCAAGCGTGGAGGTGGCCGATGAAGCGCTGGCTCGGTGCCCTGCTCCTGCTGGCCGGCGGCAACGCCTGGGGCCACGGGATCTATTGCGAATGCCAGGCCCTGGACGCCACGCAGGTGCGCTGCGTGGGCGGTCTCTCGGACGGCACCGCCACGCCGGGGGCGACCCTGGACGTGCTCGACGATGAGGGGCAGGTGCTCATCCACGGCATCCTGGGCGAGGACTCCAGCTTCACCTTCGAACGCCCGAGCGGGGCGTTCCACGTCCTGCTGGAACTGGGGCCCGGGCATACGGCGGAAGTGGAGCCCGAGGCGATCCGCCCGCGCTGAGAACCCGCGGGCGGGAACGGGGGGCTAGCGCGGGGCGATGTGCACCACCATCAACTGCACGCTCTCCTGCCCGCGAAACTCGTTCACGTCCAGGCGGTAGGCCAGCTCGGCCCAGCGCACGGTGGGGTTCGGCCAGACGTCGCGGTCGATGTTGAAGGCGATGCCGTCCAGCTGCAGCGAGCCGCACTCGCTCTTGAGCACCAGCTTCAGGTGGCGTTCGCCCACCAGGCGCTGCTGGGCGATCTGGAACACGCCGTGGAACAGCGGCTCGGGGAAGTGCTGGCCCCAGGGGCCGGCCTGGCGCAGGGCGCGGGCCAGTTCCAGGTGGAATTCCTGCAGGCTCAGCTGGCCGTCGGAGAGCAGGCGGCCGGTGAGGTCGTCCTCGGTGAGCTGGCGGCGCACCTCGGCGTCGAAGGCGCTGGCGAAGGCGCCGAAGTGCTCCACCGGCAGCGACAGGCCGGCGGCCATGGCGTGGCCGCCGAACTTGCTGATCAGCCCCGGGTGGCGGGCGGCGACAGCGTCCAGCGCATCGCGGATGTGGAACCCCGGCACCGAGCGCGCCGAGCCCTTGAGCAGGCCGTCGCCGGCATCGGCGAAGGCGATGGTCGGGCGGTGGTAACGCTCCTTGAGGCGCGAGGCGAGGATGCCGATGACGCCCTGGTGCCAGTCCGGCTCGAACAGGCAGAGGCCGAACGGCAGGTCTTCCAGCGGCAGGTCCTTGAGCTGGGCCAGGGCCTCGCGCTGCATGCCCTGCTCGATCTGCTTGCGGTCCTGGTTGAGCTGGTCCAGCTCCACGGCCATGTCCTGGGCCAGGGCCTGGTCTTCGCAGAGCAGGCATTCGATGCCCAGGCTCATGTCGTCCAGGCGACCGGCGGCGTTGAGGCGCGGGCCGAGGATGAAGCCGAGGTCGGTGGAGGTGATGCGCGCCGCCGGGCGACCGGCCACCTCCAGCAGCGCCTTGAGGCCGGGACGGGCACGGCCGGCGCGGATGCGCGCCAGGCCCTGGTGCACGAGGATGCGGTTGTTGGCGTCCAGCGGCACCACGTCGGCGACGCTGCCCAGGGCCACCAGGTCCAGCAGCTCGGCGAGGTTCGGCTCGGCCATGCCGCGCCGGGCGAACCAGCCCAGCTCGCGCAGGCGCGCGCGCAGGGCCAGCAGCACGTAGAAGATCACCCCGACCCCGGCCATGGACTTGCTGGGGAACTCGCAGCCCGGCTGGTTGGGGTTGACGATGGCGTCCGCCGCCGGCAGTTCCGGGCCCGGCAGGTGGTGGTCGGTGACCAGCACCTTGAGCCCGGCGGCCTTGGCGGCGGCCACGCCGTCGACGCTGGAGATGCCGTTGTCCACGGTCACCAGCAGCTGCGGTTCGCGCTGCAGGGCGACGGCGACGATCTCCGGGGTCAGCCCGTAGCCGTACTCGAAGCGGTTGGGCACCAGGTAGTCGACGTGGGCGGCGCCGAGCATGCGCAGGCCGAGCACGCCGACGCAGCTGGCGGTGGCACCGTCGGCGTCGAAGTCACCGACGAAGAGGATGCGCTGGCGCTGCTCCAGGGCCTCCACCAGCAGCGTCACCGCGGCGTCGATGCCCTTCATCTGCGTGTAGGGGATGAGCCGCGCCAGGCCCTTGTCCAGCTCCTCCGCGCAGCTCACGCCTCGGGCGGCGTAGAGGCGGGTCAGCAGGGGCGGCAGGTTGCCCAGGTCGGGCAGTGTGGCGGGCAGGGGGCGGGGCTCGATACGCATGCGACTCGGTCTTCCGGGGCGAAAAGGGGGTGGATCAGCGTTCGCCGACCAGCCATTCCAGCGGCACGTCGTGCTGGCCGCGTTCGTCGGTGATGAACAGCGAGCCGTCGCTGATCATCAGGGTCCAGCTGATGGAACGCGGCAGGTCGCGGGCCAGTTCTTCCAGGGCTTCCTGGCCGACGGCGACGACGTTGATGTTCTTCAGGTTGCGCACGCTGTCCAGCACCTTGGTCTGCCACACCCGCAGGCTGCCGTAGGCCAGCAGGCTGAAGCGCTCGCAGCGGCGCGAGCACCAGGTGATGCGCTCGGCATCGGGCTGGCCGACTTCGATCCAGTGCAGCACGCGGTCGTCCAGGCTCTTCTCCCACAGCGCCGGCTCGTCCACGTCCGACAGGCCACGGCCGAAGGCCAGCTGCTCGTGGTACCAGAGGCCGTAGGCGATCAGGCGGACCGCCAGGCGTTCCTCGGTCTCGGAGGGGTGCCGGGCCACGGTGAAGCGCAGGGTCTCGTAGACACCACGGTCCAGGTCGGTGAGGTTGAGTTCGACTTTGTAAGGCGTCGCTTGGAGGGCCATGAAGGGCGTCCTGGTTGGCGAAAAGGCGGCAAGTCTACCTTGAAAGCGCCCCCCATGCCCGGCCCGTACGGCGGCGCGCGGGGCGGAAATGGGCAATCAGTCCCAGGTATGCGCAGCGCGGGTTGCCAGGCCCGGCGACGGCCTTTATAAGACCGACGCCGCGCCCGGTCGGGCGCATGGAACACAGGAAAGGGAAGCCCATGGAACTACTCATTGCCCTGGTCGTGGTCGTGCTCATCGCGGCGCTGCTGTACGCCGTCAACCGCGACGACGGCAGCCTGGAAGCCTATCTGCAGGAGGCTGGCCAGGTGAACCGCACGGCCCTGCTGAGCCTGTTCGAGCCGCGCCTGGCGCTGGACATGGCCCAGGGCCTGCAAGGCGAGGCCCGCCAGCTGGCGTTGCACCAGGTGGCCCCGGCGCTGCTGCGTGCCGGCGAGGAACAGGCCGCACTCACCGCCCTGGCCGAGCTGCGCGACGGTTACCAGCAGAGCGCCCTGGACAACATGCTGGAGCACTACCTGGAAGCCCAGGACCCGCACGCGGCGCTGTCCCTGCTGGAGCGCCTGGAGCGCCCGCTGCCGGAGTCGCCGCTGCTGCAGATCCCGCTGCTGCTCGCCTGCGGCCAGGACGCCCAGGCCAGTGCCCAGCTCGACACCCTCACCCAGCAACAGGAACAAGGCACCGGCCAGAGCCTGTCCGGCCCGCAGAACCTCATCCTCGCCGGGCTGCAGCGTCGCCTGCAGCAACCCCAGGCGGCCCTGCGCAGCCTGGAGCGGGCCTGGGAGCTGCTGGCCCACCCGGAGCCGGACACCAGCCTGCCCCTCCATGACCTGAAGACGGTGCTCACTGGCCTTGCCGAACTGGGCGAGGTGCCCCGCGCCCTGGCGCTGGCCAGGCAACTGCCGGTGGAGGAACAGGGCCAGGCCGTGCTGGCCTTGATGGAAGGTGGCCAGACCGAGGCCGCCTTCGAACTGCTGGCCGACCTGGGCGAGCAGACCGGCTACTTCACCCACACCGAGCTGATGGACCACGCCCTGGCCACGGCGCAGCCGGACACCGCGCTGCGGGTGGTGGACTGTGCGCCGGTGCATCACTACGACGAGCTGCTGCTGCGCCTGGTGGACTGGCACGCCGAGCAGGGCGACCTGGCCCAGGCCAACGCCCTGCTGGATTCCCGCGCCCACGAGCCGGGCCAGCGCATCTGGCTGCTGCTCACCCTGTGGGAGCGCAACCTCGGCCGGCACCCGTCCTGGGCCGACGAGCTGCGGCGCCAGGCGTTGGCCGAGCTGGAGAGGATCCGTGGCGAGGACAACTGGGGCTGGCTGCGCCTGTTCGCCCTGGAAGGCTGGCTGCGCCAGCAGGCCGCCCTGCCGGCGCACCAGCGCGACGCCTACGGGGTGCGCACGCACTTGGAGGAGATCGAGCAGTTGAATGCCGCCCTGGACCTGGACGGCCGCGTGACCAAGCTGGCCGAGCAGGCCCCGCTGCTGCGCGACCTGGGCGAAGCACCCCGCGCCCGGCGCTGGGTGGAGGCCTGCCTCGTCACCCTGGACGATGCGCAGCAGGCCGAGGCCCTGGAAGACGACGAGAACCTCGGCATTTACCTGGAAGCCATCGGCCTGGCCTACCTGGCCCTGGGCGACACGGCCAGGGCCCAGGCCCTGCAGGCTCGGCTGCAAGCGATGCAAAGCGCCGAACGCAGGCTGGACGAAGCCCTGTTGCTGGACCACATCCGGCACGGCCGCTTCGAAGACGCCATCGCCAGCCTGTCGCTGACCAACGTGATGCGGGAGGAGAACCCCCTCGCCCAGCTGCACCAGGCCATCGACCGCCTGCAGGCGGAAGACCCGCCACGGGCCGCCGCCCTGCGCCAGCAGTTGCTGGAAACGCTGAACAACGGCCTGGTCCAACCCCTTCCCGTGGCGGCCTGAAGGCCGCCCAGCAACGGAGGCCGGCGGCTCAGGCCGCCGACTCGCCGCTGGGCTCGGCCAGGGCCTCGCGGTAGCACTCCACGCGGTTGCGCCCCTGGGCCTTGGCCCGGTACAGGGCTTTGTCCGCCAGGGACAGCAGCCGCGACAGGTCGTACCCCGCCTCGCCACTGCCCGCCACGCCGATGCTGACGCTGAGCGGCCCCGGTGCCTCGGGGCAGCTCTCGGCGAACTCGCGGCGGATGCGCTCGGCCACCAGCACGGCGGTGGCGCCGTCGGCATCGGCCAGCAGGCAGGCGAACTCTTCCCCACCGATGCGCCCGAACACGTCGTGCCGACGCATGCGCGCGGCGACGATACGGGTGAAGTCCACCAGGGCGGCGTCGCCGCTGGCGTGGCCGTAGGAGTCGTTGAGGCGCTTGAAGTTGTCCAGGTCGCAGAGCAGCAGCACCACGCCTTCCCCGCGCCGTGCGCAGCGCTCCAGCAGGGCCTGGCCGGAATCCATGAAGGCACGGCGGTTGCCGACACCGGTCAGCGGGTCGCTGTAGGCGGCGTGCTTGTACTGCAGCTCGGCGCGCTCACGGACCATGGCCAGGGTGACGAAGGCGACGCCGATGGCGTACAGCAGCGTCTCGAACACCAGCATCGCGAAGAAGGGGCTGGCCTGGCCGTTGATTAGCCGCTGGAACGGCTCGCCCCGGTCCAGCGCCAGGCGCACGCCGTAGGTCGCCACGTGCATCAGGTGCAGCGCCATGGCCGGGGCGATGGACACCTGCAGGCTGCGCCGGGCGCGCCACAGCTCGAAGGCCGCGAGGGCGGTGTAGGTGATCATCAGCACGCAGCTGAGCATGATCCGCGCCGGCAGCGAGGCGTAGAACGCCGGCACGGCGCAGAGCGCCAGCCACAGCAGCGGCCCGGCGAGGAAGCCGGCGAGATGAACGGGCCGGCCGGCGAACACCCGCATGGAGGTCCAGCTGGCGGCGCAGCTGAGCTGCAGCAGAACGTTGCCGATGATGATCGGCACCCAGTCCATGCCCAGGCCGCGCAGGCTGCCGAGCACGGTGCAGAAGGCGCCGAGCAGCAGGGTCAGGCTCAGGTAGCCGAGGGTCGGCTCCGGGGTGCCGCGACGCCAGGCCCGCCCGGCGAGGATGCCGAGCAGGGCGAGGATGTAGACGTCCACCAGCACCAGGGTGGGGATGTGAAGGTCCATCTGCACGGTCCAGGGCGGGAAGCTCCCGGCAGCCAGCCTGGGGAAGGCGACGCGCGGGCGGTGGGGTTATCGGCCGTAATGCGAACGGCTTCGCACTTTACTCCCCGACTGTGACAGCGTCACGCACGGCGTTTCAGCGTGGGGCGTAGCGCCCCCAGAGGCTGTCGAACTCCGCCAGGTAGCGCGCCACCAGGTGGGCGTTGTCGATCACCAGGAGGTTCTCCTCGTTGCTGGTGCTGGCGCTGCGGGTCCAGTTGAAGCTGCCGTTGAGCAGCAGGCGGCCGTCGAACAGGGCGAACTTGTGGTGCATGTGGAAGGGGCTGTCGTCGATGCGCACATCGACTCCGGCGTGGCGCAGGGCCTGGATGTCGCTGCCCTCGTCGTGCTGTTTCTCGTTGTCGCTGATCACCCGCACGCGCACGCCGCGCCCGTGGCAGGCGAGGATCTCGCTGCTGAGCTGGTCGTCGGAGATGGTGTAGACGCAGATGTCCACGCTGTGCCGGGCCTGGCGGCACAGCTCGCGGATCTTGCGCCGGCACTCCTCGCCGGGGCTGAAGTGGGCGCTGGCCACGGCCGGGGCGACGGCACCGGCGAGGTCGAGGGTGCGCACCACCTGCTCCAGCCACTTGAGCGCAGGTTGCAGGTTGGCCGGGTCGGCCTGGCACAGCTCGCGCACCAGGTCGAAGGCGCGGTTGCGCAGGTAGCGCACCTGGTCCGGGCCCAGCTCGCTGCCCAGTTCGCGCAGCTCGTCGCGCTCCTCGTTGCTCAGCTTCAGGTCCTGCAGGCTGTCGCGCAGCTGCTGGTCGAGTCCTGCGAAATCCATGGCGACCTCCGGGTCAGGTGGGCGTGCCGTCGGTGCCGGGCGTCGGCAGGGCGCCACCCAGTTCGTTGAGGCGGTTGGCGATGTCGGTGATGCGGTGGTGGGTGCGCAGGTCGACGTCGATCTTCTTGTCCATGATGCGGATCAGCGGCATGAAGCTGTTCTCCAGGCAGTCGGCCAGGCTCAGCAGCACTTCGCGCACGCCCTCCTGGGCCGGGGCGGTGACGTCCACCTTGAACGCGGCGGGCGGTTGCACCAGCGCCTCCAGGCGTTGCAGCAGGGCCTCCCACGGCACCTCGGCGGCGGCCGGTGCGGGGGCTTCGCTGCGGGCCAGCCCGCGCACGCTCTCCACCAGGTCGTTGAGCTGGGCCACCACGCGGGTGCCGACGTCGCTGTCGCTGCCGCCCATGGATTTGTTGCGCATGAAGTCGCGCTTGATCTGGGTCCAGCGCTCGGCCTGCTCGGCGCTCTGGTTGCCGCGCAGTTCGGCGAGCTTGAGCAGGTTCTCCTCGGCGCCGGTGGTGAGCAGCTGGGATTCGCCCTGGTAGTGGTCGGCCAGCAGCTGCATCAGCTCGGCGTCGTTCATCACGGCGGAGATCTTCTCCGCCATCTTGTTCATGTTGCGGTAGCTGCCCTGCAGCTTGAACGGCGGCTCGGTGCGGTACTGGTCGGCCTGGGCGGCACTGGCGATGTACTGCTGGTTGACCTTGAGCACCACGTCGCGCACCTGCATGAGGCGTTGCAGGGTGGTGGTGATCTCGTTGATCTCGGCGCCGCTGTAGCTGTGGCCCAGTTCGTTGGCGGAGAAGGGCTTGCCCTCGGCACGGTCGACGAAGCGGTAGACGTCGGCCATGTCGCGGGTGGCCAGGGGCGCCAGCACCGGGTTGGAGGTCAGGGCGTTCTCGATGTAGCTGAGGGCGAAGGCGTCCTGCATGCCGCCCAGGGTGTCGCCGAGGTTATAGATGTCGGCGCGGTTGGCGAGCATGTCGGGGATGCGGAACACATCGCCGGACTCGGTGTAGGGGTTGCCGGACATCACCACGCAGAACTTCTTGCCGCGCATGTCGTAGGTCTTGGTGCGGCCCTTCCACACGCCCTCGATGCGCCGGGTGCCGTCGCAGAGGGAGATGAACTTCTGCAGGAACTCCGGGTGGGTGTGCTGGATGTCGTCGACGTAGAGCATCACGTTGTTGCCCATCTCCAGGGCCAGGTTGAGCTTCTCCAGCTCCTGGCGCGAGGTGGCGTCGGGCGCCTGGGTCGGGTCCAGCGAGCGCACCTCGTGGCCCAGGGCCGGGCCGTTGATCTTCATGAAGATCAGGCCGAGGCGGTGGGCGACGTACTCCATCAGGGTGGTCTTGCCGTAGCCGGGGGGCGAGATGAGCATCAGCAGGCCCATGAGGTCGGTGCGCTTGTTCTCGCCGACGGTGCCCATCTGCTTGGCCAGGTTGTCGCCGATGATGCCGAGGTAGACGTCGTTGATCAGCTTGTTGCGCACGAAGGAGGTCAGCGGGCGCGGCTTGAACTCGGCCAGGCGCAGGGCCTCGCGCTGGCGGGCGACCAGGGCCTGGCGCAGCGCCTGGTACTGGCGCAGGCCGGGCAGCACCTGCTCGCGGTG
>Ga0247725_1000994_pt1 | contig 16249 bp, 13 predicted proteins | sample OKSTACKMCFT3sol_FD_183021 | JGI IMG/M metagenome (GOLD analysis project Ga0247725, IMG submission 183021) | Subsurface sediment microbial communities from gas well in Oklahoma, United States - OK STACK MC-FT3-sol | ecosystem: Environmental > Terrestrial > Deep subsurface > Rock core/Sediment... | reverse complement strand
GACAGGTCGCTGGAGCCGGGATCGATGCCGATGGCCACGGCGATGTCGTGGACCTCCTGGCTGGCGAGCACTTCGCCGCCGTCGACTTCCCAGGTGTTCAGGATCTTCCCGCGCAGCGGCATGATCGCCTGGAATTCCTTGTCCCGGGCCTGCTTGGCGGAGCCGCCGGCGGAGTCACCTTCCACCAGGAACAGCTCGGCGCGCATCGGGTCCTGGCCGGCGCAGTCGGCCAGCTTGCCGGGCAGCGCCGGGCCCTGGGTGATCTTCTTGCGCTCGACCTTCTTGCCCGCCTTGAGGCGGCGGCCGGCGTTGCTGATGGCCAGTTCGGCCAGTTGCAGGCCCAGCTCGGGGTGGGCGTTGAGCCAGAGGCTGAAGGCATCCTTGGCGACGCCGGAGACGAAGGCGGCCGCCTCGCGGGAAGACAGGCGCTCCTTGGTCTGCCCGGAGAACTGCGGGTCCTGCATCTTCATCGAGAGGACGAAGGCGATGCGCTCCCAGATGTCCTCGGGGGCCAGCTTGACCCCGCGTGGCAGCAGGTTGCGGAACTCGCAGAACTCGCGCATGGCGTCCAGCAGGCCCTGACGCAGACCGTTGACGTGGGTGCCGCCCTGGGCCGTGGGAATCAGGTTGACGTAGCTCTCCTGCAGCGACTCGCCGCCCTCGGGCAGCCACAGCAGGGCCCAGTCCACCGCCTCCTTGTCACCGGCCAGGCTGCCGACGAACGGCTCGTCGGGTAGGCGCAGGTATTCGCTGACGGCGTCCACCAGGTAGGAGCGCAGGCCGTCCTCGTAGTGCCATTCGACGCGCTCGCCGGCGGCCTTGTCCTCGAAGGTGACCAGCAGGCCCGGGCAGAGCACGGCCTTGGCCTTGAGCACATGCTTCAGCCGGCTGACGGAGAAGCGGTGGGAGTCGAAGTACTTGGCATCCGGCCAGAAATGCACACTGGTGCCGGTGTTGCGCTTGCCGACGGTGCCGATGACTTCCAGGTCGCTGGCCTTGAAGCCATCGGCGAAGGCCATGCGGTATTCGTTGCCCTCGCGCTTGACGCGCACTTCCACACGGGTGGACAGGGCGTTCACCACCGAGATGCCCACGCCGTGGAGGCCGCCGGAGAACTGGTAGTTCTTGTTGCTGAACTTGCCGCCGGCATGGAGCTTGGTGAGGATCAGCTCGACGCCGGGCACCCCTTCCTCGGGGTGGATGTCGACGGGCATGCCGCGGCCGTCGTCGATCACTTCCAGGGAGTTGTCCTCGTGGAGGATCACCTGGACGCTCTTGGCATGGCCGGCCAGGGCTTCGTCGACGCTGTTGTCGATGACTTCCTGGGCCAGGTGGTTGGGCCGGCTGGTGTCGGTGTACATGCCCGGGCGCTTGCGCACCGGGTCCAGGCCGGAGAGGACTTCAATGGCATCCGCGTTGTAAGTGGCCATGGATTCCCTTTCGTTCAAAGGTCGGAAAAATCGATGTCCCGCCACTGCTGGGCGGGGAAACCGGCATACGCCAGCAGGGCCGGCAAATGGGCGGGGAAGCGCTGGAACCCATGGTCGCCGCCGGCCTCGATGCGCAGGGCACAGGCACGGTAGAAGCGCTCGGCTTCGCGGTAGTCCAGGGTTTCGTCGGCGGTCTGCAGCCAGACCTGGTAGCGGCTGGCGTCCTGCGGAGGTGCCACTTCCAGCGCTGCCAGGGCGTCCACATGGGCCTGGGTCAGCTCCCATTCCTCGCCGCTGTAATAGTTTTTCTGCGGCCCGAGGCGGCCCTCGAACAGCCGGTGCGGGTTCACCGCCGGGTTGATCAGGATGGCCTTGAGCCCGTGCCGCTCCGCAAGGTGGGTCGCATAGTAGCCGCCCAGTGAGCTGCCGACCAGCACCGGCCGGCCCAGCTCGGCGAGGGCCGCCTCCAGCTGCTCGATGGCCTGGCGCGGGCCATGGTGCAGGGCCGGCACGCGCAGCCGCTCGGCCTGCCCCATGCGCTGCATCAGGGCAGTGAGCTGGAGGGCCTTGCGGGAGTCGGGTGAGCTGTTGAAGCCGTGGATATAGAGGATGGCGGGGGCGGCGGTGGGCACGTGGCGTCCTGGGGTGTGTGGCTGGCAGTCGTACTTCTTGCCGTGCCTCGGCGCCAAGGTCAATAACCTTTGACGCTGTAGTCCACTTCGAAATCGATTCCGGTGACCCGCGATACGCCGGTCTCCAGGCGGCCATCGCCGTGCAGCCTGAGCCAGCGATAGCCCGGGGCCTCACCGCCGACCTGGAACTCCTCGCTCCCCGGCGCGAACTGCACGCAGGTGGAGGGAGAGGCCAACAGGCGCACGCCGTCGCGCAGCTGGTCGAACTCCTGGTGCACATGGCCCCAGAGCACGCCGCGCACATTGCTGAAGCGCGCCAGCACCTCGAACAGGGCGTCCGGGTTGCGGATGCCGATCGGGTCCATCCAGCGGCAGCCGATGGGCACCGGGTGGTGGTGGAAGCTCACCAGCACATGGCGATCGCCGGCTTCTCTCAGCGCCTGCTCCAGCAGGGCCAGCTGGGCGGGCGGGAAATGCCCGGGCACGGCACCGCCGATGGTGGAATCCAGCAGCACCACGCGCCAAGCGGGGAAGTCGATCACCGGTTGCAGCAGGTCGCTGTCGCGGCACACCTGCTCCATCACCTGGACCTCGTCGTGATTACCGGGGAACCAGCGGCACGGCGCGGGAATGCGGGCACAGAGATCACGGAAATGGACGTAGGACTCGGGACTGCCGTCCTGGGACAGGTCACCCGTGGCCAGCACCAGGTCGATGGCGGGCTGTTCCTCCAGCACCTGGTCGATGACGCGGCTCAGGCTGTCGTGCGTATTCATGCCCAGCAGCCGTCCTTCTTCTTCGGCGAAGAGGTGGCTGTCGGACAACTGCACGAGCAGGACCGAAGGAGCAGCGGCGTGGCGGTTCGCGCTGGACAAGACAGTCTCCTGGGGGTGAATGCCACGAATTATGGTGGCACAAGCGTGACGCGGTAAACCCGAGAACCGGGAATGGTTCACAGTTAGCGCGCCCCGGGAGATGGGCGGAAAGAAGTTTCCTACAAGACGACGGGTTCGACTTCGTGACCACAGGCCAGGCAGTGGGACAGCCACTCACCCAGGAAGAGGTTCAGCTGGCTCTTCTCGTCCGGCTGGTGCATGTCGACATTGGGGTAGGGATAGAAGCTGCGCAGGCGCCGTGCGTTCTCGGCGGCGACCACCTCGGCCATGCGCGCATCGTGGTACACGCGGACCTCCAGCTGCGGGGACGGCAGCCAGGGCAGCGGCAGCTCCTGGCGCACCTTCAGCGTGGTGGTGTAGGAGCATGCCTCCACCACGTCCAGCGCCAGCACCCCCAACAGGTGCTCGCCCTGGCTCAGGGCCACGCGGCGCGAGGCCTGGGCCTCGCGCATCTGGGGCAGCAACCGCATCAGCCGGGCGTAGTTGGCCTCACAGGCGGCTTGCAGCCCGGCCAGGTCCACCCGGTAGCGGTCGCGCAACAGGTTCACGTCCACATCCCCCGTACTTCGTCGCGGTTCAGCGCCAGCCATTGCAGGGCAATGATGGCGGCAGCGTTGATGATGCGCCCCTCGCGCAGGGCGGCCAGGGCATCGGCGAAGGACAGCACGTGGACACGGATGTCCTCCCCCTCCTCCGCCAGACCGTGTACGCCACCGGCACCCTCTGCGGTGCAACGGCCTACGTACAAATGCACGAATTCGTCGGAGCCACCGGGTGAAGGATAGTAGGCGGTGATGGGCCAGAGGGAGGTCAATGTCAGGTCAGCCTCTTCGACGGCTTCGCGTCGGGCCACCTCTTCCGGTTCCTCGGCCTTGTCGATGAGGCCGGCCACCAGTTCGAGCATCCAGGGGTTCTGGCTCTTCTCCATGGCGCCGACACGGAACTGCTCGATGAGCACCACCTCATCGCGTTGCGGATCGTAGGGCAGCACGCAGACGGCATCGTGGCGCACGAACAGCTCGCGGCTGAGTTCCGGGCCCATCTGCCCGGAGAACTGCCGATGACGCAGGCGCAGGCGGTCCAGGCGGTAGAAGCCGCGGAAACACACCTCGCGCTCAATCACGTCGATCGCATCAGGGCCGGGTTTGAAGGTGTCTGTCATTGCATCTCGCTCTTTCGGGTGGTTCTGCGTCCGCGCATCCTACTCCGCCGTTTCGGCTTTGCGCAGCCTCTTTGCAGGCGGGCCGGGGACTGGGATCATGCGTCCCCTCCTGCCCGGCGCCGCGAACTCATGGCGCCGGGAACAGTCGAAAACCGCACCGTCCAGCAGACAGCCGATCCGATGACCGATTCCCTCTCCCTGCGCAAAAAACTGGCGCTCGCCGCCTTCACCCTCCTGCTCGGCGCCTGCCAGAGCCTTGCGCCCGACACCGGCCTGAAGGTCGAACGCCAGGCCTGGGAACACCTCAAGCCCGGTTGCCAGGGCGAGAGCTGCCCGCTGGTGAACATCGACGTGGTGCACTTCCCCGACGCACCGGCACTGGAAAGCCTGGTCACCCGCCGCCTGCTGCAGATGACCCAGGACGCCCCCGGCACGCCGCTGCCGGCCTCGCTGGCCTCCTACGAACGGGACTTCCTCGCCCGCGCCGAGCCCGGCTGGGCCAGCTACCTGCAGGCCAAGGTACGCGAGCAGCATGACCAACTGACGATCATCGAACTCTCCAGCTACCTGGCCACCGGCGGGGCCCACGGCATGCCAGGGCGCGGCCTCATCACCTACGACCGCAAGCGCGAGCAGGCGCTGACCCTGCGCGACATGCTGCTGCCCGGCCAGGAAGAAGCCTTCTGGAAGCTGGCGGAAACGGCGCACCAGCGCTGGCTGGCGGCCAACAAGCTGGACCAGGATGCCGATTTCGCCAGCACCTGGCCCTTCCAGCGCACCGAGCACGTGGCCCTGACCCGTGGCGCGATGCTGCTGAAGTACGACGTCTACAGCATCGCCCCCTACGCCAGCGGGCACCCGGAGCTGACCATCCCCTACCCGCAGCTCAACGGCATCCTCAAGCCGGAGTATTTCCCCGGCCGAGGCTGATCCGCCCGAGCCCCCACTGCAGCACGCCGGCCGCCAGCAGCGCCGGCAGGGTCGCCCCCAGCTCCGGCCAGCGGGCGGCCAGCAGGTGGTACAGCGCCACACCGCAGCCCCAGGCCACCAGGGTGTCCCAGCGCAGCACACGGCGCGGCGCCAGCTCCGCACGGCGCTGGCGCAGGATGAAGTGATCCACCAGCACCACGCCGAACAGCGGCGCGAACACCGAGCCGATCAGCAGCAGGAAGTTCTGGTACTCCGCCAGCGGCGCGAAGGCCGCGATCAGGGTGCACAGCACACCGATGGCCAGGGCCAGCTGCTCCACCCTCAGCGGCAGCAGGATGCCCGCCGAAACGGCCGCCGAATGGATGTCGGCAAAGGCCTTCTCCGACTCGTCCAGCAGCACCAGCAACAGCGGAATGCCCGTCCCGGCACCGGCCAGGGCCAGCAGCAGGGCGTTGGCATCGCTGCCCTCGGCGAACGCCAGGGTGTAGGCCACGCCCAGGCTCATCAGCCACAGGCAGCCGACGAAGAAGCCCAGGGCCGAGCCAACGAACACCCCCGAGCCACGCCGCCCGAAGCGCGTGTAGTCGGCGATCAGCGGCAGCCAGGACAGCGGCATGGCGATGGCGATGTCGAAGCCCAGGGCAAAGCCCATCGAACCGTCGCCCGCCTTGGCCAGGATGGCGCCCAGGTCCGCACGGCGCAGCAGGTCCCAAGTCAGCCACAGGCAGGCCCCCAGCAGCAGCCAGATGCCCCAGCGCCGCAGGATGCGCCGCACGAAAGCCAAGGGGCCGGCCACTGCCAGCAGGGTCGCCAGGCCGCCGAAGACCAGCGTCCAGAGCAGCGGCGAGGTCCAGGCGCCCTGCTCGCCGAAGCTGCGGCTGGCCAGCAGGCTCGCGGCATCGCGCATGACGATGATCTCGAAGGCGCCCCAGCCCACCAGTTGCAGCAGGTTGAGCAGCGCCGGCAGGGACGCGCCGGCCGAGCCGAGGCTGAGCTTCATCGCCGCCATGCTCGACAACCCGGTGTCGCTGCCGATCAGCGCCGCAGCCCCCAGCAGCAGCACGCCGACGCCGGTGCCCAGGAGGATCGCCAGCAGCGCATCGTCCCCACCCAGGCCGGGCGCCAGCAGCGCACCGGTCTGCAGCACCATCAGGCCGAGGCCCAGGGAGAACCAGAAGGAAAACAGGTCGCGCGTGCCGAGAACGCGCTGGTCGAAAGCGACCGGGATGGACGGCGAGTAGCGAGGCGAGGTGTTCACGTGGCGGATGCCCTGGTTGGACGGTGGCAAGGATTGGCCCACAAACCGCGAAGCCGGGCATCAGGCCCGGCTTGCGAAAGAGGGTGGATCGGGGCGCCGGCGATGCCTGGGGCACGCCGGGCCCGGCTCGGTCAGACCTGCTTGTAGATCACCGAGCCTTCTTCGCGGAACCGCCCGGACTGCTCGGCGAACCCGGCCTGGATGGCCTTCTGTTCGTCGGTCAGCCCGTTTTCCTTGGCGTAGTCGCGCACTTCCTGGGTGATCTTCATGGAGCAGAACTTCGGCCCGCACATGGAGCAGAAGTGAGCCACCTTGGCCGACTCCTTGGGCAGCGTCTCGTCGTGGAACGCGCGGGCGGTGTCCGGGTCCAGGCCGAGGTTGAACTGGTCCTCCCAGCGGAACTCGAAGCGCGCCTTGCTCAGGGCGTTGTCGCGGATCTGCGCCCCGGGGTGGCCCTTGGCGAGGTCGGCGGCGTGGGCGGCGATCTTGTAGGTGATGATCCCGGTCTTCACGTCATCCTTGTTCGGCAGGCCCAGGTGCTCCTTGGGCGTGACGTAGCAGAGCATGGCGCAACCGAACCAGCCGATCATCGCGGCGCCGATGCCGCTGGTGATGTGGTCGTAGCCGGGGGCGATGTCGGTGGTCAGCGGGCCGAGGGTGTAGAACGGCGCCTCGTCGCAGCATTCCAGCTGCTTGTCCATGTTCTCCTTGATCAGGTGCATGGGCACGTGGCCGGGGCCTTCGATCATGGTCTGCACATCGTGCTTCCAGGCCACCTTGGTCAGCTCGCCGAGGGTCTCCAGCTCGCCGAACTGCGCCGCGTCGTTGGCGTCGGCAATGGAGCCGGGGCGCAGGCCGTCGCCCAGCGAGAAGGACACGTCGTAGGCCTTCATGATTTCGCAGATTTCCTCGAAGTGGGTGTAGAGGAAATTCTCCTGGTGATGCGCCAGGCACCACTTGGCCATGATCGAACCGCCACGGGAAACGATGCCGGTGACCCGCTTGGCGGTCAGCGGCACATAGCGCAGCAGCACACCGGCGTGGATGGTGAAGTAGTCCACGCCCTGCTCCGCCTGCTCGATCAGGGTGTCGCGGAACAGGTCCCAGGTCAGGTCCTCGGCGATGCCGCCGACCTTCTCCAGGGCCTGGTAGATCGGCACGGTGCCGATGGGCACCGGCGAGTTGCGGATGATCCACTCGCGGGTCTCGTGGATGTGCTTGCCGGTGGACAGGTCCATCACCGTGTCCGAGCCCCAGCGGATGCCCCAGGTCAGCTTGGCCACCTCTTCCTCGATGGAGGAACCCAAGGCCGAGTTGCCGATGTTGCCGTTGATCTTCACCAGGAAGTTGCGGCCGATGATCATCGGCTCCAGCTCCACGTGGTTGATGTTGGCGGGGATGATGGCGCGGCCGCGGGCGACCTCCTCGCGGACGAACTCGGGGGTGATCTCCTTCGGGATGGCGGCGCCGAAGCTGTGCCCCGGGTGCTGCTCCTTCAGCAGGCCGGCCTCACGGGCCTCGGCCAGCTTCATGTTCTCGCGGATGGCGACGAACTCCATCTCCGGCGTGATGATGCCCTTCTTCGCGTAGTGCATCTGCGTGACGTTGTGCCCGGCCTTGGCCCGGCGCGGGTTGCGCACGTGGGCGAAGCGCATGGCCGACAGCTCGGCGTCCGCCAGGCGGCGCTGGCCGAACTCGGAGGTCAGGCCCGGCAGGCGTTCGGTGTCGTTGCGGTCATCGATCCAGGGGCTGCGGATGTCTGCCAGCCCCTTGCGCACGTCGATGGCGACGGTCGGATCGGTGTAGGGGCCGGAGGTGTCGTAGACGGTCACCGGCGCATTGATCTCGCCACCGAAGGCGGTGGGGGTCACGTCCAGGGCGATCTCGCGCATGGGCACGCGGATGTCGGGGCGCGAGCCCTGTACATAGACCTTGTGAGAACGGGGAAACGGCTGGACGGATTGCTGATCGACCTGGGCGCTCTCGCTCAGGTTTCGTTGTTGTTTTGCGGTCATCGGCAGGCTCCTGGGTGATGTCGGAGCGAACCTGAAAGGCAGAGTGCACCGGGGCTGGTGCCGAGAGGGACCTCTCCGGAGTGCAAGGCGGGAGAGGCACATCTTGTTCCCTACGCAGGCCTTAACCTGATCAGGTTCAACGGGATCCGGAACTTTCCGATCTCAGCCTCCGATTCGAGGCACCCCGACAAGAACTCGCGCAGTCTAATCAAGCCCGCCGCCACAAACCAAGCCCGCGCCGGTAAATAAATGACCCGCGCGTCAGGAAATCCGCTGAAAACAGTATTGTTCCGGGCAGGCAACATAACGTCCGGCAAACTACACTCAGCCCGCCTGGTGGTTGTCTTGACCGCGTACCACGGCACCCGTAGCCTTGCCCGACCCCACTGAATCCAGGATTGATCATGCTGCGCAGACTCTCACTGGCTGTTGCCGTGGCCTCCGCATTCGCCGGAACCGCCTGGGCAGCCAACGCCCCGCTGTCAGCCAAGACGGACCTTGTAACCGTGTACAAGGACGCGGTCGACAACAACGCCGACCTCGCCGCCGCCCGCGCCAACTTCGAAGCCCAGCGCGAGGCCGTGCCCCAGGCACGTGCCGGCCTGCTGCCGCAGATCAATGGCGGCGCCAGCGCCAACGACACCCGCACCAAGCTGGACCAGCCCTCGGCCACCAGCTCGCGCAGCGGCATCGTCTACCAGGCCAGCCTCAGCCAGCCGATCTTCCGCGCTGACCGCTGGTTCCAGCTCAAGGCCGCCGAGGCCAGCACCGAACAGGCCTCCCTGGAGTTCTCCGCGACCCAGCAGAACCTGATCCTGCAGACCGCCGAAGGCTACTTCGCCGTGCTCCGCGCCCAGGACAACCTCGCCTCCACCAAGGCCGAGGAAGCTGCCTTCAAGCGCCAGCTCGACCAGGCCAACGAGCGCTTCGACGTGGGCCTCTCGGACAAGACCGACGTGCTCGAAGCCCAGGCCGGCTACGACACCGCCCGCGCCAACCGGATGATCGCCGAGCGCAACGTGGAAGACGCCTTCCAGGCGCTGACCACCCTGACCAACCGTGAATACGGCGCCATCGAAGGCATCCAGCACACCCTGCCGGTAGTGGTGCCCAGCCCGAACGACGCCAAGGCCTGGGTCGACACCGCCGCCCAGCAGAACCTCAACCTGCAGGCCAGCAACCACGCCGTGGACGCCGCCGAGGAAACCCTGCGCCAGCGCAAGTCCGGCCACGCCCCGACCCTGGATGCCGTCGCCCAGTACCAGAAGGGTGACAACGACAGCCTCGGCTTCACCAACAGCGGCAACAGCCCCGTGCGCTACGGCAGCGATGTCGAGCAGCGCACCATCGGCCTGCAGCTGAACATCCCGATCTACAGCGGTGGCCTGACCAGCTCCCAGGTGCGCGAGTCCTACCAGCGCCTGAGCCAGACCGAGCAGCAGCGCGAAAGCCTGCGCCGCCAGGTGGTGCAGAACACCCGCAACTACCACCGCGCGGTGAACACCGACGTCGAGCAGGTCAAGGCCCGCAAGCAGTCGATCATCTCCAACCAGAGCGCCCTGGAAGCCACCGAAATCGGCTACCAGGTCGGCACCCGCAACATCGTCGACGTGCTGGACGCCCAGCGCCAGCTGTACAGCTCGGTGCGCGACTACAACAACGCCCGCTACGACTACATCCTCGACAACCTGCGCCTGAAGCAGGCCGCCGGCACCCTCAGCCCGGCCGACCTGGAAGCCCTGGCCGGCTTCCTCAAGGCGGACTACGACCCGGACAAGGACTTCCTGCCCCCGGACCTGGCCAAGGCGGCGGAAGCCAGCCTGCGCAACAAGGCCAACTGACAGGCCCCATGAAAAAGCCCGGCACATGCCGGGCTTTTTCATGGGTGCGAGGTTCACTCCTCGCTGTGCACCACCACCAGCAACTCGGCCTGCTCCTCGCCCAGGGAGCGCAGGCGGTGCGGCTTCTGGGCGTTGAAGTGCAGCGCGTCGCCGGTTTCCAGGGTCAGGCGCTCGGACAGGAAGTCGACCTCCACCCGCCCGCGGTGGACGAAGATGAACTCCTCGCCCAGGTGCTCCTTGAAGGTCGAATGGCTGAAGTCCCGGGGGGGATGGACGATGAACGGCAGCAGCGCGCGGTCGCCGATCTGCCGGGCGAGGGAGGCGTAGGCCGGGCCCTCGTCGTCCCGCGCCAGCGGCTGCCGCTCGTCGTGGCGCACCAGGCTGTAGCCCTCGCTGGCGGCCCCCTCCTCGGCGAACAGCTCCTCCACCGGCACGCTGAGCGCCTTCGACAGCTTCAGCGCGGTGGCGATGGAGGGCGTGCTCAGGCCCCGCTCCACCTTGGACAGGTAGCTCTTGGTCATGCCGGTCTTCTCGGCCAGCGTTTCCAGGGTCATCCCCAGTTTTTTTCTCAACAATTTCAATCGCATGGACATGCAGAACGCCCCTTTGGCGTCGGTGCGGGAAACTTTTCTCTTGCCAATGACACTTTGTGTCATTTAGCTTTGTTTGTGTCATTCGCTTCGACATGACCGCGAGCCCCACTCGCGTCACCCGGCTAAGGATGCTCACATGGCAACTACCATGCACCTCCCCAAGGACCAACTGATCCAGCATGCCGAACGGCAGATGCAGACCAGCCTGCTGGATAATACGTGGACGGCCCGGCAAAAACTGGCCCTGACCTGCCGAATCCTCTTCGAGGGCGGCCATGATTCCGGCCTGGCCGGGCAGATCACCTGCCGTGCCGAGGAGCCCGGCACCTACTACACCCAGCAACTGGGGCTGGGCTTCGACGAGATTTCCGCCAGCAACCTGCTGCGGGTCGACGAGGACCTCAAGGTGCTCCAGGGCCAGGGCATGGCCAACCCGGCCAACCGTTTCCACAGCTGGGTGTACCGCGCCCGCCCGGACGTGAACTGCATCATCCACACCCACCCGCTGCACGCCGCCGCCCTGTCGATGCTGGAAGTGCCGCTGGCGGTCTCGCACATGGACCTCTGCCCGCTGTACGACGACTGCGCCTTCCTCAAGGAGTGGCCGGGGGTGCCGGTGGGCAACGAAGAGGGCGAGATCATCTCCGCCGCCCTGGGCGACAAGCGCGCCATCCTGCTCTCCCACCACGGCCTGCTGGTGACCGGTGCCAGCATCGAGGAAGCCTGCGTACTGGCGCTGCTGTTCGAACGCGCCGCGAAGATGCAGCTGCTGGCCATGTCCGCCGGCGAGATCCGCCCCATCCCGCCGGCCCTCGGTCGTGAGGCCCACGACTGGATCTCCACGCCCAAGCGCCACGGCGCGGCCTTCAGCTACTACGCACGGCGCAGCCTGCGTCAGCACGGCGACTGCCTGAGCTGACCGCGCGCCACCACACAAGACCTTTCGTTCATTGCCCCAGGTGCACCCATGTCCTCTTCCATCCTCCACGGCATCATCGGCTACACCATCACCCCCTTCGGCGCGGACGGCGCCCTCGACCTGCCGGCCCTCGGCCACTCCATCGAACGCCTGCTGGACGGCGGCGTGCACGCCATCGCGCCCCTGGGCAGCACCGGCGAAGGCGCCTACCTCAGCGACCCGGAATGGGACGCTGTGGCGGAATTCAGCCTGAGCACCGTCGCCGGCCGCGTGCCGAGCATCGTCAGCGTGTCCGACCTGACCACCGCACGCACCGTGCGCCGCGCCCGCCTGGCCGAGCAGCTGGGCGCCAGCGCGGTGATGGTGCTGCCGGTGTCCTACTGGAAGCTCAGCGAGGCGGAGATCCTTGCCCACTACCGCGCGGTGGGCGAAGCCATCGGCATCCCGGTGATGCTCTACAACAACCCGGGCACCAGCGGCACGGACCTGCCGGTGGAGCTGATCCTGCGGATCGTCCGGGAGGTGGAGAACGTCACGATGGTCAAGGAGAGCACCGGCGACATCCAGCGCATGCACCGGCTGCACCTGCTCTCCGACGGCCAGGTGGCCTTCTACAACGGCTGCAACCCGCTGGCGCTGGAGGCCCTGGTGGCTGGGGCGAAAGGCTGGTGCACCGCCGCGCCCAACCTCATCCCCCGGCACAACCTGGCGCTCTACGAGGCGGTGCGCGAGGGACGCCTGGACGAGGCGCGGCAGTCCTTCTATCGCCAGCTGGCGCTGCTGGACTACATCACCCGCCGGGGCCTGCCCACCACCGTCAAGGCCGGCCTGCGCCTGACCGGGCTGGACGTGGGCGTCCCGCGCCTGCCCCTGCAGGCGCTGGATGACGAAGGGCAGCGCTACCTGAGCGGCCTGCTGGCCGACCTGCGCTGACCGGCGGCCCCGCCCGTCGCACGGCGGGCGGGGCGGCTCAATCGCGGTAGTCCGGTGCCACCCGGTCCAGCAGGCGCAGCAGCGCCTGCCAGGCCAGTTCGTTGGCATCCGGGTCGCTCAACTCGCCGTCCGCCAGCGGGCGCGCGGGTTCGTTGAACTGGCGCTGGGTGTGTTCGCAGACCTCGTGGGACGGCAGCAGCAGCTCGCCGCCGGCCTGGGCGGCCAGCTGGATGTCGCAGGCCTTCTCCAGGTAGTACATGCGCAGGAAGGCCTGGGCCACCGTCTCCCCCACCGTCAGCAGGCCGTGGTTGCGCAGGATCATCACCGGCTTGTCGCCGAGGTCAGCCACAAGGCGCTTCTGCTCGTCGAGGTTCAGCGCCACGCCCTCGTAGCCGTGGTAGGCCACGCGGCCATAGAACTCCATGGATATCTGGTTCACCGGCAGCAGCCCGGCCGGCTGGGCGGCCACCGCGCACCCGGCGCGGGTGTGGGTGTGCAGCACGCAGCGGGCGTCCTCGCGGGCGGCATGGATGGCGCTGTGGATGACGAAGCCCGCCGGGTTGACCTTGTGGCGGGTCGGCTCCACCGGGCGGCCCTGCAGGTCGATCTTCACCAGGTCGCTGGCGCGGATCTCGTCGAACATCAGCCCGTAGGGGTTGATCAGGAAATGGTGCTCGGGCCCCGGCAGGCGCACCGAGATGTGGGTGAAGATCAGGTCGGTCATGCGGAAGTGCGCCACCAGCCGGTAGCAGGCGGCCAGCTCCTGGCGCAGGGTGCGCTCCTCGGGGGAGCAGGACGAAGGGGGCAGCGGGGCGTGCAGCGGCGTCATGGATGGCTCCGGGGTCGGTGGAAGGTGAAGTGGCCCACCGCGAGGGTGGGCCGGGTAGAGGCACCCTATCAGCGCACCGCCCAGGCGTTGAAGCGCTCCTCCAGCTCCTCGCCGTGGTCGACCCAGAACTCCACGTCCATGGGCAGGGCGTCCGCCAGGGCCTGGGGCGTGGCCGGAATCCAGCGCGCCTGCTCGGCGTCCAGCGCGGCGGCGGCCTCACGGTTGGTCGGGCCATAGGGAATGCGACCGATGTAGTCCAGCTGCGGCGCCTTGCGGTTCATGTAGGCGACCAGCCGTTCGGCCTGGGGCAGGTGCCGGGAACCCTTGATCACCGCCCAGTAGTCCATGCCGTAGAGGCTGCCGGGCAGCACCAGGGCGAAGTTGCGCCCGCCCTGGTGCGCGGCGGCCACGCGCCCGGAGTAGGAGGAGGTCATCACCACATCGCCTGCCGCCAGCCACTGGGTGGGCTGGGCACCGGCCTCCCACCACTGGATCTGCGGCTTGATCTGGTCGAGCTTGGCAAAGGCGCGGTCCACCCCGGCCGGCGTGGCCAGCACCTTGTACACCTCGCCGACCGGCACGCCGTCGGCCAGCAGGGCGAACTCCAGGTTGTACACGGCGCGCTTGCGCAGGCCGCGCTTGCCGGGGAATTTCTCCAGGTCCCAGAAATCCGCCCAGGAGGTGGGCGCCGTCTTCAGGCGGTCGGCGTCGTAGCTCAGGGCCACGCCCCACACCATCGCGGCCGAGCCGCAGTCCTGGGCGGCCTGGTCGATCAGTGCCTCGCGGCCGCCAAGGCGCGACCAGTCCAGCGTCTCGAACAGGCCGCTCTCGCAGCCGCGCACCAGGTCGGGCCCCTCGATCTGCACCAGGTCCCAGTCCACGTGGCCGGTCTCGGCCATCACCCGGATGCGCGCCATCTCGCCGTTGTATTCGGTCTGGATCAGGCGGTGGCCATCCTCGGCCGCGAAGGGTTTGAAGAAGGCTTCGTCCTGGGCCTTCTGGCCGTCGCCACCGTAGCCGACCACCACCATGTCGGGCGCCGCCTGGGCACCCAGGGCGGGCAGCAGCAGGGCCAGGCAGGTGAGCAGGCGGGGCAGGAACGGCGCGCTGCGCCGGTGGAACGGAGATGAGGTGTGGTTTCGCATGAACGTGCTCCCAGTCTTGTTGTTGTTCAGGGATGCCCCGTCGAGGGGGGCTTTCACGCTAGGGCCACGTCATTAAAAAAACAAGTTGATTTTTTACTGAAAACAAACAAGTAATGAATTTATAAGAAACGACCTCGCCGAGGCCCCCATGTCTGCCTTCCCCCACCTGTTCGAGCCCCTGCACCTGCGCGGCAAGCGCCTGAAGAACCGCATCATGTCCAGCGGGCACGACACCAGCATGCCCACCGACAACCGCGTCAACGACACCCTCATCGCCTACCAGCGCGCCCGCGCCGAAGGGGGCGTGGGGCTGATCGTGCTGCAGGTGGCCGGCGTCCACGACAGCGCGCGCTACACCTCCCACGTGCTGATGGCCACGGACGACTCCTGCATCGAGGGCTACCGCGAACTGGCCGAGGCCTGCCACGCCCACGGCACGCTGGTGCTGTCGCAGCTGTTCCACCCCGGGCGGGAGATCATGGAGACCGCCAACGGCCTGCTGGCGGTGGCCTACGCGCCGTCCGTCACGCCCAACGAGCGCTTCCGGGTCATGCCCCGGGCCCTCGACCAGGCCATGATCGACGAGATCGTCGCCGGCTACGGCGCCGCCACCCGGCGCCTGCGCGAGGCCGGGCTGGATGGTGTGGAGGTGGTGGCCAGCCACGGCTACCTGCCGGCGCAGTTCCTCAACCCCCGGGTCAACCTGCGCGAGGACGGCTACAACGGCGACCTCGACGCCCGCCTGCGCTTTCTCCGCGAGGTGCTCGAGGCGGTGCGTGAAGCCGGCGGCGAAGACTTCATCGTCGGCCTGCGCATCTCCGCCGACGAGCGCGATCCCCAGGGGCTGACCGAGGACGAATCCCTCAGCGCCGTGCTCGCCCTGCAGCCGCAGCTGGACTACGTGCACCTGGTGGCCGGCACCTCCGCGTCCTTCGGCGGCGCCGTGCACATCGTGCCGCCGATGGCGGTGGCGCCGGCCTACCTGGCCGAAACCGCCGGGCACTTCAAGGCCCGGCTGGGTATCCCGCTGTTCGTCACCGGGCGCATCAACCAGCCCCAGGAAGCGGAGCAGATCATCGCCAGCGGCCAGGCGGACGTGTGCGGCATGACCCGGGCGCTGATCTGCGACCCGCAGATGCCGGAGAAGACCGCCAGCGGCCGGGTGGACGACGTGCGCGCCTGCATCGCCTGCAACCAGGCGTGCATCGGCCACTTCCACAAGGGCTACCCCATCTCCTGCATCCAGCACCCGGAAACCGGGCGCGAACAGCAGTTCGGGCGCCTCGTCCCCACCGATCGCCCGCAGCGGGTGATGGTGGTCGGCGGCGGCCCGGCCGGCATGAAGGCGGCCGCCGTGGCGGCCCGCCGCGGCCATCAGGTCACCCTCTACGAAGCCGGCGCCCAGCTCGGCGGGCAGGTGCTGCTGGCCCAGCTGCTGCCCCGGCGCAGCGAATTCGGCGGCGCCGCTACCAACCTGCAGCGCGAGCTGGAGCTGGCTGGCGTGCAGGTGCAGCGCAACACCCGGGTGGACCTGGCCCTGGTGGAGCGGGAGCGCCCGGACCGGGTCATCCTCGCCACCGGCGCCCGCCCCTACTGGCCGGCGTTCGAACGCGGCGGCGACCTGCAGGTGGTGGATGCCTGGCAGGTGCTGCGCGGCGAGGTGAAG
>Ga0247725_1000993_pt1 | contig 16264 bp, 12 predicted proteins | sample OKSTACKMCFT3sol_FD_183021 | JGI IMG/M metagenome (GOLD analysis project Ga0247725, IMG submission 183021) | Subsurface sediment microbial communities from gas well in Oklahoma, United States - OK STACK MC-FT3-sol | ecosystem: Environmental > Terrestrial > Deep subsurface > Rock core/Sediment... | reverse complement strand
GCAGCGCCGCCTCGTCGACCAGGCCGCCGCGGGCGCAGTTGACGATCAGCACGCCCTTCTTGGTCTTGGCCAGGGCTTCGGCCGACAGGATGTTGCGGGTCTTGTCGGTCAGCGGGGTGTGCAGGGTGATGACGTCGGCGCGGGCCAGCAGGTCATCGAGTTCGACCTTCTCGACGCCCATCTCGATCGCGCGCTCGGGCGACAGGAAGGGGTCGTAGGCCACGACCTTCATCTTCAGGCCCAGCGCCCGGTCAGCGACGATGCCGCCGATATTGCCGGCGCCGATCAGGCCCAGGGTCTTGGCGTAGAGCTCCACGCCCATGAAGCGGTTCTTCTCCCACTTGCCGGCCTGGGTCGAGGCGTCGGCGGCGGGGATCTGGCGAGCCAGGGCGAACATCATGGCGATGGCGTGCTCGGCCGTGGTGATCGAGTTGCCGAAGGGCGTGTTCATCACGACGATGCCCTTGGCCGTGGCGGCCGGGATGTCGACGTTGTCGACGCCGATGCCGGCGCGGGCGATGACGCGCAGCTTGTGGGCGGCGGCGATCACGTCCTTGTCGAGCTTGGCGCCCGAGCGGATGGCGATGCCGTCATAGTCGCCGATCACGGCGATCAGTTCGTCCTTGGACAGGCCGACCTTGATGTCGAAGTCCAGGCCGCGGTTCTTGAAGATGTCGACGGCGGCGGGGCTGAGTTTGTCGGCGATGAGGACGCGGGGAGCGGTCATGGAGTCAGTCTCCGGATATCGGGCCCTTCCCCCTCGATGGGGGAAGGGTTGGGATGGGGGTGCTTGCTGAGGTGGCGGGGGATCACCCCCACCCCTACCCCTCCCCCATCGAGGGGGAGGGAGGGCGCGAGTTAAGCGGCGGCCAGTTCGGCCGAGACGGTGGCGAAGGCCCAGTCGAGCCAGGGCGTCAGGGCCTCGAGGTCCGAAGCCTCGACGGTGGCGCCGCACCAGATGCGCAGGCCGGCCGGGGCGTCGCGATAGCCGCCGATGTCGAGGGCCGCGCCCTCCTTCTCGAGCAGGCTGGCCAGCTTCTTGGCGAAGTCGGCCTGGGCGTCTTCCGGCAGGGCGGCGATCTTGGGATCCACGACCTTCAGGCACACCGAGGTGTTCGAGCGGATCTCCGGCGTGGCGGCCAGGAAATCGACCCACGGGGTCTTGGCGACCCAGTCGGCCAGCACCTTCAGGTTCTGGTCGGCGCGGGCCTGCATGGCCTGCAGGCCGCCGATCGACGAAGCCCACTTCAGCGCGTCGAGCGCGTCTTCCACGCAAAGCATGGACGGGGTGTTGATCGTCGCGCCTTCGAAGATGTCGGCGGCGATCTTGCCGGCCTTGGTCATGCGGAACAGCTTCGGCATCGGCCAGGCCGGCGTGTAGCTTTCCAGACGGGCCACGGCGCGCGGCGACAGGATCAGGATCCCGTGCGCGCCCTCGCCGCCCAGCGCCTTCTGCCAAGAGAAGGTCACGACATCGAGCTTGGCCCAGTCGAGCTCCTGGGCGAAGGCCGCCGAGGTGGCGTCGCAGATGGTGATGCCTTCACGGTCGGCCGAGATGAAGTCGGCGTTGGGCACCCGCACGCCCGAGGTCGTGCCGTTCCAGGTGAAGACGAGGTCCTTGGCCGGATCGACCTTGGAGGTGTCGGGCAGCTGGCCGTACGGAGCGCTCAGCACCTCGACGTCGGGCAGCTTCAGTTGCTTGGTGACGTCCGTGACCCAGTCCTTGCCGAAGGACTCGAAGGCCAGCAGTTGGACGGGGCGGGCGCCCAGCATCGACCACATCGCCATTTCGACGGCGCCGGTGTCCGAGCCGGCGACGATGCCGATCAGGAAGTCGGCGGGGACCTCCAGCACTTCGCGCGTCTGGTCGATGGCGGCCTTCAGGCGCGCCTTGCCCAGCTTCGACCGGTGCGAGCGGCCGAGGACAGCGTTCTGGAGATTTTCGGGGGTCCAGCCAGGGCGCTTGGCGCAGGGGCCGGAAGAGAACTCGGGACGAGCCGGGCGGATCGCCGGCTTGGCGAGGGTCGTGGTCATAGCGATGTCTCCCATCCTTACAGATGGACTGCGCCCCGTTGGGAGGGCGTGGCCCGCCGGCGAGAAACCGCGTTCGCGGCCAAAAGGCAAGGAGAGATTTGTCGCGGCGAGCGCTTTTATCGCGCTACGACGAAATTATTTTCCCGCGCTTCGCCGACGCCAGCTGACCAGCGTACCGATCAAGATGCACAGCAGCACGCCGGCGGTGTCGATGTTGTTGATGGTCTTGTAGTTGCGATCCAGCGGTTGCTGGGTCACCAGATAATAGGCGTGCAGGCTAAATTGCACCGCCTGGAACAGCATCGCGCCGCTCAACCACAGGCTGGCGTATCTCAGCGCGATGATCAGGAAGCCCGCCGCCACCAGGCCGTCGATCCCCAGCAGCATAAGGCTTTGGTTGTTCCTCGGCGCCAACAGATGGACCAGTTCGACGCCTAGGGTGGTGACGAGCACGATTATGGCCCCGAAGCGCTCCGACGGCGCCCCCTTGGCCAGAGCCAAGGCGCAGACGGTGAAAATCACCGCCAAGGGGAGAATCATGAAAGCGGACATAGGAATGAAAAAGGCCTCTAATCGAGATTAGAGGCCTTTTGGATTAAACTATTGCAACCTTAGACGGCTTCGCGGAGACCCGCTCGCCCTTGGACGTCGATATTGACGCCCTTGTCCTCGACGCCGGCCATCTTGGTGCGGATGCCCAGGCGCAACTTGGTTTCATTCAGTTCCGAGTGGGCCTCGACCATCGCCGACCGCGCTTCGCTGAGCGCGCTCATGGCTTCCGCCAGCTTGGCGGCGGCGCGATCGCCGACCACGGCCGAAATTCCGAGATCCTTACGCGCCTTCAGCAGATCGGCCATCAGCTCGGCCGTTTCGACCATCGCCGCGTCCACGGCGTTCTCCGATGCGAACAGCTTGGTCGCAACCCGTTGAGCAACAAATACTTTTTCCACACCCGCCTCCATTAACAAAACGCTAACGAAGAAGGTAAATAGAAAGTTAAGGTTAAGCAACGCGTAAATGCACGCAATCGTTGGCGTGGCCCACGACCAACGCTGATTTGGAAGCGAAGCGTTAGGAACCTTGCGGCAAAGTGCCGCTACGATTGAGTCCCTGGGGGCTTATGAGCGACAGAAACACCCCGCGCGCGAGCCGCGAATCGACCCACGCGCCCCTCCAGGCGCGAATCGCCGGCGTGGCCTTGGCCACCACGGTGCTCGCGCTCATCGCGGCGTGTCTGTGCTTCATGCTGCAGCAATGGAGCGTGGCGCGGCAGGAGTCGCGCGCCAACCACGCCGTCCTCGCCCAGATGGCCGCCGCCGGCGCCGCCGGCCCCCTGGCCGACAACAACCTGCCCGGCGTCTATCGCGCGCTAAGCGCGGTCGCCAAGGCGCCCGGCGTCGCGGCCGTCCGCATGGTCGACACCGGCGGTCGGACGATCGCCCAGATCGGCGATCCCGCCCCGGCCGACGTCGACACCCTGACCCGCCCCGTCGAACTCAGCGGCCGCAAGATCGGCGCCGTCGTCCTGGTGGCGCGCCGCCCCGGGGTCGGCCAGATCCTGGCCCGCGACCTGGCCCTGACGGGCGCCCTGTTCTTCGGCTCGGCGGGGCTGGCGATCCTGCTGGCCAACGGGCTGGCCCGGCGTATGGCCCGCCCGATGGAGCGGCTTTCCGAAGCCATGCACGAGACCGCCGTCGGCGGGCGCTTCATGCCGGTCGAACAGGCCGCCGACGACGACGTGTTCCAGAGCCTGATCGACAGCTTCAACCATCTGGTCGCGCGGTTGCGCGCGAATGACGACGATCTGCGCGGGGCCATGGCCGAGCTGGTCAAGGCTCGCGACGACGCCAACACCGCCAACGTCCTGAAATCGCACTTCCTGGCCAATATGAGCCACGAGATCCGCACCCCGCTGAACGGCGTGCTGGCCATGGCCGAGGTCATGGCCATGGACGAACTCAGCCCCGCCCAGCGCGAGCGCCTGGCCGTGATCCGGGAATCGGGCGGCCTGCTGCTGGCCGTGCTGAACGATGTGCTGGACCTGTCCAAGATCGAGGCCGGCCGTCTCGAGATCCAGGATCGCCCTTTCGACATCGCCCAGTTGGCCCAGTCGATCCGCGAGAGCTACGCCCATCAGGCCCGCGAGAAAGGCCTGGCCTTCGAGGTCGCCGTGGCTCCCGAGGCGCAGGGCCTGTGGCGCGGCGACGTCGATCGCCTGCGCCAGATCCTGGGCAACCTGATCTCCAACGCCCTGAAGTTCACGCTGGAAGGCGCGGTCGCCGTCCGCTTCGCCTCGGCCGAGGACGGTTCGGGCCTGCGGATCGACGTCGCCGACACCGGCATCGGCGTCGCGCCGGAGATCCTGCCGCGCCTGTTCGACAAGTTCGTCCAGGCCGACAGCTCAACCACCCGCCGCTTCGGGGGCTCGGGCTTGGGCCTGGCCATCTGCCGCGAACTGGCGGCGCTGATGGGCGGCTCGATCAAGGTCCAGAGCCGCGAAGGCCGCGGCTCGACCTTCACGGTCCTCGTCGCCCTGCCGCGCGAGGAGACCCTGACCGAAGTCCACTATATCGACGACGACGAGACCCACGCGGTCGCGCGTCCTCGGGTCCGGGCCGCCGCCAAGGCGCCGCTGCGCGTGCTGGCGGCCGACGACAATCCGACCAACCAGAAGGTCATCGAGGCGGTGCTGGCGCCGCTGGGCGCCGAGGTGACCATGGTCCCTGACGGCGCCGCCTGCGTCGAGGCCTGGAAGGCCGCCAAGTTCGACATCATCCTGATGGACATCCACATGCCGGTGATGGACGGCGTCGAGGCCGCCCGCGCCATCCGCGCGCTGGAGACCCAGGAAGGCCGCACCCGCACGCCGATCGTCGCCGTCACCGCCAACGCCCTGGCCCACCAGGTCGAGGATTATCTGGCCGCCGGCATGGAAGGCCACGTCGCCAAGCCGGTCGAGGTCAGCAAGCTCTACGGCGCCATCGAGGACGCGATCGCTTCGGCGCGGATGGCCAAGGCGGCTTAGGTGCGAACCTGCCCCCCCAATCTTCCTGAACACGGGACAACAAGCGGCTCAGAACCGCTTCAGCCGTCGCGTGTTTCTCTGACCTCAACGTCGCCCTCCCCCCTCCCCGGGATCGGTCGGCGGAGATGTTCAAGAGGAACCGAACCGATGAAGAAGATCCTGATCCCGATCGTTACGGTCTCGGCCCTGGCGGCCGCCACCCTTCCCGCCGTCGCCTCGGCCCAGCCGATCAACCAACGCCAGGACCAGCTGGAGCGCCGGATCGACATTGGCCTGCGCAACGGCTCGCTGACCCGCTCGGAAGCCCACCGACTGCGCGCCGAGCTGCGCGACACCGAGCGCCTCGAGCACCGCTATCGCCGCAACGGCCTGAGCGGCTGGGAGCGCGCCGACCTCGACCGCCGCTTCGACCGCATCAGCGCCCAGGTCCGCTACGAGCGCCATGATCGCGACTATGGCTACGGCTACGGCGACCACCGCGGCCCGGGTCGCTGGTAAGCCCTGTTAGTTGAAGGTCGGCTCCACCCGGAGCCGACTCTCCACCACCGTGAACGCGCGGCCGCGCAGCAAGACGCGCGCGCCGCGGCGTTCGCATTCAAGGTCCCCGCCCCGACCGGGATAGGCCTGGTGGAACTTCAGAACCTCCGCCTCAAGCTTGTCGCCGAACAGCGGCATGAGGATGCAGTGGGCCGAGCCCGTGGTCGGGTCCTCCGGGATGCCGAAACCGGGCGCGAAGAACCGGCTGACCACCGCGTAGGGCTGGCCCGGATCGGCCGTCGCGACCACCACGGTCTGGCCCGGACCGCCGGTCGCCTCGCCGCCAATCGCCTTCAAGGCCGAGAGATCGGGCTTCAGCGCCCGCACCGTCGCCTCGTCCTTCAGCACCGCGATCAGATAGGCCCCCGCCCAGACCTCGACCGGCGTCGCGCCCAGCGCCCCGGCGAGACCGTCCGGAACGGAGGTTTTGCGCGGCGGATCGGCCGGGAAGTCCATCTCCAGCCCCTCGCCCACTCGCTTCACCGTCAGCGGTCCCGACAGCGTGTCGAAGGTCAGCAGCGGGACGTCGGCCCCCAGCTCCGCGAACAGCATATGCGCCGCCGCCAGAGTGGCGTGACCGCACAGCGGCGCCTCCAGCGTCGGCGTGAACCAGCGCAGGCCATAGCGCGCCGGATCGCCGGTCTTCAGCAGATAGGCCGTCTCGGCCTGGTTGTTCTCGGCCGCCAGGGCCTGCATCCAGGCGTCGCGAGGCCAGGCGTCGAACGGCTCGACCACGCAGGCCGGATTGCCCTTGAACGGGGCGCTGGCGAAGGCGTCGATAGTCCACTGGCGCATGGGGGCGACCTCCCGGAAATCCGATGGACATCGCTGTTATGCGGGCGCGGATCGCCGCGCAAAGCCTTTATTGTCCCGGTGACAATCAGGGCTCGATCGAGATCTCCGGCCAGCGGGCCTTGGCCGAGCCGGTCGTGCGCTCCCAGCCACCGGCGCCTTTCAGCCGCAGCGGGTTCGGCCGCAGGCGCAGGGCGAACAGATCCTCCAGGCCAAAGGGCGCGTGGACCGTGAGGCTGTCGTCCTTCTCCAGCCGCACCCCGACGCAGAAGGCCGTGGCCACGAAGCGCTTCAGCGCCGCGGCGCTGCTTTCCAGCGGCGGATAGGGCTCGTCGGCGCCGAACTTGTCGGCGAACCACAGGTGCACACGGGCCTGGTTGCGGACCTCCACCAGATCGCGAAGCGGCGGCTCGAAGGCGGCGGCGACGCGCTTGATGACCACGTCCTCGGCCTCGTAGCTGACGTCGCTGGCGTCGTGATAGGCCAGGTCATAGTCCTTGATGCCGTAGTCCAGCGGCCGCCCGGTCAGGTGGTTCCAAACCGGCTGGTAGACCGCGCCGGAAAAGATCATCCAGTCGGGCAGATCAAGGTCGCGCGCCGTCTGCAGCACCGCCCAGGTGGTCGGGGTGGCGCGGACGATCTCGGCGAGGCGGGTTTTCAGCGTATCGGTCATGCGCGCAGCGTCCAGCCGTGGTCCAGGGGCCCGTGGCCGCCGCCGAACCCCGGCGCGCGCAGCATGGCCTCGTGGACGTAGTTCCAGGCTCGCGCCACCGCCTGTTCCAGCGGCAGGCCTTGCGCCAGACCGGCGGCGCAGGCCGAAGCCAGGGTGCAGCCGGTGCCGTGGGTGTGGCGGGTCTCGATGCGCTCGCCCTCGAAGGTCGTCTCGCCGTCGGGCGTCATCAGCACGTCGACGACGCGCTCTCCCGCCACATGCCCCCCCTTCATCAGCACGGCCTTGGCGCCCAGGGCCAGCAAGGCCTCGCCGGCCCGGCGCAGGTCGTCGGTGGTCTCGACGGTCAGGCCGGTCAGGGCGGCGGCTTCGGGCGCGTTCGGCGTCAGCAGCGCGGCGCGCGGGATCATCAGCGCCTTCACCGCGCCGATCGCGGCCTCGGCCAGCAAGGGCGCGCCGCCCTTGGCGACCATGACCGGATCGACGACCGTCGGGACAACGCCCGCGTGATCGATCGCGGCGGCGACGGTCTCGACCACGGCGGCGTCGCCCAGCATGCCGGTCTTGATCGCGTCGGCGCCGATGTCGTCCAGCACCGCCCGCGCCTGGGCGGCGATGATGTCGAGCGGGATCGGGTGCACGCCGGTGACGCCCAGGGTGTTCTGCACGGTCACCGCCGTGATCGCGGTGGCCGCATAGCCGCCGAGCGCGGTGATCGTCTTGATGTCGGCCTGGATCCCCGCCCCGCCCCCGGAGTCCGATCCGGCGATAACGAGAACGCGGCCTCGCGGCGTCTGGGCGGGAGCTTGGGACATGGCAAACGTTTAGGCGGGAATCGAGGTGATGGGGAGACCCCCGCGACGCCCCTTTCCTCGACGTCATCCAAGCCCTATTACTCCTACTAATAAGCGGCGCGCAGCCGCATCGCGTAGGGAGTTTCGCGCATGGCCCATTGTGATTGCCGCCCCGTCGGTCCGCGTTGGCCCAGACGCGACGTGCTCGCCGGCGGCTTGGCGGCGATGGCGGCGACACCGGCCCTGGCGACCCAGCCTCGGCCCCACGGCGGCGCCCCCCTCTCGGCCTTCGACATGCGCGATGTCGAGCTGCTGGACAGCCCCTTCCTGCACGCCCAGCGTCAGACCGAGGGCTATCTGCTGTCGCTGGAGCCGGATCGCCTGCTCAGCGCCTTTCGCACAAACGCCGGCCTCGCGCCCAAGGCTCCGCCCTATGGCGGCTGGGAGTCGGAGGCGACCTGGGCCGACATCAACTGCCACGGGCACACCCTGGGCCACTACCAGTCGGCCTGCGCGCTGATGTATCGCTCGACCGGCGACGCGCGCTTCAAGCAGCGCGTGGACTACATCGCCGACGAGCTGGCCGCCTGCCAGGCCGCCTCGAACTCAGGCCTGGTCTGCGCCTTCCCCAAGGGGCCCGCCCTGGTCGAGGCGCACATCCGCGGCGAGAAGATCACCGGCGTGCCCTGGTACACGCTGCACAAGGTGTTCGCCGGCCTGCGCGACGGCTGGCAATTGGCCGACAGCCAGACCAGCCGCACGGTGCTGCTGCGGCTGGCCGACTGGACGGTTCAGGCGACCGCGCCGCTGTCCGACGCTCAGTTCGAGGCCATGCTGGCGACCGAGCACGGCGGCATGAACGAGGTCTTCGCCGACCTGTTCGTCCTGACCGGCGATGCGCGCTATCGCGCCGCCGCCGAGCGCTTCTCGCACAAGGCCCTGCTGACCCCGCTGGCGCAGGGACGCGACACGCTGGACGGCCTGCACGCCAACACCCAGATCCCCAAGGTGGTCGGCTTCCAGCGCGTGCATGAGGTGACGGGCCAAGGCCCTTATGGCGCCGCCGCCGTGTTCTTCTGGCGAACCGTGACTCGCACCCGCTCGTTCGCCACCGGCGGCTCGGGCGATGGCGAGCACTTCTTCCCCAGGGCCGATTTCGAAAAGCACGTCTTCTCGGCCAAGGGCTCGGAGACCTGCTGCCAGCACAACATGCTGAAGCTGACCCGCGCCCTGTTCGCCCAGGACCCGCGCGCCGAGTACGCCGACTATTACGAGCGCTCGCTCTACAACGGCATCCTGGCCTCGCAGGACCCCGACAGCGGCATGGTCACCTACTTCCAGGGCGCGCGGCCGGGCTACATGAAGCTCTACTGCACGCCGGTGGACTCGTTCTGGTGCTGCACCGGCACCGGCATGGAGAACCACGCCAAGTACCGGGACTCGATCTACTTCCACGACGCCAAGACGCTGTACGTGAACCTGTTCATCCCGTCGAAGGTCGCCTGGAAGGCGCGCGACGCGGTTCTGACCCAGACCACGACCTTCCCGGACGATCCGACCACCACCCTGCGCTGGAGCCTGAAGCGCCCGACCGCTCTTGCGCTGAAACTGCGTCATCCGGGCTGGAGCCGCTCGGCCACGGTGCTGGTCAACGGCAAGGTCGCGCTGCGCTCGAAGACGCCCGGCTTCCTCGAGATCGCCCGGACCTGGAACGACGGCGACACGGTCGAGCTGCGCCTGGCGATGCAAACCGGCTTCGAGACCGATCCCGCCGCCCCGGGCATCGCCGCCTTCACCCATGGCCCGCTGGTGCTGGCGGGCGCCCTGGGGACCGAGGGCCTCGCGCCCGGCGCGGACATCGTCGTCAACGAGCGGCTCTATGGGAAGTACAACGACGGCCCGTTCACGCCGCCGACGCTGTCGGGCGATCCCGCCTCGGTCACCGCGAGGATACGGCCGACAGGCAAGCCTCTGGAGTTCACCGTGACCTCGGCCGAGGGCGGCGCGGTGCGCCTCGTCCCCTATCACCGCATCGCTCACCAGCGGTACGCGACCTACTGGCGGGTGAGCGGGGCCTAGGCCGGAGAATTGACCGAAAGCTCCTCGTCATCCCGGAAGCCTCGCAGAGGCTATCCGTGACCCAGGGGCGAGCGGCGGTGAGACGGCCCCTGGGTCCCGGCTCTCCGCTACGCTGCGGCCGGGATGACGATAGAATTTTGCTCAGTGAATGCAGGAGGCTACGCGTTCGCCCCCGCGATCGCCGCCCGAACCGCCAGCGCCTGGACGGTCTCGCGCACGTCGTGAGCCCGGACCGCCGCCACCCCGGCGGCGGCGCCGGCCAGGTGCGCGGCCAGCGAGCCGCCCATGCGATCGTCGGCTTCACGCGCCGACGGATCAATGCCGGCGATGAAGCGCTTGCGGCTGGCGCCGAGCAGGATCGGATAGCCCAGGGCGACGAACCTGGGCAGAGCCGCCAGTAGGGCGAGGTTGTGCTCCACGGTCTTGCCAAAGCCGATGCCCGGATCCAGCCAGATCTTCTCCTTGGCGACGCCGGCGGCCATGGCGGTGAAGGCGCGGGCCAGCAGGAAGGCCTCAACCTCGGCGACGACGTCGTCGTAGCGGGGAGCGTCCTGCATGGTCCCTGGCTCGCCCAGCATGTGCATCAGCACGACCTCGCAGCCCAGCTCGGCCGCGACCTCGGGGGCTTCCGGCGAAAAGCGCAGGGCGCTGACATCGTTCCAGATCGTCGCCCCCGCCTTGACCGCCGCGCGGGCGACCTCGGGCTTCATGGTGTCGATCGAGAGGGGGACCGCGCTGGCGGCTCGCACCGCCTCGATCACCGGGACGACCCGCCGGATCTCCTCGAAGGCCGAGACCGGCGCGGCGCCGGGCCGGGTGCTCTCGCCGCCGATGTCGAGGATGTCGGCGCCCTGGGCGATCAGGCGGCGCGCGTGCTCGATCCCTTCCGCCGGATCGAAGAACCGGCCGCCGTCCGAGAAGCTGTCAGGCGTGACATTGACGATCCCCATCACCTGGGGGCGCGGGGCGGCGGGACGGACGGCGAGGCTCATGGCGCGGCTTTTACCCCTCGCACAGCATCCGGTCGATGCGCCCGGTCAGGTCGCCGATGGCGAACGGCTTGGTCAGGACCTCCATGCCGCGCTCGATATGGCCGTGGTTCAGCACCGCATTCTCGGCGTAGCCGGTGATGAAGAGGACCTTCAGGTCCGGGCGCAGCGCCCGGGCGGCGTCGGCCACCTGGCGTCCGTTCAGCCCGCCGGGCAGGCCGACGTCGGTGATCAGCAGGTCGATCCGGCGATCGCTCTGCAGGATCCGCAAGCCCGCCGCCCCGTCCGGGGCCTCCAGGCACGCGTAGCCAAGCTCTTCCAGGGCGTCGACCACCAGCATTCGCACAGTGGGCTCGTCATCGACCACCAGCACCGTCTGGTCGGCGTGTGTGGACGCCAAGTCCGCGGGCGCGACCGCGGGCTCCTCGTCTTCCTCGCCCAGATGGCGCGGCAGGTACAAGCACACCATCGTGCCCTGGCCGACCTCGGAATAGATCCGCACGTGGCCGTTCGACTGGCGCGCGAAGCCGTAGACCATGGAGAGGCCCAGCCCCGTGCCCTGGCCGATCGGCTTGGTGGTGAAGAAGGGATCGAACACCCGCTCCAGCGTCGCCTTGTCGATGCCCGAGCCGGTGTCGCTGACGCAGACCGAGACGTACTGGCCAGGCTCCAGCCCGTGCTCGCGAGCGATGCGGTCGTCGAGCCAGCGATTGGCGGTCTCGATCGTGAGCCGTCCTCCGTCCGGCATGGCGTCGCGGCCGTTGATGCACAGGTTCAGCAGCGCGTTTTCCAGCTGGTTGGCGTCGACCAAGGTTGACCAAAGCCCTGTCGCGGCGATCACCTCGACGTCGATCGACGGACCCACCGTGCGGCGGACCAGCTCGACGAAGTCGGCCATCAGCCGGTTGATGGTCACCGCCTTGGGCGCCAGGGTCTGACGGCGGGAGAAGGCCAGCAGGCGATGGGTCAGGGCCGCCGCCCGGCGCGCCGCCCCCTGCCCGGCGCTCAGATAGCGCTCGACATCGCCCGTCCGTCCCTGGGCCAGCCGGGCGCCGATCATCTCGAAGGCGCCCGAAATGCCGGCCAGCAGATTGTTGAAATCGTGGGCGAGGCCGCCGGTCAGCTGGCCGACCGCCTCCATCTTCTGGGCCTGGCGCAGTTCCTCCTCGGTCCGCTCGCGTTCCGCCAAGGCCTCGGCGATGCGGGCTTCGAGGGTCTCGTTCAGGTGCCGCAGCTTGGCGTCGGTCCGCTTGCGGTCGGTGACGTCCTGGAACAGCACCGCCACCTGCTTCAGCTCCGGGGGCTCGATGCGGAACGACGACAAGGACAGATGCCGGCCCGTGGCGACCAGCTCCTGCTCGAAACGGATCGGCACGCCGGTGCGCAGGACTTCGCCGTAGCGCGCGAGCCAAGCGTCGGCCTCGTCCGGCGCCATCTCGCGCAACGTCTGGCCGACGACATTGGGAATGCCGGCGTGCCGTTCATAGGCGGCGTTGGCCATGATGTGGATGTAGTCGCTGTCGGGACCGTGCGGGCCGTCCAGGAATTCGATGACGCAGAAGCCCTCGTCCATCGACTCGAACAGGGCGCGGTAGCGGCGCTCCTCGGCCAGACGCGCCCGGTCGTAGAGAACGCGGGCGGTGATGTCGTTGCAGTGGACCAGCACCCCTTGCACGACGCCCTCCTCGTCGCGCACGGGCGAGGCCAGCAGGTTGCACCAGGCCTCCTGGCCGCGCCGCGTGAAGGGAACGTTCTCCAGCTTGACGCTCTCGCCAGCGCGGCCGCGCGCCACCAGTTCGCCCGCCTGGGCGATGGGAAGGACATCGGCCAAGGGGCGGCCCGCCGCGTTGGTCAGGTCCAGCATGGCTCGGGCGGCGTCGTTGTGCAGGGTCGCGGCGTGCTCACCCCAGGCCAGGAACGAGGGGATCGGCGAGGCCAGCATCATGCCGGCGGCGACCTTCAGGGCGGCGGGCCAGGCGGCCGGCGACGGCAAGCCGACTTTCGCCCAGTCGCCAGAGGCGAAGGGCGCGCCGGCCGTATCGTCTGTCAGCGTGGTGACCATCGGTCGGCGTCGCCCCGGACCGCGAACGTGCGGTGAAGCTTTGAACGCCGTCCTTGCGAGCCGGTTGCAGCTGGACAAGAAAAAAGCCGACTCTCTCGAGCCGGCTTGATTCTTGGAAGCCTTGAGCGGATCAGGCGGTGACGCTGGCGCCCGCGCCCGGAGACAGCGGCACCAGCGACGGCGCCACGATGGTCTCCTTGGTCTCTTCCTCTTCGCGCTTGGGCGGAACGCCCTTCAGCACGCCGGCGATCTCCTCGCCCGAGAGGGTCTCGTATTCCAGCAGCGCCTTGCCCAGGGTGTGGAGGTCCTCGATCTTCTCGGTCAGGATCCGGCGGGCCTCGTCCAGGCCGTACTGCACCAGGCGCTTGACCTCGCTGTCGATCAGGCGGGCGGTCTCTTCCGAGACGTTCTGGGTGCGAGCGACCGAATGGCCCAGGAAGACCTCGTCCTGGTTGTCGCCATAGGCCACCGTGCCCAGCACGTCCGAATAGCCCCAGCGGGTGACCATGTTGCGGGCCAGGTCCGTGGCGGCCTTGATGTCGCTGCTGGCGCCCGAGGTGATGTTCTCCTTGCCGAAGATCAGCTCCTCGGCCACGCGGCCGCCCATCATGATGGCCAGACGGCTGGTCATCTGCTGGTACTTCATCGAGTAGCGGTCGCCTTCCGGCAGCTGCATGACCATGCCCAGGGCCCGGCCGCGCGGCACGATGGTGGCCTTGTGGACCGGGTCGGCCAGCGGGACGTTCAGCGCCACGATGGCGTGGCCGCCCTCGTGATAGGCCGTCAGCTTCTTCTCTTCCTCGTTCATGGCCATCGAGCGGCGCTCGGCGCCCATCATGACCTTGTCCTTGGCCTGCTCGAAGTCGCTCATGGTGACCATGCGGCGGTTCTTGCGGGCGGCCATCAGGGCGGCTTCGTTGACGAGGTTCGCCAGGTCCGCGCCCGAGAAACCCGGGGTGCCGCGCGCCAGCGTCTTGACGTCGACGTCGGCGGCCAGCGGCACGTTCTTCATGTGCACGCGGATGATCTTCTCGCGACCGGCGACGTCGGGGTTGGGCACCACGACCTGGCGGTCAAAGCGGCCCGGACGCAGCAGGGCCGGGTCCAGCACGTCGGGACGGTTGGTGGCGGCGATCAGGATGATGCCTTCATTGGCCTCGAAGCCGTCCATCTCGACCAGCAGCTGGTTGAGGGTCTGCTCGCGCTCGTCGTTGCCGCCGCCCAGGCCGGCGCCGCGATGGCGGCCGACCGCGTCGATTTCGTCGATGAAGATGATGCAGGGGGCGTTCTTCTTGGCCTGCTCGAACATGTCGCGCACGCGGCTGGCGCCGACGCCGACGAACATCTCGACGAAGTCCGAACCCGAGATCGTGAAGAACGGCACACCGGCCTCACCGGCCACGGCGCGGGCGATCAGGGTCTTACCCGTACCGGGAGGGCCGACCAGCAGGGCGCCCTTGGGGATCTTGCCGCCCAGGCGCTGGAACTTGGCCGGATCCTTCAGGAAGTCGACGACCTCCTGCAGTTCTTCCTTGGCCTCGTCGACGCCGGCGACGTCTTCAAACGTGATGCGGTTCTTGTTCTCGGTCAGCAGGCGAGCCTTGGACTTGCCAAAGCCCATGGCGCCCTTCGCCCCGCCCTGCATCTGGCGCATGAAGAACAGCCACACGCCCACGATCAGCAGGATCGGCAGCAGCTGGACCAGAATGGCCAGGAAGCTGATCGAGCCGCTCTTGAACTTCACGTCGGCGTTCTTGGCGACCATGCGGTTGACCAGCTCGTCGGAGTCGAGCGGAGCGTTGACGGTCAGCACCTTGCCGCTGGCGTCCTTGGCCTGGACGACCTGGCCGGAGATCTCGGCCGACTTGATCTGACCGGCGTCCACCTGCTTGAGGAGCTGCGAATAGCTGATCTCGCCGCTGCCCTTCGTGCGCGCGTTCTGGCTCACGAAGAACACGCCCATCAGCGCCGCCACGATCACCAGCCAGATGGCTGCGTTCCGGAAATTCATTCGGTTCGTCTTCCCAACGATAGGTCTTCGCCCCTCAAGATAAGGGCTCGCGAGCGCTTGCGCCACGGACGTGACGTCCGGTCGCGGATTCTTTGTCATGGAGGCCGACCGCGGCCTCGAAACGACCGAAAACGAGCAGACGCGCGCGCCCTCCCCCTTCGACTGCAAAGTCCGGGCCGTCAAGCGCGGGCGCGCACGGCGCCGCGCCATGCCGCAGGATCAGCGGCAGGCTCGGCCGGACGGCGGCGGGCAGCTTGGTCAGACGCGCGCGCGGCTCGGGCGACAGGCGGGAGGCCTGGCCCTTCAGGGCGGAGATGGTCAGGGGCTCCGCGCCGGCGATGATTTCCCAGCGGCCGTCCCAGACGCCGGTCTCGCCCGGCGCCAGCGCCAGAGGCGCGAGACCGCCCCGCGCCGTCTCGCCCGCGTCACGGCAGACCAGCACCTCCTGTTCAGCTTCGACACGGGCGCCGGCCAGGGTGGCGGCGAAGAACTCCCCGTTCCGCAGGCGCTGGATCAAACGCTCCAGCCGATCGCCGCGCGGCGGCCGTTCGGTCCCGGCGGCGCACAGCAGGGCGGCGGCGAGATGAGCGGCGGCGATGTCGCGCGGCAGGCGGATCGCGCCAGCCTCGTCGACCGAGAAGAGCGGCGGCGTGGATGACGGCGGCGGCTCGGACTCGGCCTCCACCACGCCGCCGGCCCGCGCCCGGGCCCGGGCGTAGCGCAGGTCGGCGTTGGCGGGGTCTTCCAGCCAGGTCTCGCCGTCGGCGGCCAACGAGGCCCTGATCTCCGCGCGGGTAAGGCCCAGCAGCGGTCGCAGCAGGAAGATGTCCCGCCCCTCGGGCCAGACTGGCGAGGGCGCCCATTCGCGAGGATCCGTGACCGTCGAGCCTTCGGCGCGCATGGCGGCGCCCTCGGCGAGGTCGCTGGCGGTATGGCCCAGCAGCAGGACGGACGCCCCGGCCTCGCGGGCGGCGTTGGCGAGAAGAGCGTGGCGCGCGCGACGAGCGGCGGCGGGGAGGCCAGAGGCCGGCTTAGGGCCGGTCCAGGCCTGAGCGCGAACGTCCGCGCCCAAGGCCTGCGCCTTGGCGAGCGCATCCTTGGTCCAGCGTGCGCTGTCCGGTTGCAGCTGGTGATCGACGACCAGGGCCAAGACCGAGCGGCCGCGCGGTCGCGCCCAGTCCAGCGCCGTTTTCAGAAGAAACAGGGAGTCCCCGCCGCCGGAGAAGCCGACGGCCACCGGGGCGGTGGAGATGCGGTCCAAACGGCGGTCG
>Ga0247725_1000991_pt1 | contig 16294 bp, 9 predicted proteins | sample OKSTACKMCFT3sol_FD_183021 | JGI IMG/M metagenome (GOLD analysis project Ga0247725, IMG submission 183021) | Subsurface sediment microbial communities from gas well in Oklahoma, United States - OK STACK MC-FT3-sol | ecosystem: Environmental > Terrestrial > Deep subsurface > Rock core/Sediment... | reverse complement strand
AATTAGAAGTTATCTCCATAGAAATTTTAATCCGAAACTGACGAGTTAGAGCAAGGGGTCTATCACGCTTTTGTCCAAAATCTTGTCCGGTAAGGATATCTATTCCTCGTTGTCTGATCATTTAACTGAGCGTAACTAATTCTGCATTCGTAATAAATGCCAAGGTTAATAAACCATATTTGACAGAATGAATGGCTAAAAATTATCTATAGCTTAATCGAGAGTTATCTTGTTTTGAATGCTCATTTTTATACTCATTTTTATACTCATTTTAATGTCAGTGGCGCTATATCTTCCGTAGTAAATCCAAATATCACTTAAAGTAGCAAACTTAAAAGGCGTTTTGCGGGAGCACTGATTTGGTTTTTAAGCATTACCACACTAAAAAATACGTTTAGTTTAGGCATATCGATGGGGGTTATTACTCGTACCGCATGCTTAATATCATCATCAAATAAGGTGATTTGTGGTGTTAATGCGACAATTTGAGAGTGTAATAGGGCGCCTTTTATCGGTGGGAAAGAATCGTAATGTAATAATCCCGAAAAGTCATTGCGATATTTATTAAACAGATCGCCAAATTGTTCACTGACGCCATAAGGTAAGTTTTTGGGTATGGCGAGTGGATATTTACGAATATCTTCTAGGGTTAAGCGATCTAAATACGTCAACGGATGTCCAGCTCTGGTACAAAAAACCGCTTCAAAAGAAGGTAAATTAAAGGATTGTATCGAGCTTTCGTGGCCAATAATCTCACCTTCAACATCAGTAATTAATAGTGTGAGTTCTCCGCGTAGCAATTTTTCCAGTTGTTGTTGCCAGGTACCAACTTCGAGATCGATATGAATGTCTGGGTATTGCTCAAAAAAACGTCCGAGAATCGGCCCTAGAATGGTATTTGCCGGTACAGGGCTTGCACCTATTGATAAATAGCCACTGCTCTTACCCTGCATATAGTGTAATTCTTTTCGAAGGGCTTCGACGTTTTGCAAAATATGCTGACTATGGCTGAGAACGAGCTCCCCAGCAGGGGTTAAAGAAGTTGATTGATTTCCCCTCAGCAACAGCTCTGTACCCAGTATATGTTCGAGTCGTTGAATGCTTCGGCTTAATGAAGGTTGAGCAAGATTTAATTTTTGGGCAGCTTTTTGAAAATTACGCTCTTTGGCTAAAATCTGGAAATTTTTAAGATGCTTAAACTCAATCACAAGTTATTTGTCAAGTAATTACAACATGTGTGCAACATACCCTTGTGGCTCAGTATCGACAAGTAGACGTTGGTGACAATTTGTATCTTTATCTTCATGTGAATAATTAACAATTATGAGTAAGTGTTTGTTTTGATTTTTTAATTATTTGGCGCTGTTCTCGTATAGTTTTTTGTCATCAACTGATACGTAAAATGCATTGGCTTTAAAGTATTGCTGACGGTAACTATTCATTCTGCAAATAACAAATTTGCAACATAAATCTAACAAGGAATGAGTAATGAAATTGAAGAAGATCAGCATAATGACCTTTGCGGCGCTATATGCGACCGGAATAGGGACGTTAGTTGCCAATCCTTTAGATAGGAACCAAGCCGAGCAAAAACTTATTGGTATCAAGCTGGCACCCGAACAAATATTAGCCAATAAAAAAAAACCAACCCATCCGGCTTTGAATCGCGCTAATAGACCGGGTCAAATTGGTATGAACGTCCATCGCGCTGTAAATGGGAGTAGCAATAAGGCGCCATTTGCATGGGAAAAGGACATTGATGGAACGCATACCTATATTATTCAATTAATGGATGCTCCTGTTTCACTTTATCAGGGTGATAGACCTGAGTTTGCCGCCACGTCGCCTCGTAGCAATCAGCCCGCAATACGTTCTAATGAGCGTTTTGGGACAATCGATTTAAAGAGCAAAACCGTTAAAAACTACCAAGCTTTTTTAACGCGCTCTCAGGATGAAACCGCTAGCCAAATCAAGCGTGTTGCACCAGATGCTGAAATAAAGCGTCGCTTTAATGTGGCACTAAACGGTATGACCATGGTGTTAACTCAGGAGCAAGCCGCTGAAGTGGCTAAGTTGCCCAATGTTAAAGCGGTGACTCGGGCGAAGGAATATCAATTATTCACCGATGTCGGCCCTAAGCATATTGGCGCTGATATGATTTGGCAGGGCACGAGCACTCCCGACGGCGTTGCGATGCGTGGTGAGGGCATTATTGCCGGTATTATCGACACTGGGATTAACTCAGATCACCCCTCTTTTGCCGCAGTTTCGGCAGACGGTTATAAGCACGTCAACCCATTAGGCGAAGGCAATTATCTGGGCGACTGCCAAGAATATCCTTTGATGTGTAACAGTAAGCTTATCGGTGTACGTTCTTACGATATGATTACCGATACCTATAAAGATCCGATTTTCCAACCCGATCTGCCACCGTGGGAAGTGGATTATAAACGCCCACCCAATGGTGAAGATTACAACGGCCATGGTTCACATACTGCCAGTACTGTTGCGGGTAACGTGCTCTACAATGTGCCCTTTAAACTGAGTGGAACTGATGAAAAATCAGATGGTTTTGATACCTCTTTAGTCTTCCCCGAAATTTCAGGCGTTGCCCCAAGAGCCAACATTATTGCCTACCAAGTGTGTTATCCCGGTGGTGGTTCGTATGGCGAAAACTACGGTGGTTGTCCTGGCGATGCATTAGTCGCTGCTATTGAAGATGCCATTATCGACGGCGTCGATGTAATTAACTTCTCTATCGGTGGACTTGAAAGTCTGCCTTGGTACGATGCCGTTGAAATGGCGTTTTTAGCTGCGCGTGAATCGGGGATCTCTGTTGCTGCTTCGGCGGGTAACTGGGGACGCTATGGCCCAGGCTATATCGACCATGTCTCGCCTTGGTTAACATCCGTTGCTGCCAGTACCCATGGTCGCCAAATTGAACCTGTTGAAGGCTCGCTCACTTTTGCAGGTGAAAACGCACCTAATAAAATGGCAGGTTATGCCGTAACGGGAGATATCACTGGCCGTTTAGTTGATGCCGCAACCTATAGTGATCCACTGTGCTTGGCTCCTTTCCCAGCTGGCACATTCAATAGCGATGATATCGTGTTATGTAAGCGCGGTGAAAATGCTCGCGTACAGAAAGGTGTTAACGTTGCTGCGGGCGGTGCAGGTGGGATTATTTTATATAACGCCGTATCTTGGGACGATGGTACTGGCGCGAATAGCCTAAATTTAAACCCTTTCCCTATCCCTGGAATGCACATCGACGCGGCATCAGGCAATCAGCTTGTTGAATGGATTGCCAACACCACAGAGCCTAAAGTCACCATCACTGCGGGTAAGATTATCACCACTGAGCGCGAAGCCGATGTGTTAGCTGACTTCTCCTCCCGTGGTCCAAGTAGCACTAACCCCAATGTAATGGTGCCAAACGTGTCAGCCCCCGGGGTGGACGTGTTTGCTGCTTATTCTGACGAAATGCCTTTTAGCTTGTATCCCTCACCGAGTGATTATGAAGCCATTAGTGGTACTTCTATGGCAGGTCCACATGTGGCGGGCGCTTTAGCGTTATTAACCCAAGCGCACCCACAATGGACGCCTGCGATGATCCAGTCGGCACTGATGACCACCGCCGTGTTAGGTAAAGCTCCAACCTACGATAATCCGCCAAAATTAGTGGATGCAGCTTTCTACGATATGGGTAGCGGAGTGATTAACGTAGCCAGAGCGGTAAAAGCGGGTCTGGTGATGGATGAAAACGGTGACAATTATCGCGCAGCCAACCCCATGGAAGGTGGCGATGTGACCGCGTTAAACGTGCCTTATTTAGTCAATGCGGAATGTAAAAGTAGCTGCACTTGGATGCGTACCTTTACTGCCACGACAGACGGTGAGTGGAACGTGAGTGCGACCGAAATTACCACAGAAGGCGCGCCTTTCCTTGAGCTAAGTGTTTATCCGCAAACGATTAAGTTAAAAGCGGGTGAGCAGCAAAGTATTATGGTAACGGCGAAAATCCTCGATGTAACCTCTGTCAACGCTAACTCTTCCTCAAACGAAGTGTTTGGTAAAATTGACCTGAAACCGACGGATGCCAGTTTGCCAGATCAATACTTGCCCGTAATGGCACGTTTTACTGGCTCTAGCTTGCCTGAAATTGTCGCAGGAAAAATCCACCGCGATACTGGCACTATGTTGACACCAGAGTTAATGACCAAAGAAATCAGCGCGCTGAATGTCAAAGTGAGTGGCTTAACCGCAGGTACAGTCACAGAGCACAAACTTAATGCCGCCTATGTTGACTTTACAAAGCCTGAAACAATGGAAAATAATCCGGGTGTTTCGGTGCATTTCTTTGACGTACCAGAAGGCACTCGCCGCATCGTATGGGAAGAAGTCTCTGCAGATAATGCCGCATCAACGTCTTTAGATATTGGTATGGACTTGAATAGCAACGGCAAAGTGGAATGGTATGACGAGGCGATTTGTTACTCCTATACCGATGTTACCGACTATTGCGCGATCAATGATCCAACGCCAGGCCGTTACTGGGTGATGTTAGGTAACTTTAAGCGCCCATGGGGAGACGAGATTGATACCAAAGACAGCATTAAAGCGAGTCTGGCGATTATCTCCGACACTGATACTAAGCAACTGAATGTAACAGGGCCAGCAAGTACCAATGGTATCGATCCTTACCAATTGCAAATGAACTGGTCTGTCACAGGCAGTAAAGCGGGTGATCGCTTATACGGCTTGGTTGAAGTCGGTAATGGTGCGCAAAACGTTGGCAACATTGGCAAAATGGCCGTGCATTTAGTACATGAGGGCAATGATGTCAGTATCACGACCAGCCAACAACAAGCCAAAGAAGGCGATGTTGTTGAGGTTAAGATGCTGATGGCACCAAACCTACTCGGATTAGAGCGCGATGTGAATATTGCCTTAACACTGCCTGAAGGTTTGCAATTATTGCCTGACACGCTAAAAGCGAACAGCAATAACCAAGATCTTAAAGCTGGTCTCACTGTTGCTGCGCAGCAAATTACTCTGAAAGCGATGCAACAAGCGAGTAATGCGCAAAAACGTCAATACACCTTTACCACCAGCGAGACCGACGAGAGCTGTCGAATTCCCATCGGTTCAAATCCTTATTATTTGGATTTATTTACCGAGGCTGGAATCGCGTCTGAAGCGGCAATTGCTGGTCGGGTGAATGATACGGTAACTGTGCCATTAAGCGCATTTGGTATTGATCGTATCCCGCTGTATAACAATCCAGAGGAGTATTCACACAAAGATACCTTAAGTATTTCTCCTGGTGGATTTATTCAGCTCGATCAACTGCCACTGTTTTGGGCTGCTCACTATCCAATGGAAGAGCAATATTTCCCCGATACTGTGATTGCTCCGTTATGGCGTGGAGATGGTGTTACCATCCCTGAATATAATTTGGATACCGAAAGCATGGACGGCGTATCGCTTGCTGTTACCAATGACCGACGTTATCTGATTGTTGAATGGGATAATATGCGTCAGGATTTTGCCTTTGGTATTAACCATGATCCTGATTACGATGCCCGTTACAGTTTTGAGCTATTAGCCTCAACTCAGCTTAATTTTGCCCCTGGTGAACATGAGTTTATTTTTGCCTATGACAAATTAACCGGTAACAAAGCGCATTTAGGCTCAATTGGTTTACATGGTTACTATGGACCACGTGGCACCTTTGGCCCTGCGTATGGTTATATCGGTGATGGCTTTGCCTTTAACGATCTGGATAAGAAAATTGCAGAAGGCTTAGTGGTCTGTGCTAACTACACTGGGCCTGAAGCGACAGCAATCGAACTATCATTCTCAGCCCGTGTTGGTGCTAAAGCGGTAGGTCAAGATCTGCAGATTATTGCTAAAAGTGATTACACTGGCAGCAGTAGTGTGACCTCTAGCGGAAGCCTCAAAGTACCTTCAAACCTTGCGATAGGTGCACTCGGCAATATGTCTGTTGCTGAAAACACCAGCATCAGTTTTGAGGTGCTAGTGCAAGACAAAGAAAATACCGCTAATGGTATCCAAGTCACAGGCGCGCATATCACCTCAGTTGTTAATGGTAACCAAGTCACCATCACTCCCGAAAAAGATTGGCACGGTACAACCACTGTCACAGTGAAAGCCTTTGATAAGGTTTATCAAAATGACATGGTGCAAACGAGCTTCAACTTAGTCGTGAACTCTGATGGTGTGGAGCCAACGCCACCAACACCTCCAACACCACCTGTTGAAGAGACTAAAGAGAGCGATGGCGGTAGCTTGGGCTGGCTTGCTGTCCTGATGCTTGGCTTGATGGCCGCATCACGTCAAAAATGGAATGTTAATAAGTAAACTTCACCTTTAAGTAGTACCTTGTCTTTGGGCCTTCTAACGGAGGCCCTTTTTTATGCGTCCAAGTGTGGATTGTCATCGGTCATAAATGATGTGTTTATCCCACATTAATTCTTCGTTACAAGCCTTGCTATTAAATCTATTAACAATTTCTCAATGTCCGTGTAGTTTAGATAGCTTATAAAAACAACAATAGGTTATCGCTATGACTGTATCCTCGGTATCGCGCGCTTTATCAACATCTTCTGTCGCCACATCCTTTGCACCTTATGTGAGTTCATTCGGTGTGAGTACATCAAAATTGGCCAAGAGCTTACTGGCTTCCATCGTCACTTTGAGTTTAATGGGTGTAGGCTTAAGTTCTGCCTATGCGGCGCAGCCCGATGCGGCTAAGCTGGCGGCGGGTGTGGAGCAAAAGGTGCTCGACTGGCGCCGAGATTTACACCAGCATCCAGAGCTATCTAATCGCGAGTTTCGCACCAGCAAAATTATCGAAAAGCATCTGAAATCCCTCGGATTAGAAGTACAAACGGGCATCGCCCATACCGGGGTTGTTGCTATCTTGAAAGGCGAAAAGTTAAAGGGCGGTAAGCCCGGCCCTTTGATTGCGATCCGCGCTGATATGGATGCCTTGCCCGTGACCGAAGTCGTCGATGTGCCCTTTGCCTCTAAAGCGACAGATACCTATCGCGGTCAAACCGTAGGGGTGATGCATGCCTGCGGCCACGATACCCATGTGGCCATGCTGATGGGCGTGGCCGAGAACTTAGTGAAAGTGAAGGATAGCCTTGCCGGCGATGTGATGTTTATCTTCCAGCCTGCTGAAGAAGGTGCGCCCGATGGCGAAGAGGGCGGCGCGGAATTAATGCTCAAACAAGGGCTGTTTGCCAAGCGTAAACCCGACCAAGTGTTTGGGATGCATGTGACCTCGAGTATGCCAAGCGGCATGATTGGGGTGCGCAGCGGCCCAGCAATGGCGAGTGAAGATTCCTTTACGATCAAAGTGAAAGGTCGCCAAACCCATGGCTCGCGTCCGTGGAATGGTGTCGACCCTATTGTGGCCGCGGCGCAAATTATTACCAATGTGCAAACTATTGTCAGTCGTCAGGTGGATATTACCAAAGCGCCTGCCGTGGTGAGTTTTGGCGCGGTCAATGGCGGCATTCGCTCGAATATTATTCCTGATGAAGTCGAGTTGATTGGCACCATCCGCACCTTTGACCAGCCTATGCGTGCCGATATTAAGGTGCGCTTGGCCGAAATCGCCGAGTTATCGGCAAAAACCTTAGGCGCCACCGCGACAACCGAAATCCATCAAGGTTATCCCGTGGTGGTGAACAATCCCGAATTGGTCGCCAGTATGCGCCCCGTGCTTGCCAGCGTGGTTGGCGATAAGATGCTGATTGAGCCTGGATTAATCACAGGTGCCGAGGACTTTTCCTTCTATGCCTTAGAGTCCCCTGGGATGTTTTTCTTCCTCGGGGTGACGCCAAAGGGCACCGATCCTGAAACGGCGGCCAGTAACCATTCGCCAGCATTTTATGTGGATGAAAGCGCGTTAAAAGTTGGTGTTGAGGCCATGACTAAGGTTGCGCTTACGGCACTTAAGGCGCAATAAACCGCTTAAGCCTTATTCCGTCAGCTTTTCGGTATAACTTGAGCTTACAAAAAATTGGGCGGGAAGATCTTTTCGCCCTTGATTTGTTAATCAATATGCCCTCTTATGTGAATTTTTACAGCAAGGAGCGAACAAGATGAAGCGCACGCTATCGGCGCTGGTATTGGCGATGGGACTCTTTAATCCCTTGAGCCAAGCTCAGGCCACCACGGCAGAAGACATTAAGAGTTTCACGCTAGATAACGGCATGAAAATCATGGTGCTAGAGGACTCTTCTATTCCCAATGCCAACATGTATCTATTTTGGAAAGTCGGTTCCCGTAACGAAGTCCCGGGCATTACTGGTATCTCACATTTTTTCGAGCATATGATGTTTAACGGCTCGAAAAAATATGGCCCTAAGATGTTCGACCGTACGATGGAAGCTGCGGGCGGGGCTAACAATGCCTATACCACAGAGGATATGACGGTTTACACCGACTGGTTCCCAGCCAATGCGCTAGAAACTATGTTCGACCTCGAGGCCGATCGTATCGCCAACTTGGATATCAATCCAGAAATGGTGGAAAGCGAGCGTGGCGTAGTGCAGTCGGAGCGTTCAACTGGGCTTGAAAACTCTAACTGGAATACCCTCGAAGGCGAAGTTAAAGGCGTGGCCTTTTTAGCGCATCCCTATTCTTGGTCTGTGATTGGTCATGAATCGGATATCGCCGCTTGGACCTTGGAAGATTTAGTGCAATACCATAAGACCTATTACGCGCCAAACAATGCGGTCGTGGTGATTGCGGGTGATGTGAAGCTTGCCCAAGTTAAAGCCTTGGCCGACAAGTACTTTGCGCCTATTCCTGCGCAAACACCGCCAAAGGCCGTGCGTACCGTGGAGCCTGAGCAAAAGGGTGAGCGCCGTACCTTTGTTCAAAAAGCCTCGGTCAGTACGCCTAATGTGATGCTGGCTTACCATATTCCGGCAGCGACTCACGCAGATTTTTATGCGCTGGATTTATTAAGTTCGATTTTAAGCCAAGGCAATAGCTCGCGTTTATATCAAGCGCTGGTGGATAAACAAGTGGCCTTAGAAGCGCAAACCTATATGCCGATGTCGGTCGATCCCAATCTCTTTTACGTCATGGGTGTAGCTACGCCAGAGGTGAAAGCATCGACGCTAGAGCGGGGGCTGATTGAACAAATCGATGCCATTGCGACCCATGGCGTTAGCCAGCAAGAGCTAGATAAAGTTAAAAATATCAAGTTGATGGATTTTTACCGCGCGATGGAAACCATTAATGGTAAGGCCAACACTATCGGCACCTATGAAATGTATTTTGGCAGTTACGACAAGTTATTTAATGCGCCAGAGGCCTATAACAAGGTAACGCCTGCGGATATCCAACGTGTTGCCCAAACCTATTTACGCAAATCGAATCGCACGGTCGCGGTATTGGCGGCAAACGAGGAGAACTCTCAATGAAATCGATAGCAATGAAACTCTCCTTTGTAAAATCATCCTTTGTCAAATCATCTTGGCAACCGACGAAGTTATTGGTCGCATTGGCCCTAGGCACTAGCTTAGCCTTATCCGGCTGCGCCTCCACCACTGCATCCAAACGCGTCGATACCGGCAGCTTTGCCATGCCAAGTTACGACAAGTTAGTGCTAGATAACGGCCTTACAGTGTATTTAATGCCACAGCGCGAAGTGCCGTTGATCACCCTAAACGCGGTCGTGCGTGCAGGGGCGGTAAACGACACCACAGCAGGTATCGCCCAAATGACCGCCCAAGGTTTACTCCTTGGCGCGGCGGGTAAATCCAAGGCCGAGATTGAGCAACAAGTGGATTTTCTCGGCGCTAGCTTAGGGGCCGAAGCCGATAAAGAAGGTAGCTATCTGGCCGCCGATTTTATGGCGAAAGATACCGATGTGATGCTTGGCCTATTCAGCGCCGCGCTATTAAGCCCAGACTTTGATTCAGCAGAATTCGACAAGCTTAAGCAGCGCGCCATTGCGGGTTTACAGCAGGATAAAGAAAGCCCGCGCGCCGTGATTGGTCGTTACTTCGACAAACTGGTGTTCGGTGCTCATCCTTACGGTAATGCCTCATCGGGTAATCGTGAGTCACTTGAGCAAGTCACAGTGTCGCAGCTGCGCGCCTTCCATAAAAGCTACTATCAACCCGCCAATACCGCATTAACAGTGGTGGGGGATTTTGATGTGGCGGCGATGAAGGCCAAGCTAACTCAGACTTTTGGCCAGTGGAAAGGCAGCGAAAAACTCGTTCAGCCCGACTTAAACCAAGGTTTGCCTAAGTTAACTGAGGCCAAAGTGCTGCTGGTGGATAAGCCAGATGCAATGGAAACCACCTTTGTTATCGGCGGTTTAGGCATTAGCCGTGATAACCCAGACTATGTGGGGCTAACGGTAGTGAACACGATTTTAGGTGGTCGCTTTACCTCTTGGCTGAACGATGAGCTGCGGGTGAATGCGGGGCTAACCTATGGCGCGCGCTCCGGCTTTAGTCCTTATACCGACTCGGGCGTGTTTACCATTAGCACCTTCACTAAGACGGAAACCACTCAACAGGCGATTGATTTAGCCCTGAAAACCTATGCTCGTTTATGGGAAAAAGGCGTCGACCAAGCGACTCTGGATTCGGCTAAAGCCTATGTTAAAGGTCAGTTCCCGCCTAAGTTCGAAACCTCGGGCCAATTGGCAGGACTCTTATCTGGCATGTATCTGTACGGCTTCGATGATAAGTTTATCAACGAGTTCCAAGCTAAAGTGGACGGTTTAACCTTAGAAGAGACTCAAAGGTTAGTGAAAACTTACTTCCCGCAAAAGGACTTACAGTTTGTGCTGATCGGCAACGCCAGCAAGATTGCGCCTATCGCGGCCAAGTATGGCCAAGTGCAAACCGTTGATATTAATGCGGTGGGTTTTGGTCAATAACCACTGGCGTTAGTCTATTTCGCCCAATAAAAAGGTCTGCATAGTGCAGACCTTTTGCTTTTCTGTTCTAGGTTCTAGATGTTATTGCGCACCGGGCTTGGCGTAGTGAGCCATCCAATCTTTCACTTGGTTATACCAATAGATGGAGTTGTTAGGCTTCATAATCCAATGGTTTTCATCGGGGAAATAAATCATCCGCGATTCAACATTACGGGTTTGTAGAGTACGGAATAGCTCAAAACCTTGGCCGACAGGCACACGGTAATCGAGCTGACCATGGCTGACTAAGGTTGGGGTGTTAAAGTTGGCGGCAAAGTAATGGGGTGAAATCGCTTTATACAGCTCAGGATTATCCCAGTAGTTACCAAAGCGGGTGCTGTGGACGGCAAAGTCGGCCGACATTTGTGCGTACATGTCGTACACCGCGGCATGGATCAGCAGCGCCTTAAAGGGATGTGGCTGGCCTAAAATAATCGAGGTTAAGTAGCCCCCATAACTGGCGCCGCCGGCGACCATACGATCGCTATCGATCCAGCTTTGTTGCTTAAACCAGTCTGCCGCTTTGAGTACGTCTTCGAGGGATTTGTTTTTCCAATCTGGGTTAATGGCATCGGCAAACTCTTGTCCAAAGCCGCTAGAGCCGTGGAAGTTTGGCCACGCGGTGACATAACCCCAAGAGGCAAAGGTTTGCGCATTCCAGCGGTAATGGAAACCATCGCTAATGGCGTTGTGTGGGCCGCCGTGGATTAACATAAACAGCGGATACTTTTTGCTGCGGTCGAACCCGGGAGGATAGTGCACCCACATTTGAATGTCTTGGCCTTGGTAACCTTTGTAGGTGACCGACTCATAGGTGCCTAAATCGACATCCTTTAAAATATCGTCGTTAAACTGTTCTAAACGCTCGGTTTTACCATTGCGAGGATTGATGCTGACTAAACGCGCTGGATACAAAAAGCTTTGATTGGTCGCAATCAACTGGCCATCTTTAGCGATAGCAGGTTGGCTAAAGTCGGTAGCTTGGGTGATGGCCTTGGCCTTACCGCTCTTGGCATCGATATGGTAAATACGGTTAGTGGCGGCATCATCAATGCTGGCATAGAACCCCTTGCTGTCGGGTGTCCAGTTGAAGTCAGACACTGAGCGATCCCAATCCGCGGTGAGCGTGGTGAGTTTGCGACTGCTTACATCCAGCAGCATTAGCCTTGCCGTATCGGCATAAAATCCGGGGATTTTTTGGCGAGTAAAGGCGAGGGTTTTGCCGTTAGGGCTAAATGTTGGGTTCAGATCCGGCGCTGGGTTATCTGGAGTGATGTTTTCAGCCTTGCTGCTACCGATGGTGGCGAGGAACAAATCTAACTTAGGATCAACCCGATTATCCGAACCATAGGCGCTGAAGGCGATTAAGCTCTCATCGGGGGAAATATCATAACTTGAGCTGCTTTGGCTTGAGCGTGGCAGTTCATGGCCTAAAGGCTGAGTCACGGCTTCAACCGCGCCGCCTGTGGCTGGGATCCTAAATACATGGGCCTGACGACGCTCATCTAACCAATGATCGAACTGCGAATAGGGCAGCGCATTCCACTGGCGGGCGGAGACTTTATTATCTTTATCTGTCTTAAGCTGGGCCTTCATTTGCTCCCAATTCTGCTCAGGGAAGATATTGCTGATAAAATACAAATGCTTGCCAACCCACTTGATGCCATTGACGCCGGTGGGGATATCCGTGAGTTTGCTGGCTTCACCTGGGCCATCCATAGGTAACAGGTAAATTTGGCCCGCGTCATCATCGTTACGTTCGCTGATAAAAGCCAAGGTTTTACCATCTGGCGAAAACACCGGCTCGCTGACTTTTAAGCCTTTGGCGGTAATCGCACGGTTATTTTTACCTTCACCGTCGAAGCGCCACAGTTGGGTTGAACCTTTGTCTTCCTTAAGGTCGTACTCAGTCACAGGCGCAATAATATGCTCGCCCGTGGAGGATACCACTGGGCTACCTATGCGTTTGAGTTGCCAAAGTAATTCGACTGAGAGTGGTTTGCTTGCTTCTGCAAATGCCGTGCTGAAGGGCATGAGTAAGCTAAGCAGTAAGATGCCTGCCTTTTTCACTAGATGTCTCCTTATCATTCAGAGCGTTATTGTTATTTTTAGCTATTAATCCCCAAAGTATAGAAACTGAGCATGAAATCAAACTGAGTCTATCGGTGGCAAGAGTGACTTTTATGTAAGTAACTGTAACCACTGAGCACATTTTGATGGCAAGGTATGTTGGGTATGGCGAAAAGTGTTATGGCGTATTTGTGGCTAAGGTGTTTTAACGCTAATGTATTGGGAGATTGAAATAGGACTCGAATATGGCGTTAATCATCCCGCAAAAACTGGGCAAGCTATTGATCAAAAATGTATTGATACTCGCCTTGGGCTGCTTGGCTATCTTTCCTGCGCAAGCCGCTAAGGTCAGTTTTAAAGCCTTTTGCCCGCAAATGGTGGGGCAGTGGCAGGGCAATGCCGCTAAGGCAAGTGACACCCCTAGACAAGTGACGGTCAATGGATTTTGTTCCCATGATCAGCGCCAGTTGCTCCTCTCCGTAAGTGTCGGTACGCACGCTCCCTACAGCGAGACATGGTGGTTTCGAGAGCAAGGCGAGCAAGTGCTGTTAACCTACTACGACGGTGTCTCGCAGGAAAAGCAGCAACTCTTTAGTTTATATCAACAAAATGGCGATTATTCCTTGCTGGGCGAGGGAGTCGTGAATGCGCGCGCCGCCTTAATCCAACTGTTATTCGAAGCTAAATCGCCCCAAGGCGCATGGCAGTGGACGCAAAATATCCAATATTTAGACGATGATATCGACCGCTATCAGCTATTTCGTGGGATAGAGATGGCGCCTATCGCACCACCTCATTAAGCCGACTAATTCATGCTCGACAATACGCAACTCACTTTGGGACAAAAACGTTTTAGGTCGTCGGTGTATCAGGTGCATTTCGCATAAAAATTTCTATGGGCTAACGCCCGCCTCAACTGCCGGAGGCTACTGGCGCCTTTTGTGTGGGGTTTTGCACAAAAGGTGACAGTAGCCGGAGGTCAGATTGCAGGCGCTTGTTATAAGCTGGGCGCATATATAATGTCAGTGAAAGAATTTTGAACTATTCTCCAGTGACCACCCGGTATAGACCTGACCGAAGGATTATTTTCTAAGTCTTGATATATTGCACGTATCGAAACTTCTTTAAATTTTGTTTGCTCATCAATTTCAAAACGCAGCTCTGCTATTACATGAGTAACTGCTGCAGCTTGATCATCGACACTCAATACTTTGAATGAAGTCGGCACATGCTTTCCAAAATCTTGACGCGCCATACCAGCTTTTTTACCCTTAGGAGTGTCGGTAAAGTATAAAAGGGCATCAGCGATAGGGCCAAATCGCTTATTACACCAATGATCTAAAAAGGCAGCCACTGCATGTTCAGGTGTATTTTCAGGAAGTCTGGAAATATCCCCTTCAAATGGCAGATATGGAATATTCTCAGGTATTCTTGGCTTCCATTCTTCAATGGATTTTTTCATTAGGTTTGTTTCAGAGATTTGCTTAAATAGCTGTTTCCAGCTCACCTCCTCTTTTGGTTTTGGTTCCTTCTTCCCATCATCAAGTGCTCCAGCCCAATCTCTCGCTGCAAAGAGAGCGGCCCAGCACTTTGCTGCCACTACTTTGTTATCAAAGGCTAACTCTCGACCATGAAGTATCCCGTTTCTATATGGGATAGATATAGGGTCTTCATTAGTTTTATTTCTGCCTTTAGTGAGAATTGAAGCTAGTGTCTGGAGCCCTGACTCATGAGCTGCAATGCAATCCCATGCCGTTAGATCGACGTTCTCTGCAAAAAAACCTACATGCTTCGATACATCATTTACGAGACCATCAAGCAAGCTAAGCAATAGTGGAACACATGCATGATATCTACCACACAAGTAATCCTCACTGGCCAATTCCGCAAGCCTTATTCTTTTTCTAAAATCACGATTCCCATTAAATCGTAATATTCCCCACTTTAATGTTTCTTCATCATACGAATCGGCTAGATATTCTTCAGCACGCTCCAAGCCTTCCGATGCCTGTAATTCTATTGCAGTTTTCATGACATCAAAATTCATACTTTCATAGGCGATCCACCCATGCGAGGAGAAGGTTTCATTGAATTGGTCTGGCACCAAGAGAATATTCGCTTGCTCTTTTAGTTTTGAGAAATCTGAAAAAACACTATCCAATTTTGGGAATAGCTTTTTAGAAAATGGGATTAAGCGATAGAGACTCTCAAAGCTATCAAAAGCATTCATCTGCTCAATAATATCTTTTGCTGACGGGTTATCCGCAATCTTTGATTCCTTGCTCATACTATCCTCTAGGCTTATAACGTTTGGTTAAGGGGCGGGCTTTAGCCCGTCCCAGTGAGCGAGGCGAACGGTTTGAACCAGTTGTTATGCACAACTACCCACCTTTTTGTGACTGCAAATTTTTCAGCGTGCTTTCAAGCTTATTGATTCTTGATAAATTAATTCGGGCGCGCTTCCAAAATGACATTTTAGTAAAGTCAGATAAGGTTTGTGTGTAGATCTTGATTTCGTTGTACTTGCTCAATAGATAACGGTCGTATTCTAAGCGAAGCCCTACTAGCTCCCACTCTTGTTGGCCCTGAGGTGCTTTTCTTATTTCTATTGATAGGCTGTCGCGGAGTTTGACTACATTGACTAATTGAGAGTGGTGAGTGTTCAAGGCCGAGATTTGCATTCTTAGTAAAAATAACTCTGGGCTTTTGAATTTTGCTGGTATTTGTAAAAGTAAAGGTTGGTAGTCGATTAGGTTAGAGATGCCAGTGAGAGTCATGCGGCCAGTGCCTGGGCTTAAATTTGAAAGTTCATTATTTAAGATTCCAACATTTGAATCGCACCTTGTAATATTATCGAAAGCCAAATCCCTTACTTGCATTCTGACTATTTCATTGTATGAAATGGTTTTTAAGTAACCTGAAATCCAACCAGAAACTACAGATAAACATACACCAACTATAGCTCCAAGAACTGCTGCGAACAGAGTGAGATAAGTATTTGATGAGCTTAGCTGAGTAGAGAGAGCTAGCAGGTACTCACTTAGAAAATCTGAAAAGCTCATTCGGTAGTACCTTAATTTGTTAGCGATGACCTGCCTGAAAGGCTACGGTGTTTAAACTAGATTGTGCATAACGCCGCAATAAAAGGCGAGCGGAAGCGAGTCCAGCCCACGCCTTTTGTGGGCGATTTTTAATTGCCTTGTGTACGCCCAGCATGGGCATGAACTAATGAGGTGAAAG